>WNFO01001755.1_pt1 | contig 17414 bp, 12 predicted proteins | sample 5400251 | NCBI WGS metagenome assembly WNFO01 (sample SAMN13153354, study PRJNA577476) | soil metagenome | isolation source: 100 cm saprolite under Madrone tree | place: USA:California | collected 2016-06-14
TGCGAAGCGTAGCCACGGCGGAAGCTTCGTTGGCGGCCATTTTCGAGCGGATAAGGTTCGGAATTGCGATCGCCGCGATGATCAAAATGATCGCCACGACGATGAGCAATTCGATAAGCGAAAAGCCCTTTTGTTTGTTACGCATGTTCTGATGAATCTCCTTGAAATGTTCGTGCAAGAGCGCACCGTGAACAAGGGCAAAGCGATTGCCAAAGTGCCGGGAATTACCTTGTTATTGTAACACGCTCATTCTAAGTTACTTAAGTGGCATGAAGGAGCGTTGATCGCCCAGGCGTCCGCATTGCAGGCCCGTGAGTTGCCGATTTTTGTCAGTCCCAGATTAACAATAAACGTCAACTTGCTGAAGGGTCCGGTCTTCCCGATCCCCTCGGCGTCAAAACAAACGGAGTTGCATCGCACTTAGATATTGTGCTTTTTAGCGTAATGGCGGAACGACCGATAAGTGATCTTCAGCATCTCTGCAGCACGCGTTCGGACCCCCTCTGCCTTCTCCAAGGCCGCCTGCAAATAGCGTCGCTCGGCATCGGCCATTTCTCTTTCGAAGTTCACGCCTTCCGCAGGTATGTTCACGCGATCGCCATGAGCGCTGCCCGTGCCAATCGCCGAATACCCCGCAATGCGGTCCGGTAGGACAGGAAGGGATATTTCCGAGCCATTCTCGAGGGCCACGGCGCGTTCCATGGTGTTTTCCAGTTCGCGGACATTGCCCGGCCAATCGTAGGACTCGAGTTGACGCATGGCCTCTGGAGAGATCCCGTTGATTGGCTTTTCCATCGTCTTGCGGAAACTCTCCAGAAAGTGGCGCGCCAGCAGCGGAATATCTTCCCGGCGTTCGCGCAGAGCCGGCACCTGGATGGGAATGACGCTCAACCGGTAATACAGATCCTCGCGAAAACGGCCCTCCGCAATTTCCTTCTCGAAGTCCTTGTTGGTGGCTGCGATAATGCGCACATCCACGTCGCTCTCTTCATTGCTGCCCACAGGGCGCACCTTCCCTTCCTGCAGCACGCGATACAGCTTGACCTGCATGGTCAGGCTCATGTTGCCGATCTCATCCATGAATAGCGTCCCGCCGTGCGCGGCCTGGAACAGCCCCTGGCGGTTCTCCGCGGCGCCGGTGAACGCGCCCTTCATGTAGCCGAACAATTCCGACTCCAGCAGCGTTTCAGGGAAGGCGCCGCAATTGATAGTGATGAACGGCGCCTGCGCACGCTGGCTGTTCTCGTGAATGGCTCTCGCGACTAGCTCCTTACCGGTGCCGCTTTCACCGGTGATCAATACGCGGCTGGTTTGCGGCGCGACCGTCTGGATCATGTCAAAGATTTCGCGCATCTTCGCGCTCTGGCCAATAATGTTATCCAGCCCGGTTAAGCGCCGAAGCTCGCGCCGAAGATATCCAGCCTCTTTCTTCCACCTCAAGCTCTCGGAAACCTCGCGCACCGCGCGGCGCAGTTGGTCCACCAGCTCATGGTCCTTGATGACATAACGATCCGCCCCGGAGTTTATGGCGGCAATCGCCGTTTCTACCGTCGGCACGCCGGTAATCAGCAGGAAGAAACACTCGGGCGCAATTTCCTTCGTAAGCTTCAGAAGATCTACACCGCTCTCGCCGGGCATGCGCACGTCGGAGACGACGATATCAAATATTTGCGATTCCAATTTTCGCTTGGCGCCGGGAACGTCGTGTGCGACCTCTACGCGATGGCCTTCCTTCCGGAAGGTGATCTCCAGCAATTCGCAGATGGAGCGCTCGTCATCGACAACCAGGATGTGTACGGGGTACTTCCCAGGTGTCTTTGCCGCGGTTTTCGTTGCTTGCATAATCCTCAGGCCATTCTCGGCAGCTCGATAATGAATTCCGCGCCGCGGTCTTTTTCGGAAATCACGCTAATACGCCCACTGTGAGCCTGCACGATTTGATACACGATCGACAGCCCCAGTCCTGTCCCGCCTTCAAAATTAGACTGCAGCGGCTCAAAAATTTTGGCGCGCTGCTTGGGATCCAGTCCTACACCGGTGTCGCGAAACGCAATGCGCAGCCAGAACGGGCGCTCGTCCAGGCCCACGGTCAGAGTCCCTCCATCCGGCATGGCGCGCAATGCGTTGTCGCACAGATTCCAAAAAACCTGCTTGATCTTGCTGATGTCCACGCGCGCACGCAGCTCGTGGCCGTTGAAGGACCTCACAATCTGATATCTCGAACCAACCTCCGGCTTTTTCTCCACCAGCGTGAGCGTCTCATCGAGCAGGGCGCGCACGTCGGCATCCTCAAACTCGTAGGTCTTCTCTCGAGAATAATTCAGGAACTCCGTGATGATGCGGTTTAGCCGCTCGGATTCCCGGTTGACGATGCTGACTAGTTGTTTCTCGTCTTCCTCCAGCGGCGCCATGCGTGCCAGTTCTCCCACCGCCCCGGCCATGGCCGTCAGCGGCTGCCGGATCTCGTGCGCGATCGCCGCGGAAAGCCGCCCCAGCGCGGACATGCGGTCTTTCGTGGCCACCTCCTGCTCCAAGCGCCGAAAGTCGGTCAAGTCCTGAAAGTTAAAAACGTATCCGCTGCGTTGCGCATCTCGCGAGCGCAGCGGCGACACGCTGATTCCCAAGTACCGTTCCTGGCCATCGGGCGTGCGAAATTCAACTTCACGCCGCAGAGAAAGGCCTTCGCTTGTGCTCGGAAAGCCTGCGTTCCAGAATTCCGCGCTGACTTCTGCCAGCCTCCGCCCGCGGATGTCGGCGAACCGATGCCCCAGGATTTCCTCGCCGGTTCGATTGAGCAGCACAACCCGCCCTTCCGTGTCCGTAGTGATCAATCCCCCGCGCATGGAATGGATGATGTCTTCGGTGAAATCCTGTAAATCCAGCAGCTCTTCGCGTTTTTCCTCCAATTCCCGGCCCTTGCTGCGCAGAGATTGCGCCAGCAAACCGGCGAGGTAGGCAACCGCCAGAAAACCCACGAGATTGCTCAGAAACCATAGTCGCAGCACTTCCGCTGTGGGGCTGCCCACATACGTGCGCGGGATCTTAGCTTCGTAGGCCAGCAGCGTGAGCCCTCCGAGCAGGGCTACGCATACCGCCGCAGTTACAAACGCGGCATTCCGCGAAAACAAGATGCTCGCGACAATGATCACCAGCAGATACAGCGAGATGAAGTAGCTCTCCTGCAAACCGGTGGCATATACCAGCGCGGAGGTCATAACGACATCGCTGGCGACCTGTACAAAGCCGTGCCATCCGGCATTGGGCAACCAACGCACCAGGATGATGTGCGAGGCGCCCAACGTGATCCAAAAAATGACCAGGGGTAAGAAGTACCGGCTACCGCCTGTTGCGGGCAGATAAGAGGGCCAGGCCACACCCACGCTGAGGATTAGAGCAATCATCAGCAGACGCACGCGCGTCAGCCAATCAATCCATTCCCGCATTGCATAGCCTTGTTCCAAGGTGATACTCGCGCCTCTCAACCGTGGCATCTCGTGGCGCTGCGTGTTGGCGCTCTCACTGAAAACGCGAAGGCCGGCAAGCCCACACCGGCCTTCACGACTGAATTAGGTGCGGCCCGCCATGACGAAAAGCTAGTGCATTGAGCTCAACTGGCCGATGAGCGAGAACAACGGTAAATACATCGATATAACCACGCCTCCCACCACCGTGCCCAGAACAACGATCATGATTGGCTCGAGGGCGGTCAGCAAGTCCTTCACGGCGGCGTCCACTTCATCTTCATAGAAGTCAGCGATCTTCTGGAGCATGGCATCCATCGCGCCGGTCTGTTCGCCAACGCCAATCATCTGCGTGACCATGCCAGGGAACACGTCGGTCTCGCGCAGCGGCTCGGTAAGCGACTTGCCTTCTTCCAGCGCCTTGCGAACCTTCATCAAGGCCCTTTCCACCACCGCGTTGCCCGCGGTTTTGGCGGTAATGTCCAAACCCTCCAGAATGGGCACACCGCTCGAGATCAGCGTGCCGAGTGTGCGGGTGAAGCGAGCCACCGCGATCTTGCGAAGCAACAGGCCGATAAGCGGCGCCTTCAGGAGACCCGCATCAATAATGTACCGTCCCTGAGCCGTGCCGTACCAGACCTTCGTCCCTATGATCGCGCCCACAACTCCGAAGAAGACCATCAGCCCAAAATAGCTGCCAATGAAATTGCTCATGCCGATAACGATCCGAGTAGGCAGCGGGAGCGCCACACCCAAACCCGCAAACAATGTCGCGAAAATCGGCACCACCTTCCACAACAACAAAACGATAACGCCTGTAGCTACCGTCAAAACGCCGATCGGATATACCAAGGCAGACTTCACCGCGCGCTGCAGCTTCACGTTCTTTTCAATGTATTGCGAAAGTCGCTGCAAAATGGTGTCCAGGATACCGCCCGCCTCTCCCGCCTCCACCATGTTGACGTACAGCGCGTCGAACACCTTCGGGAACTGCCGCATTGCCGCGGAAAGCGTCGCGCCGCCTTCCACCGCCGAGCGCGTGCCCGTGAGCACCTTCTGAAAAAGCTTGTTCTCCTGCTGGCCCGCGAGAATCTCCAGGCACTGCACCAGCGGCAAACCGGCGTCGATCATGACCGAGAACTGGCGCGTGAAGACCGCCAATTCCTTCGCATTCACGGAAGCGCCGAACGTGGGCAAGTTGAATTCCTTGCCCTTCTCGGACATCTTCGTCGCGGTAATCTGCTGGCGGCGCAGGATGTTCTGCAGCTCCGCCTTGCTGGTGGCAGTAACTTCTCCGCTGACATTGCCTCCAGCTCGGTTTGTTCCCCGATATGTGTAGACCGGCATTTCAATCCTCCTCAATCACTCGGCCGCAAATTTCCTAGCGCCTATTCGGTTTCTTCCAATGTCTTAGCGTTTCGAGGTCACCGGCGTCCTGGCGCCTCCCGCGGGAGACGACACGCCGCGATTAATCATGTCCTGCAGTTCATCGGGATTGGACGAACGCGACAGTGCCATATCCAGAGAAATCAGCTTCCCGAAATACGCATTCGCCAATCCCTGGTTGAATGTCTGCATACCCGTTTGACCCGTACCCGTCTGCATTGCGGAATAAATCTGGTGGATCTTGTCCTCGCGAATCAAGTTGCGAATCGCGGGCGTCGGGATGAGTACCTCCATCACCATCACTCGCCCGCGTCCATCCCCGCGGGGCAGCAGCGCCTGACAAAGAATGCCTTCAACGACCATGGACAGCTGCGCGCGAATCTGCGGTTGCTGGTGCGACGGAAAAACGTCGATAATTCGGTTGATAGTCGACGACGCGGAATTGGTATGCAGGGTCGCAAACGTCAAGTGCCCGGTTTCCGCGATTCGAAGCGCCGACTCGATCGTTTCGAGGTCGCGCATTTCTCCGATCAGCACTACGTCTGGATCTTCGCGCAGCGCGGCGCGCAGCGAATTGGCGAAGGAATGCGTGTCTGCGTGCACTTCGCGCTGGTTCACCAGGCACTTCTTGTGGTTGTGCAGGAACTCGATGGGGTCCTCGATGGTGATCATGTGCTCTTCGCGTTCGCTGTTTATTTTGTCCAGCATGGCCGCCAGCGTCGTGGATTTCCCGGACCCCGTCGGACCGGTCACCAACACCAGCCCGCGCGGCTTGTCGCACAGTCCTTTCGCCACGGTGGGCAAGCCCAGCGCGTCGAACCCTTTAATTTCCCAGGGAATGGTGCGGAAGACTGCGCCAACCGCGCCGCGCTGATTGAACACATTGCCGCGAAAGCGTGCCAGATTCTTCAAGCCGAACGAAAAGTCCAGCTCCAGGTTTTCCTCGAAACGATGCTTTTGCGCGTCCGTCAGCACGCTATAGGCCAGCGACTTGGTGTCCGAAGCGGTGAGCGGCGGCATGTCCAGGGGCCGCAGCTTACCGTGCACGCGCACGCGCGGCGCGCTGTTGGTGGTGACGTGCAGGTCGCTGCCGCCCATCTCGATCATTTTCTTCAGCAATTCACTCAGCGTGATTCCAGGCATCTTTACACCTTTTCTACAGAACCGTTTCGCGTAGTACTTCTTCCATGGTCGTCTGTCCCAAGGCCACCTTGATTAAGCCGCTGCGGCGCAGGGTAATCATTCCCTGCTCGATGGCTTTCTTTTTCAATTCCAGCGCCGAAGCGCCCACAAGGATCAATTCCCGCAGCTCGTCATTGATTTCCATCACTTCGTACAATCCGGTGCGGCCTTTGTACCCGCCTTTGTTGCAGGTGGAGCAGCCTTTTCCGTGATAGATCTTGGTCTTCTTGGCCTCTTCCGGCGAATAGCCGGCGTCCACCAGGGCCTGCTCCGGCACTTCCAGCTCTTCCTTGCAGTTGGCACAGATGCGGCGCACCAGCCGCTGCGCGCAAATCAGGTTTACGGAAGTGGCGACCAGGAACGGCTCGATACCCATGTTCATCAAGCGGCTGATAGTAGAAGGCGCATCGTTGGTGTGCAGCGTGGACAGCACCAAGTGTCCAGTGAGCGCAGCCTTCACCGCGATTTCCGCCGTCTCAAAATCGCGGATTTCGCCTACCAGAATAATGTTGGGGTCCTGCCGCAAAAAGGCGCGCAGCGCCGCCGCAAAGTTCAGCCCGATCTGCTCTTTCATCTGTACCTGGTTGATTCCGCCCAACTGAAATTCGACAGGATCTTCCGCGGTCATGATGTTGGTATCCACGGTGTTCAGCCGCGAAACCGATGAATACAAGGTGTTGGTCTTGCCCGAACCCGTCGGCCCCGTCACAAGCACCATGCCGTAGGGCTTCAAAATCTGGCGCTCGAATTTCTTCAGCGATTCCGGCTCGAATCCCAACTTGGTCATGTCCAGGCGGAGATTCTCTTTGTCCAGCAGTCGGAGCACGATCTTTTCGCCGTACAGCGTCGGCACCGAGGAAACGCGGAAGTCCAGTTCCTTTTTCTTGCCGTCCGCGCGGTACTTGATCATGATGCGGCCGTCCTGCGGCAGGCGCTTTTCCGCGATGTCCAGTTTGGCCATGATCTTGATGCGGCTGGTCATCGCGTCCTTCAGGCGCAGCGGCGGACTCATCACCGTCTGCAGCATGCCGTCCACGCGGAAGCGCACGCGCATTTCCGTCTCGTACGGCTCGAGGTGAATATCGCTGGCCCCGCGCTTCACCGAATCCGTCAAAATCAGGTTGACCAGCTTGATGATCGGCGCTTCTTCCGCCGCCTTCTCCAGCGACGCCGCATCCAGCTCCGCTTCTTCCGCCGCCAGCTCCAGTTCCTCGTCCTCGACGAGGTCCTTCATCATCTTGCTCAGTTCTTCGGAGTCCGCGTCAGAACCGCCGTAGAAGCGCGTAATCGCTTCGCCGATCGCAGATTCAGACGCCACCACCGGCTCCACGTTGAAGCCGGTCATGAACTTGATGTCGTCCATCGCGAAGACGTTCGTGGGATCCGTCATCGCAATGGTCAGCACCGAGCCGACGCGGGAGAGTGGTATTACCTGGTACCTCAGCGCGGTATCCTGCGGGATCAGCTTGATGACGTTGGGATCGATCTCGTAAAACTTGAGGTTGATGGAGGGAACGCCATACTGCCGGGATAAGACTCCAGTAATGTCATCATCCGTGATGAAGCCCATTTTCGTCAGGCAGCTTCCCAGCTTGCCTCCATTGGCACGCTGAAACTCCAGCGCCTTCTGGAGCTGGTCCTGAGTAATCAGGCTTTCTTTGAGCAAGATTTCGCCGAGCCGGACGGACATCCGTGCGCTCCCAACAGAACAGCAACCATCGCCCACCTTATCAAAAGCCGGGACGGCAGGCTGACAGAAATTGTTAGTCCGTTCTGAAGTGGCTAATACCTGTCCTGTAGAACAGGTTGCTCAACCTTCATATTACCGCGCATAAATCGCTCAATTCATTTCGCCGAGGACGCTTTCGCTGCACGCGGTCTGGCATTCTTGACTTGCCCGCGAGCCGCCGCTATCTTGCCAAGAAGATGTCTGCTTCCGCGCGAATCGCAGAACCCGAACCCCGTCGCATCCCGCCGGCAGCCGCCGAGGGCGGCCGTCCCGTTCTCCATAAATATTACGATTCACTCCTAGCCGCGCATGGTCCGCAAGGCTGGTGGCCCGGCCGAACGCGTTTCGAGATCATCGTCGGCGCTATTTTGACGCAAAATACTTCCTGGACCAACGTCGAGCTGGCCATCCGCAATTTGCGCAGCCGGAAACTTCTCTCGCCCGACGCCATCGCCACGCTTTCCTCTGCGCGCCTCGCGAGCCTGATCCGTTCTTCCGGCTACTTTCGCCAAAAAACCAGGACGCTGAAAGCATTCGCGCGCTTTTTGCGCTACGAATACCACGGATCTCTTACTAAAATGCTCCGCACAATTACGCCTGTTCTGCGCCAACAGCTCCTCGCGGTCCACGGCATCGGCCCGGAAACCGCGGATTCCATTCTCCTCTACGCCGGCAAGCACCCGGTCTTCGTGGTTGACGCCTACACGCGGCGCATGCTCGCGCGTCATCAACTCTCCGCTCCACAGCACTCCTACGAAGAAATCCGTCGCCTCTTCGAGAGCAGCCTCCCTCCCGACGTGCCGCTGTATAATGAATTCCACGCCCTGATCGTTCGTACCGGCAAGGAACATTGCCGCGCGAGCAATCCTCGTTGTGGTGAATGCCCGCTGCATGCTTTCCTGCCGGAAAGGACTCCGGCTCCATTATGAGTTCGCTCGAGCCAAAACAGCGCTGGACTCTGGGCATCGGCGCGGCGCTGCTCGCGCTGCTGCTTGCGGCGGTGTTCACCTTTGGCTCTCTCGATGTGCCATTCCAGCCCAAGAATTGGCGCGAGGCCATGGCGCTGTATGCCGTTTCCAGCTTCACTACCGCGGCGCTTCTCGTCTTCGGCTTGATTCTCACGCGGACCGTCTTGCGCCTCTGGGCCGAGCGCAGCAAAGAACAACTGGGCGCGCGCTTCAAAACCAAAATGGTCATCGGCGCCATGGCCTTGTCGCTGCTCCCCATCGTGTTCATGTTTTTTGTCAGCTATTCCCTGCTCAACCGCACCCTCGGCCGGTGGTTTCCCCGCCCCCTCGAAATCGCCTCCGAGCAAACACAAACTCTGCTGACCGATTTTGGGCGCACGACAACCCTGCCCCGGTTGCGCGCGTTAGCCCGCCAGGCGCAAATCAATTTCTCTCAGCCGCTGGATGAAATCCTCCGGCAGGCGTTCGCTTCCGGACTCGACGCCTTATGGATCCTCGACAATGATGGAAAGCCTGTGCGCGGAGGGGTCATCTGCGACCAGCAGTCCGAAGACCGCAGCACACAGATTTGCGTGAATGCCGGCGTGCTTGGGAACCTGGTGCGAACGCTCCCCAGCGGCGTGGAAGTCTGGCAAGCGCAAGCCAAGACCTATCTCGTAGCCCGCATCCACGCGCTTGAGCTGGGAAAAAACTCCAGCTACGTGGCCGCCGGCTATCGCACCAGCCCGGATTTTCTGACGCGATTCGGCATCATTCAGACGCAGATGCAGGAATACGAGACCGAGAAGCAGAACCTTCGCACTCTGAAGCGCCAGATGCTGCTGATCCTGGCCTTCTTCACCATTCTCTTGCTGTTTTCCGTGATGTGGTTGGCGCTGTTTCTCGCCAAGCAGGTTACCGTTCCGATTCAGGCCCTTGCCGAGGGCACCCGCGAAGTCTCCGCCGGAAATTTCGCTTATCAGGTTCCCGAACAAGCGCAAGACGAGCTCGGCGTTCTGGTGCGTTCCTTCAACGCCATGACCACGCAGTTGCGCGACAATCGCGCGCAAATCGACCAGTTCACACGTAATCTCCAGCAGGCCGTCCAGGAACTCGAGCGCCGCCGACAGCTGATGGAGACCGTCCTCGAAAATATCCCCACCAGCGTGATCTCTCTCGACGCCGGCGGCGCCATATTGCGCGGCAATGCCGCGGTCGCCCGCATGTTCGGAGCAGCCGCGCGCGACTCTCGCTCCCTCGATGAGCTTCTTGGCACGGAGGCAGCACGCACCGTGCAGCACCTGATGCGTCGGTCTTTGCGCATGGGCGTCGTCTCCCGCGAAATTGAGACGGTTGTCGCCGGACGCGTCCTGCACGCCGCGGTCACCGTCAGTTCCCTCGGCCCCCGGCGCGCCAACACCGGCTACGTCCTGGTGCTCGACGATTTGACCGAGATGCTGCGCGCGCAAAAATCCGCGGCTTGGCAAGAAGTAGCCCGCCGCATCGCTCATGAAATCAAGAACCCGCTTACCCCCATTCAGCTCTCCTCGCAGCGCCTGGCGCGTTTTCTGGATCGTCGCGATAGCTCCGAACCTGCGACGCCGCGCGATCCGGAACTCACCCAACTGGTTCAGGAATGCTCGCGCTTGATTGAGCGCGAAGTCTCCACTCTGGCTGCGCTGGTCAACGAATTTTCGCAATTCGTGCGTTTCCCGGCCGCCAAGCTTGCGCCCACTAGCGCCAACACCATTGTCCAGGAAGCCGTCGAAGTTTTTTCCGGCCGGCTCGAGGGCATCACTTTGAAGACCTCGCTGGGCGAAAATCTGCCCGCAGTGCGCGCCGACGGCGGTCTGCTGCGCAGCGTGGTTGTCAACTTGATTGACAACGCCGCCGAGGCCCTGGAGACTTGTCCCCTGCGCGAGATCACCGTCATCACCCGCTCCAACCACGACGCGGAGACCGTGGAGATCTGTGTGCAGGACACCGGACACGGAATTTCCCCCGAGGACAAAGACAAGCTCTTTTTGCCCCATTTTTCGACCAAAGATCGCGGAACTGGTTTGGGCCTGGCCATCGCCGCGCGTATCGTCGCCGAACACGGCGGGAGTATTCACGTGGAAGATAATTTTCCCGTGGGCTCGCGCTTTTTGGTCGAGCTCCCCGTGGCCGAGGCCGCGCCTGCTGCACCCGTCGAACGCGCCAGCGTGGAAACTCCTACATGACCACTCGCCCCCGCCTTTTAGTCGTTGATGATGAGCCCGGAATCCGCGAATCTCTTTCCTCCATCCTGCAGGACGAGGGCTACCACGTCGAGTCCGTAGCCTCCGCCGAAGAAGCCCTGCAGCGCGCCTCCGCCGGCGACGTCGAGGTCATTTTGCTCGACGTTTGGCTTCCCGGCATGGACGGCCTCGAGGCCCTCAGCCGCCTCCAGGCCTCCCAGCGCCCTCCCTCGGTCATCATGATTTCCGGTCACGGCACCATCGAGACCGCCGTGCGCGCCACAAAACTCGGCGCTTTCGATTTCATCGAAAAGCCTCTTTCACTCGAGAAAATTATCGTCCTGGTGCGCAACGCCATCCAGCAACGCCGCCTTCAGGAGGAAAATCGGCTTCTGCGCACGGAACTCGGTCATCGCTACCAGGTCATTGGCGAGAGCGTGCCGATGAAGGCGCTGCGCCAGCAGATTGCCGTTACCGCGCCGACCAACGGCCGCGTCCTAATCTACGGCGAAAGCGGCACTGGCAAGGAACTCGTGGCTCGCGCGCTGCACGCCGCCAGCCTGCGCAACAAAGGCCTATTCGTCGAGGTGAATTGCGCGGCCATTCCGGAAGAATTGATCGAATCAGAGCTCTTCGGCCACGTGAAAGGCAGTTTCGCCGGCGCCAGCGAAGACAAAATTGGCAAATTTCAAAAGGCCGATGGTGGCACTCTTTTTCTCGATGAAGTGGGCGACATGAGCCTTCGCACCCAATCCAAGGTCTTGCGCGTCCTCGAAGAGCAGCGCTTCGAGCCCGTCGGCTCCAGCCAGGCTCTCACCGTGGACGTTCGTGTTCTCGCCGCCACCAACAAGAATCTCGAGCAGGAAATCTCCCGTGGCGCCTTTCGCCAGGATCTCTTTTACCGCCTCAACGTAATTCCCTTTTTCGTGCCGCCCCTGCGTGATCGCAAGGAAGATATTCCCATCCTCGCGCGCTACTTCTTGAACGAGTTCAGCGCCGCGTACGGCAAGAAAACCCGTGAACTTAGCGATACCGCCATGGAAATCCTGCTGCGTCATCCGTGGCCCGGAAACGTGCGCGAGCTGCGCAACCTCGTCGAGCGCCTGGTCATTGTCTGCCCGCAAGCACGCATCGAGCCGCACCATCTTCCGCCCGAGCTGTTCCGCGGCGTCGCGGACAGCCCCCAGCATCCCTATTCGACGCTCCACGAAGCGCGTAGTGCTTACGAGCGCGAATTCATTCTGCGCAAACTCCAGGAGCATCGTTGGAACATGACGCAGACCGCCACCGCGCTGGGGCTGGAGCGCAGCCACCTCTATCGCAAAATGAAATCACTGGGAATTGCGGCTCCGGATTAGACTGCCCAAGTTCGCTGGAGCTTCCGATCGTGAAACCGTGACCACTGAAAACCCGCAACCGGCGACGAACACAGCCACATTTCGTGCTGGCTTTGTCGCTATCGTCGGCCGGCCCAACGCCGGCAAATCGACGCTGTTGAACCGCCTCGTCGGCCAAAAAATCGCCATCGTCACATCTAAGCCGCAGACCACGCGAAATCGCATTCAAGGCATCGTCACGCAAAAGCGCGGCCAGATCGTCTTCATCGATACCCCCGGCTTGCACGACCCCGATTCCGCGCTCGGCCGCCAGATGATGCACGAAGTCGCTGCCGCCGTCGAAGGTATCGACGTCCTCCTGCTCATCGTCGATGCCACCCGCGTTTCGTCCCACGCCGACGCCATGCTCTTGGAAAAGGCCAGACGTTTTCGAGGCAAAACGATTCTCGCTTTGAACAAAGTCGACGCCGTCCCAAAACCCCAGTTGCTTCCGCTGATCGACCGCTTCCAGAAAGAATTTGACTTCGCCGCCATCATTCCCCTTTCCGCTCTCAAGGGCGCGGGTTGTGACTCCCTCGTCGACGAAATCCTTCAGCATCTTCCCGAAAGCCAGCCGTATTTCCCGGAAGACCAGGTCACCGATCAGCCCGAGCGCTTTCTCGCCGCCGAAATCATCCGTGAGAAAGCCATCCGAGCCCTGCACCACGAACTCCCCTACGCGCTGGCTGTCTTCGTCGATAAATTCGAGGAAACCCCAAGGCTCCTGCGCGTCGAGGTCACCCTGAACGTCGAGCGCGATACCCAGAAGAAAATCCTCATCGGGCACAAAGGCGCGATGCTCAAAAAAATCGGCACGGAAGCTCGCAAGGAGCTGGAATCTCTCCTGGACAAGAAAGTTTTTCTCGGCTTGTTCGTCAAGGTCGCGCCAGACTGGCGCGACAATCCCCAGCGCGTTCGTGAGCTCGATTGGCATTTCCAATTGGAAGGATTGAGCGCCGCGCAAGCGCACGAGCCAGAGGACGAAGCAGATGAGACTGCGCAGTAACAGAAACTACTTCGCGGACACTATCGCCGGACGTTTGCGAATTCGCAGCCGCAATACCTTTCGCTGGTTCGCTTCCAACACTTCAAACCGGTAGCCCTCGATATCCACCTTGTCCCCCGGCGCGGGAACTTTTCCCGAAACATGACTCAGCAGGCCCGCAATCGTTGTTACCGCCTCATCGGCCTGGTCGCCAAAATGCACGCCGAGCAGATCTTCCACATCCCCGATGCCCATGCTGCCGCGCATCACCAGGCCGCCGTCAGCCTCGCGCACCACGTCCGGCGCCGGCTGCTTGGAATCGCGCCCGCTCTCCCCCACAATCTCCTCGACGAGATCCTCCACCGTCGCAAGTCCCGCCACCAGCCCATGCTCGTCAATCACTATCGCTATGGGATGGTTCTTCTGCCGCATCTCCCGCAGCAATTCCGACCCCGCTTTCGTTTCTGGGATGAACATCACCGGATGCGCCAGCTCGCGCACTTTCCTTCTCGGCAGATCCTGGTCCGCGACCTGCAGTAAGTCTTGCGCATACGCCACACCAAAAATGTCATCCAGCGATTTCTCGTACACCGGCATGCGCGCAAAACGCGTCTCCACGATTTTCCCGTGCAATTCCTCCAGCGTCGCATCCGCCGCGATGGCCACGATATCCGGCCGCGGCGTCATTACCTCGCGCACCCTCTTGTCGCTGAACTCCACTACCTGCTCGATCAAATCGCCCTGCTCCGGCTCGATGATGCCTTCCTCTTCCGCCGCTTCCACCAGCGCTTCGATTCCCTCTTCGGTGCGTTGCTCTTCCGTTCTCTCCGGTTCGTGCTCCGCAATTCTCGCCAGCGACTCCGCGCCTTCCAGGAAAATCCGCACCGGCCACGCCAGCCACATCGCCACGCGAATTACCGGCAGCAGCGGCAGCAGCCATCGCCCGGTGGTCCGGTACAAAAGCATGTCGGGAAGGAAGTGCATCAGAATCACCACTTCCAGCATCAGAAAAACGATGAATTCCAGAAGCGATTCCCACCTGCCAGGAACGAAATACACCACGCCGCGCGTCGTTTCCAATACAAGGAAGGCCAGCCAGAAGTGTCCGATGATGCGAAACGTGCGCCCGCCGCTTCGCCGGTTAATCTTCAGCTTCGGCTCGATTTCCGCCTCGAAAATATCCAGGTGTTCGTGTACCCGCCCGGTGGTCATGCGGCCGAGCTCGCGGTAAATCAGCGTCAGATAGGAAAATATCGGCAGGCTCAACGCCAGCAGCACCGTGCCCAGCGTATATACCCAAACAAGGAAGCTCACGTGAGTCTCAGCTTTTTCCGCAATCGCGCTTCGACACGATCCATTTTCCCGCGGTCCGTTTCGTGATCGTATCCCAGCAGATGCAGCACGCCGTGGAGCATCAGGATCCGCAACTCATCGCGCAGTGCTCGACTGAGTTTTTTGGCATTGCGCCGCGCGGTCGCGGGGGCAATGGCTACGTCGCCGAGGAACTCCAGGCCAGCCACATTGCGTTGCCGGCTGCCGCTTCGCCGCGGCAAACGCACTGGGCGCGCCCTCTCAGCCGCCGGAAACGACAGCACGTCCGTCGGCCCTTTCTTCTTGCGAAACGTCTGATTCATCCGCGCGATCTCCGCGTCGCTGACAAGACAAACGGTGACGTCCGCTTTCCCCAGCCCCAGTTCGCGCTGCACTCGTGCCAGAAAAACTTCAAGTGGCCGCCGGGCCACGCGCACAGCCCGCTGGCGGTTCAGGATCATCCTTGCAAGGATTCTTTGGCCTGCTCTTTGTTCTCGACGCGCTGTTCTGTCTTGCCGTTCGTTCCACCGCTGCGGTGCGGCTGCGAACCATCATACTCCTCATAAGCGCGGATGATCTGCTGCACCAGGTTGTGCCGCACCACGTCCTTCTCGCTGAACTGCGCCACGCCGATTCCTTCGATCTTCCCGCAGACCTCCAGGGCCTCCACCAGCCCGGACTTTTTCCCAGGGGGCAGGTCGATCTGCGTGACGTCACCGGTCACCACCGCTTTCGAATTAAAGCCCAGCCGCGTCAAAAACATTTTCATCTGCTCGCTGGTGGTGTTTTGCGCTTCATCTAAAATCACGAACGAATCGTTCAGTGTTCGCCCGCGCATGAACGCCAGCGGCGCCACTTCGATAATGCCTTTCTCCAGAAAGCGATCCAGTTTGTCCGCGTCCAGCATGTCATACAGCGCGTCGTACAGCGGCCGCATGTACGGATCGATTTTTTGCTGCAGCGTTCCCGGCAAAAATCCCAGCCGCTCCCCGGCTTCCACCGCCGGCCGCGCCAGGATAATGCGGTTCACTTGCTTGGTCAGCAGCGCACTCACCGCCATGGCCACCGCGATATACGTCTTCCCGGTTCCTCCGGGGCCCACCGCAAACATCATGTCGTGCTTTTCGATCTCTTCCATGTATCGCTTCTGGCTAGCGTTCTTCGGCGTCACCACTTTCTTGCCAAATGACCGCGCGCGCCCGTGCTCAAACATCGCCCGCGGCGATTCGTGCGGCTCCTCCGTCGCCACGCGCATCAACGATTTCACTTCCGCGCTGGTCAGCGCGCGCCCGTGCCGCGTCAGGTGGTTGTATTCCTCGATGATTTTCACTGCTTGGTCCACGCTGTCTTGCTTGCCTTCAATCGTCAGCCGCGTGTCGCTCAGATGCGTGCGCACCTGCAGCGCGTCTTCCAGCAAGCGCACATTCTCATCGAGAGTGCCGAAGAAGGGTTGAATTTGGCCGGATATGTGAACGGTACGTCGCATCCAATTGGCGGGCTTTGTTTCTACGGAAACCGGGTGGCCGATGGCGGATTCCTCCTGCGATCCGTTGGCCGCTTCTGAAAACCTGGGACCTCGCAGCCAACACTCGGAGAAACTAACTACACCCTAACCCACCCCCGCCCGAGGGTCAAGCCGACAGAACTCTAAGGCTTGGGTCAGTTTCCGATTACGCAACTTATCGGGAGTTAAGTGCTCCACTTCAGGCCGGTTTAGGCATCCAAAGCAGGAGCTGGGTTGCTGGTATCATTGTTGTGGAGGTCCGCAGAGTAATCACCGTGAATTCTATTAAGAAAGAGTCATACAAGAAATCTTGGGGCGGAAGCGTCCACAGTTGGGTCCTTGGACCTGGGAGGTTAGTCTGGCTAAGCCTTAGCCTCCTGGTTTGCGGCTCTCCAACTCTGGCTCGCCAGAGCCCACTGGGGACCGGAGCATCCCCTGGCGAGCAACTACCCGATCCGCAATTCTCCGGACGGATCAGCGGGAAAGTTGTGGATCCAACTGGAGTGGCCGTTACCGGAGCCACGGTGAGACTTACACCTCCAGATCAATCCTTAGATCAAGAGATGCTGTCCGGCGACGATGGGCAATTCTCCTTTGCAAACGTTGCTCCAGGGTCTTTCCGTCTCACAATTACGTCGGCAGGCTTTGCGACGCAAGCATTCGACGGAAACCTGCGTTCCGGGGAAAGCTATATTGTTCCGCAGATCGTGCTGGCTATTGCTACTGCTGTCACCGAGATCCGGGTCGTACCCTCGCAGATCGAAGTGGCGGAAGAGCAGATCAAGGAGCAAGAGAAGCAGCGTCCGCTCGGCTTTATTCCGAATTTCTATGTCAGCTACATCGCCAATGCGGCTCCGCTCACATCCAAGCAAAAGTTCGAGCTTGCCGGGAAGACCATCGTGGATCCAGTCACCTTCGGATTGACCGCGGCCATTGCTGGCTTACAGCAAGCGGACAGCGAGCTCGGTGGATACGGGCAAGGCGCGCAGGGTTATGCAAAGCGCTACGGGGCCGCCTACGCTGACACCGTTACAGGTACATTGATCGGAAGCGCCATACTGCCCTCACTCCTGAAACAAGATCCACGCTATTTCTACAAGGGAAGCGGCAGTAAACGCTCGCGTGTTCTGTATGCGGTGGCCAATTCCGTTATCTGCAAGGGCGACAATCTACACTGGCAGGCAAATTATTCGGGTATTCTCGGAAGCCTCGCTGCGGGCGGCATCTCAAATCTTTACTATCCGGCGCACGATCGCGGAGCGGGGTTAACTTTTGAAAACACGCTAATCGGGATTGGCGCAACTGCCGCCGCCA
>WNFO01001979.1_pt1 | contig 17401 bp, 12 predicted proteins | sample 5400251 | NCBI WGS metagenome assembly WNFO01 (sample SAMN13153354, study PRJNA577476) | soil metagenome | isolation source: 100 cm saprolite under Madrone tree | place: USA:California | collected 2016-06-14
CAATCCTCAGAGCCTCTCTGAAGTTTCCAATCGCCGCTTCCATCTGCCCCTGCTTCGCCAGTTCATGGGCCATGATCTGATGCATCTGCCCTGAATGCGGCGCGACGAGGGAAAGGCTCAACATGGACTCCCCCGCGAGATCGGAGTGAATCCGATAAGATGCGTACAGCACTCCCACATCGGTCGGATACTTGTTTCGCAGGACGTCAACGATGCGAGCGGCTTTGTCCAGATCGTTAGTCCCCGAGTAGACTTCGACAAGCTCCATTCCCACCTCAATTTGTATGTCTTTCTCCCCCAGCTTCGGGAACGATTGCTCCAGGTTGGTAATTGCCGATCTGATGTTCCCCGTTCGTTTCTGTGCTATGCCCAGGAGAGCCTCTACTTTCCACAGGGCCGGCTTTAGTTTGAGGGCAGCCTGGAGCTCGGGAATCGCCGGGGTGTAATCTCCCCGGAAGAACAAGAGGACACCCAGATTCGCACGAGCGTCAACATTGTTTGGGTCAATCGTGAGGATGGCGCGAAACTCCGGTATGGCTTGATCAGGATGGTTCTCGTGCAAGAATCTCTGCGCCTGCTGCGCGTGGCGGGCGATCTCTCGCTGTCGATTGTCGGTTTGTTGCGATTTGGATTCTTGTGGCGCGAGAAACAACAACACGGTAACTACAATGAATCTTATTGGTCCCATCGTGGCCCAGACATGGTACCGCCGCTTGCCGGAAGAGACAAACGCAACTCGGTAGTGCAAAACGACCGCTTGCAGCACACTAGCCGTCCTGCTTCCTGGATGTCAATGGGAGCACTAGCCTGACACCTGCAGAGCAAGCATCCACAATCGTTTGTTTAAGAATGAGTCCCTGGTCATTTTTACTTAACCATCGTCGAGATTGCGGAATCGAGCTCGATCAGCGTCTCCAGCAAGTAGTACTGTCCATAAATCAGCATGCCGTCGTAAGGACGCGTACCGCTTCCATGCCGCAAAACTCCCGGAGGCGTCCCATCTCCTTTATAGGTGGGCGTCAGATAGCGGTCGATCAATGAGTGAGTGACGCGCTCTGCCTGACTTTGGTATGCCTGCGCCTTGTCCCCATCTTGCGTGAGCGCAGCCAACTGAAGCAAGCCGCCGGCGGCGATCGCCGCCGCAGAAGTGTCGCGATTGCGATACATAACTCCTTCATCGCAGAAGTCGTACCAGGGCACGCCGTCTTCCGGCAGTTCGGCGATGATGTAGTCTGCGATTTTCTGCGCGGTTTGCAAAAGCTTCGGATCCCTGGTCTCACGATATGCAGTAGCAAATCCGTAGAGGGCCCACGCTGTACCGCGCGACCAACTCGTCTCCCAGGAATATCCCTGATGAGTGTGATAGAAGACGCGCTCACCTGGTTTCGCATCATTCGGAAATACGAAGCTGTCATTCTTTCCGTTCTCGCTGAGTTGGAATTGCTGACGGTTGTCGCCGGGATTGTAGTGAACCGACTGAATCACCGAGCCGTCATTCCGAATAAACCAATACGCCGCGCGCAGAGCGTGCTTCAGAGCGACATCGCGATATTTGGAATCGGCAGTCTCATGGCTCGCCCACCACAGAAGTTGCAGGTTCATCATGGTGTCGATGATCGTGTCGTCTCCGTTTGCATTCCATGCGGGAATCAATTGTGTGACCGGATTAAACATCTGCACCAAATGATCGGCCCCGCGGAGAGCGCTGGCGCGCAGCTTGGGATCACCGGTCAGCTGAAATCCGGGGACTGAAGAATAGAAGTAAAGAAAACCGGTGTCATGATTCTGCTCGAACTCCTTGCCTACAAGAGCTGAGGTCCAAAGTTCTGCCCAACGGCGGTACTTCTCGTCATACGTGAGGGAGTACATCTTCCATAGCTCTGCCGTCCAGAAGCTACCTGTCCAGAAGAATCCCTTTTGGGGTTTCCATTCACCGGTCTGGTTATCGCCATCGGTAAAGAAGCCGTCGCCAGCGCTGTCACCGACACGACCCGGCGGTGCCGCTGCAATGACTGGCTCCCACTTCGCCGCGGTGCGGTCTATTTCTTTCTGCAGGAGGTCGATCGCTTGCTTATAGGTCCGCGAGCCGATCGGATGCAAACTATCGGGCGGTGCCGATTGCGCTTCTGCTGCGCTCGAAAGCACCTTGACCGTTACCGGCGTCTTCAACCGGCCAGCAACCTGCTTCACGTAGGCGAGCAGCTGCTCTTGCGAGGTCATGTGGTCAATGTCCGCAAGACGCGCCACGTAATATCGCGGTTCGCCCGCGCCGTCCACGGCGATCGGATCATTTGTCCCCTCCTGGTCCCAGGCAGCCAGCGAATACCAGGAAGCAATCCCATTCTTCAGCGGAAACGTGAACAGATAGTCCTTGCTGTCCTTGTTCACGGCCGCTCCGCTGCCCGGAGCCATGACAATGGCCAGGCCCAAATTGCTTCCTCGCAAAATCGGCGAGACCGCCTTGTTTCCGCCTTCCACAGCCTGCTCGCCCCACATCGCCAGCCATGCCGGATCATCCGTCGCCGGCGAACGCAATTCGGGAATTCCTTGCTGTTGGGTGAGACCGGTTGCAAATACCAGATCACCCGCGTTGCTCGATTCGATGGTTTGCAGGAAGCCGCGCTCGCCTGCCCATTGCGTAATTCGCTCCTGAAGGTCAACGTTCTTTCCCGCGATCTTCCAGCCTTTATAAGTGAGTTCGATGATCGCGCGCACCGGGCCGGTAGAAACGATGCGGTACCCGCGGTCATCAACGTCCGCAACGTGCTCTGCCGTGCCGTTCACCCATCCCGCAAGAGCGCCGATACCTAATGCGTCGGCGACCAGATAAATGTCGCGGCCATCGGGGGAATAGTTGTGATAGACGTAGCCAGGCGTCGCGTACCGGTCGAGCTGCAAACTCGGCCTCGCCTTTCCGAAAAGATCGATCGCGTTGCGCTTGTCAAAGTACAGACGGAAAGCGTCGCGCTTCGATTCCCAGCCCACACCATCGATCTTCTTGGTAAAGATCGCATTCGTCTGCTTCTCGTAATCGCCGCGCAGACGAAAGATGCGGTCCACCGCACCCCACGTAATGGTTACGATCCGAGTCTGGTGCGGCTTTAGATCGATCTGGAACGCGAGTTCGTCCGGGGTGGAGTCGCGGTCGAGATCATCCACCTGGGAAGGAAGTTCCGTTGGATGCAACACAGTCGCATCTTCGGCAATCGTGCTGGCGTTCGACGCAGTCACGATCTGCGAGCCAGGGTAAAAATCAGGAGCTATCTTCTTCAATTCCGGAACTGGCAGGACAATGTTTTCCGCCGGACGATTCTCGCCCGTAGGATTGGTAATGGCGACTTTGATCGATTTCAGGTGCGGCTCCGCCCACAGGTCCTGTGTCGCCAATAAGGCCCACAGTGCCACGCACTTCCACACTGCGCTTCCTTTTTTCATTTGCATGCAAAAGTCTCTCTCGAATTTCCGTAATCCCCGGGCGCCCGCGGTTTCAACCGAAGCCGAGACTTTCTTGGCCGATGGCCGCGAACCGTTAACAACGCGGACTTCAATCTCTCTCTCACTCGAACCGGTTCTTTTGTCGCTCCTGGGTCGTAACGTAATCGATATGCATTGGCTCCAACCGTGGCGCTAGAAGATGAACTAAGAGCAACGCAAATAGATAGGCTGAACCAGCCATAAACAGGACCACTGCATAGCTGTGGGTCCACTGTAACAGCCGACTCACCAGCCAGGAGATACACAAACCTCCCACGGCGCCGCCAAATCCGCCGATTCCCACCACCGAAGCTATGGCGTGACGGGGGAACATATCAGAAGCCAGAGTGAACATGTTGCACGACCAGCCTTGGTGAGCAGCGGTGGCCAACGCGATGATTGCTACCGCGGGCCACAATCCCTTTACCTGCGAGACAAACAGCACCGGCACCACGCACAAAGCGCAAATCAACATCGCACTCTTACGCGCGCGATTCACGTTCCAGCCCTGCTTGAGGAGACTGGAGGAGAGCCATCCTCCGCCGACGCTGCCAAAATCAGCGGCTATGTAAATTGCGACCAGCGGCGGACCAAGACCGGTGAGGGTCACCCCGTGGGTTTCATGCAGAAACTTTGGCAACCAGAAGAGATAAAACCACCAAATCGGGTCCGTCATCGATTTGCCGAGCACAAACGCCCACGTCTGGCGATGCGGGAACAGACGCAGCCATGGAATTTTCGTTTCAGGCTCGAAGGGATCGCTCTGGATGTACCGCAGTTCACTCGGCGAGAGCCGCGGATGCTGCTGTGGGCGCCGGTACAGCAGGAGCCACAGAATGAGCCATGTCGCACTGAAAAATCCTGTGAAGACAAATGCCCAGCGCCAGCCCAGATGCACAGCTATCCACGGAACAGTTAGCGGAGCGACCACCGCGCCGACGTTCGATCCGGAATTAAAAATGCCGGTCGCCAGAGCGCGTTCTTTTTTCGGAAACCACTCGGTGACGGTTTTTATCGCGGCCGGAAAATTGCCCGATTCCCCGAGACCCAACATAAACCGCGCGGTGCCGAATCCAAAGATGGATCTCGCAAGCGAGTGTCCGATCGCTGAGAGGCTCCAGACAGCGAGGGCAGCGGCATATCCGATTCGCGTTCCGACGCGATCGATGAAACGGCCCACAACGATGAGACCCAACGCATACGCGTAAAAGAACATCTGCACGATGTTCCCGTATTGGATCTCGCTCCATCCAAAAGTTTTCTGGAGTAACGGCGCCAGCAGTCCGAGGACCTGCCGATCCATGTAATTGATCGTGGTCGCGAAGAACAGCAAGGCGCAGATAACCCAGCGAAGGTTCCCACCAGCACGAGCATGCAACGCCGCATCGACCGTTCCTGAAGTTGGCGCACACGAGGGCTGTTCGAGCTTAGATGAACTTTGCTGCACGTTACACTCGCCTCTACAAATATGGGCGGTTATCTGCCCGCCGCTATCGGCCCATCCATCCGCCGTCCACCACGAGCACATGGCCGTGAATGTAATTACTCGCCGCGGACGCAAGAAACACGGCGGCTCCACAAATGTCGTTCGGTTCTCCCCATCGCGCTGCGGGGATGCGTTCGAGAATCTGACGGTTGCGAACTTTATCGCGTTGCAGTGCGGCGGTGTTGTCGGTGCGCATGTAGCCCGGCGCGATCGCGTTCACGTTCACGCCTTGCGCTGCCCATTCGTTGGCCAGCGCTTTGGTTAATTGCACGACAGCCCCCTTGGACGCAGCATACGCCGGAACGCTAATGCCACCCTGAAAAGCGAGTAGCGAAGCGACATTGATGATCTTTCCGCCCGATCCTCTGCTCAAAAAACTGCGACCTGCGGCCTGGCATAATTTCCAAAGTGAATTCAGATTTACTTGAAGGACAGCCATCCAGTCTTGATCGTTGTAGTCTACCGACTTGGCGCGACGGATGATTCCGGCGTTGTTGACCACGATGTCCACGGACCCAATCTGCTGGGCTACCGCAAAGAGATGCTCGGCAGCCCCGGGTTTTGACAAATCAGCCTGGATCCCGGATGCGCGGCGTCCCAACTTTTCGACTTGCTGACAAGTCTCCTGCGGCGAGCGCGAATTTCCGTGGCTGATTACGTCAGCTCCGGCTTCAGCCAACGCAATCGCCATGGCCGCACCCAGGCCCGCCGAAGCGCCGGTGACCAATGCGGTCTTGCCGCCGAGCGTGAACTGATCGAGGATCAAAGGATTATTTCTACTCGCTGCCAGTCCCGATCCCGACTGGCCGAACTAAGGCTGAAGGTTCGCGGCAGACCGCCTACCCGACGATGCGCTGCCATTGCCCAACGGAAGCCAATCTTGGCAAGCGAAAAGCGGTTCCGTGTTGATGCCAATCTCATAATGTTGTTCGCCGGTCGCTAACCCGGCGCTGACTCGTTGGGTCAAGTCGGTCAGAACCTTCATTGCCTGACCTTTCGCTCAGCGCGGGATTCTTGCAGGCGGCAATAATGCGTGTCAAGAAGATTGTGCTGCTGTCGTCCCTCTATGCGGTACACCACCTCACAAAATGCCAACAAATAGCTCGCCAGGCTACAGCTAGTGTGAGACGATTTGTGTGGCGCGCTTGCCCGATCCGGTGATCTCAAAATACTGGCGCAGGCGCCGTCACTGAGCTATATGTAACTGGAGGGTCTGCCTCCGGGATAGATCGGCGGGTTTGGGCTAATCAACGATGGAGGACATTTCTATGACAGCCTCACTTAACACATCCATTGCAACACCTCTTTCCGAAGCTGTTGCCAAGACCGACGGACCATATCAACTGCATGGTCTGGAGCGCGCCGTTTCTGTTCTCGAGGTTCTGAGCGAGAGTGAGGCACCGCTCAGTCTCGCCGAGATCTGCCATCGCATGAACCTGCACAAAAGCACTGCCCATCGGTCGCTCATGGTTCTGGAACGTAGCGCGCTGATAGAGAGAACTCCAGAGAATCGTTTTCGTCTGGGACTGAAGCTCTATGAACTCGGCAATCGAGCGGTGGAGCAGATCGATCTGCGTGCGCGGGTTTACCCATTCTTCCGGCGGCTCGCGATGGATGTACGCGAAACAGTACATCTGGGCGTTCTGCAGAAAACATCGGTTGTATATGTGGACAAAGTGGAACCCAATCGCAGGATCTGCATGAGCTCGAAGATCGGAAGTTCGAACCCGGTTTATTGTACCTCGATGGGAAAGGCGATGCTGGCATTTCAACCTGAGGAAACAATCGAAAAGATTGTTTCGAGCATTCGTTTTACGCGCTACACGCCCAAAACGCTTTGCTCACGTGAGAAGCTGTTCGAGCATCTCGAGACCGTGCGGCGGCGCGGATATGCCATTGATGACGAGGAGATTGAACTCGGTGTTCGTTGTATCGGTGCCCCCATTTTCAATGCGGATCGGTGGGCCATTGCAGCCGTAAGCGTCTCGGGACCGACTTCGCGCATCACCCCACAAAATGTTCGCGCGATTGCGCAACGTGTGCTGACCTGCTGCGGCGAAATCTCCGCCTCACTGGGTATGCGAGCGAAGAAAAAATCTCACGTAGCGTCGCCTTTCCTGACGCACTACGGCAGCTGAGCCACCTACGGTTCTTTCACTTTGACTACGACCGCGCCGAAGACTACTCCGGGAGCAATGATCAGTCGATGCGGTGTGCCTGCCGGCACGTGAACGATGTCACCTTTGACAATCGTGTGTGAGGTTCCATTCTGAATGCCACTTCCCTTCGTTTCGCCGTCCTCGCCGGTCTTGGCATCGAGAACGGTCCCTCCAGTAACCAGAGTCGCCGTTCCCTCAGTCACCACGAACACGTCATCATAGTGCGCATGCACTTCGGCTCCGCCGCTCGTAATTCGCACTGAGAGTTCGATTGCATGCGATCCATAGTCGCCGAGTGTAGCTCCACCGCTCGCGGACGCTTTCGCCGTTTGCGCCAGAGCTTGCAGCTGTGAGGCGACGCTCTTGCCCGAAAAAACTTCAGCTTTGTCTTTGGCCGACGCGTAAAGTGGAATTAGGGATACAGCGGCTACAAAAATTGAAAGGAGTTTCATCGCTTCTCCTGACATTCGTCAATCGGCTTATCGAAGTGTTTCGATCGGAGCAGGGTCCATGTCTTCATAGTCCTGGTTCTCGCCCCCCATGCCCCAGCAGAAGCTATACGCTTGGGTCCCCACCCCCGCGTGAATCGACCAGCCGGGAGAGACTACTATTTCGCGATCTTTCATAACAATGTGCCGAGTTTCTTCCGCAAACCCCATAAGGTGAAAGACCCGCGCTTGCTCGGGCAGATTGAAATACATGTAGATCTCAGATCGGCGCATATGGGTGTGAGCAGGCATCGTATTCCACGCGCTTCCCGAATGAAGATGCGTTACGCCCATTACTAATTGGCAGCTCCGCGCGCCATCGAGATGTATGTACTTACAAACGGTGCGGCGGTTACACATTTCGGCGCCGCCCAGTTCAACTAGGCTGGCATCGGCTTTACGGACCAGCGTGGTGGGATAACTGGAATGCGCAGGACAGCTGAGAAAATAAAATACAGCTGGTGAATCCGGATCGGCCGACTCAAGTTCAATCGCCTTGGCTCCGCGCCCTATATATAAGCAGTCGAGATTTTCGAGAGCATAACTGTCGCTGCCAACCTGAACCGCGCCGCTGCCGCCGGTGTTCAGAACTCCTACTTCGCGCCGTTCGGTGAAGGACTTCGCCCGTAACGTGTCATCCGCGGTGAGTGCAATTCGGTTTTTCAAGGGTGCGGCCATGCCCACCACTGCGCGATCCAAGTCGATGTACACCTGGTGAATCTGTCCGGGCACGCAGAGATTATCAATCAGGAATGTTTCTCGAATCTGCGTGGTCGTCATCGTGCGGTAACGCACCGGATCGGCGATGAAACGAGTTTTCATAGTTCGTCGTTGTTCCTTGCCTGTCGGTTCTTATGATGCACGAGGAAAAATGTCACTTCCAAGGGGCTGCTTGAATTCCCAAGATGCGGTAAACGATTACGGCCAGCAGTACCTATTTACCAAAATAATGACGCGCTGTCTGCACTTTTATATACGAGCGTCCCGCTATGCGGGATATTTGGTGGCGTCAAGTTTGTATCCGTTTTCGGCTGCGTAAGAGTGCGGGTTGCTTTTGCCGCCAAGCCGTTACACAGCTTATTTTCTGAGGCAACGTACCGCATAGAGGGACGCCGCGGCACAATTTTCTTGACACTAGTTATTCGAGGCTGCCAGAATCCCGGCATTGAAGTCCAAAGGTGAAGCAATGAAGGTTCCGGCCCGACTTGATGCGGCGAGTCATTGCTGCGTCAGCCATCGGCGAACAGCATAATGTGATCGGCATCGACACGGAATCCCCTAAGAATCGGCAAACCAATAGCATCCGAGTCCGTGCCAAAGAGGAGGGGTTGTGAGAAAAGCAGTGCACGTCGCGTTCGCGTGTTTTCTTCTGCTCAGCGTGGCCCACGTCGGTCTCGCGCAAAATACGAACTCCGGCGATATTCGCGGTACCGTGACCGACTCATCCGGCGCGGTGATGCAGGGCGTCAGTGTCACTGTAACTAACAACGATACCGGTGTGATTAACAAGTTCGTGACGAATAGCAACGGCTTATACGATACCAACTCGATTTTGCCCGGAAACTACACCATTGAATTCGGCAAAGCGGGTTTCGCAACACTCAAGCGGGGGCCGATCCCGATTCAGGTCGGAATCGTGACCGTCGACGCCACCTTGAAGGTTGGTTCGAGCACGCAGGTGGTGGAGGTGACTTTCACTGCGCCGCTGCTCAAGACGGAGGATGCACAGGTAGCGACGACTTTGTCAACAAGACAGTTGGCCAACCTGCCGAGCGTTGATCCGGCAAACGGATGGACCAGTCTTATGAAGTGGCTTCCCGGCGCTACCAGCACCCCCGGACAGGGCACCAACGGTGGCGGTGGCGGCGGTGATCGAAACCCGGGAGTCGATCAAGCCATCGCCGGCACCATGCCCTATTTCTCCAGTTATCTGATTGACGGTGGATCGATCTGGTTGCCGCACAGCGCCAACATTGACCAGGGCGAAAGCGAGAACGTGGCCGAAGTGAACGTGATCGCTTCAACTGCGCCCGCGCAGTATGGCGGCGGCGGTAATGTATTCAACCTCATCAGCAAGAGCGGAACTAATCAGTTTCACGGCGCCCTCTATGAATATTTCCAAAACGACGCCCTGAACGCGCGGGATTACTTCAATCGGCCTCCTCAAGCACAGGCGAAGCAGCGTTTCAACTACTTTGGCAGCTCAATTGGCGGGCCGATCCTCAAGAACAAGCTATTCTTTTATTTCAACTATCAGCAGTTAGAAAACCCGAACAACTCGCAAGCTACGGTCAGTGTTCCTACCGCCGCCATGAAAGCTGGGTGTTTCGATCCGGCGATCTTCGGAAACAATCTGACCCTTGACGCTGCCCATGGTGGCGCGCCATTAACGACCAATGCCGGTCAATGCGGGGCTTTCAATCCTGCCGACTTGGCTCTCCCAACAGCCGCTTTTGATCCAGTGGCAGCGAAAATCCAGACGTATTGGCCTGCGCCCAACTTACCTGGAACGACAAGCAACTATAGCTATTTGAAAGCCAGCAATGGCAATAGCAAGAAAACGTTTGGGCGGCTGGACTATAACATCAGCGAAAAGAACCGCCTCAACATTACGGTCAATATGCATGACAGCCCCCACAAGACTAATGCTGACCCCGACGGCTTTGCCTGTCCAATAGGTTGCGATAACAATGCCGCCGAAAGCTATAGCGCACAGGTCTCGGACGTCCACACCTTCAGTTCTTCTCTGGTAAACGAATTCCGGTATTCGTTCGTTCGGCAGGGGAATTGGTTCGTTCCGCAAACCTTGGGCAAGGGCTTCCCGGCCACTTTGGGATTGCAGTTCTCCCAGGCGGACGTGTTTCCGACGGTCCAATTCCAGGGAACTGCATCGCCCAACCAATTGAATACGGGCACGAATGCAGTCTTTATCGAGAACACCTTCATTGCCTCGGACGTATTAACCATGATTCGCGGTAAGCACATTCTGCACTTCGGGGGCGAGGTTATGTTCGAGCAGGATAATTCGACTCCCTGGGGCAGCATCCACGCCGCAGATTTCACTTTTACTGGCCAGTACACGACCAGCAACCCTACGAAATCAGTGGGCTACGCCGACTTCTTGTTAGGAGATGTGCAACAGTGGAGCACCTCGACTCAACCGGAGCACGGAATGCGGGCCAAGAACCCGTCGTTTTTTGCCCAAGACGACATCAAGCTGCGGTCGAACCTGACCGTCAATCTTGGGGTCCGGGTGGAAGTGCATGGTGGGATGAGCGAAGTCAAGAACAATATGGGTGGTTTTGATCCGACCCTTACGAATCCCGTTACCAACACACCAGGCTCGATTTGGTTTGCTGGCTTGAACGGGGCGCGGACTAAATCCTTCGAGACAAAAGCCATAGAAATGCCTCGCTTGGGCTTCGCCTGGCAGGCGTCGAATAATTGGGTGGTGCGGGGCGGGGTTGGCCAATATTCCAGCCTGTGGAGCATGGACACTGTAGGCGGACCTCTTGGTTTCGGCTCTGGCGTTACCGGCACTGCATCAACTGCCAGCACGACCACCCCAGTGGTGCAGCTTTCAGGGACTGGGGCGGGGCTACCGATTATTGCCGGTCGCAACCCTGCTCTTTACAACGGTCAGGGAAATGGGTTCATTCCCTATACCCCGTATGATCTTCCCATTATGAATGGCTGGCAGTGGACGGCAAGCGTGCAGCGGCGTTTGCCCGGAGATATGGTGGTGGAGGGTCAATATGTGGGCAACCACTGGGAGAACATGATGTTCGAAGCTGATGTCAACCAGTTGCCTGCCAATGAGCTAGGCTGCCCGTCGTCACCGGCGACGCCTGACTTGTGCAGGCCATTTCCGCAATATACGGGCATTGGCGTTGGCGCGGGCGGTTCCCGTACCGGTTTGTACAAAGGCGTTTCGAACTATGAGGCGGTCCAGGGCTTGCTTCATAAACCGTTCGGCAATGGCTTGTCTGCCGAACTCGCTTACACATGGTCGCGGCTGAAGGATGATATGGACACGTCCGGCTGGGGCAACCAATTCGGCGGCGTGTTCTACCAGGACGCGTACAATCCCCACGCGAACTATGGGCTCTCGAATTTTGATAGGCCACATGCGTTCAAAGCGACGGCAGTCTACGCGCTGCCCCTCGGCAAGGGACATCAATACCTGAACTCGGCTGCAGCGGATGCGGCGCTCGGGGGCTGGCAAGCGTCACTTACCTTCCAGGCCGAATCGGGGGCTCCGTTCACTGTGTGGTTGGATCCTTCTGCGGACGGCTCCCTGTGCAACACGGCCCAAGGTGGCTGTGCGCTATATCCTAACTTGACCGGCAATCCGCATGTGTCGAATCAGTCGATAAGTCAGTGGTTCAACCCGGCGGCATTTGCAATCCCATCGGCAAACACATTCGGCAGCAACAAGAGAAATTCGCTCCGTGGACCTAAGTTGACGGATCTGGATTTCTCACTGGGTAAGACCTGGGGTCTGCCGGGATGGGAGCAAGGGAAACTGGGGCTTCGGATGGATGCTACTAACATCTTGAACCATCCAAGTTTCCAGAATCCCGACGGTAAACTCACTGATTCAAGTGTCGGTACTATCACCGGAACCACGATCGGTGGCCGCGTACTTCAGCTTGCTGCCAGGTTCTCCTTCTAAACAGGGAGCATCGGCAGCATCTCAACTGGAAAGGGCAGCGTCTGACGCTGCCCTTTCTTACTGCCGGCGGAGCAGACTCATGGTGCGGTACCATTGTCAACGATGAAAACAAAAGAAGGCCTGGGTCTGCTCGGAATTGTCTTCTTTTTTCTCGGTGCACTCCAGTGCGTCTCCCAATCTACCGCTAGCCGCCCCCAGGAAATCGCGTCGCATGCCCATCAAGCCCAAGAATTCCTAAAAGAGCGACGGCCTGATCTGGCAATACCCGAGTTTCGTGCCATCGTTGCGCTCGATCCGAACAACGTGGATGCTCGCGGCAACCTCGGGGTTCTGTTGTTCTTCCAGGGCGACTATCCGGCCGCGATTCCGCATCTTCGGGCGGCGCTCAAGCTCCGGCCCACTCTATGGAGGATGCAGGCTCTCCTGGGTATGGCGGAGAGGAGGACTGGGAGCAGCAAGAGCGCTCTTGCAGACTTGGAGAAAGCTTTCCCCAAGTTGCAGGAAGACAAAATTCAGATTGAAGCTGGTATGGAGTTGATTGAAATCCACGCTGGTGCTGGCGATCTGGACAAGGCCGCAGCGACCGTCAGCGCTCTTCGCAGCCGGTATCCAACCAATGTAGAGGTACTCTACACTTCCTACCGAATCTATTCAGATCTTGCCGGCGAGGCCATGCTCAGCTTGTCCCTGGTGGCTCCAACATCCGCCCGGATGCATCAGGTCATGGCGCATGAACTGGAGAAACACGGAGATGAGCAGGCTGCGATCAGGAACTACCGCGAAGCGCTGAAGCTAGACCCGCAGCTACCTGGGCTGCATTTTGAATTGGCCGAGATGCTGAATGCCTCGTCACTTGCGTCCGAACAGCGAGAGGCGGAGACTGAGTACAAGGCGGCGCTTGCCGTTAACCAATTCGACGAAAGGGCCGAGTTTAGACTGGGAGACATCTCTTCCCGGCGAGGCGACGTGCAGGAAGCCTACGCACACTATTCCCGAGCGGTGCAACTCCAGCCGAATGATGCGGAGGCCAACATTGGTCTTGCGAAAGTACTGATGCTGATGAATCAGCCCGACAAAGCCGAACCGCTGCTCCAGCGCGCCGTTCAGTTGGATCCCACAAGTGCCGCGGCCCACTTCCGGCTGAGCACCTTGTATCGGCAGGCAGGACGCACTGCGGACGCAACACGGGAACTGGAGGAATACCAGAAGTACAAAGAGTTGAAAGAGAAGCTTCGGGATATTTACCACGACATGCGTGTCGTGCCGGCTAAACAGGAAGGCGAGGTAACCGACGTGCGCCAATAGCGGATTGCCCATGGACGGGATCTACGCCGCTCATGAAAAGAAAATCTTTGACGCCTTGAACTCACTGGACCACGACACCTCCATTTGCGATAGGAAAAAATTGAGCGCATTCGTTGATTTATTCTTGATGGTAGTTGCCTTTGCACTTGCTCACTCTCAACTTTCCGAAAGCCCCTCGCGTGGGATTGAATCACACGACGGCAAAGCAGGACTGCAGGATGTGGTAGCAATTACTGCCAGCGCGCAAACAACTCCACAGAGCTCCTCCCAATGGCCGCAATTGGTGGATATCACCGGCTCCACCGGCATCAAGTTTGAACATCTCTCGAGTCCAGAACAGAAGTACATTGTGGAGTCGATGAGTGGCGGGGTCGCTCTGATTGACTATGATCGTGATGGCTGGCCGGACATCTATTTCACCAACGCGCAAAGCGTGGAGATGGCGCTTGCCGGCAAGAAGGCCCGGAGCGCGCTATACCACAATAATCATGACGGAACCTTCACCGACGTCACAGATAAAGCAGGGGTCGGTTATCCCTGTTGGGCCATGGGTGCGGCCGTCGGCGATTATAACAATGACGGCTGGCCGGATTTGTTGGTCACCTGTTTCGGTGGTGTGGTTCTCTATCGCAACAATGGTGATGGAACTTTCACCGACGTCACCAAGCAATCCGGCTTGAGCAGTGACTCAGGATGGGCTACCGGCGCGGCTTTTGGCGACTATGACAACGACGGCTGGGCAGATTTGTTTGTGTCGCACTATGTAGCCCTTAATCTGAGCAATCTCCCCTCATTCGGATCCATGAAAACGTGCAAATACCACGGCATTGATGTGCAGTGCGGACCGAAGGGTCTCAATGGCTCTCCAGATAATCTTTACCATAACAATGGGGACGGCACATTTACCGATGTATCCAAAAAGGCTGGTGTGGATGACCCACAAAATCGATTTGGACTTACTGCGGTGTGGTCAGACTTCAACAACGACGGGCGTCTTGACCTTTTTGTTACAAATGATGGACAGCCCAACTATCTTTACCGCAACGACGGCGACGGACGCTTTACCGACGTTGCGTATTTGGCGGGCGTGGCTGTTAACCAGGATGGAGCCGAGCAAGCCAACATGGGGGTTGCTCTCGGCGATTACCAGCATAACGGACTCTTCTCTCTCGCGATTACGCATTTCAACGATGAATACACGGCATTATTCCGGAATGACGGGAAGATGAGTTTTTCCGACGTTTCTTACGCTTCAGGCATCGCCCCGGCAACGACGGCCTACGTGGGCTGGGGGGATGCCTTCTTCGACTTCGACAACGATGGCTGGCCCGACTTGCTGTTGGTGAACGGTCATGTTTACCCACAAGTGGACAGCCTCGATATAACCGCCAAGTACCGCGAGCCTGGATTGCTGTTCTTGAACCAGCACGACGGCACATTTAAGAACATCAGTAATCTTGTCGGCCCGGCCATCCAGACTCCCCAAGTCAGCCGGGGAATGGCGGTTGGTGATTTATTTAATGACGGTCGTCTAGACATTGTTATAGAAAATCTAAAAGGTGGGCCCATGATTCTCCAACCGCAAGGTGGTCCCACAAACCACTGGATCAGCTTTGCACTGGAGGGGACCAAGAGCAACCGGCTCGCGCTCAATGCTCGGGTGAAAGCTATCGCCGGGGATTTAGTGCAGACCGGTGAGGTACTAAGCGGTGGAAGTTATCTTTCCCAGAATGATCTTCGCCTTCACTTTGGTCTCGGCAGCAAGGACCACGTCGATAGAGTTGAGATCGTTTGGCCCGACGGAAAAATGGAAGTCCGGTCCAATCTGGCTGCGGATCGGTTCTACACTATCAAAGAGTCTGAATAAGAGTAGCCTCGCCCGGGAGCGAATCGGTTCCCGCGCGGGATTCCCATCCCGGGCAGGGCGCGACCCCACACGCATGAGTCCCAAAGGCCTTCACCGTATTCTTTTCTTTGTACGGACACGGAAGAAAGCACGCCTTAGTGAGGCCATCGCATTTACTGTGGCTGTGTTCACAGTGGGAATCATTTTATGGGAGGGATGTCCCGCATACAGGGACGCCGTGCCACAATCTTCTTGACACGAGTGATTGCAGGCTGCCAGAATCCAGCACTGAAGAGCATTCGCCTTGAGGAACCCTGCAGCAAGCATTGTCAATTTTGCAATGGAAAGTTTGGGTCGCGAAGCCGTCTACTGAAGGGTGCTCTCGCTGGCTGGGAATTGGCGGGAATTATCAACATGGAGTCGGGCGCGCCGCTGAACGTAGTTCTCGGTGGTCCGCAAGGAAGCAACGGTGTACAAAACGGGACAAACCGGCCTGATCTTACCGGAAAAATTTCCTACCCAAAACAGAGAATTACGGAATTTGCAGAAGGTTTGACAAACCCTGCAGGGCGTTTTTCCTATCCACTTCGCTTCGCCTATCGGCTGCGATTGGCCGCTTTGAGGGCCTGCGACCTGAAAGACTTCCGGGTTCAGCCGGAGGATCGTTACCGGTCCGGGAGTACGCGTGAAAAAGCCTCTCACTGCTGTTTATTGGGAAGTCGGCTGCGTGCTGTTGGCCTGTACTTTGATTGCGATTTCCGTCCAAGTTGGGAATCTCCTTGCGGGATGCATCGTCGTGCTCATGTACGTGGCACGGGAATTGTGCCACGGGGTTGCGTGGCAGCAGTTTCTGGTCCTGGCCCAACGAAAACTCGTTCAAGGTCCGTCAGCAGCTGGCACGGTTACTTTTTCTTATTAAGGCAATCGTCTTTCCGAAAAAGGGTCGTACCCTTACATAAGTCGGAGTCCTCATGAACCTGAGATTGTTGCTATTGTCGTTTTGTCCCTTGCTGTTCTCTTGCTTGTCGTCGAACGCGCAGCAGGAGCAGGAAGCGCGGCTATGGCTCACAACGCCCGACCGGGCTGCCGTGGTAGCGCTGCAGTCAACCTCGCTGCACTTTTCCTCAAAAGTGGGTGGGCAACCGGTGCTTACGGTGGATGATGCGCAGCACTTCCAGACCATGGACGGATTTGGCTTTGCTCTGACGGGAGGAAGTGCGCAACTGCTGATGCGCATGAGCGCTGCCCGAGTACTACGGCGCGTTCGCAAAGTATTTCGTGAAGTACATCGAGGGGATGCGCTCGGAGGGGATCACGATTGACGCGATCACGGTTGAGAACGAGCCGCTGAATCCAAAGAACACGCCCAGCATGGTGATGTGGGCGCAGGAACAGGCCACGTTCATTGCCAAGGACCTGGGACCTGCGTTTGAGAAGGCGGGCATTCGGACGAAGATTTTGCTCTACGATCACAACCCGGATGTGCCGTCGTATCCGCTATCGATTTTGGGCGATCCAGCGGCGAGCAAGTATGTGGACGGGACCGCCTTTCACCTGTACGGTGGCGAGACGAGCGTGCTCACGCAGGTGCATGATGCGTATCCGAAGAAGAACTTGTACATGACGGAGCAGTCGGTGACCGCGTGGCCCGGCGAAGGGCGGCTTGGGTGTGGTCCAGCATTTCTCGCAGTTTGTGCCGCCGGGCTCGGTGCGGGTCGCTTCGAGCGAGATGGAGCAATTGGCCAGCGTCACCTTTCTGACTCCAGAGGGTAAGGTGGTGCTGGTGGTTTCAAATACGGGAAATTTTCCGAAGCCCTTCGCGGTCAAATACCACGGAAAGTTCTTCCAAACAGCGATACCCGCGGAGTCAGTGGGAACTTATGTCTGGTAGGCGCGTGCTTCAGCTTGTAAGACGGTGGGGCTTCACGGCGGGGCTGCTGGCGGCAACTGTGCCGGCGCTTGCGGCGA
>WNFO01003470.1_pt1 | contig 17395 bp, 12 predicted proteins | sample 5400251 | NCBI WGS metagenome assembly WNFO01 (sample SAMN13153354, study PRJNA577476) | soil metagenome | isolation source: 100 cm saprolite under Madrone tree | place: USA:California | collected 2016-06-14
GGGCCTCTGCGCGACTGGTTCTACCACTTTGGGCGACGCGGGAACCGGAGACAGGTGCGCCTCGGGAGCAAACTTCGATTCGGCATGCTTTGGCTCGGCTTCTTTCACGACGGCAACGGGTACAGCAGGCTTCGGGACAACGACAGCGGGAGGAATGCTCATCGCAGGTGCTTCGACCCTGGGAGCAACGGGCCGCGGGATGGCAGTGGAGCTGCTAGCCAAAGTAGTGTTCGTCGCAACAGGAGCAGGGGACACGGGCTGCGGTCCGGAACCGATGCGGTCACCGGGAAAACGCATGCCCCAGAAGCCCACAACGGACTCCGTGAATTCCAGCTCGACGTAACCGGTCACGTTGCGGTAATTCTTGGACTTGACGACCTGGCAGACAACTTCCTTCTTGGTCTTTTCGTTGGTGAGAAAAAGTAGTTGCCCGGGAGCGACGGAGGAAGCAAGACGGATGACGGCGCCATTGCCAAATACCAGCACCGTCTTGGTGGTTTCTGAGAAAGGTTCGCGTTTGTCTCCGCCCTCGACGGTGCGCGCCCCGTTCACCGTGACCGGCACTTCCAGTGCGACAGGCTGCTGCTTGAAGCCCGCATCAACGGATGGAACGCTGGTTGGCGCGGGACGCTGCGCCGTTTCCAGACCGGCGGCGGCAATCTCGTTTTCTTTGACGGTAGGAGGCATGGCTTGCACACTCGCGAAGAAAGATTTTCTCAGTCGCCCTGTCCCAAACAGGGTTCCCATCAAACATCTATATGTTCTGCCTTGTGGGAGAGGGCACCCATAGTACCTGGGTACCGCAATGAGGAAAGAAACACCTGTCCATACGGACAGGCGAAAGTTGCGCGCAAGGGGTCAAACGGCGTGGGAGCTGTGGCGGAAGGAACGCGGGAAAATAGAAAATTCTAACGCTGCAGCGGAGGCTGGAAGCGCTGGTCGACTGCCACCTGGTAACCGGTGACGAGCTTGTTGGTCTCGTTGGCCATGCCGATGACGGCCTGAAGCTCCTTGAACATGGCCTCGGTCATGCCTTTGCCGAAGGCGGAAGCGGTGTGGGAGGCGATGCAGTAGTTGCAGTTGTTGGTGACGCTCACAGCGATGTAGATGAGTTCTTTGGTGAGCGGATCGAGCGCGCCGGGCCCCATGATCTGCTTCAGACTTTCCCAGGTGCGCTTGAGCAACGCCGGATCGTGAGCGATAGCCTTCCAGAAGTTGTTGATGTAGTCGGTCTTGCGCGTGGCCATGATGTCGTCATAGATGGCGCGCACTTGCGGCGCGGCGTCCTGGTATTCGATCAATCCGAAAGTGGACATAAGGATCTCCCAAAAATATCTGCGCATCTCGCTTCCATGACGTTAGCAGGAAGGGGGCACAGCTGGGTAGTGCGGTGGACTTCTCTTTCGCCCAAGCCTGAGATGCGAAACATATTCCGACGCTTGTACTAGCCCGCGAGGAAAGAGCCACGAGTTGAGGCAGAAAATTACCGAAAAAGGCGCAAATTCACTGGCTGGCGTCAACGGAAAAACACCCTTGGCGAGCCTTCCTTCGATGAATTTTTTAAGTTCAGTAAATGAAATTCATTCTGCTTGACAGGTGCGCTGCGGAAGGTTGAAACTCTCACACAACAGCCATATTGGATTTGAAGCTGTATCGATTTACTGAACGGAGAAGGGCGAGCTGGTCTGGGGAGCTTGTCCTTGTTTCAACAACGCAATTTCGATCATTCAACAGAATGCGAGTGATTTACCAAGTGGCTGTTGGTGGAATTCCATTTTGTAAAGCGTTCCCCGACCTGGTTGGGGCGCGCGGGGCTGTGGGTTGTAGTTCGATCTCGATGAGGGGGTGTTGAGAATATGAAGCGTCTAGTCCTAGCAATTCTTGTAGTTTTATCACTCGCGGTGGCTGCAAATGCGCAGACGTTCCGTGGGGCAATCAACGGAACAGTTTCGGATCCTTCTGGCGCAGTGGTCCCGAATGCCCAGGTCAAGGCCACTGAGAAGTCCACTGGCATTGATCACAATACGACCACGACCAGTGACGGCCAGTTTGTCTTCCAGGATATTTCGATCGGAACGTATACGGTTGTCGTCACCGCATCGGGATTCCCCGTTCTGACCATCGATAATGTGCTGGTAACACAGGGTGCTATCTACACGCTCCCGGTGAAGCTGACGATGTCGCAGCAAGCGACTACCGTGGAAGTATCCGCCGCTGCGCTGACTCTGGATACCACGACGGAGACGCAAACAACATCTATCGGGGGCACCGATTTGGCAACCATGCCCTTGGCCGGCCGGGACTTCTCACAGTTGGTCGAGGCGGTTCCGGGATTTGCCGGGTATGCGGCGGGAGGCTATGGATCGATGAATGGCACTCGCGCTAACCAGATGAACTGGCAAATCGACGGCGTGGACAACAACGATTTGTGGCACAACATCCCGGCGGTCAACCAGGGCGGCGTCTCCGGCATCGCTGGAATCGTGCTGCCGCTCGATGCTGTCGATCAATTCACGGTTCAGACGCAGTCGTCGCCGGAATCGGGGAGAAACCCCGGAGCCACCGTGGATCTGGCGCTGAAGTCTGGCGGGAACGCCATCCATGGCACGCTATACGATTTCCACCGCAATGAAGCATTTGCCGCAGCCAGCCCCTTTGTGGCTTCCAAGAAGGAGAATCGCAACTACAACTACGGGTTCTCAGTCGGCGGTCCAGTCCTGAAGGACCGGCTGTTCTATTTCCTGACGTTTGAAAAGCAGAGATTCTCAATTGGATTGCCGGGATTGGCGACCGAACCCTCCGCGGCTTGGCAGGCTTTGGCGCTCGATGTCCTCAACAACCCTGTATGTGCGCCTGTGACGGTCGCTTGCCCGACTCGAAAGTATGGCTCCTACGCACCTGTTCCTGTTAGTGCAGTAAGTACGGCTTTGCTTGCAAACCTGTGGCCGAGCTATGCGCTAACTGGAGCGGCGATAAAAAACAACTATTCAAGCCCCGATCCGGAATTCGGTTACAGCTACAACGGACTGGGAAGAATCGACTACAAGATCAACGATAAGAACCAGCTTTCCTTCCATTACTTTTCAGGGGAAGGCAACCAGGAAGCTCCGGTGGGAGGCTCGGCGCTTTCCGAGGCGGCGTCCGAACTTAAGTTTTATTATGAGATCGCGCCAATTCACGTATCGAACTACTCGCTCATCTTGAATACTATTCTTACCTCAAAGCTGTCGAACGAGATGCTGGCTGGCGTGAACTACTTCCGCCAGACCTTTAGCGACGCGAACAACGGGTTCAAAGTGTCAACATACGGGCTGCTCCTCTCACCAGGCTTTGATTCCTTAGGTTTAACTGGCGCACCGAACATCCAAATCAGCGGTTTCGATGGAGTTGGCCAGACGCCTCCAGAAGGCCGTGAGGATATCACTGGGCACCTGACGGATGTGCTTTCCTATACGGTCGGGAAACATCAATACCGCTTCGGCGGAGAATTCCGCCGAGCGCAACTGGAAGAATTTTATCACCGGCACGGGCTGGGGAATATCAAGTTTGATGGTTCGACTGGATCGTGGGCTCAGCTTCAGGGATGCGGTGCTACACCTCCGCCTGCCGCTTGCGCTGGGGTAGCCTCCCCTACTTTTGCCTTGGCCGATTTTCTTGCTGGGGACTTCAATCCTGGTAGTTCGACCATCGCGCTCGGGAATCCGACCCGCTTGGTCTACGTTAAGACCTTCGATCTGTTTTTTCAAGATGCCTGGCAATTCTCTCGCAAGCTGACGCTAAACTATGGTGCGCGTTGGGACTATGAAGGCCCGCTCGGGGATAGCAAAAAGGATCTGTCGGTCTTCATCCCCAGCAAGGGCGGTCTGGTCTTCCAGGGCGCCGGTATCGACCATGTTTATCCGCCGAGATACAAAAACATCTCGCCGCGACTGGGTGCGGCCTACAAACCGAAGGAAAATGGGGATCTAGTGGTGCGCGCGAATTTTGGAGTTTACTTCGATACGCCAAACCTCAACCCCTTCCTCGACAACCGGCCATCAAACGGTGCTCCAAACGGCATTGAGGGAAATCCTGCTGGAAGTACCCCAGTAGACACCGTTGGCCCTGCCATCGCTCCCCCGTGGAAGTCAGGCGTGGCACTCTTCCCCGCAGGGGGCGCTACTTGTCCGACGGGGAATGGTTGCGGCGGAGTCTTCAATCTTTTCTCGGTTAGCCAGGATTTCCGAAATGCCTATAACTACAATTACAGTCTGAACGTCGAAAATCCAGCCGGCCGTTCTTTGCGCAATTTCCGGACTTCGGAATCATCAACGAGGTCAACAGCAACGGGAACTCGAATTACAACTCGTTGCAAACCGTCTTGAAAGTCCGTCAGTGGCATAACTTCACAGGGCAATTTACATACACCTGGGCGCATGCGCTCGATGACATCACCGCCTATCGCGGGACCACTCCCCAGAACGCTTTCTTCATTCAAGGGGAATACGGGAACGGCGATTTCGATACGCGGCACAATTTCACGGCGCTGTTGAACTATGATTTGCCAAAAGCCTCTCACGCAAAGTACTTCCTAAACGGCTGGCAACTGAGCAGTTTCGTCTCGCTTCACACCGGCCAACCGTTTAATATCACGACCAATAATGACACCACTGGGACGGACGAATTCGTCCAGCGTGTGGACCTGATCGGGAAGCCGTATTCTGGGGTTTCCCATGCGTTCAACAAGGGCGGTGTTACCTGGATTAACCCCGCAGCGTTTGCCGCTCCAGCCCCGGGTACCTACGGAACACTTCCCAGAAACTTCCTCTACGGCCCGGGATACGCTTCCACGGACTTCTCCGTGATAAAGAACACGAAGATCACCGAGCGGGTGAATGTCCAGCTAAGAATGGAGATGTTCAACCTGTTCAACAGGAAGAACCTGGCGCCACCGAGCAGCGGTTGCGGCACTGTTGGTACTTCAGGTTCAGCAAGTGATCGCGTCTGCAGTGCTGGTAGCGGGCTGGGCGTAACCGCCGACACCATCGGCGACTGGAATGGCGCACCCGGGATCGGTCCCGGCGAAGCGTTCAACCTGCAACTCGGGATAAAGGTCATTTTCTAACCGCTGAAGAAACCCTTAACCGGAAAGGCCCCCCGATTCGTCGGGGGGCCTTTTTGTTTTTGCCAGTTGTTGCTTGGATGGTGGCTGCAGTATCGCGCTTTTAGCGCACCTCGCTTGTCACTGCGCCCTTGTGCGCCCACCAGTCAGCTCTACTCCTTTATTTTCTTGCCCTTACAACAGCTTTCGAACGCATTTGCAACCTGCTCAATATAAGTACTTTATTTTTAGTTGACAGATACAATAATCTATGGTACCCTGGGTCGTGATATTCAGTATTGATTCCCGCCGCCAGCCCTCAATGTGCCGTCACGTGCCGAACACCCCGTCACCGCAACTTCTCTTATTTCGTTCGCTTACAAGCCGTGACGTCCGTAACTCCTTTGGATTCCGCTCTTATGCAAACTGCCCGGGTCACCTCCTTCCAGCCAAGACTTTTTCCTCTCTCCGCAGCGTTCCCGAACGGCCCATCTTCCATCTTCCGTACACTCTTCCAAGTTCCGTATCCTGTAACCTCTTTGTTTGCCACTCTTACGAAAACTGCCGGGGTGTATACCCAACAATTCCCATTTCGGAACTCATCTCTCGGGGACTAGTCCTCACGGGAGCAGCTGTCGCGAAGAACGGCTATTGATGGAGGAATTCTTCGAGGAGGAGGCGGGAGAGGCGCTTGGTATGGTGGCGGATGACGCCGTGTTCTTCGAGGAGATTGTCGAGGATGACGCGGAAGCCGAGTTTCTGGAGGGCGGAAATATCGACGGCCACGGGTTCGGCGCCCTGCGCGCGATAACGGCGGGCCACCTCGGGCGACACCGCCTGGCGGTTGGCGACGACCCAATCGATGACCCGGCGCGGAACGTGCTTCTGGATGGCGCGCAGATGATCGGCCAGGGCGTAACCGGCGGTTTCGCCGGGCTGCGTCATCAAATTGGCGATATAGACGCGCGGAGCGGTGGATTTGGCGATGGCCGCGGCAATTTCAGGGATCAGCAGGTTTGGAAGAATGCTGGTGTAGAGCGAGCCGGGGCCGAGAAATATCAGGTCAGCCTGCTTGATGGCTTCGATAGCCTTGGGAAGCGCGCGCACACCGCGCGAGGAAAGCTTAAGCTTTTTGATCGGCACTTTGCTGGCGGTGATCTGCGTTTCGCCATGAACGGTGCGGCCGTTTTCGAGCGAGGCAACGAGGTGCACGTTTGAAAGGGTGGAAGGAAAAATGCGGCCGCGAATGGCGAGCACTTTGCTGCTGACGCGGATAGCCTCGGTGAAATCACCGGTGACGTGCGTAAGCGCGGCGAGGAAGAGATTACCGAAATTGTGTCCAATGAGGCCGCGGCCGGCGTGAAAGCGATATTGGAACAGGCGGCCGAGAAGGGCTTCATCTTTCGACAATGCCACCATGCAATTGCGAATGTCGCCGGGAGGGAGGATGCGGTTCTCGCGGCGCAGGCGGCCGGAGCTGCCGCCGTCATCGGTGACGGTGACGATGGCGGCGAGATCAGCGATGGGGTGCTCGCTGCTGGTGTGTTCGTCGGTGCGGCGGACAACGAGTTCCTTGAGGCCGCGAAGAAGCGTGGAGAGGCCGGTGCCGCCTCCCAGAGCGACGACGCGGAAGCCGCGGGAAAGAGTTTTCGGTTTGGACTTGCGTTTTTTCATGCGGACATTCGAGATTGCGCAGCTGGTGTCACTTTACAGAAAAGAATTTAACACAGAGATCACAGAGAAGGACCAGAGCACAGAGAGCACGGAGAAGAAAAAAAACAGAACGGGTCTTCCCGGCAGGGCCAGGACGCAAAAAAGGCGGAAGACGCGCCACTACAAGAAGCCACAACTAGCACTAGCCGGCGGTGCCGTCTTTCTCCGGATAGAGCAGCTCGGTGAAGCGCGGGTCTTCCTGGAGGAAAGCAAAATCTTCGTCGTTGCGCGCGTGATAGCGGTTTTCCGCGCGCAATTGAATGGCGACTTTCAAATTGGCCAAAGCGGAATCGGCTTCACCGGTGAGGCAATCCAGCGCCGCGAGTGCGTAGTGAATGTGATCGGCTTTGGGCGAGGCTTTGCGGGCTTTGTCTAGACTTTCGCGGGCATCGTCCCAGCGGCCGACATTCATCATCGCGACGCCGCGCTGGTAATGCTCGTCCGCAGTGTGCGGATTATGCTCCTGAGACGGCTTCATGCGCTGCTCGGCGATTTTCAGGTGCATGCGCGCGCGGTCGGCGAGTTCCTTGCTGGGGCCTTCCAGGACTTTTTCAAGTTCCTGCTTGGCACGGGAGAATTTCTGCTGGTGAAAGAGAGTCAGGGCCTCATCGTAGACTTTGAGCTGCGCTTGGACGCGCGGGTCAACCAACTCGACACCCCCACGCTGGGCGGGAGGAGGAGGAGGGAAAGCCTTCTTTTTCTGCGACTTAGATGAACTCCGCGCCGCGCCCTTGGAATGCCTTGCTGACCCCGAACTGGGCTTATGCGCTTTTGCCATGGGGCGAATGCTAACAGAGCGGGTACCGCGCGTCAACGGATGTGCGAGGGGTTACTTTGCTAGCCGGGAAATCCACAGGCGTTACCGAACGGCGGCATGCGACGAAAATAGGACGTGGAGTTCCGGGCAGAATCGCGGACACTATAGGGCAGTACACGCCGTGTGACACACGGAGCGGGAAGGCTGGCCTGCCTGCGCCGCGTATGCTATAAGTTTGTGGCCGAATTCGGGTTAACGACAACGTGCCTTTCATCAATTTTCCTGCTCGCGAAATCAACTGTAAGCTCGTGTACTACGGTCCAGGTCTGGGCGGAAAAACCGCCAACCTGCAGTGGATCTACGACCACACGGGACAAAATCAGAAGGGCAAGATGGTTTCTCTCGCGACGGAGACGGACCGCACGCTTTTTTTCGACTTCCTGCCATTGGATTTGGGAACCGTGCGCGGTTTCAAAACTCGCTTTCATTTATATACCGTGCCTGGGCAGGTGTTCTATGAAGCCAGCCGCAAGCTGATCCTGAAAGGCGCGGACGGCGTGGTGTTCGTGGCGGATTCGCAGGAAGAACGGCTGGACGCGAATTTCGAGACCATGGAAAATCTGATGGAGCACTTGAAAGAGCACAACCTGAATTTCGCGACGATTCCGTACGTGCTGATGCTGAACAAACGCGACTTGCCGAATGCCATGTCCGTGCCGGACTTGACGAAGCAGCTGCAGAAAAAAGGCGAGCCGGTGTTGGAAGGCGTAGCCATTCAGGGCGTGGGCGTGTTTGAGACGTTGAAAGAAGTCGCCAAGCTGGTCCTCGCCGAATTGAAAAAGGGCGGGTAGTTCTCTTCCGGTAAGTTCCTTTCCAAAATTGCCCCAAAGTTTAGAAAATGAACTTCCCGGCGGAAGGATATTTGTGTCTAAGCGAAGTTTTGGAGGGCGGCGGATTCGGATTCGAAGGTGGGGATGGCTTCGACGAGGCGGGTGACGGTGAGGGCGTCGCGGACGCGGCCCTGGCCGCAGACCAGGCGCAGGACGCCGCCTTCGCGGGCCAGTTTGATGGAGATGCGCACCAGCGTGGAAATGCCGGAGCTGTCGATCTGCGGGATGCCGTTCAGGATGACGATCACTTTTTTCGCGCCGGCCTTAATCACGGATTGTAGGGCGTCATGGAGCTGGTCGGCGGGCTCGCCGATGGTCAGCCGGCCGTGAACCTCAAGGATCGAAATACCACCCGATTCGCGAACGTTGATTTCCATGGGCAGCCGGTCGGTCATGACAGTGAGTCAATCCACTTTCTCTGGGTGACGATGGCCCTTGGCCATGCCGCACGGCATTATACGCTGGCTGGTAAGTTGCACAAAGTAAGTTACACAAACTGAGCTGTTCTCGAAATTTGCAGGCGGTGCGGTGCATGGGACCAGGCGCTGCATCAGAAAAACAAATCGTGGAAATGAAAATTTCACGCTATGACGTGGAGTGCGCATGCGTATAATGCAGGGCGAAGAAGTGGTGGGTCCCCGTAGTCGAATCCAGAACCAGCGGAGCGGAACCATTTATGAAGTGCGTAGGATGGAAGTGTAGTTTCAGGCTTGTCCTGGTGCTTGGGGCCGTCCTGCTCGCCGCCGTTCCTCTCTCCGCGCAACAACCGCCCGTCTCGCCAGCCGCTCCAGCTGCAACCGCCTCCGCTCCAACGCCGGAAATGCACAAAGCGGTCACGGACAAGCTTGCGCAATTGGATAAGGACGTGAAGGCCGCGCAGTCCGCCGGCGACAACGCGTGGATGCTGACCAGCGCGGCGCTGGTGCTGATGATGACGGGGCCGGGGCTGGCGCTCTTTTATGGCGGCCTGGTGCGGCGGAAGAATACACTGGCGATCATGATGCAGAGTTTCGCGCTGATGGCGCTAATCACCGTGCTATGGGCTCTGGTGGGGTACAGCTTGTGCTTTGGCGGGAACGGGCCGGTCATTGGCAGCTTTGAACATGCGTTTCTGAAGGGCGTAGGCGCGGACCCGAATCCGGATTATGCGGGCACGATTCCGCAGGCCACCTTCATGGTCTACCAGCTGATGTTTGCCATTATTACGCCCGCGCTGATCACCGGCGCGACGGCGGAGCGGATGAAGTTCAGCGGAACGGTGCTTTTTATGACGCTGTGGTTCCTGGTGGTCTATGCGCCGCTGGCGCACATGGTTTGGGGCAAAGGCGGATTGCTGAACGCCGTGGGAGGCAGGTTCCCATGCCTGGACTTCGCGGGCGGAACGGTCGTGCACATATCTTCTGGCGTTTCGGCGCTGGTGTGCGCCCTATACATGGGGAAGCGCACGGGTTATCCAAAGGTGCCGATGCCGCCGCACAGTCTGGTGCTCAGTTTCATTGGGGCTTGTTTGCTGTGGGTAGGCTGGTTCGGGTTTAACGCGGGAAGCGCACTGGCAGCGAGTAGCCTGGCAACCAGTGCATTCGTGGCTACCCACTTCGCGGCGGCTGCGGCGGCGCTGGGCTGGAGTGCCGCGGAATGGCTCAAGAATGGCCGGGCGAGCGCGTTGGGCGCGATTTCCGGGGCGGTGGCGGGACTGGTGGCGATTACGCCCGCGTCGGGATTTGTCGGCCCGATGCCGGCGCTGGCCATCGGATTAATTGCAGGGGTGGTGTGTTACCTGATGGTGACGAAAATCAAGGCCATCTTCGGGTATGATGACGCGCTGGACGCATTCGGTGTGCACGGGGCGGGCGGCACTATCGGAGCGTTGCTCACCGGCGTCTTTGCACAGACGGTGATCAACCCGATCTTTGGGGCGGACAAGCCCGCGGGCGGCCTTGACGGACACTGGGGCCAGGTCGGCAACCAGCTTGTCGGCGTGCTCATCGCGTGGGGATTTGCACTGCTCGGAACGATTCTGATTCTCAAGATCACGGATATGATCACCGGCGTGCGCGTCTCGGAAGAGCACGAGAGCGATGGACTGGACATTACTCAGCATGGCGAAGAGGCATACAACCTTGAGTCATGATGTAAGCGGTCAAAGGTGCGTCAGGCAGGGGGCGGAGCGGAAACACTCATGATGAAAATCGAGGCAATCATACAGCCCTCGCGGTTCGAATCGGTGAAGGATGCGCTGCGCGAAATCGGCATCGAAGGGATGACGGTGACGGAGGTGCGCGGGCACGGCCGCCAGAAGGGGCACACTGAGGTGTATCGAGGGCGCGAATACACGGTTGACCTGCTGCCGAAAATAAAATTGGAAATGGTGCTGCCGGACGCGCTGGCCAACCGCGTGGTGGACACAATTTTGAAGACCGCCAAGACAGGAAAGATTGGGGACGGTAAGATATTCCTATCAAGGGTTGAGGAAGCAATCCGGATTCGCAACGAGGAGCGCGGTGAAAACGCGCTCTAAGCAATCACTCTTGGCCGTCCGGCAGCCGGCGAATTGACCGCGGGGCGTGCAACGTGACGACCGCTGCACGCTCCAGTCTCACTCCGGGCCTCCCACCCGCAAAAAACATGCAAGATTCCCCAACGCCCTTGTCGGTGCTCGGCCCGCAAGCCGACGCCGAACGGCAACGCATCCGCCAACAATTTGAATCGGGTACCAGCGCGCGAGAAACGCTGCAAGCGCAGTGCGAACTGGCGGACCGCAACGTCCGGCAGATTTTTGAAGAAGTCCTGCGGGTGCACAATCGCGAGACGCAAGGGCTCTGCCTGCTGGCGCTGGGCGGGTATGGGCGGAAGATGCTCTTCCCGTACTCGGATCTCGACATTTTGTTTTTGCTGGGCAACGAGAAAGTGGAGGAGGAATCGCGGCAACTCATCTCTGAATTTTCACGGACACTTTGGGATATTGGATTTCGCGTCAGCTCGGCGGGGCGCACGCTGGAAGAGTGTAAACGGATTGAAGAGGACAATGCGGAGTTCCACCTGGCCTTGCTGGATCGCCGGTTCTTGTCAGGCGATGCCACGCTCTTCGAAAGACTGGACAGCAAAGTGCTTCCCGCATCGGAGAAGCAAGCGCGGCCTTTTCTGTTGGCGCAAATTCACAGGCTGACCCGGGAAAGACTGACGCGCTACGGAAATACGATTTTTCATCTCGAGCCCAACGTCAAAGAATCTCCAGGGGGCCTGCGGGATTACCAAGCCACCATCTGGCTGAGGCAGATTGTCGACGAAAAGAAGGGGATCCGGAGCATCACCACCGCCGAGGAAGAGCTTTCGGCTTCGGCGGTTGATTTTCTCAGCGCCATCCGGTGCTTTCTGCACTACAGCAATGGACGGAACGACAACACGCTGACCTACGAACTGCAGGCGGCGGCCGCAGAACATGCGCTGGGTGTGGGTGACGGAGTAGCACGCACCCCCGCTGAATGGATGCGCCAGTATTTTCGCCACGCCCGCACGCTGAACCGGCAGCTCTTGCGCTATCTGGAGCAGAAAGCTGCCGTACCGTTAACGTTGCGGCAGCGCTTGTTCAACGCGGCACGCGCCGCCAAGACGGAGCAGGGCGATGGCAAAGTTTTCACGGTGCGCGATGGACTGCTCGAGGTAATCGACCAGCCGGTATTATCGGACCGCGCGGTCACTTACTCACTTTTTGCTGAAGCTGCCCGCACTGGCACTCCGCTGAGCCGCGAGGCGGAGCGCAGCATCGGATACATCCTGACGCATCCGGAACTCCCTCCCAAGAACACGGAGATTTCGTGGGACACGTTGCGCGAAATTCTGGGCTCCGATTATCCGGGAGTGGCTTTGCGTTCGATGCAGCGGCTCGCTCTTTTGACGGAAGTTCTGCCCGAATTTGGATTGATCGACTCTCTGGTGGTGCGCGATTTCTACCATCGCTACACGGTCGACGAGCACTCCTTGCGTACCATCGAGCACCTGCAGGAATTGGCGGAGCCTCCGGATGAGCGCGGAGCGCATTTCGCGCCGCTGTGGAAAACCGCTGAGCGCCGGGATTTGCTGATCCTGACGCTGCTGTTGCACGACGTAGGAAAAGGAATGCCGGTGGAAAATCACATCACGGGAAGCCTCGCGGCCCTCGATAGCGCCGCCAAGAGACTGCAACTTTCGCCGGAAGAAAAAGAAGAAGTGCATTTTCTGATCGAACATCACCTGGACATGTCCGCTACCGTACAGCGAAGAGATATTTTTGATCCGGCGACCGTTTCGGCTTTCGCGCAGTCGGTCACGACTCTCGAGCGGCTGCAACGGCTGTGCCTGCTCACTTATGCGGACATTCACTCCGTCAATCCGGAAGCCTTGACGCCATGGAAGGCCGAAATGTTGTGGCAGCTTTTCGTCGCCACTTCCAACCACTTCAGCCGCACGCTGGACCGTGACCGCTTGCACGCTCCCGATGAGGGCTCGCTGCTCGAGCGCGTGAAGGCGCAGACCGGCGATGCGACTAGCGAAGAGATCGAGCGATTCCTCGAAGGCTTCCCGCGGCGGTACCTTGCGGTGCATTCCGCGGCGGAGATTGCGGCGCACTTTGCGCTCTACCGCAAGCTGGGCGCGGACCCCGTGCAGACGGAACTTCTCGCCACTCGCCATGGGTTCTCGTTGACGCTGCTCACGGCGGACCGCCCGGCGCTCTTTGCTACGATTTCGGGCGTGCTGGCCGGCTGGGGCATGAACATCAACAAAGCGGATGCCTTTGCGAATGCCGCCGGCGTGGTGCTGGACACTTTTCACTTTGCCGATTTGCATCGCACGCTGGAGCTGAACCCCAGCGAGGGCCAGCGCTTCCGCAAGAGCCTCGAGGACGTAGTAAACGGAAAAGCGCCGCTGGAGCCGCTGTTGAAAGGGCGCGAAAGTGCCAGCCGCGCGCGCGCGCCAAAAGTCACAGTCGAAACGCGCATCAATTTCGATGATTCGTCATCGGCGCACAGCACGCTGCTCGAAATTGTTACGCAGGACCACCCGGGATTGCTCTACGAGATGGGCTCGGCGCTGGCGCGCCTGGGATGCAACATCGAAGTCGCGCTGATCGACACGGAAGGACACAAGGCCATCGACGTGTTCTACCTGACCGCGCAGGGCAAAAAACTCACCACGCAGAAACAGGAACTACTCCGCGAAGTACTTCAGGGAACTCTCGTTTAGCCGACACTCGGTTTATTGAATCAAGACCCCGCAGACGTGGCTGCAACGGAGAAAGTTTGTTCCAACAGAAACACTCGATCACCAGGTGAGAGTGCTAATCGACCGCGCGGGCAATTCGACGTGGAGAGTCCGACCTTTGGACGTCAAATTGACCCCCGAGTCCTGCTGCAAGCTATTGAGGAGCTGCACGACAAAGCCGCCCTCGGGAGTTTGAAAAGCCATCACGCGCATACCTTTTGCAACTCCACTGGTTTGCACGCGAACCGCACCCGGCCGGACAAATTTGCTGAAATGCGCGAGGTAGTAATAGGTGCCGGTGTAAGTGATTTCGTGAGTGTTCTTATTGATGATCACCACGGGATGCTGGATGTTAGGGTCCGGATTTCCATGAACGGGAGAAACCGCCCAGGGGCCGCCGGTTTCATCCAGAATGGCATTCCAATACAGCCAAGCGGATGTGCCGGCTTCCAAATCGCTGAAAATAATATTGCCCCAGACATCGCCGTCGTCGAAATCGTAGATCGGCAGCTTTTTGTTCTTGGGATAACCGGCTTCGTAGGCGTAGCAAAGTTCGTCCATCCAGAACGTCAGATCTGGATATTTCTTCTCCAATTCCGCAATCTTATCGAAATTCTTGAAATCGTAGCCGTGATACGCGACAACGGAAACGAATTTGCGCGCCGCCGGATCATTCAGCACCACTGGGTACCGTTTGTAGGCTACCTTTCGTTCCGGCGCTTCACTCATCATGAGCTTCGTCGTCAAACCTGATTGTTGCAGCGCAGGGCCCACGAAATCCCGCAATAGCACCGCAATCTCCGGATATTTTATTTTTGTGTAGACCTCTTCTGGCTCGTTAAACAAGCTCAGATAATCGACGACAATGCCGCGCTTCTTGTACTCCTCCAGGTAGCGAATGAAATATTTCGCGAGCAGCGGATAGTATTTCGGCCGAATGTCCTGATGTCTTTTCACATCGAAGAGCATCCAGTCCGGCGGGTAGTCCATCGGCGCCTGCAACGCGAAGTGGCCATATTTGCGGGCGCGCAGGATGTAAGTGCCAACACCGTTGGGGCCAAAATCGCGTTGCACGGAAAAATTCTTGAGCTCGACGTCCCCGGGCGTGTCGTCGTAGGTGTACCACGGCCCGGCGGATTGAAAGTCGGTCCCAGCGACGGGCGTCTTCATGGCCGTGTAGCCCGCGCCGACTTGCGGATCAAACAACGCGCGCAAGACTTCTTCCTGCTTATCCGCCGGAAGCGTGTTGAGTGTCAGGATCCCCGCTTCCATGATGGAAGCGCCGAAGCCATCTATCTTCTGAAACTTCACAGCGTCGTTGATTTCAAAAGTGGCGCCAGAAGAGAGCTGGCTATCGCTGAACAGCAGATCGGGTTTGGCCGCGAGCCGATCTCCCGCTTTTGAGGAGATGTGGAGCTTTACTGTCTGCGCGAGAATTGCGTCGGGGATGGCAAAGCAACAAAAGAAGACTGCGGCTGAAAGAAGAGCTTTGCGATTTTGAAGGGTCATGGCTTCCCGTCTGACAAAAACTTCCTTATTGAATCGAGTTCATATTGCAGGCAAAGTCTTGTGTCAAGCAAGCTTTATGAGCAACTTCGATTGCTACCAACTTTCTTTCTCTCGTAAATCATGCGAGCTGACGATTGCCGTACAGGAGCAGCAACATGGCGGAACTTGCGTTAAGCGGGGGGAGAAAGACAAAACAAAAATCTTTTCCGGTTTGGCCGCAATTCGATGAGCGCGAACGGAAAGCGCTTGATGAAGTTCTGGAAAGCCGCGTGTGGTGGAGGACCCCGGGAACGAAAACGCTGCAATTCGAGAACGACTATGCGAAATTTCACGGCGCCAAGCACGGCATTGCGGTGACCAACGGAACCGCGGCGCTGGAAGTCACTATGTCCGCGCTGAGGATTGGACCGGGCGATGAAGTGATCCTTCCCGATTTCACATTCGTGGCCACCGCCAGCGCGGTGCTTTATGCCGGTGCGCTTCCAGTCATGGTGGATGTCTCACAGGAAACTTACTGCATCGATGTGCGCCTTGCCGCGGCCGCCATTACCGGGCGCACAAAAGCGATTATCGCCGTACACATGGGAGGGCACCCCGCCGACCTCGATGCTCTGGTCGCGCTCACCAAGCAAAAAGGGATTGCCCTGGTCGAAGATAGCGCCCACGCGCACGCCACGGAATGGAAAGGCCGCCGCATCGGAACGCACGGGGCCGCGGGCACGTTTAGCTTTCAATCCAGTAAGCTGATGACCGCGGGCGAAGGCGGCATCATCATCACCAGCGATGATGCGTTCGAGAAGCAGGCGCGCAGCGTCCACGATTGCGGCCGCGTGCCGGGAGAATGGTTCTACAGCCATTACATCAACGGCTCCAACTACCGTTTGAGCGAATGGCAGGGCGCGATACTTGGCGCGCAGTTGACCCGCTTGGACGAACAGACGCGCCGTCGCCACCAGAACGCGCGTTTGCTTGACAAGTTGTTCTCGCAAATCCCGGGAATTACGCCGCAAACACTAGACCCGCGTTGCACACGCAACGGGCATTACGCCTACATCTTCCATGTGAACACGAAGGAGTTTGCCGGGGCGAGCGTGGAGCGCCTGATCGAAGCCATGAATGCGGAGGGCATCCCGAATCAGGCGAGCTATCCGCCGGTCCACGCTTTGGACGTGTTTCAGAACGGTGAATATCGCAAGCGCCTGTGCGGTTCACAGGCCAAGGAGTCGCACGCTTTTCTACAGGCACGCTATCCGCAAACGCATCGCGCCGCTTACGAAACCATCTGGATACCACAACCGGCTCTCTTGGGCGATGAAGAGGACATGCATGAAATCGCCGCCGCTTGGCAAAAAATCAAGAAATTCGCGAAAGAACTCGTGTGATTCGCGTCGAAAAGAAGGAATATCGCGGCTGGAAAAACGCCTTCCATCTTTCGAATGGAACGGTAGAGCTCGTCGTTCTTTCTGATGTGGGCCCGCGCGTGGTGCGCTATGGTTTCTGCGGACAAGAGAATCAATTTTACGAATTCGACTGCCAGGCAGGCAAAATCGGTGGCACGGAGTTTCGCCTTTACGGAGGGCATCGCCTGTGGGCCTGGCCGGAAGTTGAGCGCACCTACTATCCCGACAATCATCCAGTTGTTGTAAAAGAAACTACGCTCGGAGCAATTTTCTGCGCGGCGATCGAAGGCGAACTTCCGGGAACCGGTCTGCAGCGCCAAATCGAACTGCAACTAGACGAGCGAGTATCGCAGGTGATCGTCATCCACACGATCACCAACCACGGAAGCGAGACGACGCGGCTGGCCCCCTGGGCGCCGACAGTATTGAGACCGGGCGGCCGCGCGATTCTTCCCTTTCCGCCGCGCGGGGCCATGGACAAAGATCATTTCCAGTCCGTCGGGCCGCTGACTCTGTGGTCATTCACCGATTTCACCGATCCACGATGGATTCTTGGCCAGGAGTACCTGCAACTAATTCAACACGAAAAACCCGTCGGACGGTTTCCCGAACAAATGACCGGACTTTTCAATCCTGCAGAGTGGGGCGCGTACGTCCGAGCCGGTTGCATTTTTTTAAAGCGAGCCGCAGTCCAACCGGGAAAGCAGTATCCAGATTACGGCTGTAATTTCGAAGTCTTCACCAACTCGGAATTTTTGGAATTGGAAACGCTAGGCCCGGTTGTGGATTTGCAGCCGGGCGGGAGCAC
>WNFO01001765.1_pt1 | contig 17393 bp, 12 predicted proteins | sample 5400251 | NCBI WGS metagenome assembly WNFO01 (sample SAMN13153354, study PRJNA577476) | soil metagenome | isolation source: 100 cm saprolite under Madrone tree | place: USA:California | collected 2016-06-14
AGACAGCGTTGCGCACTTCGCCTTCCTCTTCGAAACCCATGCTGGTCCAGGAATCGGTGTAAACGCCTTGCGCGCCGGTGACGGCTTCGCGTGCGTCGGTCATCAATTCGATCTTGGCGCGGGTTTCGCGAGCCACGCGCTTGCCGTCGGCGACTACTTCGGCGGCGGGAGCATAGTCCGGCGGGGTGGCGATGCGCAGATGAACGCCGAGACGCGCCGCGAGGTAGATGAGGGAATTGCAGACGTTGTTGCCGTCGCCGACATAGGCGAGCTTGAATCCGCGCAACGCGCCAAATTTTTCTTCCAGCGTGAAGAAATCGGCGAGCGCCTGGCACGGATGAAATTTGTCGGAAAGCGCGTTGATCACGGGGATGTCCGCATTAGCGGCCATTTCTTCAAGAACGCGCTGGTGATAGACGCGCGCGACGATGCCCTGCACCCAGCGATCGAGGTTGCGGGCGACATCGGCGATGGATTCACGCGCGCCGAGCGAAGCGGAAGCCTGGGTGTGATCGAGGAAAATCACGGAGCCGCCCATGCTTTGAATGCCGACTTCAAAGGTGACGCGCGTGCGCAGCGAGGGCTTTTCGAAAATCAAGGCGATAAATTTGCCCTGTAGCGTGGAAGCATAACGCCCGGAGCGCGCCTTTATGTCCGCGGAGAGATGGAGAAGGTCGCGCGTGTGCGCGGGGCTCCATTCGGCTCCGGTGAGGAGATCGTTGGACAACGAAATGGGAGCAACCAGAGTGCCAGTGGTCATCGATCACCTTGCCGCGGAACGCGCGAAGCGCCGCGGTTTTGCGGAATTTTGAACTTCTGCCATGGGTATGGGCCTGGGAGTCTTTTCCAGAACCAGGGTAAACAAGCGGAGAAAATCGCGCACCTGGGCGCGGGTGATGATAAAGGGAGGCAGTAAGCGCAACGTAAAGTCGTGCGTGCAGTTGATGATCAGGCCGCGGCGCAGGGCTTCGGCGGCGAAGGGATTGGCGTCGATGGAAAGCTCGACGCCGAGGATCAGGCACTCGCCGCGAACTTCGCGGATAAAGTCGAAGCTGCCGGCAAGTTTAGCGAGGCCATCACGGAGCTCGGCGCCACGCGCGCGCACGTTTGCGAGAAGCTCCTCGTCCTCGAGGATGCTGAGAAACTCCAGCGCGGTGGCGCAAACCAGCGGGCCGCCGCCGAAGGTGGTGCCGTGGAGTCCTGGGGAAACGCGCGCCGCAACGGCCTCGGTCGCTAAAATCGCTCCAAGAGGCAAGCCTGCGGCCAGGGGCTTCGCTACCAGTACGATGTCGGGTCTGGATGGAAATTTCTGATACGCGAAGTAGCGGCCCGTACGGCCGAGGCCGCATTGAATTTCGTCGGCGATGAGGAGAGCGCCGTGGCGCGTGGCAAGCCCGCGCGCGCGATTCCAGAAAGCTTCGCTGACGGAATGAACGCCACCTTCACCCTGAATGGCTTCGAGAATGACGGCGCACACGGTGTCGTCGAATTTCGTTTCCAGGTCCGCTAAGTCGTTGAAGCGGACAAATTCAACGCCGGGCACCAGAGGCGCAAAGGGCAAGCGGTATTTCTCCGAAGAGGTGACACTCAATGCGCCGAAAGTGCGGCCGTGGAAAGAATTACTCATGGCCAGAATGCGGTGCTTGGCTGCGGGCTGGTCGGGCGCGTCCGTAGAGGTGCGAGCGCAAAGACGCGCGAGTTTTAGCGCGCCGTCGGCAGCCTCCGTTCCGCTGTTGGCGAAAAAGACGCGGTCCATGCCGGAGATTTCCGCGAGCTTGCGAGCCAGGGGCCCCTGGTAGGCGTTGTGGTACAGGTTGGAAACGTGAATGGCGCGCGCCGCTTCGCGGCGGATGACCTTGACAATCCGTGGATGCGCATGGCCCAGGGCGTTGACGGCGATGCCGCCGAGGAAATCCAGATACCTTTTCCCAGTGGAGTCATAGACGTAAGCGCCGCTTCCGTGCGTCAGCACAAAGGGCTGGCGCTTATACATCGGGAGGAGAAATTTATCGGCGTCACTCAGCCGAGGATCGAGCGTGGTTCTGGCGGCGTGCTTTTGCTTTGGTTTGCGCGAGACGCGTGCCGCAGCGCTTTTTTGGCTCCGCATAGGCATCACGCCACCGAGAGAGCAGCCTGCGCGGCGGCAAGCGACTCCCGCACGATTCGCGTTCCCGGGATGACGCTTATGGCCTCTTGCGCCGGAGTATCTGCGGCGTGGGACACTAGGAGCAAGGCATCGGGCGAACCGCCGCCCACAATGTGCACTTCACGAACGCCACCTTCGAGGGCGCGCTTGGCCGCTTCGAGCTTCAGCACCATGCCGCCGGAGACGATGCGGCACTGCACCAGCCGCTCGATTTCCTCGCAGTTCACCGCGGAGAGAACCTTGTCCCCATCGAGAACACCGGCCACGTCGGTGAGATAGATCAACCGTTCCGCGCCGAGATATTCGGCGCAGGCGGCGGCCATGTGATCCGCATTGATGTTGTACAACTCATTGTCCGGCCCGAGGCCGAGGCAAGGAGCGACAGGGATGAGGCCCTCGCGCCAGAGCGACTCGATGAAGGAGTTATTCAGGCCGGTGAGATAGCCCACGAAACCGAGGCGGCCCTCAATTTCGTTGTGCACCATGGGTTCGGCGCGGAAGCAAGCGGCGTCGGCGGCGGAGATGCCGATGGCCGGGGTGCCTTCGGCGGAAATGGCGGAGGCCAGGCGCTTGTTGAGCAAGCCCGCGAAAACCATGACGGCGACGTCGCGAGTTTCGCGATTGGTGACGCGCAGACCGGCGACGAAATTGCTTTCGATGCCCATGCGCTTGAGGGTGGCGGTGAAGAGGCGGCCGCCGCCGTGGACGACCAGAATTTCGTGGCCCTGCTGCGCCAGCGCGGCGATCTGCCGGGCGAGGGAGCGGACAGCAGCGTCGTCTTCGAGTAAAGCTCCAGCTAACTTGATCACCGTTTTCATTGGAGTGCGGTCTGCTCCTCGATACCCATAATGTGATTGAAATTCTGCACGGCTTGTCCGGCGGCGCCCTTGCCGAGGTTGTCGAGACAAGAGACGATGACCAGGCGCTTGCCGGAATGGTCCAGGGAAAAACCGATGTCGCAGAAATTGGTGTGCGCCACATGCTGCAGTTCCGGCAACGAGCCTGCAGGCCAGATGCGCACCATGGGCCGACCGGCATAGAAGCGGCGATACGTCGCTTCTATGTCGGCCGCAGACTGCGGGGCGCTGAGGGCCACGTAAATGGTGGAAAGAATTCCGCGAGCGAGCGGGAGCAGGTGCGTGGAGAAAATCACGCGGTCTTCCGGCAAGCCGGTGTGTTCGAGAATTTCCGGCGTGTGGCGATGGGAAAAGAGATTGTAGGCCTTGAAGTTTTCGTCGACTTCGACGAATTGGAGATCGCGACGGGGATCTTTGCCGGCACCGCTGGCGCCGGATTTGCAATCGCACACGACGCTGCTGTTGGCGGCAATCAGGCCGGCGTCCGCGAGCGGACGCAGCGCAAGAATGACGCTGGTGGCGTAGCAGCCGGGATTGGCGATTAAGCGGGCCGCCTGGATTTCGCGGGAATAAAGCTCGGGCAGCCCGTAGACGGCTTCGCCCAGCCAATTGGCGTGCGGCGCGGGCAGCTTGTACCACGACGTGAAAGTCTCGGGAGCCCGGAAGCGGAAGGCTCCGCTGAGATCGATGACCCGAAAGCCAGCATCGAGGAGCTCCGGTGCGATTTCCGCGGAAACTTCGTGAGGCGTGGCGAGAAAGGCCGTTCCGGCGCCGCTGGCTTTGATGCTCGAGACGGAAAGGGGGCGAAGCGGCGCTTCGCCTGTGCCGCGGAGCTGGGGAAACAATTCGGCGAGGCAGTTCTTACCCTGGGTTTCGCGAACGTAGAAGACCGGTGACTTCACCGCCGCGTGGCGCAAAAGAATTCGCGCCAGCTCGAAGCCGGTGTAGCCGGTGACACCCACGACCGCGATTTGTTGCGGGTTTCTCATTTCAAGTGCGACCGCGAAGGGGGTCGATTCACCAGCGATTCGATTTTTTTCTGTAGGGATTCGCGCGATTTACGGTCCGGAGTAATGATCAAAACGGTGTCGTCGCCGGCGACGGTACCCACAATTTCAGGAAACTTGGCGCCATCGACCGCGGCGGCCAGGGGCTGGGCGCCGCTGGGCGGCGTTTTCAGGACCAGCAAATTTTCGGCGGGGCGAATGTCCAGAAGGAATTCACCGAGCGCGCGCGCGAGGGAAGGCAAGCCGTGGGATTCCTCCGGGAGGGCGGTCGCGGCCCGGTAGCCTTGTTGCGTTTTCACCAGGCGCAGCTCCTGGAGATCGCGGGAAAGGGTAGCTTGCGTGACGCGCAGCTTTTGCGCGGCCAGACGGCGGCGCAGCTCTTCCTGGCTGGTGATGGAAAGGTCGGCGATCATGCGCAGGATCTGCCCGTGCCGGAAGGTTTTGCCTGTATTCATAGGGCCGTGAAAATATGCACTCACCTGTATTTTTATACAGAGGTCTGCCGGAGATGTCAACGCCCATCTGAGACTTTTTCTTATGGTACTGTCCGTACGGGCATGCACCGAACCACTGGACAGCTAATGCAAGATTGGCATCACGGCGCGGGTGGGGAGTGGATTTCTGGCGTCAAGTGATGTTAGCTATTTACTAGCCTTCGCGCCTCATGGGAACACGCTGCCAAACCGCGGGATGCAAGAATGACTCGCCGCCGGCCCTTGCCGAGCAGCAATTGTGCGTGCTGCACTTCACGCTGTCACTGGAAGGCGGGTGCGCGGAGATGCGCCGCGAGACGGCGCTGGGCAACACCGCGCACGAAAGACATCGCGAAATCATGCGCTTCATCACGGAAAACGGAGAGAAGCTGGCGCGCGTGGCGACCAGCGGATTGCACCTCACCGATGATTTGAAAGCGCGAATTCTCAGCACCTTTCTGACTTTGATGAACCTTCGGGAAAACCTGGACCGGGCCTCGATGCGGTCGTCGTACGGGCGCCATACCATTCCTCGCTAGCCGGCCCTCTCCCGCAGCACAACTCTTAGATGAGCAAGGATGGGTTAGGCACCGACGTAGCGTGCATAAAGAGAACGGGCGACGACGGGATCTTTGGTGCCTTTCAGGATGGCGCGCCCGTCGGCGAAGACGGTCATTTCGTACGGCGGCACCCGGAAGCGCAGCAGGAATTCGTTGTGGCGGACGTCGGAGACCGCTGGAGCCAGGCGATTCCTGAGGGTGCCGAGATCGAGCGCACGGCCGCGCTCGTGAATCTGGACGGAGTCGCGTCCGCACATGGTGATGTGCGGCTGGGCATCCCCCTCGAGGTGAGCAAATTCGCGCCGCGCACACACCGGGCAGTCCGGATTGCGCGCTACGCGAACGGACTGAAAATGGCCGCTCCAGACATCGCAAGAGAGGAGCCGGCCGTGCAGGGCGTCCTGGCGGCCTGAGAGCAGCTTCATGGCTTCCGCTGTTTCCAGCGAAGCGATGAGATTCACGACGGGGCCGAGGATGCCGGCAGTGTCGCAGGTCTGTTCGAGGCCTTGCGGCCGGGATTGGAGCAGGCACGCAAGGCAAGGGGTCAGGCCGGGACGAATGGTCATGGTCAGGCCGTAGCTGGCGACGGCGGCGGCGTAAATCCAGGGCTGGCCTTGCTGGACGGCGAAGTCGTTGATCAAAAAGCGCGTTTCAAAATTGTCCGTGCCGTCCAAAATGATGTCGAAGCCGGCCAGCAGTTCGGCGGCGTTCCGGGGGCTTAGGTCTGCGACGATGCCTTCCACGGCCACGGCGGAGTTGATGGAGCGGAGTTTGCGTTCGGCAGCCACCGCTTTGGGAAGGGCCGTCTGCGCGTCTTCTTCGTCAAAGAGGGTTTGCCGTTGAAGATTGGAAGGCTCGACAAAATCGCGGTCGATAATGCGGACGCGTCCGGCGCCGGCACGAACCAAGAGGTTTGCGGCGGCGGCGCCGATGGCGCCGCATCCGACGATGACCGCGCTGGAAGCAAGCAGGCGCTGCTGGCCCTCCTCGCCGATGTCGGCAAAGAGCATCTGGCGCGAATATTTTTCGCGAAGCGACTCGTTCACTGGAAGGTTGGCCTCTGCGCACGCGTGTAGCGCGCCCCTGTTTATGATAGCGCCAAAGTTCGCGGGACAGGCAACGCCGCTATGCTACGCTTCGTCTGAGCCAGTGGAAGCATGAAAGCGCATTGTGGGCATTGGTGCAGCATTGTCGCGGCCGCGCTCCTGTTCGGGGCTGCACCGGCGCACGGCCAGTCGGCCGGGAACGCAGCGGGCGCCACGGCGGGTTCGCAAGCGGAATCCGGCAGCGGCGAGATCGTTGTAGCGACGCGAATCGTGGCCGAAGACGGTCGCGTGCTCTCCGAAGGGGCGGCGGGACTGCCCATTCAAGTGGGAAAGGGGCTGGACCGCGCGCAGGTTGCGGAGAGCATCCGGGCGCTGTATCGCAGCGGTGAATATGCGGATGCGCAGGCGGTGTCCACTCCGGTCCCAGGCGGCGTGCGCCTTGATTTCATCGTGCGCGAACAGCTTTTTTTCAATCAAGTGATCATTCACGGGCTGGTTTCGCCCCCGACGGAGGCATCGGCGGCGGCGGCGGTGCAGCTTCCGTTAGGTGAACCGTATCGGGCGGACGCGGTGAAGGAGGGACTGGAGCGACTGCGCGAGGTGCTGCGCGAGGAAGGGCTGTACACCGCCGAGGTTTCCGCGGACACCGGGGCGCATCCGGAGAATCATCAGATGGACGTGATCGTGGAGGTCAAGCCCGGGCCGCGCGCGCGCATCAAGGAGATACAACTCGAGAACGGCACGGAATACCGCGATGCGGAGATTCTTGCGCGCTCCAAGATCAAGGCCGGCAAAGAAATCAGATCGGCGCGCATTCAACGCGGGGCCTCGCGCGTTCGCAATTTCCTGGTGAAGAAAGGGCACCTGAACGCGCGCGCGGTGGTGCGCCGCGGCGAATACGATCGCAAGACCAACAGCGTCGCGCTGAAATTGGAGGTAACACAAGGACCGCGCGTGCGCATAGCCGTAACGGGAGCCAAATTTTCCAGCGGAGAACTGAAGAGACTTGTTCCCGTCTACCAGGAAGGAGCAGTGGACACGGACCTGCTGGAGGAAGGCAAGCGCAACATTCGCGAGCGTCTGGAGCGCGATGGCTACTTTGACGCCGGCGTAGAGTACGCGACAAGCACGAAAGAAATCGAGCTCAGCGGCGGCCGCAAGAGCACGGAAGAGGTAATCACCTACCGCGTGGAGCGCGGCGACCGGCACAAGCTGCTGGGCATTGAAATTACGGGGAATCATTACTTCGATACGGAATTGCTGCGCAGCCGTCCGCAGATTTACGGCAAGGCGTTCGCGACGCGGGGAAGATTCAGCCGCAGACTGTTGGAGTCGGACCGGGACTCCATGCGGAATCTGTATCTGGCGAACGGATTCTTGGAAGCCGCGGTGGACGCGCAGGCACTGGATAACTACAAAGGGAAGGAAGGGGACCTGTTGATTCGTTTCGTGGTGGTGGAAGGCACGCAGACGCGCGTGGCGTCCGTGAGCATTGAAGGTGTTCACGCTTTCACCCAAGACGATCTGCTGGGAGTGATCGGATCGACTCCTGGACAGCCGTATTCGGAATTCAACGTGGAAACCGACCGCGACAATATTCTCGCTCTGTATTTCAACAAAGGATTTCCCCAGGCGCGATTTACCTCGACGTCCGAGCGCGTTCCTGGGCAACCCGGCGGCGGACAAGCATCACAGCCACAAGAAGTGCCAACCTCCGGGGGCGCGCAAGCCCGGGACAAGGCCGGAAAGAGCCCGACATATAAGGGCGATTCCATGCGGCTGCTGTATCACATCGAAGAGGGGCCGCAGACGCGAGTGCGCAAGATAGTGCTGACCGGCTACGAACACACGCGGCCCGGGGTGATTCGCCGGGAGATCAGCATGAAGTCCGAAGAGCCGTTGCGCGAAGGAGAAGTGGTTGAGTCGCAGAGGCGGCTGTACAACCTGGGGGTGTTCAATCGAGTGACCATTCAGCCGCAGAATCCGAACGGTACCAACACCAATAAAGATGTGGTGGTGCTGGTGGAAGAAGCGAAGCGGTACACACTGGCGTACGGCGGTGGCTTTGAGGTGCAGCGGCTGGCCAGCACGAGCGATCCCGCGGGCAGCCAGGTGCAGGCAGCGCCGCGGGGAATTTTTGAGGTCAGCAAGCTTAACCTGACCGGGCGTGGCGACGCGCTGTCGCTGAAGCTTCGCGGCAGCACCCTTCAGGACCGCGCGCTGCTGGGGTATACCCACCCGAACACTTTCAGCGATCCACATTTGAGCTTTCAAGCCACGGCCTACACGGAAAAAACACAGGACATCAATACGTTCACCGAGACGCGCTACGAGGGCGCGGTGCAGTTGAGCCACCAGGTCACACCGCGAACGTCGCTGCTGTATCACTACACCTTCCGTAAGGTGCTGGTGTCCAACCTGAGCACGCATATTTCTCCAGAAGAGATTCCATTGTTCAACGCGCCGACGCTGGTTTCGCAATTCGGGGCCACTTGGGTGCGCGATGCGCGTGACAATCCGGCGGACGCCAGCAAAGGCAACTTCAACAGCGCGGATTTCAGCATCGCGGACACCGGGATTGGCTCGAGCGCGAGCTTTTTGCGGTTTTACTTCCAGAATTCGACCTATTATCCGATCCGGCGCAGGTTCAGTTTCGCGCGCTCCATCCGCATCGGGATCCTGGCGCCTTATCGCGACACTGTATCGCTGAGTTTTCCCGCTCCGACGACTCCACCCCTGCCCACGGTAATACCGCTGCCAGAGCGGTTTTTTGCCGGAGGCGGCACTTCGCTGCGTGGATTTGCGCTGAACCAGGCGGGCCCGCGCGATGCGATCACCGGATTTCCGGTGGGCGGCCAGGCCTTGCTGATCCTCAACCAAGAGTTTCGCTTTCCCATGCGGCTGCCGTTCATCGGAACGGCGTTGAGCGGGGCGTTTTTTTACGACGGCGGCAACGTGTATAGCCGTGTGAGTCGCGTTACGTTTCGCCCCTACTCGCCGAAACCAATATTCGATCCGGCAAACCCCACGCAATGTCAGTTCAACTGCTCGAATGAGCTGAATTATTTTGCGCATACCGCCGGACTGGGATTCCGGTATGCAACACCGGTCGGGCCCATTCGCATCGACCTGGGATATCAACTGAATCGTCCAAGGTTTGTGACGCCGATATGCCCGAGCGGGATGCTGGCCGTGGACTGTCAACAAGGCCAGTTTGGGTTCAAGACAACCAGGCTGCCGGGCTTTCAAATTTTCTTTAATCTAGGGTCAACCTTCTGATGCGCCGCTATCCCAGTTATGTGTTGGCGGTCGCGCTAGTGGTGCTCGCGGCGCCCCGGGCGCGGGGTCAAGTGCTGATCGATCGCATCGTGGCGCGCGTGGAGAGTGACATCATCCTCTTGAGTCAGGTAAGGATTCTGAGCCGTTACCAGCAATTGGTCGACGGCAAAGCGGAAGACGACGCGCAAATACTGGACCGGCTGCTCGATCAATGGATCGTGCGCAGCGAGGCGGACACCGCGCGCTTTCCGCAGCCCGCGGACGTGGAGGTTGCCCACGGAGTGGAGCACTTGCAAGCTTCCTTCGCATCCATCGAGGAATACCAGACTCGGAAGAAGCAAGCGGGCTTGAGCGATGCGGATGTGCAACGCATGGTCGCGGAGCAGCTTTATCTCAGCAACTACCTGGATTCCAGATTTCGTCCCGCGGTGCAGATTACGCCCAAAGAAGTTGAGGATTTCTACCAGCAAGCGGTGCTTCCCCGGGCGAAAGCCCGGAACCAGGCGCCGCCGGCGTTGGATTCTTCGCGCGAGTATATCCAGGAAGCGCTGGTGCAGCGGGGGATCAATGAGCAGGCGGACCGCTGGCTGAAAGAGAGCCGGGCACGCTTACATGTCGAAAAGTTCCTGGATCAAGGGCCAAAATGACTTGGGAAACGCGCCAACGAAAATGGAAATGGCTGCGGCATGTGGCTTGGGTGCTGGCTGCCAAAGTGTTCCTGATTTTCCTGATTGCCCTCGGCGTAGCCATTTTTTTCGGCAGCGGAGCGGGCAATCCGCTGATTCACCGTTACATCGTGCATGAGTTGGAGACAGCGACGGGCGGGCATGTCACGTTGCGGGCGCTCTCCATTCGCTGGCTTTCCCTGGAACTCCGGCTGAAAGGATTGGTGATACGCGGACGTGAGCCTGAGGGTACGGAACCTCTCTTTGCCGCGGAAGAGGTGCAGGCCGGGCTGCGCATCGATTCGTTGTGGGGAAGAAAAGTTTCTTTGAACGACCTGGTGGTGCTAAGGCCACAAGTGCACATTCGCGTCGAGCGAAACGGCTCCAGCAATGTTCCCTTGCCGCAGAGGACATCCGCGAAGAAGCCGGTGCGGCAGGCGCTGTTCGACTTGCGCATCGCACGCGTGCAACTCCAGAACGGGTGGATCCTCTACAACGACGTGCAGACACCCTTGGCGGTGGAAGGCGACAATCTGCGCCTGGCGCTGGACGCCGGCGGCCCGCCGGGCCAACCCCTCTACCTGGGCACGCTGGACTGGCAGTCCATCCGTTTTACAGCAAAGAGCTTTCTTCCGTGGCCGGTGAGCGTATCCGCGAAATTCACTCTGCGCCCCGATGGTTTTACCCTGGAGCAAGGAATTTTCAGCGCCGGGCGGTCGCATCTCGACGCGCAAGTGGAAATGCGCGATTATGCGCAGCCCAAATGGAATTTCCGCTACCGCGGGTGGCTGAATCTTCTGGATATTCGCGAAAATCTGCGCTCCCCAGAGACGCCGACCGGTCGCGCCGATGTCCACGGCGAAGGGAGTTTCGCGGATGGACAGCTGCGCGGAACGGGAAGCTATTCAGGGCAAGACATCACGCTGAGCTACCCGATTTTTCATGCTTCCGGCCTGTCCAGCCGAGGCAGCTTCCACATGAACAACGATGGTTTGGAGGTGCCCGATTTTGCGGCATTCGCTTTCGGCGGCACGGTGAAAGGCCGTGTTTCGATGCGCTTTGACGGGCTGAAGTTCCGCGCGGTGACGCACGTTCAGGACGTGCGCTTGGCGGGGGTGCTCCCGGCCCTCGAGCACGCAGGCTTTCCCGTTGACGAATTGCATTGGGACTCACTTATTTCCGCGGATACCACGGAAACCTGGAGCGGTCCATTCCAGCATTTCGAGGTCTCCGGAACCATGCAATGGTCTTCGCCGGACACCGTGGCTGCCGGCCATATTCCGGTCGATGGCGACTGGGATATTCGCTATCGCTATGATTCCCAGACGTTGACGGTCAGCTCCGGAGACTTTGAGACGCCTGCGAGCCGCGCCTCGATCGCCGGGGTTCTCGCGCCGCGCACCAGCGCGTTGGATGTGCTTTTTGAAACCGGCGCGTTGGAGAGCTATCGTGATTTTATTAATGCCATCCGGGAGACCGCGCCGAACTCTCCGGACGCGATCAAAAACATCACCGGAAGCGCACGGTGGGAAGGAAAGATCAGCGGGCCCTCGGCCGCGCCCACTTTCGCAGGACACGTTCGGAGCGAGGGAGTGCGCTACGAAGGCCTTGCTTTTGATTCGATCGAAGGAGAGCTGAGCTATTCACCTCAGGCCCTGACGTTTTCGCGAGGGCACGCGCGGCGCGGGCCCATGGATGCGGTCCTCGATTTACAATTGGGGCTGAAGCACTGGAGCTTCGCGCCGGACAGCGCGTGGACCGCCGATGTAAACCTGGAAGCCACGCCGGTCGCTGCTTTGCAACAGCTCGTGAATTTCTCTTATCCGGTCAACGGGCTGCTTTCGGGGCAGTTTCACGGACACGGCACACGCAAAGAGCCTGCGATTACCGGACTGTTTGATCTGGCGAATGGAGATGCGTACGGCGTTTCCTTCAACCGCTTGCGCGGCCAGCTGAATGTCACCCCGGACGAAATGCGCATTGCCAATGCGGAGCTGCGTCTTTTTCCGCCCGAGAAAGAAGCCGGGCGCGGCGCCGGCATCGTGACGGGCTCGGCCGGCTATGCCTTCGCGGACCGCACCGTTTCGCTTGATCTCGTGGGTGCCTCGCTTCCGCTGGCCAATTTTCAAAAATTGCAGTCGTCGCCCTTTCCCGTGGATGGTCAAGTGTCTTTCCGGCTGAAAGCTACGGGTCCGGCGCCGGCCCCGAAAGGCGAAGGAACTTTTCGCGTGGTGGATCTGCGCATCGGCCAAGCGGTGATCGGCAGCTTCGAGGGTACGCTCACCTCCGACGGGCGCACCGCGCAACTGCAATTGGGATCGGCCATGAGCGCCGGGGAGATTTCCGGCGCGTACACACTGGCGCTGGCGGATCCCTACAACATCGAGGGCAAGGTTTCCGTCAAAAATATGGCGCTGGACCCGCTGCTCCTCGGCGCGCTGCACTTGCAGACCTTTAGCGGCCACGGGAAAGCGGACGGAGAAATTGGCGTCACGGGATCGCTCAAGCACCCGGAGAGCCTCATCGTGGACGCGAAATTTTCGCGGTTGATGTTCAACTACGAGAATGTGCAGCTCGAAAACTTCGGCCCGGTGCACTTTCGATCTTCGCGAGACAATTTGCAAATCGAGCCCGCACAATTTCGCGGGCCGGACACGGATATCCGGCTTGCCGGGAACGTGAGTTTCTCCGAACGGCGTAGTGTGAGTCTGCGTTTAAACGGAGCATTGGACCTGCGGCTGCTTACCGGAATCGCGCCGGGGCTGACCGCTGGCGGGCCCGCGCAGATCAATGCCTCATTTGAAGGCACGCTCGAACGTCCACGGATTACCGGACGGATTCACATCGAGAACGCATTCGCCCGCGTCGCCGACTTTCCCACTGGCCTGAGCGGAATGAAGGGCGAGTTAATCTTTGATGATACGCGGCTGTTCTTCAACGATTTCACCGCCGAAGCTGGCGGCGGCACCCTGCACCTCTCCGGCAGCGTAACGTACACCGAGCGGCCGCTGCGTTACGACATCACCGCGAAAACCGACAGCGCGCGCATTCGTTATCCGGAAGGCATGAGCTGGCTGACCGGTGGTTCGCTGCGCCTGACCGGGACAACGGAAGCCGGGCTGCTTTCCGGCCGCGTGACCGTGCAACGGGTAACCCTGGTGCAAGGCCTCGAGGTGGCCGGCGTGCTGGTTTCTACAAAAGAGGGAATCACCGGGCCTTCCACAAGCTCGCCGTTTTTGCGCAATTTGCAGTTCGACGTTGAAGCCGTGTCTGCTCCCGATACGCGCATGGAATGGCCCGGCGCGGAACTGGACGCGGAAGCCAATATTCGCGTGCGCGGCACCTGGGAACATCCCATTTTGCTGGGGCACATCCATGTGCTTTCCGGAGACTTGCTGTTCCACGGAAACCGCTATCGCGTGGCGCGCGGGGACATTAACTTTGCTAATCCCTTTCGGCTCGATCCGGTGGTCAATGTGGAAGCCAGCACCACGATTCAGCAGTATGAGATCACGCTGAATTTCAACGGACCAGCCAGCAAGCTGACCCTGGCGTACCGTTCGGACCCGCCGCTGCCCGCCAACGACATTGTGACGCTGCTGGCGCTTGGCCAGACCAGTTCGGAGGGCACCTTGCGCACGGCCGGTGGGACACAGAGCGGCACAGCCGGCGCATCCGCACTGCTCTCCGAAGCAGTCTCCAGCCAGGTGGGCGGCCGTCTGGAAAAGCTCTTTGGCATCACCAATTTTCGTGTCGATCCCGGCCTGACCGGCGTCGGCGCGACCGGAGCTTCGCAAAACGCCGCGGCGCGCGTTACCGTGCAGCAGCAAGTGACGCGCAATCTCACGGTGACCTACGTATCGAATGTGGGCTCGACGCAGCAGCAGGTGATCCAGGTGGAGTACAACGTCAATCGCAATGTCTCGATAGTCGCGCTGCGCGATTACAACGGAACGTTTGGTATCGACGTAAAGATCAAGAAACGCTTTCCCTAGAGGTTTCGCGCCGGCAGAGCGCCACTTCTCTTATTTCTCTGAGCCGCCCGGATTTTTCCCATCGTCCTTCGCGCCGGGCACGAACTCGGGGAAGTCTGCCTTTAACTCTTCCATTGCTTCCTGAGCGGCTTTTTGTCCCAGGGCGAAGCCCGCGGCTTGCGATTCGCGCGTCACTTCCGGCAGAACCTTCAACATGCGCTGCCCGAGGGGGGAGCGGTAATAAGCCAGCAAGCCGTTGAGGTCCTCGGAGGTGAAGTACTTGTCGTAGATGGGGATGATTGTTTCAGTCAGCGAGTTGGGATCAAAATGCTTCTGGAACTTGGAGACGAAAGCGTCCACGAACTGCTTTGCACGGGGATTGTTGGGCTGCGAGTCTTCCACGCTGCTACGGAACTGCTCCATTCCCGCTTGCACGAGCTGCTTGCCCAGGTCTTTGGCGCCAGTCGCGTTCATCAGCTCGCGGATGCTCGCCTCCTTTTGCGGGTCGATTTTGCTCGAGGCTTGCGCCTCTGCGGCAACAGGCGCCTCCTGAGCATTCACTCGCAGCGAGGGGGAGTGCGCCACGATGGCCAGCGCTCCCGTCAGAAGTCCGCCTGCGGCGATCAGTATGCGCATCACTGCCTCCAGCTTTGGGAATGTGGAAACACGCAGATGGGGCAAGGAATATCCAGGTCGCTTGATTCTGACCTGTGCCCCTTTTGCGCCCAGCAATGAGACGCGCTGAATTAGTTTTGGGTTGTGCCTGTGCTTGCTTTTGCGCCTTCGGCTTGGCCGGCGCGCGGCTTCGCAAAGCGCGCGTGCGCGGCTATGCCCGGATACTGGCTGCGGAGATCCTGAAGGACGCCTTTGGCGATGCGCGTGCTGAACGCGCGATTGGCGGCTTGCATCTCCTGATTAATCTTGGGCATTTCCGCGGCGAACTTTTGGCCCAGCGGAGAGCCATAGAATTGCAGCAAACCCTTGATTTCGTCTTGCGTGAAGTGGCGATCGTAGATGTCCACTAGTTGGGCTGTGGCATCATCAGCATTGAACTTGGCTTTGTAGCTCTCGATGAAGGCGTTCACGAACTTCTGCCCGCGTTCGTTTGCGGGAACGGAAGCGATGAGATTGTCGTGAAGCTGGTCGGCGCCGTGCGCGGCGAAATCCTGCATGGCATCTCGCGCGCCAACAAGCTCCATCAACGACCGGATATCCGCTTCTTTGGCAGGGTCGATGGAGGTCCGCCCTCGCGCGCCGCCATCCTGATGCGCCGCTGGCACATTATTTTGTGAAGCACCTTGAATGGCGAAGAAAAACATCGCTACGTAGATGATGACTAGTGCCAGGACCGCCTTCATTTTTTCACTGCCTCCGCGGCGACCTTTCTTCGATCCGCCACTGTTGTGATTGTACGGAAGGGGCAGCTTCGTCAGTAGGAGGCTGAAGTACAGTAATGGTGCAACCCGTAACTGTACGTTTGTGGCTGTACGCAAGTTCAGGCGGCATCGCGGGCCGGGCACCAATCCATTGGCCGTTCCGCAATACGTCTGCTACGATGCCGCGCGATGACACCGACGGAAGCTCCCCTGGCGGCGAACCCGCGTGATTCCTCGGCAATTCTCGAGCGCGAAGCGGGCCTGCACCGCAATCTGACACCGCGCCAGCTTTCCATGATCGCCGTGGGTGGCGCCATCGGCACCGGACTTTTCCTGGGCAGTGCGCTGTCGGTGAAGCTGGCCGGGCCGGGTGTCATTCTCAGCTATGCCGCGGCCGCCGCGATCGCCCTCGCGCTGATGTGGGCGCTTGGCGAAATGACTATTGCCCATCCGGTGGCCGGCTCGTTTGGCGTGTACGCGGAAATCTACTTGCACCCGTGGGCCGGTTTCGCGATGCGCTATTCGTATTGGCTTGGGCAAGTGATCGCCATCGGCAGCGAAATGGTCGCGGCGTCGATCTACTGCAAGCATTGGCTTCCAGGATCGCCGTCGTGGGTTTGGATCGCCGGATTTTCGGCCGCGCTCATTTGGGTAAATGCCAGCAGCGTCTCCAATTTCGGGACCTTCGAGTACTGGTTTGCCATGCTAAAGGTCGTGACCATCGTTTTGTTCCTGATTCTGGGCGCGGCCTTGCTGCTGGGCATTGGTTTCCCACGGATCGGCGTCACACATTATGTTGCCCATGGCGGATTTCTTCCCAACGGCTGGACAGGCGTCGGGCTCGGCGTGGCCATGGCCGTTTTCAGTTATCTCGGGTTGGAGATTGTCGCGGTAACTTCGGGCGAGGCCAAGGATCCTGCCACCGCACTCCCGCGAGCGATGCGCTGGACGTTTGCCCGGCTCGGCATTTTCTACATCGGAGGGCTGGCGGTCGTCGTCGGGGTGGTGCCCTGGAATCAAGTGGGCTTGGGAGAGAGCCCGTTTGTTCGCGTCTTTGAATCCGCGGGCATTCCCGCAGCCGCGGTAATAATGAACTTCATCGTGCTGACGGCGGCGCTCTCAAGCGTCAATTGCAATTTGTATCTGACCGCGCGAATGCTGTTTTCGCTGTCGCGAGGCGGGTATGCCCCTGCGGCGCTGGGTAAGCTGAGCAAGCGCGGTGCTCCCGTAACGGCGCTGCTTGCCTCCAGCATCGGGATGGTCGCGGCGCTATTTCTGGAGCACGCCTATAGCGCGACGGCTTATGTCTATATGCTCGGGGCCGCTTTTTTCGGCGGCATTTTCGTGTGGCTGATGATTTTCGTCACGCACCTGGCATTTCGCAAACGGCTGGCGAGCGCCCTCAAACCGCCAGCGCGCTTCGGTCCACGCGGCTACTGGGCTTCGCTGTTTGGTGCCTTTGCTCTCGGCGCTGTGCTGGTTTCTACCTGGTGGGTGCCGGGACTGCGCATCACGCTCACCGCCGGGCTGCCATGGCTGCTTTTCGTTTCCCTGTGCTACGCGGTGTGGACTCGAACCAGCACACGTAAGCAGACACTCTAGCCGGCTCGATCGCTACAGGCGATTCTTCATTGGAGGGAATCGTTAGGCGGTTTTGCTGACGATGAGCGGTAGCGGATGGCGAAGCTTGAGGCCGACAAGAATCCAATCCTCAAGGGTCGAGCGAAGCTCCTCTTCGCACTCCTTGAGAGATGCTGCGAAAGCAATCACCCCTGGACAAGCCGGAATTCGACCCGAGAAACTAGAATCCTCAAGCTTATCGTATAGCGCTTGCTCCATCGCGCGCTCAACATACTCACTCAGGACATAGCGTTTGCTCACGGCTAGCCTCTGGCGTCATTATACATCTGTAAGCTAGACTCGCTGCGAATCACGAGACACAGGAAACCTCATGGATGATCTGCTGAAATGGCGCGGCGAGTTTCCGATCCTCGATCGCTCCACGTATCT
>WNFO01001769.1_pt1 | contig 17380 bp, 16 predicted proteins | sample 5400251 | NCBI WGS metagenome assembly WNFO01 (sample SAMN13153354, study PRJNA577476) | soil metagenome | isolation source: 100 cm saprolite under Madrone tree | place: USA:California | collected 2016-06-14
CTCGACCCGGCGAGCGAAGCCGCGCTGGAGATGCTCACCGAGCGTCTCCTGGCTCCGGAGTCGGCCGGCAGCAGGGCGCTGCTGCTCGCGACCACGCGCCCCGAGTATCGGCCCGCGTGGTCCGCCCGGGTCGAGCGGCTGTCGCTGGCGCCCCTCACCGCCCAAGACTCCTCGACGTTGCTCGACGACTGGCTCGGATCCGACCCCGCGCTTGCGCCGCTCTGCGCCCGGATCGAAGCGAGTGCCCGCGGCAATCCGCTCTTCGTCGAGGAGATCGTTCGCTCGCTCGTCGAACGCGGCGTACTGCGTGGCGAACGCGGCGCGTACGCGCCGGCCGCCCCGGTCGAGGAGATCGCACTGCCCGAGACCGTTCAGGCCGTCCTCGCGTCGCGCATCGATCGACTCTCGCAGCGCGACAAGGACGTGCTCCAGGCCGCGGCTGTGGTCGGCCGAGATGTGCCGACGGAGCTGCTGCGCGTCGTGGTCGATCTGCCCGGACCCGATCTCGCCGCGTCGCTCGAGCGGCTCGCGACGGCCGAGCTCCTCGGTCCCGCGGGGCCTCCGGGTGAGTGCGCCTTCCGGCATCCCCTCACCCAGGAAGTGGCCTACCGCACCCAGCTTCTGGTTCGCCGGCGCCGGACGCACGGGGGCGTCGCGCGAGCGCTGCTCGCGATCCACGGATCGGCCGCCCCAATGCACGCCGCGCTCCTCGCCCATCACTTCGAGGAGGCGGGCGAGCACCTCGAGGCCGCGCGCTGGCACGAGCACGCAGGCCGGCGCTTCGCGCGCAGCGATCCGGCGGATGGAGTGAGGCACTGCCGCAGGGTCACCCAGCTCCTCGCCGCCCTTCCGGAGTCCCGCGAGACCCTAGTGCTCGAGCTCACTTCGCGCATCGCGCTACTCGAGATCGGCCGCATCGCGGGCATCGAAGAGCGGGAGTCCCAGGACCTCTTCGAGGAGGCCCGCGCGGTCGCCGAGCGACTGGGGGATCCGCGAGGTCACGCGTTCCTGCTCACCTCCTACGGACGCCTGTGCGGGCTCGCGGGCGACGTAGCGCAGTACCTCGCCTGTGCGGAGCGAGCCGCCGAGCTCGCCGAGGGATCCGACGACGCGGCGCTCGCGTTTGAGATGCACGCGGTGCTGGCGCACGCGCAGCTGGCGGTCGGCCGCCTCGAGCCCGCGCGCGCCATTGCCGAGCGAGCCCTGACCGAGCTCGCCGGACTTGCCAGGCTGCGGGAGGCGGTCGGGCGTTCCACCGCACCGGCCTTCTGTCGCATCTGGTGGGCGCTGGCGAGCGCCTACCAGGGGAACGCGGCCGAAGCTCAGGCGGTCCTGGAATCTCTCCTCGCCAACGAGAAGGACGGGAGACTCGAAGCCCTGTGCGGGACGCACGGATTCCTGTGCGAGGTGCTGCGGCTGCGGGGCGATCTCGCCGGCGCGCTCGCTCACGGCCGCCGTGCCGCCCAGCTGGCGGAAGAGCGCGGCAGTCCGTTCTCCCGGGTCGAGGCCGCCGCGTTTCTCGGCGCCGCCGAGCTCACCGCCGGCGACGTCGCCACCGCCACGAGCACGCTCCAGACCGCGCTCGCCCTCGCGCGCGCGAGGCGCGCCGCACTGTGGTACGAGCCGCGCATCCTGGCGACGCTCGCGGACGCGAAGCGGGCCGCCGGCGATCGCTCCGGAGCCCGCGCGCTCCTCGCCGAAGCGCGCGAGTCCGTCGAGCGCGGGCATGGCTGGCGACTCAGCGCCTGCGACGTCGAGCTGGCGCGGGTGCGCCTCCTTGCCTCGGAGCCCGTTCCGGACCGCACCGCGGTCGAGAGGGCGCTCGAGTCCCTGGAGGCCCTCGCGACCGAGCTCGGCGCCGATCCCTACCGGCGGATGGGGGAGCTCGAGCGCGCTCGCCTCGCTGACACGATCACTTCGCGAAAGGCTCTATAATCCGAGCGACATGAAGGCGTCTTCAACGTGACCCTGGCCCACGGCACAGACCGCCTGGAGTCGGCTCGCCTCGTGCTGCGGCGGATCGCACCGGCCGATCTGCCATCCTTCACACGCACTCCCCCAAGTCGCGCAGAACCTTTATCCCGCCGGCCGGCCGCGGTCGCCCGAAGAGACGGCCGCATGGCTGCAGTACCCTCTCGGAGCTATGAGCAGCTCGCGCCAGGCGGCGCGGCTCGGCTCCAGCCGGCACCCGCGAAATAGGCCTGGCCCGTACCGGCGCGCACGGGGCTCGAACCGACCGCTTCGACCATCGTCGAAGTGTTTCCCCGACCGTCGCGACGGATCGGGTGTTACATTCGGGCAAATGATTCCAGGCCCTCTCATCGCCGAGATCGCGGCGTTGGTCGGGGAGCCCGCGAGAGCCATCATGCTCTCGGCGCTCCTCGATGGCCGCCCATTGACCGCCAGCGAACTTGCCTTTGCGGCTCGGGTCACGCCTCAGACCGCCAGCACGCATCTCGCCAAGCTGACCGCGGCCGGCTTGCTGGTGCCGATCAGAGAGGGACGACATCGGTATTTCCGGCTTGCTTCACCGAAGGTCGTAGAGATGCTCGATGGCATCATGGCTGTCGCTCTCGAGAACAGGCCGCGATACCATCCCCTCTCCCGTCGAGCACGCGAGCTCAGCGCGGCCCGAATCTGCTACGACCACCTTGCGGGCCGTCTCAGCGTCGATCTCGCCGCCTCGTTAATCACACGTGAATACATCGCGGTCGGCGACGAGGCCGCTGACATCACGCCGGCGGGCACTAGATTTCTCACCGAGTTCGGAATCGACCTGTCTGCCCTGAGTTCAAACCGCCGTCCCTTCTGTCGATTGTGCCTCGATTGGACCGAACGACGGCCACACATCGCGGGCGTATTGGGAGCCGCCCTCACCAAGCGTTGCTTCGACTTGGGCTGGACCGAAAGGATGAAGCACAGCAGCGCCGTGATCGTCACCGCGTCGGGAAAACACGGTTTCCGGAAAACCTTCGGCATCCGCATGCTCGAGGCAACCGGGAATGGCATGGGAGGTCGGTAGTGCGGTTCGGCATTCACCACTCGTCGTGGCTCGACACTCCCGATCCGGCCGAGGCATTCGAGACGGTGCGGGCGAAGGCGCAGTGGGCGGAAGAGCACGGCTTCGTCTGGTTCTCGGTCATGGATCACATGATCCAGATCGCCCGCGTGGACGTGCCCGACGAGCCGGTCCTGGACGGCTGGACCGTCCTGGCGGGGCTGGCCGCCGTCACGAGCCGTATTCGTCTCGCCACCCTTTGCACGGCGGTCGGTTATCGCAATCCCGCGCATCTCGCGAAGATCGCGGCGAGCATCGATCTGATCAGCCGCGGGCGACTGACGCTCGGCATCGGGGCCGGCTTCTTCGAGGATGAATACAGGCAATACGGCTGGGAGTTCCCGCCGCGGCCGGCCACCCGCATCCGGCAGATGGAGGAAGCGGTCGAGTTGATCCTGAAGATGTGGACCGAGCCGCGGACGACCTTCCACGGCCGGTATTTCCACGTCGAGGATGCGATCCTCGAACCGAAGCCGGTGCAAAAGCCGCGTCCGCCGGTGATGATCGCCGGCGGCGGCGAACAGATGACGCTACGCGCGGTCGCCCGTCTGGCCGACGCGTGCAATATCGTCGACGGCGACATTGCGGAGGTGCGACATAAGCTGGCCGTGCTGCGCGGACACTGCGACACGGCGGGTCGCGATTACGAGACGATCGAAAAGACCCGTATCCAGCCCTGGGTACTTGCCCGCGACGCAGCCGCGCTGGCGGCAAAGCGCGAGCGACTGGCCGACCGCGGACCATTGCGCGGCTTTGTCGGTACGGTGTCCGAGGCCATTGACCTGATCGGGCAATACCAGGACGCCGGCGTCGACCTGCTGATCAAGAGCGATCGACGGAACGACGAAGAGACCCGTGAACTGTTCGTCTCGGATGTCATGCCTCACTTTGCCTGACAATGGAGGAGGTGGCCATGCTGGAGGGGAAAACGCGTATACCACCGGTCGAAGTCGAGACGCTCCCGGACGACCTGCGCGAAGCGCTCGAGGAACAGCGCAAGCTCCGGGGCGCGCCGCTCTATCCCTACCTCTTCTACGCGCGCAACCCGGCGTTCTTCCGCGCCGCGCAGGGGATGTGGGCCGCCCTCCAACAAGGCACGAAGCGCGTGCCCGGTACGCTCAGGGCGCTGCTCAACCGTCGCGTCGCCTGGTGGAACGGCTGCGAGTTCTGACAGGACGCCAATGCTGCCGTGGGCAGCCGGCTCGGCATCTCGACGGAGAAGATCGAGGCGCTCAACGACTACGCGAAGAGCCCGCTCTTCAGCGACGCGGAGAAGGTAGCGCTCGAATACGCCGACGCGATCACGGACACGCGCCGCGACGTCGACGACGAGCTGTTCGCGCGCGTGCAACGGCACTACGACGACGACACCATCGCGGAGCTGACGATGATCATCGCGTGGGAGAACGCGTCCTCGCGCTTCAATCGGGCGTTCCGCATCCCATCGCAAGGGTTCTGGAAGCGATGAATCAGGCCGAGGCCGACAAGGAGATCCGGAGTCAACTGGTGTCGACCCTCGAGAGTGGGCACAACCACATGGCGCTGGCGGAGGCGACCAAAGCGTTCCCCACGTCGGCGATCAATTCGCGTCTGCCCAGGGTTCCCTACAGTTTTTGGCATCTGGTCGAGCACATTCGCCTGTCGCAAAAGGACATGCTCGACTATATGACCAGCACGTCGTATGAGGAGCCGCCCTTTCCGCAAGGCTACTGGCCGGGGAAGAGCACTCGAGCGACGTCAGCCCAGTGGCGGCAGTCTCTCGAGCGCTTCCACACAGATCTGGAAGCGATCATCGAGCTCGTCCGGGATCCGACCCGCGATCTCTTCGTGACGGTGCCCAACAGTGCCGGCAAGCACACCTTCTTTCGGTGTTGTCTGGTCATCGCTGATCACAACTCCTACCACATCGGGGAACTGGCGATTGGTCGCAAGGTGTCAGGCCTGTGGCCGAAAGGCAGAAAGGATTAGCGTCGCGCATCGCAGTCGAGCTCTCATGCCGCCTGCTTGTCGACGACGCCGAGACGTCGAAGGGGCCCCCGCCCGCCATGGATCTACCTGCCTCCAGCGGCGGTCGCCCCGTGCGCCCGCCGCCGTCCTCGTGGCATAATCGGCCGGGCCGGAACGCCCCAGGGAGTCGGATCGTCGACGCCAGTCCCGCCGCAATGGAGGATCAGATGGACTACTACGACCTCGGCTCGTACACCCGCAAGGTCACCACCGCCGCGCCCGACGCCCAGGTCTGGTTCGACCGGGGCCTCAACTGGCTCTACGGCTTCAACCACGCCGAGGCAATCGCCTGCTTCAAGAAGATGCTGGAGCTCGACCCCGGCTGCGCCATCGCCTACTGGGGTATCTCCTATGCGGCCGGGCCGAACTACAACCTGCCCTGGCACCTCTACGATCCGGCCGGCAAGGCCGCCGCGCTCGCCGCCGCCTATGACGCGATGCAGGGCGCCCTGGCCCATGCGCACGGCGCCAGCCCGGTCGAGCAGGCGCTGATCCGCGCCCTGCCCGCGCGCTATCCGCAGCGTGAGACGATCGAGGACCAATCGCCGTGGGACGCCGCCTATGCGGACGCCATGCGCGAGGTGTTCCGCGCCAATCGCGACGACCTCGAGGTGCGCCACGTCTTCGCCGAGTCCATCATGAACCTGACGCCCTGGAAGATGTGGGACCTCAAGACCGGGGGCATCGCCGAGGGCGCCGGCACGGCGGAAGCGGTCGAGGTGCTGGAGGCCGCCTTCCGCGACATCCCCGCCTCGTGGAGCCACCCGGGGCTCCTCCATCTCTACGTCCACCTGATGGAGATGTCGCCCTTCCCGCAGCGCGCGCTGCGGGCGGGCGACCGGCTGCGCGATCTGGTGCCGGATGCCGGGCACCTGATCCACATGCCGACCCACATCGACGTGCTCTGCGGCCACTACCGCGACGTGCTGGTCTACAACCATAAGGCGATCGTCGCCGACCGCAAGTTCCTGGCTCGCGAGGGGGCGCTGAACGTCTACGCGCTCTACCGCACCCACGACTACCATTTCGCGGTCTACGGGGCCATGTTCCTCGGCCAGTACGGGCCGGCCATGGAGGCGGCGCAGGAGCTGATCGACACCACGCCCGAGGAGCTCCTGCGCATTCCGTCACCGCCGATGGCCGATTTCGTCGAAGGCTACCTGCCGATGAAGCAGCACGTGCTGGTGCGCTTCGGCAAATGGCACGAGATCATCGTCCAGGAGCTACCCGGTGACCGGGAGCTCTACTGCTCGACGATCGCGATGATGCTCTACGCCCAGGCGGTGGCCCATTCGGCGCTCGGCCACATCGCCCAGGCCGAGGCCGCCAAGGCGGCGTTCATCGACGCGAAGCTGCGGGTGCCGGAGAGTCGGCGGGTGCACAACAACACCGTTCGAGACCTCCTGGCCGTGGCCGAGGAGATGCTGAACGGCGAGCTGGAGTACCGGCGCGGCAACTACGAGGTCGCCTTCGCCCATCTGCGTCGCTCGGTCGAGCTCGACGACGCGCTGCCCTACGACGAGCCGTGGGGCTGGATGCAGCCGACCCGGCACGCGCTCGGCGCGCTGTTGCTGGAACAGGGCCGGGTCGCCGAGGCCGAGGCCATCTACCGCTCGGATCTCGGCCTCGACGGCAAGCTCAGCCGGGCCTGCCAGCATCCCGACAATCTCTGGAGCCTGCACGGGCTGCACGAATGCCTGACCCGGCGCGGCGAGACAGTCGAGGCCGCCCTCATCAAGCAGCGCCTCGATCTGGCGCAGGCAAGGTCAGAGGTGCCGGTGAAGGCCTCCTGCTTCTGCCGTATGAAGGTCGCGGCCTGAGCGGCCACCATGAAATTCGGTCTCTACAGCTCGATCGCCAATCCGCCGCGGGGTGAGCACCTCGATCGCTGCATCGACGAGGTCATCGCCGAGGCCCAGCTGGCCGAGGCCAGCGGCTTCGACTCCTGTTTCTTCGGCGAGCATCACCAGGACCACGACGGATTTCTGCCCTCGCCACTGATCGTGGCGACGGCGGTAGCCGCACGCACGACGCGGCTACGCGTCGGCACCTCGGTGATCCTGCTGCCGCTCCATCACCCCGTGCATGTGGCGGAGGATGTCGTCACGCTCGACCTCGTCTCCAAGGGGCGCGTCATCCTGGGCGTGGGCATTGGGTATCAGCCCGCCGATTTCCGCGCCTTCTCCGTCCCCATGGAGGATCGGGCCGGGCGGTTCGAGGAGAGCATCGAGATCCTTCGCCGGTGCTGGGCGGGCGAGCAATTTTCGTTCCGTGGCAAGCACTACACGCTCGAGGATGTCCAGATCCGTCCGCGCCCCTATCAGAAGTCGGGGCCGCCGCTGTGGATCGGCGCCAGCATCGCCGCCGCCGCCCGTCGGGCCGGCCGGATCGCCGACGGCTTCGTCGGCACGCCGAGCACCAGCCTGGCGAACGCGACGCATCTCGCCGATCTCTACAAGGAGGCGGCCCGCGAGGCGCGCCGGCCGGCCGAGGTCGTCCAGATGCGCGACGCCTGGGTCGCCCGATCGCGCGCCGAGGCCGACGCGGTCTACGGCCCGCACGTGATGACCGCCTACCGCTACTACTGGGAGAATCGCCTGGCCGAGTTCCGCAATCTCTCCGCCGGCTCGGAGTTCACGCTGGACACGCTCGCCCCGGATCGCCTGATCATGGGAGACCCCGACACCTGCATCCGAGAATTCCAGCGCTGGCAGAAAGCGACTGACGCGAGCACGTTCCTGCTCCGGCTACGCCACGCCCATTCGGGCGGGCCGCCCCACGAAAAGATCATGGAGGCGATCAGGCTCTTCGGCGAGCGCGTCCTGCCCTACGTCTGAAGGGGTTAGCGGGTGCGACGCCCGCCAACCCCTCGTCGTCCAAATCAAAGATATGTAAGTCGCGTTTACCAGGAAGAAGACCGCCGCATCGAAGGCAACCGGCTGCGGCGCGAGTTTTACGCACCGCCACCGTCCGGTATGCGGTGCAGGCGCTGAAGTCGGCAACCGAAGCGGCAGGAGGCCACCCGGAGTACAGTGTGAAGCGGGATGGTGCAGATCGCTCCGGACAGCCCCAAGCTCGCGGTGGTGATGGTCGGCCTGCCGGCTCGCGGGAAGAGCTACACCGCGCGCCGCATCGAGCGCTACCTGTCGTGGCTCGGCTACCGCACCGGCGTCTTCAACGTCGGCGAGTACCGGCGCGCGCGTGTCGGCGCCCGCGTGCCGCACAGTTTCTTCGACCCCGACAATCCGAAGGGTGAAGAGGCGCGCCGGCTGGCTGCGATGGCGGCCCTCGAAGACATGGTAGCGTGGCTCACGGACGATGGGCAGGTCGCGATCTACGACGCCACCAACACCACGCGCGCGCGCCGCGCGATGGTGCGGACGCGCTGCGAGCGCGCCGGCTTCCAGACGTTGTTCATCGAGATCCGCTGTGATGACCCGCACATCATCGAGGCCAACATCCGCAGCACCAAGCTCTCCTCGCCCGACTATGAGCACGTCGATCCCGACGAGGCCGTGACCGACTTCCGGGCACGCATCGCGCACTACCAGCGCGTGTACCAGCCGCTCGCAGCCGACGAGGGCGCGTACCTGCGCGTCACCGGCCCCGGACGCGGCGTGACCGTGAGCAACGTCGACGGCTACTTGGCCGCGCGCCTCGTGTTCTTCATGACGAACCTGCACCTGACCGCGCGGCCGATCTGGCTCACCCGCCACGGCGAGAGCGTGTTCAATGCCGCCGGTGTGCTCGGCGGCGATCCCGACTTGACGCCCGCCGGCCATCGCTACGGCCGATCGCTCGCCGAGTTCCTCGACCGGCGAGACCCGGATCGCGACGGCGTGGTGATCTGGACAAGCTCGCTCCGGCGCGCGGTACAGACCGCCGCGCCGCTCGGTCGCACGCCCTGGCCGTGGCGCGCGCTCGACGAGATCGACGGCGGCATCTGCGATAGCATGAGCCACGCGCAGATCCAGGAGCACCTGCCCGAAGAGTACGCGGCGCGCAAGCGCGACAAGTTCACCTACCGCTATCCCCGCGGCGAGTCGTACCAGGACATTATCCTGCGCCTCGACCCGGTCATCACCGAGCTCGAGCGCACGCGCAAGCCGGTATTGGTGATCGCCCACAACGCGGTACTGCGCGCGATCTACGCGTATTTCCAGGGCATTCCGCGCGAGCGCTGCCCGTATCTGCCCATTCCGCTGCACACCGTGATCGAGCTGACGCCGCACGCGTACGGCTGCCACGAGACGCGCATGCCGCTCGATCCGGGCCTCGACTCGCACGAAGCGCGGTAGCGCGCGTCGACGGCGACCCGACACTCTGCCCAACGATCGCTTGCTTCGGGCATCTTCGCATCCCCAACAGGAGACGTGGCTTCCCTCGTTCGGCGACGGTGTCACTCTCCCTCGCGCCGTAGCGGAGAAACGCTGGCAACCTGCGAGGTTCGCGTGCCTGGGTTGGACCCGCAGCGGGTGGCGAAGCGGGACCCTCAAAGCAGAGGTTCTATCTACGCTCCAACCCTGGCGGCCGTAGCCGCGGAGTTGCCGCGCGCTGGCCGACAGACCTTCCTAGCCGGCAGCCTCATGGGGGCCGGCGTGTGGCTTCACCTGACCGAGCGGCCCGATCATGAGCACGACCACGAGGTGCTCGAGCACTCGCACGTACACGTTCACGACGAGCATCACCAGGACGCACACAACTCGGGGACTCCACCCGGGGAGCCGCACCGCCACCCCCACGTGCACGGGCCACTCCGTCCCAGCCACCCCCACTTCCCGGATCTTCACCACCGCCACCTTCACTGATTCGCAAAGTCGGACGGGTCAACGAGACATGCGGGCCTCGGCCGTCAGCCTCGCTTGGCCGCGGCGGACAGCATCGCTCCCAACGCGCGAGCCCCGACCGATAGCGTCCGCGCCTCGGCCGAATCTCGTTCCTCCCAAGCGGTCAGGGCCGCGACCGGGATCACCCCCCACGGAAGATTGTTTCGGGCCACGCGCTCTACCGGCCCAGCGAGGTCCGTGTTCGGGTTGAGCTCCGCCACCCGCGCGGCCGTCGGGGTTACGAGACCCCTGGCCTCGATTTCCCTCTCGCGCTACCGCCGGTACTCCTCGTGTCGCTCGTGCTCTTCATGTCCCCTCCGCCCCTCACGTTCAGGAACGAAGATACACGCCGTCAATAATTGGGCGAACACCAGAACCAGTAGAAGAGTCTTCCAGAGCATCAGGCTCCTCCTGTCGAGCATCCTCCCTACCTGCGGCCCTCACGATGCTCTCCTCGACGCTCCTCCCCTCGTGGCCCTCGGGGTTCCTCGCGCCGCTCCGGGCGATCCGCCGCGCCGCGCTCCTCCCACCGCTGTCCCCAGTGCGACTCCCAGTGTGGAGCGGCCTCACGCCGCCAGCCTCTCCAGGCAGACGGGGGTACTCGGTAGTACTGAACCGGAACAGCGAGGATCGGCCGAGGAACGAACTCGGGCGCGACGAGAGTCCACGGACCGCTGTGCCCGGGACTGACGTACCAGCCACCGTTGGCGAACACGTAGTATTCGCTCGCGTAGAAAAAGTAGTTGGCGCCCACGCTGGGAGCGTACATGACCGGAGTAGCCGGAACAGGCACCAGCAGCGGGGGGGCAGGAAGATTGATCCCGATATTCACACTGACCTGGGCATGGCCCAGGCTCGGCAGACCGAATAGCATCAAGATGGTGATGCCACCGAAGAGTATTCGTCGAAGCATCGGTCGATTCCTCCTTCTCGCCTATCGCGACCCGTCCTCGATCCGGCTGAAGAACGCAACCGGCGTGCCACGGGGCTTGTCCCTCGTCAGGGAGGAGGTAGAACACCCCGGAACTACGAGGCTATTCGCGTCTGAGAAAAAAGTGGATATACCGGCTGCGCCGATGTGAGGAGGGCCCCGGGAAGCGGCAATCGCGGCGGTATCGGCGCAATGGGCCCTCGTGAACAGTCGGAACTTCCCAGCACGCAGGGAACTTCATTCCCGGCACGGCTTCCCGTGAAAGCGGCCGTGTGAGTCAACTCGAGATAATTCGCGGTGTTGACCACCGGCATGCTCGTTGCCGGCCAGGGAGGTGGCAGGTATCCCGCGGCGAGATGGGTTCGCGGGCCTCGCACGGCTGTCGGCGCGCCGGCGAGAGAGCGAGGGACCGATGCGGTGCAATGACTACACGCCGCGGATCTTCGGGGCGGCGTCTGCCCGCTCAGACAAGGACAAGCGGGAGGCGTACACGAGCAAGTGATTGCAAAGGAGAAGAAGGAGTCGACCCGAGCGGGCTGGATGAGGGGGTCATCGTCTACTGTTATGACTACCAGTGAGACCTAAGCGCCCGGGCCGCGGCGCGGCTGCGTACACGGGGGTTTGACCGGATCTTCCGCTATACGGCCGGAAAGGTGGACTGGTTCGCCAACGGGCTACCTCGCGAGGATCTTCTGCTCGGCCTCCTCCACCCTAGCGCGCTCCGCGGAGAGGCGTCCACCCCAGCCGAGCACGTGATGCAATCCGCGCCAACAACGGATGAGCTCGGCACTCGTCTGAAGAAGCGCGATCACCTCGCCGTGACGACGACGGACGGACGATTTCTCGGGGTAGTGCCGCGATCGGACGTGGAGAGAAAGATGATCGAGCGTGAGCCCTTCATATGTCTACTCCCAGCAGAATTCCATCGCTTCCTTCCTGTAGTTATCTGTCGGTCGTCTGGTCTCTTGCCTGCCCCGCACGGATCGCCTATACTCGCCACGCGTCAAGCCCACTGAGGAGAAGGCAGCTGGGCCGCCCGAGAGAGGGTCGGCCATGCGATCAGCCAAGCTGCCACCAGCCAAGCCATCAGCCGAACTGCCATCAGCTACATCCGGGTATCTGAAATTGCGAGTCCGGAGCGTCGAAGGCCCCATAGTAACTCTCGACCTACTCGCAACCGATCACCGAATCGTCATCGGGCCGCACTGCGATTATCTGATCGGCAATGGCGTGGCACACTCCTTCTCCAAAGAGGGGCTGTTTATTCTCTCGGGCCCCGTCCCGACCGTGCTGAAAGACCTTACACTGCAGGCGCCGCGAGGCGTGGAGACGGCCAGATAGGTCCCGCACCCTGGCGGCCAGCTACAGCCGCAGCGCCCGCCCCGGCACGTACGAGGACTCAGGGTCCTTCGCCAGCACCCCTCGAACCCGCGATGTAGGGCCTGCGCCCAGGCCTTAGGCGAAACGAGAGATGAGCGCCTGGTCGTACACGGCGACCTCTCCGTCAAGGATGACTGCGTCGGCGGGTAGACCCTCGAGCGCCTTCACCAGCTCAAGGAATCGCTTAGCGTGGTGGATCCCGTTACGGCTAATCAGGTTGAGAGATTCGGGGGTCTTCAGTGCCGCCATCCGGTGACCGCCCACCTTCTCTTCGTAGACCCACCCCGGGGCGGTGGAATGGGGCGGCAACCTGGGTGGCGTGCATCAGCCCAACGGCAATACGCTGGGCTAGCGGTGGCGGGGGCACTACCTCAAGATTACAACTCCTGACGAGCCGCTTAGGAGCGTGGCGGTGGATCAGCCCACGGGTCCGGCACTTGGTTCGTAAGAGTCCGCCAGATGGCCTCGCACGCCGCATGGAGGCGAAATGTACGCTTACCATCAAAGTCGTGCTCGTGCTCGACCTCGGACCCCAGGACCGGCTCATCGCATCCGTGGCAGAGGGAGCCAGAACCAAAGCCGGCAAAGGATCGGAGCGGAGCGTGCGTCGGCAGGAGACCGTCGGACATCTTGGTACTGATCTTTTGCTGGAGGGTTGAGTTCATGTGTCGCCCCCTTTGATATGCGCAAAAGTAGAACGGGTGGCGACTATACTTGCTGGTGCGGATCAAATCAACAACGGTTTTGGCCCATCAGGTCGGCTGGCTGAGCGGGGTACACTGAAGGGCAACCAGAGGTGAAGCAGCGGGACTGTGCGTTGAGGAGCGCGGCTGGGAGACGAAACCCTACCTGTAACTGGCCCTCGTGGTGCTGTTCGGCTACGATAGCGCCCGCCATGCTCTCCCGCTCACAGGAGGCCAGGATCCGAGAGATCCTCGGGAATGGTCCGCCGGGGACCCTTCCGGTGTACTGCCTGGAGCATCTAGCGACCACCGCACAGATCCCACCCGCACACCTCGCGGACCTCGCGGCCTTCGTCCGGAACCTCCGAGCATATGGGGCGTGCCTGACCCAGTTCGGCGGCACCTGTAGCTCGGGCGGGCACGCGACGGCGCGGCTGCTGGTCTCGGGTCGGTCGAGTCCGCCCCGCCAGGAAGCCCGCCGTGTTTCCTGATTGCCACGCCGGATGAGACGGTTGCTCCGCTGGCTTCGGCGCTGGTTCGGGCGAGGCGGGCGACAAGTGGCCGGAGGATTGCCCTCTCAAACGGAACCGCATTGCGGTCAGTGATCCGATTGATGGACCGACGTGCGTTCATCGGCACCTTGACCAGCAGCCTCCTCGCCGCGCCGCTCGCTCCCGAGGCGCAGCCAGCGGACAGGGTTTATCGAATAGGAATCCTGGGAAACGTCCCGATTCCCGACCCTGGCAGCGCTCGTCTCTGGGGGGCGTTTGCCGACGGGCTACGGGATCTCGGCTACGTGGACGGCCGGAACATCCGGATCGAGTACCTGTCGTCGGAGGGGCGATACGAGAGGCTCCCGGCCCTGGCGACCGACCTGGTCCGTCTCAAGGTCGACATCATCGTGGCGCCCGCCGCGCAGAACGTCGTGGCCGCCATCCAGGCCACCCGGACGATCCCAATCGTCATGGTCAGCGTCGGCGACCCGGTGGGCAACGGGCTCGTCGCCAGTCTCGCTCGGCCCGGGGGCAACGTGACCGGCACGTCCTTCCTGACCTCGGCGATGGTCGGCAAGCAGCTGGACCTGCTCAAGCAGATCACTCCCCACGTGTCACGGCTGGCGATCCTCCTCAACCCGGCGAATCCCGGCCACCCCCTCACTCTGGAGGAGGCGAAGGTGGCGGCACAGTCGCTGGGGGTCCAGCTCCAGCCCGTCGAGGCGCGGGGGCCTGCCGATCTCGAGAAGGCGTTCGCGGCCATGACCCAGGAGCGTGCCGGCGCCCTCTTTGTCCCGTGGGACGGGACGTTCCTCTTGCACATGGTTCGGATCATCCAGCTCGCCGCGAAGACCCGGCTGGCCGGGATGTACGGGCAGCGGCGGTACGTGGACATCGGAGGCTTGGTGTCCTACGGGCCGTCCGCCCCAGAGAGCTTTCGAGGCGGCGCGGCCTACGTGGACAAGATTCTCAAGGGCGCGAAGCCCGGCGATCTTCCCGTGGAGCAGCCCACGAAGTTCGAGCTGGTCATCAACCTCAAGACCGCCAAGGCCCTCGGGCTGCCGATCCCGCCGTCCCTCCTCCAGCGCGCCGACCAGGTGATCGAGTGAGCCCAGCGTGGCTCGTCATCTGCTCCTGCGCCTGGACCCGGGAGTGTTCGTCGCAGTGGGCCGACGCTCCGCCCAGGACGCAGCTCCCGCTGACCTAGCGCGGCACTTGGGTTACCGGGTGGCTGCCGAGACGCCCGGATCTGCCCGAAGGGGATGAGCCGCCCTCGAAGGAGAACACGATGAGCGACGGGAAGAGGACCCTCTACGAGCGCGTTGGTGGCTGTGGCGCGATCGCGGCGGTGGCGAATGACCTGCTGCCCCGGCTCCAGGCCGATCCACAACTCGGCTTCTGGGCACATCGCGGAGAACTCCTGATCGATTTCCTGTGCGCGAGCGCGGGCGGCCCCATGTACTATCGCGGCAGGGACATGGCGCTGTGCCACCGAGGCATGCGCATCAGCGAGAGCGACTGGAATGTGTTCCTCGGCCATGCCGCGGCGGGCGAGGCACTCCGCCACGGGATGCGGCCATTGATCGAGCGGCGAACGTTCTTCGGAACTCTGGCAGGTACCCTCCTCGCCGCGCCGCTCGCCGTCGAGGCGCAGCATCTTGCTCACGGGCTCGCCCTCCGATCCGACCCAGTCGCGTGAACTGGACGCGTTCACGAAAGGCTGAGCGCGCTTGGCGGGGTCGAGGGGCGGACCTCTCAGCGTCGACACCCGATGAACGGAGGTGTACATGGCAGCACCTACGGCTGGCCCAACGTCCCCTGCCGTGTCGGATAGCATCCTGTCGAACCGATGGACCATTCTGTTCTTCAGCGTGCTCAGCATGGTGGCGGTGGCGAATTTCCAATATGGCTGGACGCTCTTTGTGACGCCACTCCAGAAGCAATTCGGCGTGGAACAGGCGCTCATCCAGGTGACGTTTACCGTATTTGTGCTGCTGGAGACGTGGCTTGTTCCCTTCGAAGGGTGGCTGGTGGACAAGTTCGGGCCCCGGCTCTTGGTGATGATCGGTGGCGTCCTGGCAGGCCTCGGCTGGGTGTTGAGCGGGACGGCCGAGACGTTGACGGCGCTGTACTTGGCCTATGCCGTGGCCGGGCTGGGGGCAGGCATCGTATACGGCACCGCCATCGGCAGCGCACTCAAGTGGTTCCCCGACCATCGCGGGCTGGCTGCGGGGTTGACAGCAGCGGGCTTCGGCGCCGGGTCAGCATTCACCGTGGCTCCCATTGCCAACATGATCACCTCGGCGGGGTACCAGGCGACCTTCATCCGCTGGGGCATCATCCAGGGCGTGGTCGTCGTCATCGCCGCGTCGTTTCTCAAGTCGCCGCCGGCCGGCTGGCTGCCCCAGACCTGGAGGTCCAGAGGCAGCGAGGAAGTGAGGACGCGCCAGGCGCCGATTTCCTTCACCTCGGCGGAAATGGCCTCGACATCCCATTTCTGGCTCATGTACTTCATGATGACCATGGTGGCCACCGGCGGCTTGATGGCGACGGCTCAGCTGGCCCCCATGGCCAAGGACTTCAACGTAGACAAGACGCCCGTCACCATCCTGGGCTGGACGGTGCTGGCTTTGCCGTTTGCGCTGAGTCTGGATCGCGTGATCAACGGGATTTGCCGCCCGATCTGGGGGTGGGTCTCCGACCACATTGGACGCGAGAAAACCATGGCGCTGGCCTTCGGGCTGGAAGCCGTGGCCATCTACGCGCTCATCTCCTTTGCTCACCGTCCGCTGCTGTTCGTACTTTTCAGCGCGTTTACCTTCTTTGGCTGGGGTGAAATCTACTCGCTATTCCCGGCGTTGTGTGGAGACTTCTTTGGCCGCAAGCACGCCACGGCCAACTACGGGTTCCTCTACACTGCCAAGGGTACCGCATCGGTATTGATTCCGATCGGCTCCGCGCTCGCCGCCGGCAAGGCCTTTGACTTTCGCGCGGACATCCTACTCCTGGTAGGGGGAATCCTGGTGGTGTTCACCATGTTCCTGGCGCCGACCGTGCTCAAGATGGAGCTGGGGCCGGCGAAGGCGATTCTGCTGCTGGTGGCCAGCGCCCTGGTCGCCTACGGTCTCGTTCTCACGGTGATCCCGACCGTCTGGACTCCCTTCGCAGCCAAGTTCACTGTGCCGCAGGTCGGCTGGAGCGGCGTCTTCAAGGTTGCGATTGCCTTCGACGTGATCGCGGCGGTGCTGGCCTTCTTCGTTCTGCGCAAGATGAAGGCGCCGGTACTGCAGGCAGAAGCAACGACCACGGCGGTGGCTGCGGCCTGAGGTGGATCGACGGGCGTTCCTCGGCACTGTGGCAGGCGGTCTCCTCACCGCGCCGCTCACCGCCGAGGCGCAGGAGGCGGCCAAGGCCGCTCGAATAGGCTGGCTGGCGGTCAACCTGACCGCAAATCCCCGCCTGCGGGAGGCCTTCGTGCAAGGCCTGCGTGACCTCGGCTACGTCGAGGGCCGCAACGTCGTGATTGAAGACCGATCTGCCGAGGGGAAGGCCGAGCGGGTCCCCGCGCTCGCGGCCGCCCTGGTTGCGCTTAAGGTGGACGTCATCGTGACCTCAGGCACACCCCAAGCCCTGGCCGCCAAGCACGCGACGAGGAGCGTCCCCATTGTCTTCGCTGGTGTTTCCGATCCGGTGAAGAGCGGGCTCGTCACCAGCCTGGCGCGGCCTGGCGGAAATGTCACGGGGTTGTCGCTCCTCGCCCCGGACCTAGTCGGCAAGGATCTGGAACAGCTCAAGCAGGCCGTTCCGGGGGTCAGTCGGGTCGCGGTCCTCTGGCAGCCAGGTGCCCTCGGCGAACGCACGGAACAGAAGATGGTGAAGGAAGCAGACGTCGCCGCGCGGGCGCTGGGGATGCGGCCGCAATTCGTTGAGGCGCGAGGGCCGGAGAACTTCGACAGGGCCTTCGCGGACATGACCAGAGCGCGCGCGGAGGCTCTGACTGT
>WNFO01008302.1_pt1 | contig 17375 bp, 24 predicted proteins | sample 5400251 | NCBI WGS metagenome assembly WNFO01 (sample SAMN13153354, study PRJNA577476) | soil metagenome | isolation source: 100 cm saprolite under Madrone tree | place: USA:California | collected 2016-06-14
CGGATTCGGCGGGCGGAGACGTAACCCGGGGCTGGGCCCGTAGAACAGCTCTTTTGTTTTCCTTGTGTGCTTGGACGTGATTGCCCCTTACCGAACAAAAGGCTCATTGTTTATGACTTCCATGCCGGGGCCTTATATACCTTATGCTTCCCCGCATTCCTATGTCCAGGTTATTCTCCCTCCATTTCTTCTTCCCTGCACGCTGGCGTGCCACAAACTCCGACCTGGCAGTGAAGACCTGGAGCTTGAAGCTTGAAACCCTAGACGATCCTTAATGACTTTTCACTATATAGACCCAGAGAGATGCTTCGAAGTTCCTTTCCGCATACCTCTCCCAGACAAGGAGAAAATGGCACCTCGTCTCGCAAATATACGCCTCATTACCAAAAACGCAAGGGAAAGGCAGTCTATCTTCAATGCTAAACACAGACGAATGCTCTCCACCCGACCCGCCAAATATCACGAAAAAGCCAAGGCTATCATGGAGTGCGGCCGGCTGAGGCGTTTCGTCGGCAATCTCACCAAACGATACTTTGATTACTTAGATTTCCACCAGGAGGGCTTGAACGAGTTATCCCCTCTGATGATCTCGGTTCCCCCATTATATCCACCTCTAAGTGCACTGTCTCCTTGTTTGTTGTACGTGCCCCTTTACAGTGCCTGTAGTTCCCCATAATAATTCACCCTAGTGGTCCTCCAGAACAGGGTGACTTCAACGAAGTCATCAAGAGCAATCTCTCATGGTCCCAATTTGCTGCACCTGTACCCGCGGGGTGGCGAGAGCGATTTCTCCAGGATCGACGATGGGAGCGTCACATCGAACGCCGGGCTTTCGATGAATACTCGGATAAGGAGAGAGAGGCCGAACTTACTGCCTTAGAGAGCCAGAGACTGCAACTTGGAGTCTTTCTTCAAATTACTTCAAACTCACCACCACTACTTCAGCGGAAGCACCCTATCCCTCTCCCTCTTTCCACCCCTACTTCTCTCTTATTAGGTATATTGCTTGGCGAGGAAGGCGTGCCGTTGCCGTTGAAACGTGAAAGCCAGGAAACTTGTAACCTGCCATCTAGGAATATAGCTGAAAAGATACCCCCACCCTTGGAGATTTCCTCGCAAATCGAAATCGTCAGTACGATGGCATCATCAGTGCGACAACAACCGCCGTCAGAACAGTCAACCCAGAAATCCTCGCATTTATTGCGTCGGCGTCCTTTGGTACACGTTACGATCCTAGAAACAGAATGGTCCATACCCTGGCTGGACAGAAATCTTTGTGATTCGCCGCTAGTATGTACCGTAGAACTCCCCCAACCGCCTGCTCTTTATTAATATTTCTCCCAGTCGGAGATTGACGTGGACATTCCACTGCCCTCAGTTCTTCTCAACGCAGATGCCGTCCGCGCCTATCTCGATAGTGTACACGGCCCGCACATTATGCTACCCCAGCAAGGCCCCCCCCAAGAACCCTATCCTCAATCTCCACGACAGCAGCTTATCCCGTCTAAACGGGTGATGGATTCCTCAGCTAAGCGAATGTCAGCGGAAGATATGAAACACTATGACACGCGAGAAGCGTCATTGGTTGTTGTTTCGGATGCACAATTGTCTGTCCCGAATATGACGCCTCTATGCTCCTCTACATCCAAATCGCATACCATCGAGCCCCGGCCCTTGTACACCACCTTGAAACGTCTGGCAAGTGAGAATGGCTTTGCTACGTCCAGCAACTCATTAAAGGTATTTATCCCCTATCTTGCACGTGCGTCTTCCCTCATCGAACGTCACTACAGAAGCCGCGCATAATTGTTTCCATTCCAACGAAAAACCTTTCATGATATTCTCTGGTCAACAAGAATGAATGCAGTATTCGGTCGCCAGTTATGATTTTATGTCTTACAACTTCCTTTCTTATGCTAGTGCTCAGTGTTTCCTCGTTAAAATACGATGTCCGCCTAGGATTGTAGATGTATGACTATATAGATCTCAACTTCTCAACGTAGGCAGTAGCGTCCCATACCGCAGTGCATTTACAGTGCGCTGCGCCCCGATTTGATCGCTTACTAATGATGTGCCGCATGTCCACTGGCACCACTAGTACTGGCACAGCAAAAGGTTGTTGTCATCTTCAGATATGCCCGATCCGACCACACAATCCAACTACCTGCAAATTTATACTACAAATGTCGATTTCAACTGGGCACTGGACTTTTCAAAACAGATCCTGGAAGGGACTGCAACACACACGCTCCTGGCCCGAGAAGCTGGGATAGAAGAAGCCATGTAGATAAATTACCGACTTTCTACCCTCCCTGGGTCGTATTAACAACGTCATCTCGAAAGTTTTGACACTTCTGATCTCGAAATCAGCAAGGTGCTGGTGGATGAACGTCCGGTTGACGTAAGTCATTTGACTAGATTTTTCGACAGGCTTTGCTTATTCCACACCGTCGAAGTTCGTCCTTGGTGCGAAACACCAAGTAATGGGCTCGGCATTACACGTACCCCTCCTTTTGGGGACCAAGGCAGGTTCCACGGCGAAGGTCACCATATTTTACAAAACAACGAAGTATAGCACAGCACTTCAGTGGTTAGCTAAAGAGTAAATCCAGCCTGGCTTTTATCACTGAGGTCTATTCATGCTACACATGCCTTAGACAGACACAAGGAAAGCAATTCCCCTATCTTTTCAGCCAGTGTCAACCAATATATGCCCGTGCATTGGCACCGTTACAAGGTCAGAACCCTTATTCCATGCGATTTTATCTTGTGGGTTTATAGTATGCGCAGACACGCCTTCACTCAAGATTGTGCGTTGTTCACAAATGATGGGAGTAAGAGAGGCTCTGACCTTCATTCAGACGTACACGGCAAGGGTAGCTTCTGTACTCCCCGTCCTTCTCTCGGCCATCAGGATCTCGCCACCATCCGAAGGCGCTGCTCATGATGGGAAGATCATTGGAAATGATGTTGTCAGCTACGTATACAAGCAGGTATGGGCGATGTTTGTGTCTCAAGATTAAGCTCCGGGGGCGGGGTTGAAGTCTCAACTTCGATTAATAGCCAGTCGGAATACCATCATATCTGATTGCCATTGCTAGCGGCAATCTCCTTTACAGGCCTTTCCCAGCAGTTGAGGGAAGAAGTTGGAAATGTGGCGTGTGGGCAGAGCCTGAGTTGCTAAATGCTTGTTACTGGGAGTTCAGCGAGGACACGGGAAGGTCGAAATCCGTTTTCCCTCTATGTGATTGATTGTTTAACCAGCTCCAGGTTCCTTTCCAAGGAAGAGGATATCGTCGGTCCCTACAAATTTGGGGTTTACGACGTCTTGGTCCTTCCTCCTTCCTTCCCTTATGGAGGAATGGTGAGTTGTAGTTTTCCTCAAAGCATAACAATCTCGTTGACGGACTGGGAAGGAAAACGCCTGTCTTTCTTTTTTGACGCCCAGTGCGTGTTAGTTTTTTCGGATTTCCCATCAAACCCTGATTGGTGTGCTCCAGCTCTTCTTGCCGGAGACCGAAGTCTGGTTGACGTTGTCGTGCATGAACTGACCCACTCTTGGTTCGGAAACGGCATTACGTGAGCTCTGAATGTTGCTTCACATCCAGCCTGTCTAACATATATACAGGCACGCAGAAGCAACACACTTCTGGCTCAACGAAGGATGGACCACATATATCGAACGTCTACTGCAACAGTTTCTTCACACTCCCGCAGAGCGTGGATTTCAATATGTCATCGGTTCTACGGCTTTGAGCGAGGCATTGGGTAAATACTCAGAAAAACCCAAGTATCAGCGTTTAGTCATCGATTTCGAACCCGGCGAGGACCCCGATGACGCATACAGCAGCATCCCATATGAGAAGGGTTCCAACTTCCTGTTGTACCTGGGTATGTATAACTTCTCACACTCACAACGTCGGAATTTCATGTGTTAGTTATCAGAACAAACACTTGGCGGCTTGGACTTCTTTCTACCCTATATCCGGGACTACGTTTCAAGCTTTCAAGGGAAAAGCATCACAACTTGGGACTGGAAAGCACATTTATACACATACTTTGAGAGGCACGGTGGTCCCGAAAAGATCAATGCGTTGAATAGTGTTGATTGGGATGTGAGTTCATGTTTCGTACAGTTCCAATGGTTGGCTGACCCGTCCTCAGGCATGGCTCTATGGGGAAGGCCCGAAGCTTCCTGTGATGCCATCATATGACACGACCCTTGCCGACCCCGCCTTCGACCTTGCAGCGCGATGGGACACCTCAAGGTCCATCTCGGATATAACTGAGCTGGATTTCGCAACATCTGACGTGGCAATCTTCAACTCAAATCAAAAGAGTGAGAAGTCTCAATAGCTATATTTTAACTTTCTTACGATCCACTATAGTTGTATTCCTCGAGCGCCTCACGACATATGCCCCCTTACCCTCTAAGCATATCGGATACCTCGGCACGCTCTATGAAGTGGCTACTTCCGCGAATGCCGAAATCCGCCTGCGTTTCTACAATGTCGCACTCAGAGATCCGACATCTTCGGCAGCGCTCGACTTCACAGACCAGGCACTTAAATGGGTGACCGGGCGTGATGGAACAGGTGTGATCAAGGGTCGCATGAAGTTTTGCCGCCCTACGTTCCAGGCGGCGAGTAGGGTCAATGCTGCTCTTGCGAGGGAGTATTTTGCGCGGTCAAAGGAAGAATTCCATCCAATTGCAAGGAAATTGATTGAGAAGGTGAGCGCAAGACAGAGTCTTGCGAAGCATCGGTTGTTAACGGCTTGGAAAGGATCTCGCCTCTGCATAGATGGTGATCAGACAAGGAAGGTATTCTAAAACTATAGTGGCTCCACGACGACATGTAACTTGACCAAGCACATTCCTTCTATACGCGCCCGTCGCCTAAGATTGTTGACCTTTCCGAAATTTGGCGAACAGCACCGCCTGTTACCGACCAGGCGTGAGGAAGTGTTATTCTCGGATCAAATTGCCAGGCACACAGAGGTACCAACCAGAGTGCAGACACGGTTTAGTGGAATCTACTTGAAACTGCCCCAGATATCCCCAAACACATCCTCCTTGTTTGTTTGCATATTCCTAGCCGACGTTGATGACCCAACGGCGCCAGCGTTTGCACCCGCTAGACTCCCAGTAGATCCTCCCCATATGTCGCTTTCAGAACCAAGCAAAGATGGCTGTTGAACAGGCGTAGTAGCGCCCCACATATTTACTTGCACGGGTGGAACTGGATTGCTCCAATTATGACCGACATTCCAATTCGTGGTAGATGAGGAACCAGAGGTCGTATTGCTGAACGGTGGAAGAGGTTGAGATTGGAGTTGGGTGGCTTGTGTCTGGGTTTGGGACCAAGGCGATGGTGCAGCTTGTGCACCGAAAAGTGAGAGGATATTCTGCCTGGTGTCCTTTTGGTGTGCAGGTTCTGCTGTCGTAGGTGTGGCGATTACAGGCGGTGCGTGGAAATCGAGGGAGAAGAGGTCATTTTCTGATGAAGGCATAGACACTGGAACGGGGATGGAATTTGAAGTGACTTGAATGGGTGTCGATCGGGATGTCGCCTGGCCACGCGCATATTGGGCAGAGAGCAGTTGGTGAGGTTGTGAATGACGCGCGGAAACTGCAGGCGTGACGGATGGTGCGAAGGGCTGACGGACGGGGGGATTCTGCTGGTTTGTGCGCACAGGTGTCGGGCCTGGGATGGCGGGTGATAAAACTGTGGCTGTTTCCTCAGTAGATTCGCCACCTTCAAGAACCCTAGGATCTGAAGGGGGTGGACCATCCATGGCCCAGCGGCGCGACTCATACTTTGACCGAATGAAAGACTCTATCTTACTGATTGAAATAGCTATATCAGATATTTGGCCTGTTGCAATGCAACCAAAGACCTGTACTGACTGATCTAGGGGAACATGGCCCGCTTTGAGATGTGCTTCCCAGTATAAGTTGGCAAGGCGATTGCCCCATTTTTGTATGTTCTATCTCGCAGGTTCATGAGACTGGACGTTGTTAGATGAGATGAAACGACATACGTCCATCTGCTCAGGTGTCCATGCGTCAAGATCGATCGACTTGACTTTGCTGATGTGAGTGCCCATTCCACGGTGGATACCAGAGCAGCGAATACACAAAAAGACACCGCTAGTGCGAAAATGAAGCGCCGGAGGAGAAAGAATAGACGAGAACGCACATATTCCAAGATGTCCAACGGGGGTCTAAGGTTGGGAGTAAGAGCAAGAAAAGAGATAAAGATTCAATGTACCATTGTGTTTGCAATCCGCACAGACTTTATTCTCCGGCCGTTTGACTAGCTCTCTAAGGGTGCGCGCATTTCGTTCTGTCGTGGCCTTGTCCTGAGGTGACATGAACCGCCTCTCAAAACTAACCACTTCGGCGAGGGGAGATGATGCGCCGCAATTTGTGCATGCTGGTAAGCCTGGCTCTATTGGCCCTTCCACGTACTCGTAATGCATGACCCTCCCAGACCCACCTCCGCCTTATCCGACACCTCGAGGGGATCTTGCTAGTTTTATTGGCGAGGACCCTCTTCCTCCACCTCCGCTAACTTCTGATCAACCGTCTCATCATACGCCTCATCCACGTATGTCTCCGTCGGACACGGCAGCACGGTTGGGCAGCTCTCCTTTAGACCCCTCCGCCTGGTCAAATGAGCAGCAGCAGCAGTTCTTACAAACTCTTTTGGGTGGTCCTCCACTCAGCGAGCCCCGTCCTTTCAACGTTAATACCCCGGTTACCAACAGTGCTGTTCCAGACGACCCACTAATGGCACTCATGTCCAGCCTGGGTGTAGACCCAGGCATTGGTCGAGGTGCAGGACCCGTATCCCAATCTAAAGCAGGGGTGAAACAGAAGACTTTCATTCAAAAGTTACTGCCAGTTTTGCATGTCATTGCTGTGTGGACTCTTGTAGCGTTTTTTATCTTTTGGCGGGAGCCTGAGGCATTTCGGGCACAAAATTCTGCTGTCGTTTCCACAGGTGATATATGGAACCGGTGGGCCCGGCTTGCCAGTGGCCCAGCAGAGCAGAATTCGTGGGGCATTGAGATGGTAGTGAGTCTTCCGCTGGTCGTTGCCGCCCAGCAGTCGTAGTCTGACATTCATGAAAGCCATTTTTCTGGGCATTTGTTTCCTTGGAGCTTGCACTTCACTCGACGCGTATTTTTTTCAACTTTGTGAGTTTTTCTTACACGATCCATACCTTTCCCCACTTAATGCGGTTCGTAGGACCCGACAGAACCACCATTGCTTCTCTCGCTCGCCCTTCCCTACTTGCCAAAACCCCTTCCTTCTATACTCATGTACGGTTTAAAGTACTTGCAGCTCATTGGGGCGCTGGCAGATGATCTCGCTGCCGCTGTGGTCGCGATAGGTCTGTTTGTCGCAGCATCCAGTTTATATGAAAATCGGTCACTCCCTTGAAACCTACTGTGTTGTAGACCGATGTAGATTCCTCATGAAAAGTTATCATTCCAGCACGCAAAGTTTTTGAAGTTTTTGTGATAATGAGGATGAGTTCACCATGCTGGTGCAAGGAAGCGCAGAACACACTATGGAAGCACAGCCGCAGCACCTGTTGTGTGCCTTGGGGGTGTTGAGGCATGGCCCTCTGGTGGACCATCGACGATGGGAAGTCCAGCCTCGACACGTTCTGTCTTCCAACGCGTCCAGCTATTACCACCTGCTGTATCCATGAGCTCTTGGAAGATTGTCGAGGACCATTTGTTGCTAAGATTGAAGCTCTGTTTCCGCCCATCGGCTAAAGGGAAAAATGTGTAAGACTTTATCAGTAGTGGCAAGCAGTGAATGGGGACGAACAAAAGTCTAATACAAGTTCAGGCTGCCAGGATTCCTCCTTAGTTTTTACAAGTTTGTTCACTTGGATGTCAACCTTGGGATTTGCATACCGGATCCTGGGCAAATCCTTCTTCAGGAAATGACTATTATTACACACATTCGTCAACCGTCCACGCTGTGACAATACAGAGATGACTGAAGGACTTACCGAGCACCAAAGTGGTCATTTCGCTGTGCAAGCATAAGTGTGATGCTTTTGACCCCGACCAAGGTGGCCCGAGGTGCTTTGTTAAGATTCTGCAGAATTTGCGAAAGGCGTGAAGGCCCTGGAAGCGGCTTGGGCATTGTCCGAAGACTTGAGCGTGCGCGTGTCGATGGTTCCGACACTCTAGTTCGACGTCGTTCCCGTCGTTCCACTGCGGGAAACCGGTAAGTGACTAGCTCTATCCCTCTGTAACTCAGCGAACACATTGACAGTATGGAGGCGGCGCTTGCGGAGCTCAGCATAGAAGACGTGAAAGATGAAGTAGATGATAAAGACTTTATTATTGTTAGAGGTGAGTATTCTCTTCTCATCCATTCCCCTCTCATCCCTCTCATCCATTGTCACAGACGAAGAGGATGTATTTGGATCTGACTTTGAAAGCACGGACGAGGAGGCAGAAGCAGCACAGCAAACCGCTGACGCAGGAGAAGGGCAAGTAAGAGCCGAAGAACGCAGGGAAAAGAAGGTGGATCTCTCAACATTCTTCCAACTCATCGACTCACCATCCAACGCAGACTGTGCAGAACCGAGTTGAAAGAGCCGCTGCTTTTGCGCACGCCCGTCAAAGAGTGACTTTTAACCCAGAGGCTTATGACGATGCAGTAGAAGAAACCTCCTCCATGGTGGCGAAGAAGAAGCGTCGTGTGTCCCTCGGGCTCGCAATCGATGCCGAGACGGGCGAAGTTATCAATAATGCACAGCGTCAAAGTCGGCGATCTCATACTGTTCTAAACACCAGTGCTACTGCACAACGAATGAAGAAAGACGCTGAGGACAAGAAGGTGCGTTTATGCCCTTACCCCGGCGGGGAAGTGCTCATCGAAGTACATGATAAGTCGATTCCAAAGAAGTCGAAGATCAAAGTACGTGCGCCCACGCAGGACGAGCTTATCGCGCGCGCATTGGACATGGAGGAGGGCAACATTGTTGAGCATAAAAATTACCTTTTTGTCGAGGAAGAAAAGAGGAAGCGCGCCCATGCCGTCCGCGCAGCAATTTCCGGTCCTCTCTTGAGATGGGTCAGTCGCCATGAGACGGTTACAGTTCCAGCTGAGACGCAATGCCTTCCCGGTATGTTGGAATTGCTGTGTTTATAGGTATTTTTCGATACTTACTCTAGAAGATGGTGGAGATGGTGGAAACAGCTCTACAAGTCGGGTGTCGGGGAACTCAAATACGACATCGGCGGTTCCTCAACCAGGAGATAATGTCAATGCATCCCAGCCGGCGTATCCACTTGATTCTCGCACAGAAGAGGTGTCGAAGAATTATGTTATCCACGAGACCTCACAAGACGAGACGGCAACGCGACCCCCGTGGAAAGATACCATGGCAGCGATGTTTGGTGATCACGTGAAGTGGGAGGACCTGAAAGCATACGTCAGTAGGGGGCGGCCACTCTGTAAGTTGTGCATTTCTTGCCGTATTTTCGATCTGAGGGATTATACAGCTCGACCCGTGCAGCTATGTTCGATCACGGGCCGCCCTGCACGATACATCGATCCCCGTACCAGCGTACCTTACGCGACACAAGCAGCCTATCGTGCACTCACGATGATTCTGAACCACGAATATGTCTGGAGTCATGCACTCGGTTGCTATCTAACCCGCCCTCAAAATCCCATCCTTTCTGCGACAACCGATGGATCTGTCGTACAGGCCAACAGTGGCAGGCCATCAGTGAGGTAGCATGCCAGCAACAGCTGTCGTGGCGCAGCCTCCTATCATGCCCTTAATTGGTATCAAATCCTACACGCCCGGGTCTGATGTACCTGTGATCGACGTTGGGATGCTAGTGGACGAGGTGTCGTTACTGACAAGACTAGATGCCCCGCTCCTACATAAGCGCCTAATGTTACCAGGACTTCGATGACCTGTACTTATGTTGTACCTACACTTCAGGGGCTTGGTAGTGATAGCCAGGGTCTATCGCAATGCGTAGCCGTCGATGGCGCGTCGACGTAAATGGAAACTCCATTTAACGAGCTGAGTCAGGAGAAGCAACTCAGTCATGTATTCTCATTCAGACAGTACCACCCAACCTTGGACCGGACAGTCTCATATGACATCCTTTACTCGACCTCGCACGGGGCAGTCCCGTCCAGGCACAGCACAGGCTCCTACCACGGCTGCGACTTCGCACTATGAGGCTAGCTTCATCGTCGCTCTACTGGAAGGTCGTGGTATCGCCCGAGAAGTTGGCATAGCTGCACTTGATCGCGATACTGGTCGTGTGATGTTAATTCAGGTTCTTCTATCGCCATATACTTCGTAGAGCATGGCCTTGATTACCGGAGATAGCTTGCTGACTGTCAGACATACGTGAAGACTCTTCATCAGATGCACCTTCACTACCCAACTCTTATTCTAATTCCGGATACATTTCTCTCCTCGAAAGATAAGCTAGGGCCGTCATCCGGAAAGCCGTCGAGCTCAATATCACTACTTGTACAATGCCTTTATGATGAATTTCCTGGGGTTCCCGTTGAACCCGTATTGCGCAAATACTGGAACGAGGATGCTGGTATATCTCATGTCTATGCCAGCAAATAGTTCCCATATCTTGAATCTCAAGGTCTAGAATTCGTGTCTCAACTCTGCGTTCGGGATGAAGAACGAACGGCCACTATACTAGCTGTGTCAAGAAAGTGCGCATATATGCGACCCACCTAACTATTCTTCCCCGCATACAGCTTCTAATATCTTCCCTGGTCAGATACTATGCCCTATCCGCAGCCTCGGCAGTATTCAAATACGTAGAAATCAAGTTAAGCACGCAGTTTGCAAGCGCATCTCTGCGCATTCGTTTCGTCCCTGTTGAAGGGACGATGATGATTGACCCAGAAACGGTGCGCAATCTCGAAATTGTCGATAATACTGGGAACGCAAAGTCACCTCATTCGCTGTTTGGGTATGAGATTCTGTCTCCAGTTAAATAGAACTCGTTTCAATTTTTCTTTCCTCTTAGTGTTCTCAACCATTGCTCTACCGCCATGGCCAGACGACTCTTGCGTGCGACTTTGCTAGCACCCATTACAGGCACGCCTTAACACCAATACAAAACTGCCACTGTATTTCTGATTTCCTTCCAGTTGGAGCCGGGCTCGAAGCACGGCTGGATGCAGTGGGAGGTATTCAGACTCCGTTAGACTCGTCTAGATTTCATTCACATGGCTTTCCAGAGCTAGTCCAGTCAGAAGACAGATTCACCGAGGTCAAGGACGCTCTGAAACACCTCTGTAAAGTAGACCTTGACAAACTCGTAAGCTCCGTGCGTGTTCGCATCAAACACTACTCCTCTTTATCCATGCTCACCACCATGCAGCTGGCTTCGAACGAGACTCGTGAAGCCAATTCGGCGCGGAAGGCCTCCTCACGGGTGACGCAGATGCTAAATCTAAAGGACGTTATGCGGCACTTGCCTGCGTTGCAGAAGGCTCTCGTGGGTTCGAAGAGCGAACTGTTGAAAATTATATGTAACGTTCGTTATGGGACTCTAACAGCGTTCTCAACTTACGTATGTCTTGTAGATGTTGTCTGATGAGCGCCTGGAAAATGTTGAACGATTCGTTTCGGAAAGTTTGAACGAGGATGCCTCACTTCAGAAAGTGTGTCCCCTTCTTACATTGACCAAGGCGAGCCAGTGACCGCTTGTGGCAGACAGGTATTAGCGCGATCAGCGCTCGGGTGTATGCTGTGAAGGTGACTATACCACCCTTTGTGAAAGGCGTCAAATTCAAGCCTTCCAGGTAAATTGTAACCCCCTTCTTGACGTCGCCCGTGAGACATACAAGGAGAATGTCGGAGACATCCATGCGTTGCATAGCAATCTCTCCGCGAAGCATGGCTTACCCATCCAACTCGTATATCAAGAGTCGGGGTTTCTGTTTTCCATCAGGAAAGGAGATCTTGTCGAGGGAAAACTACCCTGGGGGTTCACCAATCTATCCACGCAAAAGGGAAGATGGTTATTTACGAGTATGGAACTGGTGAGCAATGATGTTGTATCTGACATTAATAAGTACACATGGGCTGCAATTACAGAAAAAACGAAATGCCAGGATGAAAGACGCGCTTGAAGAGGCCCTTGTTTTGAGCCATTCGTATGTGAAGCCTTTCTTCGCCTTTCCAAGCCTCACCAACAGGCTTCAGGACCATTAACGATCTCGTCTCGGTGGTTCTCTTGGACATTGGGGCTCTTTATAAAGCCTCAGAAGCGGTCTGCTCTCTCTTTGTGAATAAGCCGTAACCTGAGCCACGACAGATAGCCATGTTGGACATGTTATGGTCATTTGCTCATGTCTCCATCAGTTCGTCCGAAGTTTCATTCTTCGGCTGAGTTTTTACTGTTTCCACTCATAGTGAAGAATTATGGTGACACGGACCACCTCACTCAGTGAACCTTCAACCCTGATTGCACGACTAGCCCGTCCCGAGTTCACTGGCACACTGGCAATCAAATCCGGGCGTCACCCCATCCTAGAAAATGTTCAATCAGTAGGAATGCTCGTCCCAAACGACGTGTATTGCTCCGACTGCACTGCATTCCAAGTGATACAGGGCCCTAAGTAAGTGATCGAGCAGGATATATGAGGTGCGGTAATCTTGCAGTCTCTCACCCACAATAGCATGTCTGGTGCGTTCTAGCTGTTGCAAGACGGTACGACTACCCTGTACTTATCTTGCACAGGGAAAAGCACGTATTTAAGGCAAATCGGCTTACTGAACATTCTGGCCCAATGTGGTTGTTTTGTTCCAGCAGAGTACGCGAGTTTCCGGTGAGCCCGACACCTCGCTATTGTTACCGCTGCTCATCGCCGTTTTTCAGTATCCACGATCACCTTCTGACACGTTTATCAAATGATGATGACATGGAGAAAAATCTCAGTACATTCGCCAATGAAATGGCGTCTTGTGCAATGATTTTGGGTCTCGCTTCTTCAAAGTCGTTAGTCCTAATCGATGAGTTGGGTAGGGCCACGTCTCCAAAAGAGGGTGTGGGAATTGCCCATGCGATCGCTGAGGAACTCATCAAGCTCAAGGTAAAGGTCTGCGTACAATGTACTTAAACTGACAGACACTTTGCAGTGCATCACTTTCTTTGCTACGTGAGATATTACATAGGCTCGTTAATGGCCAGATGTTTACAATCCCACAGCCACTTCCACGAACTCTCCGTTACTTTATCCCGACAGCCGACTGTTGTCTTGTAAGTGCGTCAGTCCCCGATTCCGTACGAATAAACTGACGTCTCCTGAGCTTGCATCTTTCGGTTCTGGTAGGCTTCCTTGTTCAGGATCATGGCCAGCCCTGACGCCTAGCAGAGGTCACGACTTTCGAGTTCTAATATCGGCTTAACCTTCACCTACAAGTATTCTTTGACCTTTCTTTTTCCCGTCAAAACCTTATGTATGTTTATCGCAGGATTGTGAACGGTATGATGGATGATTTGGACCATTATGGTACCATCTGTCACAAATCCGACCTAGTTTGGGGGTCTAACCTTTGCTTAAATTAACCATAGGCCTTCAGCTGGCACGGCTAGCGGATTTACCGAAGGATGTGCTCACACATGCTGGAAAGATTGCGAACGACCTTAGTGATGAATCAGCACAAGGGGACGAAAGCAGTGAATCCTGTAAAGTTGCAAGGAGACGGAAGGCTGTCCTGAAGGTATGTTGTAGCACACGACAATGCGTCCGAACTTTCGATATCTCTATTTTGACTTGTTTACACGATGAACTCCTAGATGAGAACAACGTTGACACAAGCCTTAGAACATTCGAGACTCCCGGACCAAGAGTTTCTTGCTTATTTGACTAGTTTGCAGGAAAAGTTGACGAGAGAACTGGCCGGCAACCTCTGATTACACCCGAGCACCCTAAAAACGGTCTACGATCCTTGTCTACCACGCGGCCCACTACCCTATCTGTTCCAGTTGGACAATACCTCAAAAGAGTTTAAAAACCATACACCACCTTAGCTATACCAGATTCGGTCGAAAGTATATGTGGCTCGAATTTCATATTCCCCGAAGGACTTTTGTCTGTGACTGCCAACTAAGGCATCAATTGTACCCTAGAAACGAAATATAAGGCGCCCAATGTGGCTGAATGAGTTGTATGGGCTTGAGGCTGTTTCGTAGTGCTTAATTTGGCTCGAGCTGTTTCTCCAACGGGGGATGGGGGCGCAATCCATGGCAGACGCGGAGTACAAAGCTAGATGAAAGTGTGCAACAACTCTCACCCGTAGAAATAAGAGCAAAAGTAAAGGAGTAAATCACAATTCCTGATACAGGCGATGGCTTAATTTTTGTGCTCTCCGAGCCCCGTTCGAGACCTCCCGATGCAAATCCCGACGAATACCTATCGCGCGCTTAGATAGGTCGCTCTGCATCTGCTCATTCGTCGCGACGAGAAGCTGGTCGATAAGTGTGTAGGGTAGCCATGTCGACATGGCAGTTTTCGGTGGGTCCTGGGCGAGACGCGACTCAGACTGCCGACGAACTTCGTGAGATGATCTCCACGGCTGCATTCAGGAGGGAAACATACTTTGTGGACAAGGGATAACGTAAGCTCAAGCGCCAGCTCGAGTAGCTCGAAGCGCATACATGCGCGAATAAGCCACTCTAGATCATGCTCCTAAAATTTCAATCACGCATGGTAAGATTTCGGAGAAAAAAAACGGCATAGTAGCTTAGTAACGTGATCGTTACCTCCAATCTCTGGATCAACCACGGAGGGGGAGTTGATGCACGCTCCAACCCGGTTATTGTCTCGAAGACGGCCTTCGAATACCGCAGACTTGTGTCCAGTCCATCATGGCGCTCGAGCGATTGCCGTAAGTATCTCCACCCGCGGTCAGAGGGTGTGCCCACCCAGGACGTCGCTTTATCGGTGAGTAACCAGTCAGTCGTGTCTTCCGATCTGAGCCGCAAGTCAGTGGCACTAGAACGTGCAAGGAATCGAAGCGACCAACAAAACAGCCTCTGGGTTACGACTCAGGTGCAAGCATTGTCTCGTCAGATGCGAGAACAAATCGGTCAAGTCGACTTCGAGAGTACGGGCGGTAGCCAGGGCTAAATTAAAGCGATTGTTTTGGACCAATCGTAAGACGACGGATTCAGGAGAACGGAGAGTTGCTTCTCGTGATATTCAAGGTCAGTTTCTCACGTTCGGGTTAGGCTGTGCGGTGCTCACCACTTGAGTGCAACAACTCTGGGTCCCGTCTCACGACATCCAGCTGCGCGCTCAGCAGGGTGTATTCCGCGATAATATCCGAAAGCTTGACTATCTCCGAGTCGCGCTTCCCGCTGGCGAATCTGTCCTCGGGGATATGTCTTGTGAGCTTACGGCGCTTCCGCTCCGGTTGTCTTGCTCCCAATCCTTCCGGCGCAATTGGGAGAATGATCCATGCGTCCTTCTGGTCGAGCAGGGCGAGGGCATTTGAGGAGACGGCGAGAGCCTCTAGCTGTTGGTCGGCCAAGGAGAAATACTGATTTGGCTCATTTTTGTTGCTCAGGACCGTAAGTTTTCTGGCGCGCTGGTACATTGCAAGGGCCGCTGAAGACTATGTTAACAAAAAGAATGTGAAGCGAAGCATCGTTGGCTCACCGTTCCTATAGTCGCCGTGGGTCACGTACCACGTATACAGAATCCGAGAATAGAACGGCTGTACGCGGGGGTCCGCATTCCGAGCTTTGAACGATAATGAACCTTCTACCTCGTCGACAAGGCCAACGAAGTTGAACGACATGAGACGCTCTATTGCGTGCTCTTCACACATTCGGTGCACTAGGTGGTGAGCGCAATTGCGCCGCCTACGAAGATCATTAGGTAAGGAAGAACTGTCCGAAGGTAGCAACTTACAACATATCGTGCGGAGTCGCCATCAATGCCGCGTAGGCTTCGTCCCAATATCCCAAGTCTGTCGCGCCTCTGATAACCGTACTCCACAAATCATTGGTGTCCCAGTCTGGAGGCGCATTGGATATTGCCAAACGGCAAAAATGAACGTCATGGTCGGTGAGAGACACGGATTTGAATAACGACGAAGCGTGGAGGTAAAACCCAAACATTGAATCAAACAGCTGTCCTCCAGGCAAGACAGCCGCAAGAGCATCGGCGTCTTCGAAAGATAGCGTGCTATATGGACCTATCAAACAAGGGTCGGTCAGGGCAAACGGGGATAGCAACAAATACCGGCATACCGAAACTCCCAGCCAGGTTGTCCAAGGCCTCCGCTGCCTCCGCATCCTTCCCAACATCCAACCACAGCCTTGCCCAAACGTACATAACCGCTGATGTCCGGGGCAACCATTCCAACGTTTCCCTGGCTGCATCCAGGAATCTCAAAGAGCGGAGACGTTCACACCACAACACCTCCAGTCGCGCCGCATGAGCCGTCGAAGTGGCCTGTAGCAGCCCACTCATGTCGAGGAACGCGTGCGCGGCGACGGCAAGCGGAGCATCGACGGCAGCGCCACCTATCTGCTCAAGCAAACAAGGGAACAAAGCGGGCGTAGGAGCGGATGCGGCAGGCGCAGTGCGCGACATACCGAGGGTACGGAGGCGCGCAGCGACCTCGTCGGTATCGTCCACGACGGTAAAAGGAGCGGCATCAAATACGGGTTGCTCGGCGGCATAGCGCAGCATGGCGATGCCCCGAAAGACGGCGAATATCTCGGTAAGCAGGCTAGGATCCCAATCTACTAAATCCTCGGCGAAGAGAAATAGGAGCGCTATGAGTGCCAAGATGAAGTCGTACCGCGCCTGTACGGAATGAGCCGCATATGCTGTGGTCAGCATGCGCGTGTACACAGAGACATGTTGGGGTAGCAAGAGTTCAACTTCATCTTCCTCCATCTTCACGGCGCGATCAAAGCCGCCGACAAGGTCCAAAACGAGACGGGTCGATGCATCGAGGTCAGCCACGCTCTGCAGGCGTCCGACGAGCCAACTCTCCGCACCATCATCTAGCGAGTCACGGAACGCGCTTCGTGCTGCCGTGTCGGCGATGATATCTGCGAAGGGAAACGCAATCTCCTGTTGTGTGAGATCTACCACGCGGCCTTCGAGTGCTCGGAGAGCGCGAGGTCCCATGCTCGTACGAAGATTCCACGCGATTTCGCATACTGCGAATTGAGGTTCAGCACCAAGGTCGGCGCGAAGGTGGCGGTGTAGTCGTAAAGGCAAGTCTTCAACGGCAAGTGCGCCTGTGCGCTCGCGCTCAGCTACGAGGACTTCTCCGCGAGGACCGGTACCAAGTGCAAGGGGCCAGCGTGCG
>WNFO01001776.1_pt1 | contig 17365 bp, 20 predicted proteins | sample 5400251 | NCBI WGS metagenome assembly WNFO01 (sample SAMN13153354, study PRJNA577476) | soil metagenome | isolation source: 100 cm saprolite under Madrone tree | place: USA:California | collected 2016-06-14
AGCGAGGAGCAAAGGCAGACTCTCATTAGGAACTTAGAGAAGGCCAATGCTGCGAGGTCTGCGATGGTCGAAAAATAGGGGTCACGGCTATTGATTTCATTGAGAAAGTTTTGCAAGGGTTGGCCAAATGGCTACCTTAACCCCTTAACCGAAAGAATTTCCTCGATAGGAACACACGCAGCGATTAAAGTCGATGATCATGAAGGCACCACCGCGGCTTGCTGATTCTTGCTTTCGATTCGAGTCGCCTTGCCCTCCTGGCCGCGAGTCTTCTTTGCAGTTCCTCAGGTTTCATCATTCCTCCTTTCGGTTGCGAAACGTCTCTGTTTTGCAATGCACGCTCTTATGACTTTTTCGAAATCCGACCTTCCGAGTCTGGATTCAATCCGCAACTTACTCCTCCTCCGCTTCCTCGCGTTTTTTTGCTTCGGCTCTGACTTCCTTTATGAGCCTATCCGCCTCTTCGTCACTCATACCCTTGGCGGTAAGATTTTTTTTAACTTCGTTCCACAGATCATCCATGTCCGCGTCCAAGGCTTTTTCACGCCACTTGCTGAGTGTTTCCGCCAGACGTGTGTTCTGCCATTTCCGCCCGAGTATCCCAACCGTCTGCTCAATCATTTTGGCGAATCTGGGCGCGGATCGTCGCACGCCTTCATTCACATATTCGATTTTTTTTCTTCTCCGGTGCCTTCTTTTAGTCATTCGGATTTCTCTCCTTGGATTTTTGAATTACCTTCTGAGTTTGGCAATGCACTCTCGAATCGCTCGGCCGAATTCCTCCCTCGTGAGTCCGGATTCGATCCGGAGCTCTTCCATCTCGACGTTCCACTTCGCCCAGTAGATCAGGCACTCGTCGGGGTCCTTTCCGTGCGGGCACGAGTCCATGGCCTAAACCATGGACTTAATAGTTACTCTCTGTCAACTATTTACTGGGAGGGTGAGCGCTTTTTTTTGGAAGGCTTTTTCTTGACTGTTCCGGGGGGCCTCCCGGGCGGCTTTCTCGTGGCGCGATATCTCTCGAGGGCCGAAAGTTCGATCAAGTAAAGACGGCCGTATCTGCGGGCTAGCAGGTGGCCTTCCTGGATGGCCTTGACGATGCCTTGGCGCGTGAGCTTGAGCAGCTCCGCGGCCTGAGTGGGGGTGAGAAGATCGAGCGGGTGTTTCGTGCGAGCCATTGGTTGTCGTGTGTCAACCGTTTGTAGCATGACTCGCCCCGGAAAGACAAAATCATTCCCTCGTGGTTGGCTTGATGCCGACTCGCTCAGTGAAAAATTCTGTCGTTCATCATCCGAGCTCGATTCCGAGTTGCCTGTTTTCTCCGACCCACGTCTTGCCGCATGGGCATTTAAGCCGCCAGAGATCGGCGTTCTTGTCCTTGGCGACTAATGCAAGTGCACTCCAACTTGAAAAATGCGCCGAATGGCGGTCCACAAATTCGGATAATGACAGCGCCCTGCGCTCTTCTCTCTTCTTCAATGCACGCGCACCCACATCTGCACAAGCAGCGAAACGAATGAGCGTATCAGAAAAGACGGTGAAACATGCTCGGCTGTTCATAATAGAGGCGAACCGGAGTTGATCGAAGCGGTCGAGTGTTATTACCAAGTCATTGGCCACGGTGCAATCGTTGCACTTTTAGCCCCGATTCCCCCCAGATTTCCCCCGTTTTCCCTTTTCCGCGGCGAGCTCGGAACTTGTCAAATTTTCGCCGATTTCGTAAGGAGTTAGGGGCAGACTCGCAACCTTCATGCTCAATGAGACATGGGTGACCTATGGTCAAGCGGCAGAAGCCGGCCTCGCAACCGCAAAGCACTGGATCGATCACGGGAAACCGTGACCCGCAAGGAGATAGAAAAACAGATGGGTGAATTGGCGCGTCAGTATACCGAAACACGCGACCCGAAAATCAAAGAAGCGATCTCCATCTTGGGCCGCGAGCTTGAGAGGATGGAGAAGTTAGAAAAGCAGTAAAGAGAGTGCTGACCGAACTAGAAACAAAGATCCTCGCCGTATTTGACGAATATGTCTTCGGATTCATGCGGGCCGACATTAATGCCGCCATCGACGGGAAGGCAAACTACCTAGCCGCGCTCGGTTTGGTTAGCTACACTGAAGTACTCGGCGGCCTCCGTACGGGAAAGCTTGGTATGAAAAACACCAGCGCAGCAAACTTTAAGGCCTTTTTGCCGTATCTAGGTCCGGAGTACGAAAAGATGGAAAAATACGGGATAGATATCTACGACACTGTGAGGTGCGGTCTTGTTCACAATTATTTCATAAAGGGCGATTCAACCATATGGCTGAATGCCAGTGCTAACTACGGGATCATTTCGAGCCCAGACGGCCCGACAGATTTTCTTGTCGATGTCTACGCCAGAGATTTTTTTGCGGGTGCGACGCGGTTCCGCAACGAAATTCTGGAAGGAAAAGTCTCGCGCCTTGCCGAAAACTTCGAGAAGGGAATGAAAACGATTGGAGTATGGAAATAGCAAACGCGCGGACTGCAAAACCGGGCTTCGGTTGGCCGCTCACATCCCCGGCAAACGTCAAAAAAACACTGAAGCAATTCCAATCCTATTACCCACGTGATACGGTCCCAAGTATGCGGGCGCCGGGACGCACATAAATCCCCTGCAGCTCCGCACCCTTCATGCCCCCAAGGTTGACTGGGGAGGTCAAGGCTCTTTGTCAATCCAGTCTTTGCAAAGCTTGAGACCGTGCTGTTCTGCTGCGTCCTTGCTGTTGAAGATCGGCCCTCGGATGCGTTTGATCTGTACAATTGAGCCGAGGCCGCGGCTTGCACGGTAGATAGTACCCTGCGAGTACCAGTCAAATCCGGTTGCAAAAGTTGGCATCGCTGAACCATCAATCAGGAAACCCATGTATCGCTCCATTCCCATTGCTAGGAGCCGTGGTAATGATCAACGGGCAGGTCGAGAAGGCTGTGAGAAAGACGAAAGTCAAGAAGTTCGTTTTCCACAACTACCGGAACACCGCGTTGACCGAATGGGCGCGCCGCGGGATCCATGTCGACGTGGCGATGAACGCAGCCGGGCATGATTCAGTTCAGATGCACAAACGTTATGTGAGATTGCGGCAGGAAGACATCGCCAGCGCTTTCGGCACGTCGTTGGAAATGGCTACAGAAATTGTTACAGAAGAGAAGGCTGTGTCTGCCAAGTAGCTGATTTCGCTTGTGGAGAAGGAAGGTGCCCGGTGGTGCCGCTGGTCTTCAAAACCAGTCTGGGGATCGTAAGGTTCCCGGAGGGTTCGACTCCCTCCCTTCTCCGCCAGGAAATCTTTGAAGCTCTCTGGCATCAGAGGACCGGTACCGCGGATTTTTTTGAGATGACCGTTGAAGGTTTCGAAAATTTAGGGATTGTGGTCGATGGCACAACGCCGATAAGCGAAACATTAGCGCTGGCCAAAGAGGCTGAGGTTTTAGGCTTCCACAGTTTTTGGCTTTCAGAGGGCTATCACTCTAGAAGCGCAGTTGTTAGAGCTACCGCCATCGCGATCTCAACCAACGAGGCATTCACAGATGCTGCGGCAAGCGGGCGTGCGTGCAGAGGAGATCGCTCACGTTAAGGACAATGTCGAGAGGTTCGGCTTGGAGAAAGCGGCTTCGGAACTCAGCGATTCGCTGGTGCGCAAAGTAACGATCGCTGGCACACCCGATCAAGTGGTCGAAGGCCTTAGACAAATTCTTGGCTCAGGCCTCAAGCTCCCCATTGTCTGGGGAATCATCGGTCCGAATCGCGGGCATTTACTCAGCCTCATCGCTACAAAGGTGATGCCGAAGGTAGTTCAAAAGAGAATCTGAGATACGTCTGTCACACCCACACTTTAGCCGCGACCTTTGAAAATCTCTTTGCCTTCGGTTCGTTCCAGATATCTCACAAAACGATATTTATGCTCCCATAGATCTTCGTTGGGTCGCTGGATTTGGCGATGCCCCGTAGTCGGATCTACTTTACACACAAGAAAACGAAGCACATTTTCTTCCAGAGCTTTTTTCGCTTCACGCTTAAAAGAATCGATCTCGCGCACCGTCGTCGCTTGTTCGATACCGCAACTCCGAGCTACACCAGCTAAATCAGTTTTTCCGGCAGTTGCGCTAGGCTCGCTGATCCGCGTCCCGCTGTACACCTCATTGTCGAATACGAAAACGGTAAGATTGGAAATGCTCAAATTACCCAAGGTGGGAAGATTGTACAGGGAAAGCAGCAGGCTCCCGTCGGATTCCAACACAAGAACCTTCCGATGGGGCAGGACCAACGCGAGGCCTACGCCGATCCCCAAGGCAGCTCCCATGGAAGCCACTAACAAGTTACCTTCGTGGTGGCATAGGTGCCCCCACTCGACCCGTTGCCCACTGAGAGAGCCGATCACAAGCTGGTCCTTGATCAGCGGCGCCAGAAACTCAAAACAGTCGTAACGATTCATGCCGTAAATGCTCCTGTAAAGAGCAGAGCCACCGGTTGCTTGATGGCGTGCATCATCTTTACGGCGCCCTTGATCTTATCCTCCAAAGAGTCCCCGTTCTCGAAAACTTCGTACTGAAGATCGAGTGATTGGAGGATGGGAATTAGGTGAATACCGGGAAAAGCGTAAAGAAAACTGTTTCGCCTATCCAGAATGCTCCCGTAATACGCCACGAGCAGTAGCATGGGAACGCCGAGCCGCTTGCCAAGCACCAGGAGATTGTAGGAAGAAATGTAAACGCCGCTGCCCTCCATGTATACTGCAGCTGGCCTCCCACCCAACGAGGCGCCTGCGGCTATCGAAACCCCTTCCGCTTCATTGGCCACGGAAACGAGCATAAAAGACGGATCTTCGCGTAACAGTGGCATAATTTGACTCAGCCTTGTTTCTGGGAGATACGAAACAAAGCTGATCCCTGCCTCTCTCAATCCTCCGACGATTCTCGCTGCAAGCTCAGTTTCCATCGTTGCACCTATCAACTACGTACAAAAAAGCTGGCGTCGATGTCAAGGAACGCCTGCATCGCGAATTCACAAAATTGACATGAGTGGAAGAAACAGTGATATACATCCGGACAGTCAAAGCGCAAACCGCTGCCGTTTACTGACCAAGGACGGAGTCCGTATGAGACATCTCAGTTCCGCACTAGTCGTTCTATGGGTCGCCTGTTTATTTCCTCTTCCCGCAGCAACCCAAGAAAAACCAAATCGACTCAATCTTGGATACTCATCGATCTCGGGTTCCCAGGCGATCCTCCGCGTCATTAAGGACGCCGGAATTTTCTCGAAAAACGGTCTCGATGTGAGTCTTGTGCTTATCGCTGGAGGAAGCGGGATTGTTCAAGCCCTCATTGCAGGTGATTTACCGATCGGGGTTGTTAGCGGTGAACCTTCGATACTGGCGCGCCTGCAGGGCGCTGATACGGTTATCCTGGGAGGGCTCATCAATATCATAGATTTCAGTATTATTACGGCACCGGAAGTAAAGAAAGCCCAGGATCTGAAGGGGAAAAAACTGGCTGTGAGCCGCTTCGGCTCCTCCACCGATTTTGTCCTTCGCTATGCGCTTGAAAAGTGGGGGCTTGTGCCGGATCGCGATGTGGCGATTCTCCAGATCGGTAGCCAGCCTGCACGACTCGCGGCGCTCAAAAGCGGAACCGTACACGGAACCATCGTCGGGCCACCTGCCGATATCATCGCCCGTAAGGCCGGCTTCAACGAACTCGCCACGCCCGAGCAACTCAATCTTGCTTACCCAAATACCTGCATCGTAAGCACCACCTCCAGTGTGTCAAAAAACGAGGAGCTAACCCGGCGCGTCATGAAGGCCATGGTTGAGGGAATTCATTTCTTCAAGACCCAAAAAGAAGCCAGCCTGAAGTCTCTGGATGCGTTCGCGCGGTTGGGAGAGACCGACCTCCTCGAGGAAACCTATCGCCATTACAAGGAAATTCTTCCCAGAGTTCCGTATCCAGATGTAGAGGGCATTCAGAACGTGCTTAAGGAAATCGCCAAGAGAGATCCTAAAGCAAAGGGCCTCAAGCCGGAAACATTCACAGAGACGCGTTTCCTGAAGGAGTTGGAAGCCAGCGGTTTGGTTCAGAAGCTATACCGGTAAGCGCCAACTTGACACGAGAGTTCGCTTCCATTAGGAGATCAGGAACCGTCCAAAAAGCCAAAATTGTCGATGAGCAAATCCATGAAAAGTTTTTTTGTCGGACAACTTTCCGCCCTGGAGGAGGAAGGCTTTTTTACCGCCAAGCTGCCCGATGGGAAAGAGGTGTTGGTTTTGCGCTGCTCCGGCAGCCTCTACGCCATTCAAAGACGATGCCCCCACGAAGGGGCACCCTTAGAAAAAGGCAATGTCTGGAACAAGATGATCCGCTGTGGCCAACACGCCTTCACTTTCGATCTCGAAACCGGGGAAGGATTGAATTGCACAGGCTACAGAATCGAGTGCTATGCCGTCACGGAAAAGGACGGAAAAATTTTTCTCCGCTTCGACGGTGCTCCGGCGCCTAAGGTGAGATTTGCTGCGTTAAAAATGATCTTCTAACACAAGTTGATGCTGGCGAAGAAAGTTCGTTTGAGGGTTTGTCCCCAAGTTGTCACCCCCGAATGTATTTATCGGGGGTCCAGTCAGAATTTCGGATGGATTCCCGATAGAAGCATTCGGGAATGACGGACTCTTAAAGAGGTCTGAAAATAATTTCGAGCACCTATCTGCAGCAATTAGCTTAGCGAGATCAAAAGGAGCAAACCATGCGCGACCTACGAGGATTGATAGAGGACTGGCGGGCCGATGGCCAATTAAAGATAGTCGAAGGCGCGGACGCGGATCTTGACATCGGCTCCCTCGCCGAGGTTTCGGGTTCGGGAGCGGAGCCACCGGCGTTACTTTTCGACAAGATTAAAGGTTACCCCGATGGCTACCGGGTTTTGATCAACATGTTTCAGACTCAACAGCGGACCGCCGAGTCGTTGGGAGTCGCCGATACCCTGAGAGGACCCGCTCTCGTCGACGCAATCCGCAAACGGATGGAAAACCACAAACCTGTTCCACCCAAACTGGTCGCTTCGGGACCGATCACGGAACACGTCGTCCGGGGAAAAGATATCGATGTTTTCCGGTTTCCCGCGCCCAAGCTCCATAAGGATGACGGGGGCAAATACATCGGCACGCAGGACGCGGTCATCACAAAAGATCAGGAAGGAGGCTGGGTCAATCTCGGCACCGCGAGAGTGCAGGTCCAAGAGCCTGCGGTGGTAAGCATTTATATCTCTCCCGGCAAACAAACCAGGCTGATCGCCGAGCAGTACTGGACGAAAAAACAGGCCTGCCCCGTAGCGGTTGTCTGCGGCATCGAGCCGGTCCTTTTTGCCGCGGCGTCTCTGGGGCTCCCGTGGGGAGTTTCGGAATATGATTTTGCCGGTCATGTCGCCGGCAAGCCCTTTGAGGTTGTTACCGGCGAGCACACTGGGTTGCCGATTCCGGCGCACGCGGAAATCGTTCTCGAAGGCGAGATGCCACCTCCTGATGTAGAGTCGCGGCCCGAAGGACCTTTTGGCGAATGGACGGGCTACTACGCCTCGGCCACCCGTCCCGCCCCAGTGATTCATGTCAAGCGTGTATACTACCGAACGGATCCCATCATCACCGTTGTCGGAGATCTGAAGATTTATCCTCTCGACAGTTATCTCTCGCTCCTTTTTCGCTCAGCCGAAATCTGGAATGAACTGGAAAAGTGCGGCGTCACCGACGTCAAGGGTGTGTGGCAACTCGAATCCGGAATGAGATTCTTGCAAGTCATTTCCCTGCGGCAACGCTACGGCGGCCACGCGCGCCAAGCGGCTCATGTCGCCCTGGGCGCCCGCGAGGGTGGATACTTGGGACGCTTCGTGATCGTCGTTGACGATGACATCGATCCGTCCAACATGGCCGACGTCTTGTGGGCGATCGCGACAAGGTGCGATCCGGAAACGTCCATCGAAATTATGCGTGGATGCTGGAGCAGCCCCATCGATCCGAGGATTCCTCCGGAGCGAAGAAGCCAGGGCGATTTCACCAACTCGCGCGCCATCATCGACGCCTGCCGGCCATTCCGCTGGATCAAAGACTTTTCGAAAGATCACGCGTTGACTCCCGAAGAACGCGCCAAAGTCACCGAAAAATGGGGTCATATACTTTTCTGATGCGCGGGCGTTGAGGTAGGCGCAGGCTCACAGGTGAGGATCTGTATGAATACCGAGCGCACGATGGCCACGGTAATCCTCGCTACCATTGTCTTCACACTCGGGTGGAGTACAGCCGCACAGCCTGCGGAGAAGCTGACCCGAATTACCGTCGCCTACAGCGCCATCAGTTATGATCAGCTGCCGGCTTGGATCGCAAAGGAAACCGGACTGTTTACGAAAAATGGACTCGATGTTCAACTGGTTTATTTCACAGGAGGGACGACAGCGGCTATGGCACTCGTTTCCGGCGACGTTGCGATCTCCCAAAATGCCGGCCCGGAGGTTGTCAACGCTTATCTCGCGGGGAGCGATCCGGTGTTCGTCGCGGGAGGAACCATTACACTCGATTGGTGGCTCATGGGCCGTCCGGAGGTCAAAACTACCGCGCAACTAAAAGGCGGCTCGGTCGCCATCAGCAGATTTGGCTCTGTTTCCGACTTTGTCGCTCGTTTCGCGCTCCAGAGGATCGGGCTGGCGCCTGACAAGGATGTTGCTGTGGTTCAGGTGGGAACGAACACCGATCGCTTCGTGGCGATGACGGCAAAACGCGTCGAAGGCGGCGTCTTCAATCCGCCAACGAGCTTCATCGGCCAAAAAAATGGCTTTACTGTGCTTGCCGACGTCGCTTCCTTGGGCTTGGCGTTTCAACACACGGGCGTGGTCACGACGCGAAAAGTCATTCGGGAAAACGCCGACGCCGTGGGGAAATATGTGAAGGCCCACGTGGAAGCCATTCATCGCCTCAAGACCGACCGTGAGACCGGGCTCAGAGTAGCGGCAAAATACTTCGGCAAAGTGCGCGACAAAGACAGCATGGAAAGAGCTTACGACCGCTACATCCGTGATAACCAACTTCCCCGCAAACAGTATCCGTCACTCGAGGGCCTGAAAACCGTGCTGGGAACCTTGGGAGAGAAAGATCCCAAAGCGCGGGCGATCAAACCGGAAGATCTCGTCGATCTGCGCTTTATCAGCGAGCTGGATCAAAGCGGATTCATCGACGCGCTTTACGCGCGGTAGTAGTGTCAGAAGTGTGTGGCTAACCACAGAGGCGCAGAGGACGCAGAGAGGATGGTTATCAACGGACTGAAGTAATCTCTGCGAACTTTGTGTTTCTATGGTGATTCCTTCTTATGTCGATCCTGTTGGAAAACGCAGCCGTTGTCACTTTGAACTCTTCGAAGGCAGTCATCGAGGGGCAGCAGATCTTCATTCATGACGGAACCATCGCTCAGTTTGGAAGAAAGATTCACACAAGAGGGGTTCCGATCACGAAGCGAATTGACTGCTCTGGAATGATCGTTATGCCGGGTCTAGTGAACGCCCACTCTCACCTGACGGAGATCCTCCAAAAAAGCTTTCGCGATAATGTGCGGATGGAAATCTGGCGCGGCTACAGAGCGACGACAGAGGATCTCGCTCATTTGACGCCCGAGGAGATAGGAACGGCCGCCGAGCTGGCTTGTTCCGAAATGCTCAAGAACGGAGTGACGGCGGTCGTCGATCATTTCTCGACGCGGCCCGGGCTCACCGTAGATAAAATGGAAGCTATTCTTGGCGCGTTCGAGAAGACCGGCATCCGGGGAATGCTCGTTCCCTCGCTGCGCGATCAAGATTTCATTCGCTTGGCGACGCAACCAACGAGCCGAAGAAACGCGGCAAAACAAACGTCGCCCGAGCCCTGGAAGAATGAAGTTCTTACGGTACTCGCACGCCTCCGTCGCGCGCGTACTCGCTCCGACATCATGCTGGGACCTTCTTCGCCGATGAATTGCAGCGACGGGCTGCTCCGCGAAGTCGTCAGGGTTGCCGAGCAATATGACCTGGGCATCCATACGCACCTTTTGGAGACGAGACTGCAAGCCTGGGCGGCCCACAAGCTTTATAAAAAACCTCTGTGCGCTCACCTCGCGGAGATTGGATTTCTCTCGCCGCGGCTTTCAACGGCGCATAGCATTTGGCTGGATGAAAGAGAAATGGATCTTTTGGCTGCGTCGGGCGCCAGTGTAGTGCACAACCCCGCCAGCAATCTCAAGCTGGGAAGCGGCGTGGCGCCGGTTGCCAAATTAAAAGCCCGTGGGGTCAACGTGGCTCTCGGTACCGACGGCGGCGACACGAGCGATAGCTACTCTATCTTTGAGCAGATGCGATTGGCTGCTTTTCTATCCCGAATCGCTGCGGAGGATCCGGAAAATTGGATTACCGCGCTCGATGCCTTAAAGATGGGAACCGTTAACGGAGCCCAGGCTGTTCCCGCTTGGCGCCGCAAAATCGGCAAGATCAAGCCGGGCTACCGCGCTGATCTGGTTCTATTAAAACCCAGCCTTCGACTTCGTCCGCTAAGGGACATCGTCCACCAATTGGTCTTTTGTGAAGGCGGCCAGTCGGTGGACACGGTTTTGGTCGACGGTAAAGTAGTCGTAGAAGGTGGCCGTCTTACCGGTATTGACGAAGAGGCGTTGATCCGGAGGGTGGAACCCATCAGCAAAAAAATGCACCGCCTCTACGGTCTGGTCAAGAAAAAGCCCGATCGTTCCCAACGAACAACGCGTGACCTGTATAAGAAGTCCTTCATGGCAAAAGGACTACCCTCGCGATTGCTTCCTTAACTTAAATTTTATTCAATCACAGCTTTACTATTTTGAAATTGACAAAGAGCGGTTCCATGTTGTAGCTCCATAGACCGATGTAGGATCAGGATTTTGGAAAGGAAGGACAATTTATGGCCAATGGACCCATGGAGTTTGATTTAGTGATCACAAATGGAAAGCTCGTCATCCCGCCGGATATCATATCGTCGAGTATCGGGATCAAAGGGGAAAAGATCGCCGCCATCGCAACCGATCTCAGCGGCTTCCCGGCGAAAAAAACCATCGACGCCAAGGGAAACTACGTTCTTCCAGGCGTCGTGGACCCGGAAACGCACCTCGGCGTTCACCGTTCTTTGGAAGACGATTTCATCTCCGAGACGAAGGCAGCCGTGGCGGGCGGAGTTACGACCTGGGGAATGATGCTGACCAGCCCCACCATAAGCAGCAGCCGGGGCTACAAAAAGTTCAAGGACCCCGAGGACAGTGTGCCTTTCAGTCAGGTCATGTCGGTTTACGAAGATCTGGGAAACACGCATTCCATGGTCGACTATTTTTTAACCCCGCTCGTCTCCAATGACGCCCAGGTAGAAGAAATTCCGCTGTTGGCAGAGAAATATGGCGCTACCTCTTACAAATACTATCTCCATCTCAAGCGCGGACAGGATACCTTGGGACACTGGGAGCCGCAGAGAAAGATTGGCGTCTACGGTTTCGACGACGGGACCGTCTACATTGGCATGGAGCATGTCGGACGGTTGGGCCCTCCCTGCATCACCTGTATTCATCCGGAAAACTGGGAGATTATTCGCGTCCTTCAGGCGCGTTTGATCAAGCAAGGACGTAAAGACAACGCTGCCTGGGATGAACGGTGCCCGCACTTTGTCGAAGCCACCCACGTGCGCCAGTACGCCTATCTCGCTAAAGTTACCAACTCCCCTCTCTACATCGTTCACACCACCACCCAGGAAAGCATCGATGAGATTAAACGCGCCCGCAACGAGGGGGTCAAAGTTATCGGCGAGACCGGCTTTGTTTACCTGTCGCTCGACCACAACGCCTATAAGATAAACGTCCCGCTACGAGATCGGCAGACCATGGACCAGCTCTGGAAGGCTGTTGCCAATGGCGATGTCGATTGCGTAGGATCCGATCATGTGAACCACGGCGTCCCCAGGGAGGAGATGGAGGTCAAGGGTGACGTGTGGAAAACCGTTAGCGGATTCTCCTCGCGCGTCGAGGCGATGCTCCCAGTGATGCTGAGCGAAGGCGTCAACAAAGGGCGAATCACGTTGCCCCGGTGCGTGGAATTTTGCTGCGAGAATCCAGCGAGAGCCTTTGGTCTGTTTCCCAAGAAGGGGGTGCTCAGAGTCGGCGCCGATGCCGACATCGTGTTGGTCGACCTGAAAAAGAAGCAAACGATCCATAAAGATATGCTGTTAACTTCTGCCGGCTGGTCGATCTTCGAAGGTTGGGAGGTCACGGGTTGGCCCTATCAGGTTATCCTGCGCGGCGAGGTTGCTTCGGAGTGGAATGAAAAGGAACAGAAACACAACATGGTGGGGAAGCCCAGAGGAAGGTACCAGGCCAGGAAGCTTGGGTACGCAACCTATCCCATATAATCTTGGCTCCTCTGAGTTTACTGCGAAAGAGTATTCACCACAGAGACACAGAGTTCGCAGAGGGTCCATTCATGATGATATCCTCATTCGATTTTGTCTGCGCCCTCCGCGCCTCTGCGGTTAGCCACACGGAAACCTGAAGATTCATAATCTTAAACGACTGGGCGCAACGAGACGGAGGAAAGTAAGATGGCTGAACACGCTGATTTGGTCGTCAAGAATGGCAAGATAGTTTCCTCACAGGGAATTATCGAAGGTGGTGTTGCGATAAAAGACGGCAAGTTCATCGCCGTCGGCAAAGATTCCGCATTGCCTGACGCGCAGAAAATCATTGACGCCGGCGGAAAGCACATGCTTCCGGGTTTGATCGACCCCGAGGTCCACCTGGGAATCCACCGGCCGATCACGGACGATCTCATCAGCGAAACCAAGGCCGCCGCCTCCACAGGCGTTACCACCTGGGGCATGCAGCTTACCAGTCCCAACATGCAGATGAAGCACAAGCTGGAAAACGATCCCAGCGATATCGTCTCCTTCAAGGACGTGTTCCCGAACTTCAAAGCGGCCGGCGAGACGCACTCACGCGTGGATTTCTTCCTAACCCCGATCCTCGCCAACGATGGTCAGGCCGAGGAGATTCCCGAATACGCGGAAAAGTTCGGCATCACCTCGTTCAAATACTATCTCCACATGATGCGCCCGGAAAATTCCGGCTGGCTCTCCCAGAAGCGAATGGGATTTTTCGGCTTCGATGACGGCACTGTGTACCGAGGAATGGAACACGCGGCCAGGCTCGGGCCTCCGTGCATCGTCAGCCTTCACTGCGAAAATTGGGGCATTGTTCGAGTTCTCGAGGAGCGACTCAAAAAGCAGGGACGCATGGATATCGGCGCTTGGGATGACCGGTCTCCGCATTTCGCGGAGGCGGCTCATGTCCGGCAGTTTGCCTATTTTGCTGGTTTGCTAAAGTGCCCGCTTTACATTCAGCACTGCACCTGTGATGAGACGATGGATGAAGTGGAGAGAGCGCGCAAAGAAGGCTTAACCATTTATGCTCAGACCGCTCCGTGCTACCTCTCTCTAGCCAAGGACGCCTGGAAGCTCAACGTTCCGCTTCGCAGCAGAGAGACCATCGAAAGAATCTGGACGGGACTGAGAGAGGGAAGAATTCACTGTGTCGGCACGGATCACGTCAATCATGGAGTCCCACGCAGTGAGATGGAAGTCAAAGGCGATGTCTGGAAGAGTGTCAGCGGCTTCTCATCCCGTGTGGAGGCATACCTGCAAGTGATGCTTAGTTTGGGCGTCAACCAGGGGCGCATATCCTTGGAGCGAATGGTGGAGTGTTGCTGTGAAAACAACGCCAAAGTGTTCGGCCTCTTTCCCAAAAAAGGCACCATTCGGGTAGGCTCCGACGGCGATATCGTGATTGTGGACTTAAACAAGAAAGCGACCATGAAGCCGGATATGCTTTACACCTCTGCCGGTTGGTCCATCTATGAGGGGTGGGAGTTCACCGGCTGGCCGGTGATGACGATCGTCCGCGGCAACGTCGTCGCCGAGTGGTCAGACAGAAGCAATAGTATGGAAATGGTTGGCGACCCGGTGGGTCGTTATGTTCCACGAAAGCTCGGCAGTCAGTTTCTGCATAATTAGTTCAAAGCTCAAGGTTCAAAGTTGAAGGTAAGAGTTCTCCCTCGCCCGTTTCGGGAGAGGGACGGGGTGAGGGCGTGCAGTTCAGGAGGAAACATGCGACGGATCTTGCTCGGTCTTGCGTTCGCGGTATCTCTCTCATCGATTTTGTCTCACGCTAATGCCGCGCCTATGCGTATCGGGAGCGCTGGCCTGAGTGGGGAGTTTTTGCCGCTGTGGATTGCGCAGGACAAGCGAATCTTTAAAAAATATGGTTTTGACACTGAGGTCATTACATTTCAGGGCGGTCCCCTCGCCGTCCAGGCGCTTGTGAGCGGTTCTATTCACTTTCATCTGGGCGGACACAGCTCCATCATAGATGCCAAAATGCAAGGGGCGGATACGGCAACACTGGCCGTTTTCATAGATAGCTTGCCCTACACCCTGATAGCTGCTCAAAAAATTAAATCTGCCGGACAACTTAAAGGAGCCCGCTTTGCCGTCAGCAGGCTAGGGTCAGTCTCAGATCTTTCGTTACGAATTGCCTTGAGGAACATGGGCATTAACCCGGAGAAGGAAGCGCTCATCCTCGGAATCGGAGATCAAACCGCCCGCTTTAGCGCCTTGCGCTCAGGGACTGTGGATGCCACGGTCATCTCACCCCCGTTAACCGTGACGGCGAGGAAACTCGGCTTTAATATGATTACCAGTTTTCAGGATGCAGGCATCACGTGGGCCTATGACTCGATCGATACGACGATAGATTACGCGAGACAAAATCGTGATACCGTATTGAACTTTCTCAAAGCATTCATTGAGGGAAACGCGTACATCAGGAAAAACAAAGAAGAGAGCCTCGCGGTATTGAGCCATTGGATGCGCCTCAATGATCGTGAAGCACTGGACGAAACGTACGACTACCTGTTGAAAATTTTGCCTAAAAAACCTTACGCCAGCGATAAAGGCCTGCAAGCCGAGCTAGATGCAATCGCCCCAAGAAATCCCCGGGCAAAACAGTTCAAGCCTCAGGATTTTACCGATATGAGTTTTCTCCGAGAAATCGACCAGAGCGGATTTATCGACAAGGCTTTTCAGTAACCGCGTCCTTCACTTCCTCGCATAACGGCGCACGGCCTGTATAAATGCCTGGTCCGCTCGGGAGAGAAACTTATTCTTTCTCCCGATGAGATTCACACCGGTAGAGCCGAAAATCGTAGTGACATCGACGACCTGTAGGCGCCGTTCCGTCCGCGGCACGCAAATGTCGTGGACGATCCCGGGTCCGAGTCCCAGCAGGACGCAGTCGATAATATCGGCGCAGCTCCAAGCTTCAAAGCAGACGTTCAAGGCATAACCAGCCCGGTTAAATCGATCCTCGATCAGGCTTCGCGATGTGGTATTTTTTGGCAAAAAGACGAAGCGACAGTCGCGCAGGTGGTCAAGGGCAATTTTTTTCTTGCCGTATAAAAAATGGCCGCGCGGCAGGATCAGACGCGGGTGAGTTGTGATCAGCGGATACGTAAAAAACTGCCGCGACGTCGGATTGATTCTGCCCAAACCGTAGTCCGCCTGACCGGAGGCTACCAGCGAGAGTATTTCGGTATTGTCCCGCGTGAGAATCGTTAGGTTGATGTCTTTATAGGTCTTGGCAAAGCTCGCCAGCAGTGGCAGGTAATATTGCTTAATGTCGTAGACCGAGGCGATGACAATAGTGCCCGTCAGCGGACCTGCGGTATCCTTCACCATCGCCTCCGCCTGGTGCAACTTTTCTATCGCAGGGAAAATGTTTTCCAGAAACAGTTTGCCGCTTCCGGTCAGAGTGAGCCGCTTTTTCCCCCGGTTAAATAGCCGAACTCCCAGCTCTTGCTCCAATTTTTTTATTTGTACGGATATCGAGGAAGGAGTGAGATGTAGCTGGTATGCGGCCTCGGTTATCGATGCGGTCCGAGCCACTGCAAGGAAGCCGTTCAGTTGGTGCAACTCCACAACGACACTTCTTCTGCCCTGAATTTCAAGAATGCTCGCTATGGAGAATCGCCACGTTCTCTGTTTTCTCGACGTATCTCACAAACCGGAGAAGCCCTTCCTTATGGCCAACATCCTTGCGCGGCGCCGGCCCCTTCGCCAGTTCAACTTTAGCCACGATGAAGTTCATCCCTTCCGACCTCATAGCGTCGCGCGCCGCGGCCTTGAACGCATCCAGATCTCTCGCCGTCGTCGCTCCTTGCACACCCGCCGCTTGCGCGATGGCAGCAATATCCGCCTTCCGCGCCGTGTCACTGGGCTGGCCGCCGGTCCCTTCGTAAGCTTCGTTGTCGAAGACAAAAACCTTCAAGTTGGGTGCCGGGTAGGAACCCAAGGTCGTCAAAGCCGAAAGCAGCATGAGCACGCTTCCATCGGTATCCAGCAGAATAATCTGACGATGGGGGAGCGCCTTCGCCAGACCCAAAGCCACCGGGATATGATTACCCATTCCCGAGTTGAACATGTTGCCGTCATGCGGGCAGATCTCGGCCCATTCCTGCGCCGTCCGGCCTAAAGAGATCACCACCAACTGATCCTTGATGTGGGGGACCAGCGCCTTTAGACAATCGCTTCGTTCCATTGTCAATTTCTCCTTCGCTTGCATCAAAGATTTTCGACGCACACTTCTGCGCCCATGATCATGGCCACGTGATAGTTGGTGACAGCCATCGTCGTGATACAGCGGCGGATAGACTGCCGAATTCGGTCCTCCTCTCGGACTATGTGATAGGGGATGCGCAGCGCGTCGAGAACCGGAAGCATGGTCTGGCCATGCGCCACAGCGTACGTCAGTTTATCGCCGATATCTCCGCGGTATGGAATGATCATGAAACAGGGAAGTCCAACACTGATCCCGAGGCGCGCGAGTTGATCGCAGGCCATGCGTACTCCGGTATTCTCCATCAACATCACCGCCTTCATACCGCCCAGCCAGGCGCCGCAGCACAGTCCAACACCAACCCCCTCGTTGGAGACAGGAATCGTCAAAAAATGCGGATCTTGAGATAGCCGATAATAAATCGCCTTCAACCAACTGTCGGGCAAAAAGGAAGCAAACTTGACTCCCGCATCCTTCAATCCTTCAACAACTTCATTAGCCACAGTTTCTTTCATGCGTTACTCCTTGCCAGTCTTTGACGCCATCTGTACTCGGTAGAATTGAAGATTGCCAGCGGCGCTCAGAGCCGTCTCGCGAAAGAAAAATCCACTAGGCTTTCCGGGTCCACCGTTTTGCTGATGAGCCCGCGATCGAGAGCGCCATCAACGATCAGTTTGA
>WNFO01001779.1_pt1 | contig 17357 bp, 16 predicted proteins | sample 5400251 | NCBI WGS metagenome assembly WNFO01 (sample SAMN13153354, study PRJNA577476) | soil metagenome | isolation source: 100 cm saprolite under Madrone tree | place: USA:California | collected 2016-06-14
AAGTCGAACAACACCGACATCTACGAGACGTTCCGGGCGATGGGTGATGCGCTGCGCGAGCACTTCAGCGGCCACGGCCCCACCCCGCTCTACGTGGTGGTGGGACGCGGCGGCCCCAATCTCGTGCGCGGCATGGGGGCGCTGGCCGAGACCTGCGACTCGCTCAATCTCCCCTACCGCTTCTTCGGTTTCGACAGCGCCATCTCGGAAGTCGTCAACTATGCCAAGGGCATCGATGAATGGATGAAGTCCGGCGGGCGTGCCGCGATCGCGGCGCATCTCGGATTGCAACCGCGTAAGGAAGGTGTGGAGGGTTGATAAGCGCGTGCGCCACATCCTCCACGTCGTCCCAGCCGAGCGCCGTGGCGCGAGAACCGGGACCCATAGGCCGTGCGCGATCGAGAAGGTACGGCGTATAGGTCCCCGCTTGCGCGGGGACGGCGGGTAGCGCACAGCGGCAAGAGGGCGAGCATGTTCAAGCCAGGCATCGAGGGTTTCCCCTACTATCTCGGGGTCGCCGCGCTCGACAGGATCGCCACGCGCGACGATCGGGTCTGCGTCCTCAACATTCTGGGCGGCGAATCGCGACAGGTGACGCCGGTCAGCCATGCCTTTTCCGGCGGCAACGTCGTTTTCGGGACATCGCCGGGCCGACGCGGCCAGGTGCTGCCGACCCTGGCCGGCGCTATTCCCGTCTACAACAATGTCCGCGAAGGGCTCGACGACGGGCACACGTTCAACACCGGCGTTGTCTACCTGCCCCCATCCGGGGTTCGCGACGGTGTTGCCGAGCTGGTGCGCATCAACCCGCAGCTCGAGAAGATCGTGATGATCACCGAGAAGATCTCGGTGCATGACGCGCGCGAGATCCGGGCGCTGGGCCAAGCAAACGGCATCGACATATTCGGCGCCAACTGTCTGGGCGTGGCGGATTCCTGGAATCGGGTACGCATCGGCGGTGCGCTCGGCGGAGACAATCCGGAGGAAGTGCTGCTCAAGGGATCGATCGCGATTTTCTCGAACTCCGGTGGTTTCACAACCACCATCGCGCAATATCTCGGCACCGAAGGCTGGGGGACCACCACGCTCATCTCCTCCGGCAAGGACGTCTACATCCATTACGCGGCACGGGACTTCGCGCACGCCTTCAACAACGACATCCGCAGCAAGGCCGCGGTGCTCTATGCCGAGCCCGGCGGCTATTACGAGCGTGGCGTCGAATTCAGCAAGCCGGTCGTCGCCTGCATCGTCGGCCGTTGGAAGTCGAAACTGACGCGAGCGGTGGGACATGCCGGCGCCATGGCCGGCTCGGGCGACAAGGCCGAGGACAAGGAACGCTGGTTCATGGAGAGCTTCGGCGTCGATCGAATCTTCACGCCCGAGCACCCGGCGGTGTCGGCCAAAGGCGCCGTGGTGACCAATATCGCCCACATTCCGCTGGCGCTCACGGCGGTGATGAAGCTCAACAATGTGGGGCCGGATTTCGCGCCGCGCGGCAGCCTTTCGCTCAAGCCCTGGATTGCCAACGATCAGGGGATCACGTTGCCTGCGCACCTCGCCTTGCCGACGGTGGAGGCACTCCCGCCTTATAGTAAGCAGATCAAGGCTCTCGCCCGCCAGGTCGGCGCGGTCATTCCACGCCAGAACATGAAGGACAAGTCGGGCGCCACCGTCATGGACCCCAAGACGCAGGTGACCAGCGTGCACGGTCACGCCGTGCTCGATCTCGCGGTTCTACCGCTCGAGGCCAATTTCGCGCTGCCGCTGGTGCACGATATCGCGGGGCCGAATGACCGCGCGATGCTCGACATCGCGGTGGCCGCGGAAACCAATCTTGTCGGCGATCCGGCGCTGATGGCGGCCGAGGCCGCGCGCGAAGCCGGCAACTCCCCGAACACCATCATGGCCGCCGCGGCGGCGATCGTCGGTCCAAAACGCGTGGAGCGGGCGCTCGCCTGCGCAACGCGGCTGATCGATCTGTTTGCCCATTCCGGCTTGCTGGATGCGCGCGACGAGGCCTTCGATTACAGCAAGATCAGGGTCGATGAGAGCACGTGTGCGCTTTTTTCCGCCACCGCTGCCGAAGCCGACGATCCCCGTCCTGAGGCCATGCTGAAAGCCGTGCGCGATCGCGGCGGCAAGTCGCTGTTCTTGAAATTCGTGGAATCGCTTGGCGTGCGGCCGTCGCGCGACGCCATCCTCGCGGCGATCGCGACGACCATCGCGTGGTCCCCGTTGATACGCAAGCGCATCTCGCGGCTCACTGCCGAGACGCTGCCCTGGTATCTGCGTCTTTACGGCGTGATGATCGGCGCCTCGATTCCCGCCGAGCACCACCGGCACGGCAGCCTGTGTGGCATTTCGCGCGAAGAACGGTTCAGCCGCTGGGGCATGGCGGATGTGCTGTTCCTCGCTTTGACCGGAAAGAAGCCGACCGAGACCGAAGCAAGACCGCTGCAGATTCTCATTGGCCTGCTGATCTCAAACGGCCCGGGTTCGATATCCGCGCAAGGTGCAAAGGGCGCGGTTGCCGCCGACGGACCGCAGACACCGAGCCGCGTTCAAATCAACAAGGCAATGGTCGGCTTCCTCACCCACAGCGGCTACAGCCATGGAGGCAACGGCTTCGAAGGGATGGCGTTCCTGCTGGAGCAGTTCAAAGACGCCGACCTGCAAGATCCAACGGACCGCAATCATGGCCTCGACCTCAACGCGATGGCGAGGCGCTTTGCGGAAGCCTACAAGGAGGAGAAGTCGCAATCGAAGGAGTCCGGGCGCGAAGGTCCGCGCGCGCTCCCTGGGGTTCACCACCCGATCTTTAAGGGCAAGCCGGTCAATTACGATCCGCGCGAGCGCTTCATCGCGGAGTTCATGGCGAAGCGCGGCGACTACAACGTCTTTCATTCCTTCTACCGCGAGCTGGTTCAAGCGCTGTACGACACCGGTGCCACGCGCTACGTGTTCTGCGTCAACGTCGATGCGGTGATCGCAGCGCTTCTGCTCGCCGTTCTTTGGAAGGACTATCGCTCAGGCGCTCTGAGCGAAAAAGACTTGGAGACCGCGGCGTTCAATGTGTTTCTCTATGGTCGGATGATCGGTGCCGCGGCGGAAATCGACGACCACCTCAATCGCGGCCGCAACATGGATACGCGCACGCCGCAGCAGCAATGCGCATTCGTGGTTTGATGCGACGTCTGGGCATTTGCAGCAACTGAAAATGTCTGCACATTAGTAATCGGGGTCCTGCGGGCCGCTGTGACAGTGCAATCATGTAAACCGGACAGAAAATTAAGTGCGACCTTTACGCCGCGGCGATCGGTTTTGCATACGGCGCGACCTGGAGTTTGATGCGGCGCAACATCTTTAATTGGAAGCATGATGAGGTCGGAAATCTTGAAGCAAAGGTGAAGAGCTTCTGCGCGGTGCCGCACGTCTTACGGCTCCTTAAGGACTTCATTCTGTTTGCCGAGATGAACGAGGAGCTTCAGAAGGTCATCCTGCGCCAGCATCAGACCGCCGCTGTGGAAAAGGTGGTCGCCCGCGCGCTCGATCCGAAGCTCGCACGTGGGCTCGTGTGGCATACGCAGGGAAGCGGTAAGACCTACACGATGGTCAAGGCGGCCGAGCTGCTCTTCAAAGCAAACGAAGCGCAAAAGCCGACTGTCTTGCTCATGATCGACCGCAATGAACTCGAAGATCAGATGCTCAAGAACCTTGCGGCCTCGGGTGTGAGCGGTGCGGACGCCGACATATTCATGAAACCGAAGAGATCAAGCCGCTTTCAGAGAAACAAAGGCAGCAGCGTGGTTGATCGCCCATAAGGTTGGGGCGGCCGAAGTGACGGCGCGCATGATTGGTGAGCACGCGCATTGATTTGACAAAAGGCGAGTGGTGCCGATTGGCGCTCCCGTGCTTGACAATTTCTCGGGCTATCCGCATAAGCACACAGTTGGTTCGTATATCGCGTGTAGTCGGAAGGTACCGACACGACGACTGAACTGATTAGCTCCACAAAATTGTGAGCATTTCCTCCGGGGCTTTTATCTCCCACAGCACGTATAAGAAATTTGTTGTTGGGGCGAATCGGCCGCCAGCGAGGGGCGCGTCTGCCTTGCGGCTTGATGGACGCAGCGGGTGGGCAGGCCGCCGCACGGAGCGTCTTCACCTGCCATTACGAAGGAGTGAGCCATGTACAATGGCCGGAATACAAACATGAATACGCGCCACGCTAGACCGGCAGGGTCATATGCTGGCCGCTCAAAACGGTGGTCATCCAGTGCTGCCCGCCCAGAGCCGCAGGGCTCTCATAACGCGCAACGAAACTATGAGCGGTATCTGGCGCTGGCCCGAGCTGAAGCCCAGAGCGGCAATTTGATCGCGGCCGAGAACTACTACCAGCACGCCGAACATTATTTCAGAATGATGTCCTCGGACCGAGGAGCGACATAGGTTTTCAAGTTTATGACCGGCTCGACTTGGTTGACTAGATCACCAAGCGGAGCTCAATTTGGTGCTTTCGACGATCGCCTTGCGAGTAAAATCCATGCCGTCGCGGTATCGGTCAAATCGAGCCGCACTTGACGTTGGCCTGACAACGGAAGCCGTGACGTATCCAACACTGCAACTGACTGATAAGCAAAGTGTGATTTGTTTATCAGTGTCAGAGTGGATTTTTGATTCCGCCGGAGCCACGCGCACGAGTCACGGCGCCTCATCCCCGCTAACGGGATGCCACTTATGCGCACCTTCCGCCATTTCAACGCTGGATGCGTAATGCAGAGATCACGCTAAGCGCAGTGGCCTAAATTTCTCAGAATGACAGATTACGGAGTGAAGGGGCCGCGGGCAGCAGATCTAGTCTGATTGCTGATCATGCCGATGAAAGCGATCTTCAAACTAATCCACGCACCAATTTTCTTCGTTGCCATTATGATAAAATGTCACCGAGAGAGATTTCGAGAGCGAACTCTTGCGTTCGTTGCGGCGTCTGAGTCACGTCGTAGCGCAACGATAACATGCGGCTTCTCCTGTTCTGGTGCTGTTCGTCCGATGTCAGCATTGAGCTCAACCAGACGCGTCAGCAATCTTAAAAGGGCTTTTTGGTCTTCAGAACTTAAGCCATCCAAGATCCGGCGTTGCGCCCGCTCGACACACGGCTGAATCTTGTCGAGAAGCATTCTACCCTGCTTGGTCACCTCCAGCAATTTGATCCGCTTGTCTTCCGGAGTAGCGCGGCGTCTGACGTACCCCTTTAACTCGAGACGTTCCATAACCCCGCCCAAGGTCGATCGGTCAAACTCCATTATTTCCGAGAGCCTGGTGACGTCGATCCCCGGACGCTCCCTGATTCTTGTCAGAGCGCTATATTGAAGGCAGGTCAGATCGAATTGCGCGCACTCTTCCGAGAAGATAGCTGATGCAACTTGTTGCATCCGCCGGAATAGATATCCTGGTTCCGATCGCAAATTTTTCATCTACCCCTCGACAGATTTATGAGACTGGCGACAGCACGCGAATCGGCTTGTTGTCAAGCCAAGCACGAATCCCCTCAACAATTCCTCCATAGTAAGTGCGGTAATTATTCTCGGTTACAAATCCAATGTGAGGCGTGATCACGACATTGGCAAGTTGACGGAATGGGTGCGTGGTGGGCAATGGTTCCTCGGCATAAACGTCGATACCGGCGCCGGCAATTTTCTTCCCTCGCAATGCCTCCAGAAGGGAAGCTTCGTTCACAAGCTCACCGCGCGCCGTGTTGATAAGGAAGGCGCTGGGTTTCATCAACGCAAGCTCCTTGGCATCAACCATGTGCCGCGTGCGCGCGCTTAGTTGCATGTGCAGCGACACAATGTCGGAGGTGCGAAACATTTCGTCCTTTGACGCATAAGCGACCCCTACTTCGGAACATCGCTGTTCCGTCAAGTTGGGGCTCCAGGCGATCACCTTCATGCCAAACGCCGTCCCGATGACGGCAATCTTGGCACCCAAGCGTCCGAGTCCTACGATGCCCAAAGTCTTGCCTAAAAGATCGGTCCCCAGGCTGTCCTGCCAGAGCTTTCCGCTCTTCAACTTTTCGCTTTCCCTGCCAACATGGCGGACAAGCTCTAGAATTACCCCGAAGGTCAATTCGACTGTCGGGTGTGCAAGAGCCGTTGTGCCGCAGACCGTAATGTTTCGTTTGTTCGCGGCGGCCACATCTATCGACAGATTTTGACTGCCTGTTGTCATAATAAGCCGCAGCTTCGGCAGCGCCGATATCAGCTCTTCTCGGATCGGCGTTCGCTCTCGCATTAAGCAGAGGATGTGAAAATCCTTCAGTGTCCGGCAAAGCTCGGCATGACCAGAGATTTTATTGCGGAATACCTCGACATCGACCTCGGTGGACAGGCGCGTCCAATCCGCCATGGTCAGGGCGACCCCTTGATAGTCGTCCAAAACGGCGCAGCGGTATTTCATCGATCGTTCCCCAGTTCGCGTCAGGCCGGCACTGGAAACGCCGATCTAATTCGCCGGATCCATTCATCAAAGGCCGTCATTTGCTGAGCCAGGATTTGACGGCCCACTTCGTCGGTAAAACGACCGTTCTCATCGAACTTTGTCGGGGCGTAAGCGATAAACACTTCCGGCTGCAGCATGATGAGCGCCTGGACGAAGCTCATGCTGCGCCGAAGATCGTATTGAACGCGACCGCCGCCGAGCGGTCCGGGGCTGGCGGACAGAACCGCGCATGGCATGTTGACGAATGGCGGCGGCTTGAAGCGGGACATCCAGTCGATGACGTTTTTCAACGCCGCCGGCATCGATCCGTTGTGTTCCGGAGAAGCGATGAGCACCGCATCGGCGGCCTTGATGCGCTCGCACAGGCGGGTGACCGGCGCCGGAAAGCCAGCCTGGTGGAGATCGAAGTTGTACATCGGAAGGTCGCCAATCTCTACGACCTGCATCGTCATCGATGGCGGCATCAGCTCTTCTGCAGCCCGCAGCGCCTTTCGGTTGAGAGAGTCCCGGCGAAGGCTCCCGCATATACCTACAACATCAAGCTTCTTGGTCGCGTTCATGATGGGGCCCTTGCTTCAGGGCTTGGTTGAAGAATTCATCCTTGGATGGGGGCGAAACACGGCATCAGAAGATATTGCCGATCTGATTTTTCACGGCCCGAGCTTCTAGGATTGAGGCTTCCAATGGTGATCCATCTTCGGCCATGGAATGAAACCGACGCCTGGCGCACCCATGAGGTGCGCCTTCTCCGGCGGATAAGGCTCCCAGGTGCCAATCTCGAGTTTGTGCCCCTCCGGCGATTTGAAGTAAATCGAGACGAGGTCTAACGCACGATGGCGGTACGGTCCGGCAACGGGCAGCCCCGCATCCTGCAAAGTTAGCCTATAGTGATCCAGCGCGGCTGCACTAGCGCCAAAGCTCCAATGCGGAGAAATGTTGTTATCGCCGGGCACTGGGTAGAGAGGCGAACCGAGGTCCTGCGTCCATTCGCAGCCGGACTGCCCGATGCGGAGCGGTCCTGTTCCCGAGCGTGATTTATCGCCGCTCCAGCGCTCAGCATCCAATAGATCGATCATGAACCGATCCATAAGAGCGATATCTCTTACTGGAAGCGTAAAATGGTGCATCCACTTCAAGCCATACTTATTGTCCTTGCGAGATTCACGGGCACCGAAAACGGGATTGATGTTTCGTAGTTGAGGCATCGGACTTTTCGGAGTCCAATTATGGTTGAGCCTTTTCCAATCGATCTGATGCTCTGGAATGTGCGGTAACAAACTATTGCTGACCTGGATATCGGTGGAGCAAACCTCCAGCTTGTGTCCCTCGGGGCTCATGAGATAAATCGACTTTACACCGTACTGAGGCTGCGATATCGGCCCCTCGTACGGCAGATCCTCGTCTCGCAACATCTTCATGAATCCATCGAGTCTTTCCGGCTCGATGCTGAATGCCCAGTGCGGCGAGACCGACATGTCGTCCTTGCTCGGATGCATAGGGCCGCCTTCCTCGGTGCACTGAAAAAGGATCTCGCCGATGCGAATGAAGATGTGCGGCTTGCGGCCCATCTTGCGATCGATGTCGTCATACCCTGCGTAACAGTATGGTTCGCCGCCAAGAACTTCCCTGACGAACCGCTCGAGCCGCGCGATGTTCTTGGTCGGCATCGCGAAATGTTCGATGCCGGTCAGTCTGCCTAAAGGCGCTGCTTTCTTCGACCTAGCCCGGTGATCCAGCTCTTCGGCTTGCGCCATGGAAATCTTTCCATGCCATCTAATTATACTTCAACAGCATACGTTCATACCGTATTCTGTCCATCAGTCAGACTGAGTAGTAATCACAGGCACCAACAAATGCGAGTCATAACGGCGCCCTGTGTGCAAGACGTGCTCGCCGGCGTTGCGCGTATCCTCGTGCATTTGTGTGTGGCGCACCGGCAATACATAGATGTCGCGGCCCTGAACGACGACTTGCAGCTTCTCTCCGGCTTCGAAAAGCGTGGATGAGGGCCAGATTTCGATGTCGACGGTCACGATCTCTCCCGGTGCGAGCAGCAGCTCGCGCCCGTGCAGATGCCACGGTTGATCTGGAGTGGAGCGCACCGCATCGAGCTCCCGGTGGCTGACCCGCAACCATCCAAGAGCGACCGGCCCGTTGTCGAACTCGGACATGAAGGTGAATGTCACTCTGTTGCCTGAGCGGTCGAGCTTCTCGACCGCGACAAACAGGTCGGCATCGTTTGAGCCACGCGTTTCCACCCACAAACGCAGCTTCATATAGCCGGTTATCTCCGTGCGCTCGGCAAATGTATGCACGAAAACCACCGAGCCCGCCTTTGCGTCGTAGGAGATACTTCCTTCCTTGCTCGGCGGCTCTCTAGCGAGCGTGCCGGTGTTCGCGTCCAGAAAAAGCGGCGTCAGCTTCTGCCGCGCAAGCGGCCACTCGCGCTCAGCACGCATGACGCCTTGGTAAAAACGTTCTCGAATCTCGATTTGGACTCTTGGCCAATTCAATACTTCGTCGGGTGAGCCCTTGAGGAAATGATCGAAGAATGTGCGCAATTTCTCCCGGCTTTCAGTCTGGTAGTAATACTGCCACTTTTTGCGGCCATGCACTTCGAGCCACTTGTACTGCGAGGATGCCTGGCGGAAGCCTTCGATGGTCCCACGCGTGTGCAGCCCCTGGTCCCCCCAGTCCGCGACGATGTAGGCGGGCGCCGTGATCTTGCTCAAGTCGGCGGATTTCCCTCGCCAATAGTCGTCCAGCAACGGATGCTCCTTCGCGACCTCTACGAACTCCTCGGAGCGCGTGAGCGAAAAGCTGGTGGACCACTGCGCCCATGGCACCATCTTGGTTTCCGGGATTCCGCCGTGATAGCTACGTTCGCGATAGCAGTCGCTCCAACCTTCCCAAGGGTTGATGGCCGCAAGGTGCGGTGGATTGAGCGCGGCGATTCTCCACTGCACGATCGCCAGATACGAGACGCCGCTCATTCCGACCTTACCGGTGCTCCACGGCTGACGCGCCGCCCATTCCACCAGGTCGTACCCATCTTGTGCCTCCTGGTCGCTCCAGATCGTGAGATCGCCTTCGGAATACCAGGAGCCGCGCGCGTCGGCATTTACCACCGCGTATCCGTGCGGAACGAAGTAGGCCGGGTCCGGCCCTTCCCAAACGGCGTATTTCGAGACCGAGCCGGCCGGTACGCCTGACTCCGGCGAAAAGAGGAATTTCTTGAGTCCATGCTTGCCATAGGGACTATATGTCAGGATCACCGGCACCTTTGCGCTGGTTTTGGGGCGGATGATATCGGCGTAGAGCTTGATGCCGTCACGCATCGGAACGGCGACATCCCGCTCGATCATGAAATTATCGTGCGGCTCGATGCGATAACCAAATCCGGGATGTTTGCCTTCACTCGGGTGCGTGACGCGTTTGCGCCAGATCACGTCGAATTCTTTCGGCATATCGAGGCTTCTTTGCATCGGCGGGAGACTGGGCAAGCGACGCAGGTTGACAGTATACTGCCTAAGTGTATGCTTTCAATCTCAGCGCGACATGCGCGTTAGTTGCGTGCGCGCCGGGGAGGAAGCGCTGGAACACATCAGCTTGCGCCTTGGCTGCTCTGCGCCCGCTCGGAGGCGCCTCCGCTTTCCAAGCGCCCGCTCGGGAAACCATGAGCAAGCTCTTCTTTACATCGAGCGGGAATTCCCTATTCCACCGGTCCGCAAGCTACATGCTTCCGGGGTGTCTTCGTTCATGTAGCAAACGCGAATGACTCGAGAGGACACTACCGCAAAATAGTAGGTCCGCAGCGGAGGGGATCCGGTTCATGTCTGGCGCACATCTGACGACCGTAACAACCGCGCGCAGCAGCGTGTTCTTCGGCAACTTCGTGATCTTTGCGGCCTTCCTCGGGATGGTGCTGGGCCCCGCTTCCGTTCTTATTTACAGTTTTGGGGTTTTCGTAGGCCCGCTCGAACGCGAGTTTGGATGGACGCGGGGGCAAATCTCATTAGCTGCTACGATCATTGTCTTCGTATCCGTGTTGACGCAACCCCTCCAGGGCGCTCTCGTGGACCGCTTCGGCGTGCGTAAGGTTGTGTTGATCTCCATTCCGATCTTCTGCGCGTCAATCGCCGGACTGTATTTCCTGCCACCCAGTATATTTGTGTTCTACGCCGCATGGGCGTTGGTGACGCTCTGCGGGATGGGGCTATGGAACGGATCTTACAATAAGGTCATGGCGGCATGGTACGATCGAAAGCTGGGGTTTGCTGTCGGCGTCATTGGTGCAGGCCAAGGAGTAGGAGCCGCCGCGGTTCCCTTGATCTGCCAAACGCTAGTGACGAACTATGGTTGGCGCACAGCGTATGTCGGTCTGGCATTGATCACGCTCGTCATAACGTTTCTGTTCAATTCGCTTTTCTTGTACGACAAGCCCGCGGACAAAGGCTTGTTGCCAGACGGCGATGGCGCGATCGCGTATGAAAAACCGCCGCTTGTAGGGGAGGGCTACTCGTTCAGGGAGGCCTTGAGGCAGAAGTCGTTTTGGATCATTGCCGGTGCCTTCTTCTTGCTCGGGACCATGACCACTTCCATCGTGGCTCACCTGGTCCCGATGCTTGTCGACGCCAAGATAAACCCTCAGACCGCGGTTTTTGCGATGACCGTCTTCGGCATCGCGGTGATAGTGGGTCGCATCGTCGCAGGGATTTTATTGGATTACATCTACGCTCCTTATGTCCTCATCAGCTTCCTTCTTGGACCAGTCATTGGCCTGTCGATGTTTGCTATCGGAAGCTTGGGACCGGCTATTTTCGTGTGGGCCGCACTGCTTGGTCTCGGGGTTGGCGCGGAAATAGATGTGCTTGGTTATTTGGTACCACGGTATTGTGGGCGGGTCGCGTACGGAAAGTTGTACGGCATTTTGCTTGCATCATTTCAATTGGGTGGCGGGATCGGAGCGGCGGCTCTCGGCATTATGCGCACATCCCAGGGTACTTACGCGAATGGGCTGTGGGCTATTGCCTTGAGCACGGCGTTGGCAATCATTGTGATCTCACGACTGGGTCCATACCAATTTCAAGTACGCAAACGGCAATCCGCTTGAATTTGACGCCAACGAGGTTAACCGAGAACGGCTTGTGTGGTGACGGCAGTCCAGCATCAAAAAGCAGGTACCGCCGCCCTCCACGTAACGCGGGTCGGCACCGGACGCCCGCTCCTCTATCTCCACGGGATTGATGGCACCCGATCTTCTGGAGAGTTCGTCAAGTTATTAGGCGAACATGCTGAGGTCATTGTGCCCGATCATCCCGGGTTCGGGCGCTCTGAAATCCCCTCCTGGTTGGAATCGATACACGACCTCGCTTACTTCTATCTGGAATATTTGGATGAGCTTGGAGTCGAGAAAGTCGATGTCGTGTCGCATTCCTTGGGTGCGTGGATTGCTCTTGAGATGGCTGTGCGCAGCTGCGCCAGATTCCGAACGCTCACGCTCATCAGCGCCGCCGGCATTCACCTCAAGGGCGTCAAGCGGGGAGATCTCTTCATACGGGCCCCTGACGTGGTTCTGCGAAGCATGGTGGCATCGCCGGACTTGGCAGAAGCTCTGGTCAAGACAGTGGCCGCGGATTCGGACACTGAGCTCAAGAATCGTTATGCGATTGCCCGCGTCGGCTGGTATCCGCCGATGTATGACCCACAGCTGGGCAAATGGCTGCACAGAGTCGTTTGCCCGGCGCAAATAATCTGGGGGCGGGACGACGCCATGCTCCCGCTCGAGTATGCCCATGAATTCAAGCGCCTGATCGTCGGGGCGCGGCTACAGGTGCTTTCCGACTGTGGTCATCTCCCACATCTCGAGCAACCTGAGCAGACTGCTTCGACGATCCTTTCGTTCATCGATCAGGCGGCTTCCAAATGAAGTTCTTCTTCTTCCATCTCATGCCGTACCTGCATCTCGATCCCGAGGTGCGCTCGCAATACGACTCGGCCTGGATGGTGCTTCCCAACAGCGCTTATGATCCGAAAAAGGGACATGAGCTGTACAATCGTTATCTCGACGAGCTCGAGCTTTCAGAGGCGCTCGGTTTCGATGGCGTCGTTCTCAACGAGCATCATTTCACTGCCTACGGTTTGATGCCGTCGCCGAATATCATATGCGCGACTCTCGCTCGCCGGACCAAAAGGATCAAAATTGCCATCCTCGGCAACATAACTCCGGTGCGCGATCATCCGCTCATGGTCGCCGAGGAGTTGGCGATGCTCGACAATATCATGGGCGGGCGGCTGATTAGCGGCTTCGTGCGCGGAATCGGGATCGAATATCTAATCTGGGGCGTGAACCCCACAAGCTCGCACGAGCGCTTCCATGAATCGCAAGAGCTCATCGTGCGCGCCTGGACGGAACGCAAGCCGTTCGCGTTCGAAGGCAAGCACTATCACGTTCCCTGGGTCAACATTTGGCCAACGCCGTATCAGCATCCTCATCCTCCGATCTGGACACCGACCAACGGCAGCACGGAGACCGTGGAGTGGGCCGCGCGAGCCGATCACCGGTACAAGTATGTGCAGAACTTGAGCGCCGCGGCGGCCTGCAAGAAGTACATGGACATGTACCGGGCGACAGCCGAGCGTAATGGCTGGAAGGCAACGCCTGCGAACCTGGGTTGGGGATGTCCGGTATACGTCGCCGAGACCGACGAAGCGGCGGTAAGGGAAATGAAGCCGCATGTCGAAAGCTTGTACAACACGTTCTTTCGAATACCGCCGCATCGCTTCTTCCCGCCCGGTTACACGTCGTTGGAATCGATGAAAAGGATCGTGGTCGACAAGGTTCCCATCTTCGGCGTGCAAACGATCGAGAACCTAATGAAGCATGGGGTTATCCTGTGCGGCAGTCCGAAGACCGTCAGGGACCAGCTCGAGGCGAATGCCGTGGAGTGGGGCTTCGACACCCATCTGGGCGTTTTCCACTTTGGTACGCTGCCTCGCGATTTGACAGAACGAAGTCTTCGGCTATTTGCGTCCGAGGTCGCTCCGCACTTGCGCCATGTCAACGAGACCGCCTCGTCATCTGTAGATCAAGCTCCCACACACGCCGCTGGTTGACGAATTCTCCTGCATGGCGGGACGCGAATCTTGGAACGTCCATGAAGTTCGGCTTTTTCCATACAATGCCATGGACGCTGCATAAGAAGGCGCTTCCTTGGCCAGCAGACACGGGGGAGTTCGACGCGACGACAGCTGAGAAGTTGTATCGAAGCTATCTGGACTGCATCGCAAGCGCCGAACAGTTCGGATTCGACTGGCTGTGTTGTAACGAGCATCACTTCAGCCCGTACGGCCTGATGGCCAACTGCAATCTAATGGGCGCCGCTCTCGTTCATCGCACCACATCCTCTCGACTCGCGATGGTCGGGAATCTCGTGCCGATGTTGAACCCCATTAGGGTCGCCGAAGAGTATGCGATGCTCGACGTAATGAGCGGCGGGCGTCTGGTCGCGGGATTCATGCGGGGCGTGCCACATGAATACCTGGCATACAATATCAATCCCAGCGAATCCTACAGTCGCCTGCGAGAAGCAATCGCACTCATCACGCGAGCCTGGACCGAACCGCATCCATTTGCCTGGGAAGGAGAGCATTTTCAGTATCGCGCAGTATCGCTGTGGCCGAAGCCCTACCAAAAACCGCATCCTAGGATTTTGTTGTCGGCAACCAATGAGGAGTCCGCGGCTTTCGCTGCCGAGCATCGCGCTATGATGGGTATGGCATTCATAAGCGATCTATCGGTGCCGAAGCGAAACATCGAAGTTTACCTTCGAGAGGCACAGCTGCGTGGCTGGCAACCGACGCCGGGCGACATTCTCATCGGTCAAGCGACCTGCATCGCGGAGACAGATGAGGAGGCTAGGGCCGAGATGATACCGGCGCTGGCATTCCTCAATGGAATTTTGATGGGCCCCATGCGTGAAGCGCAGCAGATGGTCATCCAGCAAACGCAGTTTTTCGGTAAGCCGGAGATCGGGCGCGCCTTTGCGGGCAGGCTCGCGGCGCAGAAGGCCTTGTCAATCGATCAGCTGATCGACGCCGGATCGATTTTTTGCGGTAGTCCAAGCTCCGTGGTCGCGCAAATGAAGAGGGTTCAAGCCGAGCTTAAGAACGGAATTTTCAACCTCATGATGAAAGTCGGAAACATTTCCGATGAATCCGTGCACAGAGGAATGCGACTGTTCAAAACTGAGGTTCTTCCCCAGGTCGCTGATCTATAGAGTGTCCCATGGTGGAACCAAGTCACGCGCGATCTCCGAACTTTGTCGTCGGCGCTGGGCGCATGCTTGTGTTTGACCCTTCAGATGAGCAATCCGCGTCCGACGAGATTAAGGAGACGAGCATCCATGTCGATGGAAGCGGCAACCGTTATGCCGTACTGGAGCAACTGGCGGGGCTGCTCGACAAACAGACAGTCTGCTTTGTAGGGAAAGGGCGGCTGGCGCTCGCGGCTTTGCAGGCGGCGGACAGCGCCGATGCTGCTTCCATTCGAATTATTTTGGAGGCCCCTGACGCCTTGACTTCAGCAGATCTTAATTGGGCTGAACAGAGTACGACTCTCCAGCGGAGTGACATTCTGATACTGACGGGTTCTGCGACAGCGTCGGATTCGGCAGCATGCGCGCGTCAGATCAAATCTCACCTGCCGCGCGCTACTCTGATGTTCGTGTACGGCGCGCAGGATGACATCGCACGCGATCGCCCTGCCTTGTACCTGGAGGCCGTTCAGGATTTCCTGCGTCGCGGTTCTGGCTTTATCATCAGGAACTGAATCGCAGGTCGATTTTGGTGTCTCTTCTGGCTCATTTCGTCGCAGCGATGTGACGAAGGCCTACGAAAGGGGCACACTGAGGTTGCAACGCCTTATCCAACCGCGTCGAGCACGATGCAATTAATAAAAAAGGAATAGAAAATGAAGGTAGTACTATTAAGTAGCCTTACGATAGCAACTCTGCTGCCAATTTCGACGGCAATAGCGGCCGATTGCTACGGTGGCGGCGGTGGCACATTAGAGCCCATGTTCCGAAAAGAAGAAGCTGTGAGGCTAACAACCGAACTGAATTCGAAGATAATGAATGCGCTGGACAAGGTACTGCTTTCTACCGACGCGTCCAGAGCTAACCCCCCTGACATCACCACCAATTTTGGCAGGAATATAAAGTTCGTGTTGGATTTGCAGATGGATCAAGAAAATATGGACCTCCTCATCGAGCGACCACCAGCCATAACAACTGCCCAGCAGTTTATAGATACCTGGTTCGGTTTGACCACCTTCTTCAAATACCGCAAACGGTATATCACCAATTCCATCCTCGTTGACTACAAAGACATTAATTGCCTTCGGGAAGTTAGCCTATACGGAATAGGCCAGTCATTCGGAATATTGAGCCACTTGCCTGGAAGTGAGCCCCCTGGTGCATTGCCTGGTCCTCCGTGGCACACCATGTTGAACTTCGTAGACTTCGACAGGTTCACGATTACTTGGAAGGAAACGGCTGCGGGAGTGTTCCGGGTGCAAAAGTTGGTGCAGTTTACGGAGTCAACCTTCCCCCTTGGGAATGAGCCAAGTGCAGGGGTCCCGCTCGTTCCCGTTGATCGCTCGCCATTCGCGCCCGGTGCTCCGGGAAATTACACACCGACGGCACCTCGATGACCTAGCCCGCGGCGTTTCCGGCGAAACTCGCAAGCGTAGCGGTTCCGTAGCTCGAACGACCGACATTCGGAGCACGACTCCTGATAGTGGACAGAATTGATGTCCGCTTAGCTTTTTTCTGTTCGGACGCCGTTCAATCGCGCGGGTAACACGACGGACCCCTGTGTGTGCCGAGAACCTCGTCCGTTTTGATTTGATCACAGAAGCGAGCGTCGGTCCTTTGAATCGTGCCAATGGTTCGGGACTCGTGTTGCCGGTGATGAGGATGCCAACGGTCGCCATCTTAGGCTGCTGCGCGCGCGCCGCGAGCGGCCACGTCGCCGCCCCGCCGCCGACGAGCGTGATGAACTCGCGGCGTCTCACTCGATCACCTCGTCGGCGCGAGCGAGCACCGAGGGCGGAATTTCGAGCCCGAGCGCCTTCGCGGTCTTGAGGTTGACAACCAAATCGTACTTGGTCGGTGCCTGCACCGGCAGGTCGGCGGGCTTCTCGCCCTTGAGGATGCGGTCGACGTAGCCGGCCGCGCGCCGGTGCGGATCGATCGAATCGGACCCGTAGGCTGCGAGGCCGCCCGCGCTCGCGAAGAAGCGGAACGAGTAGATCGCGGGCAGCCGGAGCTTGGCCGCAAGCCTGATGATCAGGTCGCGATGCACGTTCGCCAGCGCGCTAGATGTCAGGATCAGCCCGCCATTGGTGGAGCGCGCGAATTCCATGACGGCGCGCTCGATCTCGCCGGCATCGCGGATGTCAACCGGGCTCACCTCCACCCTGAGCGACGGTGCCACGGATTGGATCACGGCGAACTGGCCGATCCCTTCGGGTACGGCAGGATCGCGCAGGACCGCCGCGCGCGTCACGCGCGGCGCGATCTCTTTGAGCAGCTCCAGCCATTTCGCGGCCATCCCGTATTCGACCTGGGTAAATCCGGTGGCATTGCCTCCCGGCCGCGACAGGCTCGTGACGAAACCGGCGGCCACCGGATCAGGGGTCTGCGTGAACACGATTGGCACGGTGCGGGTCACCTTTAGCAACGGCCCCACGACCGCACCGCCAGAGGCCAGGATCACATCCGGCGCCAGCGCGACCAGTTCGGTCGCGTATCTACGAGCGTCGTCGGCCTTGCCTCCGGACCAGCGGGTCTCAATCC
>WNFO01003349.1_pt1 | contig 17356 bp, 14 predicted proteins | sample 5400251 | NCBI WGS metagenome assembly WNFO01 (sample SAMN13153354, study PRJNA577476) | soil metagenome | isolation source: 100 cm saprolite under Madrone tree | place: USA:California | collected 2016-06-14
CTTCACTAGAGCTGAAGTGTGAGCTTCTAATGGTTTTAGTTCGCTGCTAAGTCTGAGTCGCACGGCAACCCAATCGCCCGATGTAGCGAGTTTGGTGATGGCCTCAAGCTCTGATTGTAGAGTCGCCTGAATGGCGTCCAGCGATGGCAGTAGGGTTGGATCTACTCGGGTTTCAGAGGGAAGGTGAGTGAGATCCCTCCTCACTCGTTGAAGCTGCTCGACCAGTGTGCTGCGCAACGGCTCGGCTTCGTTTGCTAGGGCGTCTGCATTTCGTGATCGTTCAAGATCGTCCAGACGCAGGTGAAACGACAGCAAGGTTCCCTGAAGTCTCAAGACCGCGACTACTTGCTGGTTTGCGCCAGCGAGACGACGAGTCTGTAGACTGGCGATATGAAATTGCCACACAAGAAGGCTGTTTCCCCCCAAGATCAGAGCGATAAGCACAGCGAAGAGAAACATCAGCCGCGGACCGATGCTAAAGAACTCTACCCCGGCTAATCTCATTCGGACTCCCTTAGAAGCCTTCTCAGCGATCTTGCGTTCGCTGACGATTAAAAGGAGAGTGGATAAAAATCGCCCATACCCAGCTCAACCTAGTCCGTGATCCTGGGCGGCCCGGTTCGAAAACCTGTGATTTTGACCAGTTCCTCTTCCAGTTGTGCTGCAGCCTTTTGCGCGTCTCTCGTTCCAGTCAACACGGAATGCACGGCGTTGATATAAGCTCTGGTGACTTCTTCATATGCCCGCCCAGTTACGCCGGAGGGCCGACCGATAACACCACTCCTGGACTGGCTTAAGTCCTCGGAAAGGTTGTCCGGATCCCGAACCGACGGCTGGTCGTTGACTTCGGGCTGAGTGACAGAAAAGGCGCTCCGCCACTCCTCGCTCTGGTCGATTTGCTCGCGAATCAGGAACCGAACAAACTCTATAGCTTCTTTAGGATGAACCGAATTGCGGGAGACGGCCAGTCCTGATCCCCCGAGAGCTCCCGCCGCCCACCCCCGGCGTCCGCCAGGAATGCTGGTATAGCCGATCTTGCCTTTTGCTAGGGAGTTTAGCCAATGGACTCGGCGGGATTGCCCGCTGCGCATAATCGTTGTTCCTCTCCACAAACGGTTAAAGGCTGCTCCTCCTGAGTCAAAAACATTCATGGAATCGAGTTCTCGGTACTCTACGACGCCGGGTGGCGATATCGTGCCAATCCAGCGTTTGGCCTGTTCCCATGCGCGAATTGCTGCCGGATTATTCACGCTGATCGTCCGGTCATCCTCGATGATTTGCCCGCCGCCTTCCGCGAACTGCCACTCCAAAGCATTACAGGTCAAAGCCTCGGCACTCGCCCCCTGCCAAACATAACCCCAGAAGTCTTTCTTGCCTTTGGCACGCTCACCTGCTTGAATCCGCGAGGCCATCAGCTCGAGTTCGTGCCACGTCTTTGGAGGATGGTGGTAGCCGTATTCGCGGAGAAGATCCGCGCGATATTCTAGGGCCCCTACTTGTACCGAATTAGGAATAGCAACAACCTTCCCCTCTACCGTGTAGCCTGGCAACAGCTTTGGCTCGATCGAAGAGATTTCCGCTGCTAAATAGGGGCGAAGGTCAACCAGATCAGGAGCGAGGACCCCAGACGAGATCAAATCGATACTCAAGACGTCGGGGCCCGAACTGCTCTTCAAGAGCGTGCGCGAGAGATCCAGTTGGTCGAGAGCGTTTTCAGGAACGGGAAGAGCAGGAAAATCGACAGAGTTTTGCCGGTGTTCCTAGAAATCTGCCGGAGAATCGTCCATCCGTCTCGTTTTCGAACAGAAAAGAGATGCGCAAGCCGCAAGCCGCAGACGGAAGGAACTCTTATCGCCTGCCATTTCATGGCGGGGGAATTGACGGTAACGTCTAGGTCGTAACTCGACTGCAAGCCCCGTAACCAAGTGCGCGTTGCATCCTCACTCATACCGCTTCACTCTCAACGACTTACTGCGACGGCTTGGATTGCCGATCTGGCAGCAACGTTGCAACACAGTTCGCCAGAGATGCACTCAAGGACCTTGACGCCGCCGAGAATATCACGTCGTAGCGCCGATTCGCGCGAAATCGTACCTAGGCCAGGCGATCACGCGGGGAACACACCGCTGCTTGACCGCTTGATTTCTAAGAATTCACCAGAAATCGCCACAACGTCCAACACTTTGATCGTGACATGTGCGATTGTGATCCTCATTGCCGTTCTTGTTTGTCTTGAGTTGCACATCCGTCGTTCGATAGTTCACTTGCATCCAACAGGCGCGGAGACGCGGACCGATAGTCCAAGAGAAACGAAGCAACCGAAACGCATGTCGGCTGCGCGTGAAGCGGTTCTCTTTAGCTTTTCGAACTGGCTCATGCCCAATGAAATGAATTCTCAGCGAAACCTGACAGCCGAGCAGATACAATCTCGGGCCGTGAATGGCGAAGGTGCGTAAAAACAGTTCAGCGACACCTGTCCCACCGAGCTGGATTCGCTGCGACAAGAATCTGATGGAGGAGCCACCGCGCCGCGGCGACCATTATCAAATGATTCAGAAGATTCTGTTCCCCGTCGACTTTTCGCCCTCCTGCGCCGCGATGGCCGCCTATGTGGAGCGAGCCGCAGCGATCTTCGGCGCGCAAGTGACTATTATTCACGTCTGCGATCTCAGTAGTCATAACGGGTTCGAGCTCTATGCACGGCCTGGCAACGACATCGCAAAGGAGCACTGGAATCTTGCCCGTCACAAAATCGAGTTTTTTCTTACAACGGAGTTTCCGACCGAGAAATCCCCGAGAGTGCTTTTGCCCGGCAATGCAGCAAATATGATCACGAACACTGCGAGGAGGAATAGATTCGATTTAATCATGATGCCCACGCATGCAGGCCGCTTTCGCCGAATGCTGCTTGGCTCTACGACAGCGAAAGTACTGAATGCCTCGGACTGTCCGGTGTTAACAGCGCAGCACGCGGCCGCAATGGCACCTCGGCCATTGGAGCACCGGAAATGGGTTTGCGCCCTCGCACTGAGTCCGGACTCGGAAAGAGTGCTTCGTTATGCGAAGAGTGTCGCGCTGGCCGCTGGGGCAGACCTGTCACTGATCCACGTGATTGAGGACAGCAAGGCGCAGTCCAAAATCCGAAGGCGATCCGATGGAGAAAGGAAAGCGCTGCAGAGGATCGCCGAACTCCAGAGTAGTGTAGGCTCTGAGGCTAGGGTGAGCATCGCAGTCGGCCCAGTTAAAGAAACGCTGCTCGCTCAAGCCCGGGAGACATATGCCGATGTGCTGGTAATCGGAAGAAGTCGTCGCGGTAGTCTCAGGCACTTTGAGGATCTGGATCTTACCTACTCACTGGTACGCGATTCATCTTGTCCGGTGGTGAGTGTTTAAGGAAGCTGACTTCCGCGTTGTTCTCCCGTGATTCGCGCTTACTGAGATCAACAATCGAGCATTAAAGCTGAGCCGGGGCATATTGACGGATGCTGGTTCTAGGCTGTGCAGAACCCGCAGGAATTGCCGTCGCTGAATTCCGGCCTCCTGCAAAAGCGTGCGAGGAGTACAGCGCGATGGGCCAAACCAGGTTTGCTCCTATCGCGCTTAGAACGAACGCCACATTCATTATGTCAAAAAACGCGAAGAACAGCAGGGCATACGGGAAGAAGCATCGGCGAACAATGAACTCAGTATGCCGGCCGAAATACAAAAAAGGGTTGGATGACCGCTTCTCTGCGTGGGTCTGCCATATCTTCAGCAGCTGCTCGGGACGCTCAGCGGCAAGGCGATGCCTTTCCCATCCCGTAGCCAGGAAACTCGCGATTGCTCCAAACAGCAGCAGCCCGCCGCCTACCAGGTACATTCTGGATCCTGAGCTTCTCCACAAGCCTAGGGTCATGCCGAAGAAAAGAAACAGATAGAACAGGTAGTCGCATACGGTTTCCGCCAGCAGCCGAAAGCCGACTCCTGGAGTTTCAAGCGAGCGACCTCTCCATCACACCCATCTAAGATGCTTGCCCACAGGCACAGAAAAGCCCCGACTAAGGTGCTCCAATAACCGCCACGAGCAAAGAAGGCGCCGGAAGCAAAGCCGACTCCAAGCGTGAAGATAGTAACCATATTCGCGGTGACCGGGAATTTGATGAGCTGCCGGCTGATGGGTATGGAGATCCTGCGGTTCAGCCGCGCGTAAATGCCGTCCGTGGGTTTAACCAGCCAGCGATCCAGTTTTCGCTCGGCAGCCTGCCGGTCTTCTTCCGAATTCACGCGCTGCCACAAGTCTTCCACAACCGGAATGTCAGTGACAGAGTGAGTCTCCCTGAGACGAGCGCGTAACTCGTGGAGCATGCCGGCATGCACGGGATGACGCTCCTCTAAGTCGCGGATCATGTGCACGGTAAGCGCATAAATGCCCACAGGTTTGTCGCCGCTTGTCAGCGCTAATCCTATGCTTTCGCTTTTCCACTCCTTCGCCTTCAGGAGCAAGTTTGGATGATAGGTCGTGTTTCCGTCGATGATGACCAGGCGTTCGCTGTCGGCCTGATCAGCGATGAGCCGCAATTGTTGCAAGACAGGAACGGCAGCCTTTGCCTCGATCCATTGGACAGATTCCGGAAGACGCCCCGTCCACCACAACTGGCGCTGCACGCGCCGCCTGAGAATGGGGTCAACCACCACCATGATCCGTGAGGGACCCAGCTTGCGCACTGCCAAAATGTTTCGAAGCAAAATGGGCAGTGAGCCGACATGAGCAAGTCCAGCGCCGGATTGTTCGTCGCCCAATCCCCCAGTGGGCAGGAAAATGCCGACGGCGAAACTGCTTCGTGCCGCGACCTCAACGGTGGCATCGGCGTCTGCTGCCCCTTTTTCTTCTGCGATGCCCGGCGTACTCCCGCGATCGTGAGTATCGTGGGGAGTTCTTGACCTGGTCAAAATGAAGAGGCAGATCCCGCCTACCGCTGCCCAGAAGAACCCTCGCAACCGCCTTGTGAGTCCCAAAACCAATCCCGTGGCGCCAGTCAGTCCGAAAGTCTTACCAATCAACATATTTCCGCCCTCGTAGGTTCCAAAGTTTCCTGGGTTGATGCTGCCAACCACATTCACCAGTTTGGTCATCGCCTCGACGACGAGGGCGCTCAGGATGCCAAACTTTATTCCCATGAGCCAGAGAACCAGACAAACCTCCATCACAGCCATGGAATGAGATGCCAAGATCAGGAAGAAGCTGCCCCAAAATGCTCTGGGAGAATTGTGGTGGAAATCCAAGAGTGCATTCTCTACAGACTGAATCAGGATGTACCTGCTTTCCATCCACCTCTTAAGGAAGGGAGCGCGCGCGAGGAGCCGCGCACTCCTCGAAATGACGGGCCAGCGCTTACGCACCGCCAACAGCGTCACAAGCAGGAAAAAGATCAGCGCTAGAACGAACAACGTCGCATAGAAACGCAGGGCTTGAGAATGCGAGAGTAATGGCACAGCTGCCGCGAGGCCCGCGATGAGGACTATCATGCCAGTTAAAATGTAGAGTCCTCGATCCAACGTCACCGACGCCAGACCGTTGGCTAATGGAATTTCAGGGCTTAGCTGCGATACCCGGATCGAATCTCCAAACGTCTGTCCAATAAACCCGAGTTGTCCAGCCGCCTCCGCGCCAAGCCGTAGTCCCAACAGCCGCAGAAAAGAAGTCTTATGCATGTGATGATCTAGTGTCAGCCGCCAAGCCCAAGCTCTGGCAACATGCGAAACACCTGCGAGTGCCAAGACCCACATAAAGCCCCACCCGAGTTTCACCACGTTCTCCAAAAGTTTGCTCGGACCAGCTTGCCAAATCAGATAAGCAAACAACACGAAACTCATCAATGCCATGAGAATCCGCAGCGGGTGACGCGCTTTTGGCAGGAATCTAAGCATTGACAAGGCTCTTCACCGCCGAGTTCTCGCAGAAGTCCCGGTCAAAGATTTCTTCGGCGTGTGCCAGTGCCTGGGGGCTGTCGACGTCCTGCCAGTGACCGTCGTCAATATCAAAAGCCCTAAGTTTCCAGTCTTGCGCCAACCTGCGCATGCCGTCCGACAGTGAGCAGTCTCCGTTTTTCCTTGCCGTTTCAAGCCGGTCGAAGAGCGCCGGGCTGCACAAGAACATCCCAGTGTCGAGCGCATCGTACCTGAGAAGGTCTTTGCCAATTCCAACGATGTAATTGCCTTTCCGTTGCACCTTGGTGGCATCGTCCAAGTCAAATACACGATCTATCTTCGAATCGACCGCGAGAATGACTTCGTCATCCGCGAGCGGCTGTCGCAGCAACCCTCTGGCTGTTTTCGCCTCGAAAATGTGGTCCGACATCAGCAACAAAAATGGCTGGTTCAACTCTGTCTTTGCTGCCAAGGCAGACACGCCATTCGCCTTCTGGTATTCCAGGTTTTCGATCAACGTCACCGAAATGCCCCCCATCGGTCGGTCGCTCAGCCACCGGCGAATTAAGTCGGCACGGTACCCGGCAACAATCACAAATCTCTCGATTCCGGCTTCCCGGGAGGACGTCATGACATGTTCGAGAAGTGGCACGCCGCAGAGCGGCACAAGAGGCTTGGGCACACCAATTGCCACAGAGGCAATTCGGCTCCCGTTGCCCGCCGCCAGAATCAGACATTGATTAACGGTATTCATGGCTTGAGCATTACCTCCGCAGACGCTATGGAGTTGTCCGGAGCGTTAGGCATTCTTGGCGCGTAGTCGAAATACTCGATGCTCACGTCGGTGGTGCCGAACAGGTGGGCTTCGGTGACGCTTTGCGTAGAGAGAGGAAACCAGAGCGGGCCACGTTTCTCGTAGACTTGGACGAAGTGGATGCTTTTCGTCCAGAACGAGGGCTTCTTGGCGGGATTGCCCTCCGCGCGGGCTAGCGCATAATCTTCGGCGTCTACCCAGATGCGGCCTCCAAACAGATTCTTTTCATTTCGTTTAGGGCGAACCTCGAGAACGTAGGCCACTCGACCGGTCAGCTCTTCGCTTCCGACAAGTTGGAAGTCATAGTTCTCGGGGGTAAGTTTTGCGCTTGCACGAATCTCCGGACGCGACGTCTCCGATTCCGATTCCAGCATTTTGTGTAAGACGTGCTTGTGCGCTGCTTTCCAGCCGTCCTCGGAAACGACCTCGAAATGCTTTGTGCCATGCTGGTCGCCTTTCACCTTCACAAGCATTTCGGCGTGTTTCTTCATCTTTTGATTTTCGAAGACATACCGGCGCATCCCGGCGTAGCCATCGATTGAGGCCTGACGTTGCAAGTCACGGGCGGTCATCCGAGCCACGATGTCCTCCGCAGTTGGAGCGGGTGCAGAATCTTCCGCCGCAACGGCTGAAGAGCCGGCGAGGAGAAACAAACAAACAAGCAGTGAGTGGTATTTCATCGTCAAAACTCCAGGACAAATTTGCCGCGATATTCGCGCCAAGATGTGTTGAAGAACTCCCCGAACCTTGCGCTCCCAAGGTTGTTCTGAACGTCCCGCGGATCAAAGTGATTGAAGAGATTGAAGACGCCTCCGCCCACCCGGGCGTGCAGGCGCTTTTCGCCGAAGTGCAAAGTAACTGGACGCGTGATCTGGAGGTCAAAGGAAGAAAAGCGCGGGAAACGGCGTACGTTCCGGGGTCCAACGTATTCGCGGAATTCGTTTTCTGCCGAATAAGGAAATCCAGTATGCAGGTCGTAAACCGGGACGAGCGTCAGGTTCCACGGCCCCGCGAGCGTGCCCCAGAACAGCAAGCGGTTGGGCGCGTCAAAAGGGAGCCGCCCGCGTGCATCCGGCTGGATCACCGGCAGGGCGAGATTCCCAAAGAACTGATTGAAATCGTTGAGGTCGCCGAAGGCCCGCGACCTGACGTAGGAAGCGTTCAGCACATGCCGAGCTACTTGGTAGCGCGCCGCTACTTGGAATTCGCGGTAGGAATCACTGCCGCGGTTGGAAAGATCGAGGATTCCAGTTGTTCCTGAAGACACCGGCGAAACCATAAAGTCCCTGGCGGTGTTGCGTTGTTCATAAGCGACCCGTAACAGCAGGCCTGCGAGAATCTGGCGGTCGAGTTCGAGATTCCACGACGTGCTGCGCGGGTTTTCAAGCTGGCCTCTGATTTGGTTCTGATAGAAAACGGAGCTGACCGCTTGGCCGTCGTGGCCGAGAACGGTAACAGTGCGACTTGGAAGATCGGGGAAAACGGGAACCATGAGGGGAATGCGGTCATAGAACCGACCCGCGCCGCCTTTTAGCAACGTTTTGCCGTCTCGGGTAAGTGCAAGGAGAAATCCCGCGCGCGGAGCAGCGTGAGTGGAACTTGTGACCGTGTCATTGTCGAAGCGGATACCGTACGTCACAGAGAAACGCGGGTAGATGTCCCACTGGTCGCCAGCAAACCAGGCTGTCTCGTTTTGATCGATCTGGAACGACGATGGAGAGGTGAAGGAGATCCGTCCTACAGCCATGTTGGACACGCCGTCGATTTCCACGGGCAGAAACGACTGGCGCCCATCGTACGAAGAGTGTTCGTAACTCAGTCCAACGGTGAATCGGTGCGAACCGGCGAATCGCCGCGGCGCAAGCTGATAATTTTCCTGCAGGCTGGCCCGCGAAGTCCGGCGCGCCTGCCGGTTAAAGAAACCGCCTTCGGTCGTTTCGAGCAGCAGGCGATACGGATCATCACTTTGCGCCGTAATGTCCACGTCAAAACGCTTGTAGCTTAACTGCGAAGTCAGCAGGCCAGCAGCGCCGATGACGTAGCGGTGCTGAACGTAGATTTGATAGCCGCGTTGATGAAAATCCGGTGTGGAAGGCTGTGGCATGAAGGTGCTCAGGCCAAGGAAATCGAGCTTCTGCGGGTATAGCGCAAACGATGCCGTAGCTGTCTGCTTCGGTGTGATGATGAAATCGAACTGAGTGTAGGAGTCAAAACTCTCCAGTTTCGTATCCCGTTGCAACGCCGGAAGGCTGTTCACTGGCGTGCGCACAAAGCGATACTCAAAGGATTGCGTAACGGCGACACGTTCTTTCACGAGCGGACTGGTGAACGTCATCCGTGGCGTGGCCGCACCGATGCCCGCGATCGTCCCGTCGCGGTCGCGCAAGCGTGGGATGACGTTCTGGAAAGAGAAGTGAAATTTCCCGTAGTCACTCGTTTTTGTAGCGACGGTGGAAACTGCCCCTGTGAACTTCCCATACTGCGGATCATAGGGATTTGAAATGACTTGCACCGACGACACCACATCGATCGGGAGATTGATGGCGGGGCCGCCGGTTACAGGGTCAGTCACGTTCGCACTGTTCACCAGCGCGCCGCTCTGTGTGCTACGAGTGCCTTTGAGATTGATATGTCCATCGGGCCCGCGAACAACTCCAGGAATGAGCGGAAGCGAGCTTTCAAAGCGCTCGTTGGCATTGGGAGCTTCACGCAGTGTCTTCTCGGAAACCGTTTCGGAGGGAGCAGGATTCCTGCTGTCAGCTGGATCGGCTTTCACGACCACAGAAGTAGTGACTTCCAACGGTTTTAATTCGAGCGGAACGCGGACTTCGCCGCCTTCAACCCTTAGCGTCCTCCGAACCTCCAGACCTGGAGAAAGTGCCTCCACCGTGTAGGTCCCCGGAGGCACGGCAGCAACAACATAGTTGCCGTTTTCGTCCGTTTCTGTTTCGAAAGCAGCCGGCCCGTCGAGCTTGACTCTTACACCAGCCACAACGGATCGGTTCCCCGCAGAGTCTTGAACGAAAACTGTTCCCGCGACTTTCACCGTCGCAGCGTTGAGCTGCTTGCCGTGTGCTAAGACCGCGAATAAAGACACCGCGAATATCAGGAAGAGCAGCAAGAAGAAAACCTTCCCGTTAGTGGAGTGCCCTCTCCGCTCCTGATGCAGAGGACAGATTTCTTTTGCCTTGTGGGGCACCTCATCAAAACGTGCCAACATTGCTCCAATCATCAGCTCGGCTTGGATGCGCCTGGGGTGGGCGCAAAAAGCCACAGCGCCCGCACCTTGCAGGTATCCGGGATCCAGCGCACTGCATCCATCCGGACGTCCACCTCAATAAAGCATTAGTTCTTCCAATGAGCGGATAGCCTGGCCTTTTGTGGATCTGGTTTTGTTTCAATCGCTTGAAGAGCGGTTGGACGTCCGGGCGCAAATCCATCATGGGCAAGCCGCACAATGCACGACTAGACTTCGACGGTTTAGGCGAGACGTTAACAGCTTGGGTTGTCATTGAAAATTGGGCGACCGAGATGGCAGGGTGCAATTCAATGTTCGACCGCGAGTAGTCCGAAGAGTGTCTAATCGTTTGGCGCTATGGCAGTTTCACGGTGAGCGCCGGCACGAAGAGATGGAGATGAGCGTGCATACTCCTCCTTGATTTAGGCCGGTTTAGGAGGAACTACGCTTTAAACTGCGTGTTGCTTTATTTCGCCATGGGGAACCTTGCTTCTTGATTTCAAGCCCATGGTTGGGGAGCATCCGCATGCATCTCGGCCAAACTCGTAAAGGCGTATGTGAACCCTATGCAGGAGATTGAAAGTGGCAACTTCGCAGTCCCTCGCTGGCTTTTTTGTCCGCCCGATTCCATACGCGTTGTGAACTGGAATATTGACCGTGGTTTCAAGCTCCGCGGGGTGATTGAGTTCCTCGACAGCGCAAACGCGGATATCATTTTGTTGCAAGAAGCTGATCTGAACGCGAGGCGGACACACCATATCAACGTTGCGAGAGAAATCGCGCAGAAGCTGCAGATGAACTATGTCTTTGGACGGGAGTTCCAGGAATTAACCCAGGGCTCCAAGAAGTCGCCCGCCTACCACGGCCAAGCAACACTTTCGCGTTGGCCGTTATCCAATTCCAGAATCATTCGATTTCAGAAGCAATCGCATTTTTGGCGTCCGCACTGGTTTCTTCCCGAGATCGCGCCCTTTCAGGAGAGGCTAGGAGGACGCCTGGTGCTGGTCAGCGAGACCAACATCGCGGGCAAAACAATAATGACCTACAACCTGCACCTGGAGAGCAGAGGCGATGATCAGTTGCGAATCTCCCAGCTTGAGGAAGCTTTGGACGATGCGAAGCAATACAACTCGATAACGCCCATTCTGCTGGCTGGCGACTTTAATCTCGATGTGTCCGCGGGACGCGCCGCTTCTGCAATCAACCGCGCTCAGTTTCAGGACGCATTTGCAAATCAACATGTGCCAACAACACCAGCCTCATTCTTCGAGCATGGACGAACAATCGATTGGATCCTTATGCGAGGGCCGATTCGCGCCGGTGCTTCGCGCGTCTATCGTTCAGTTTCAGCTTCCGACCATTATCCGCTGTCGGTCGAAATGGGCCTTGCTTAGCCATTCGGATCGAGACACTGCCTAAGAATTCTTGTTGGCCAGCTCCTGTTTTTCGAGCACTGCGGAAATCCAGCCAAGCGGGTTGCCAGAGCCTCAACGCGGTTGATTTCATTAAACATTTCGTGCGGTCCGCCAGTATCAGTAACAATGATGGGAGATGTCTTGGACGCCCGCCCCGCGATAGCGCTCAACTAAGATTTCGACTCCTTTAAGTTTACTGCCCGATGGGATCTTCGTCGGCTGAAAAGATGTAAGTGACAGCCCACTCTGGGAGCCACGCGATGACCGTCGACTGCTCCGAGTGCCAGGATCTTGACCTTGTCGATCAAGAGCATGCGGTCGGCGATCAAAAATGCGCTGGCGAGTTCGTGCATAACCACGATGATGATCACGAGGGGCCTTCGCCGGAGGTTCTGCCATCCGTCCTGTTTTCAACCGCAAGGAAGCATTTTGCCGGCGAGACGTAAAAGCGAAGTTCACTTTATGTACCTGTCATGGCGAAGGTTTAACGTAAACGTTGAGGTTGTCACACATGAACGGCCGATGGTATGGCGTACGCCTTCACTTTCAACCACTTATCGCACTGCGTGCGCTTACCTGATTGGCAGGCACATTGCAACTCAAGCTGGCGAACCGTTACCTTGTTTAAAAGTGGAATCAAATGTCCATGAACACCGACAAAGTGATCAAGAAAGCTCGCAAGCTTGCCAAGCCATTCCGCATCACCAAGGGAGAACAGTTTCGGATGAAGGACGTGGATCCGGGCGACACTTTGACCTTCAAATCCGAGGCAAAACCGCGCGCCAAAGAAGCGCTGGGTATCGGCGTCCAAGCCCTTGCAGAGTTGCAGGACAAGCTTTACGCCCAGAACAAATGGGCCGTGCTGTTAATTTTTCAAGCTATGGATGCCGCTGGTAAGGACGGCACCATCAAGCATGTCATGTCGGGCGTCAACCCGCAGGGCTGCCAGGTCTATTCTTTCAAATCGCCTTCTGTCGAGGACCTCGATCACGATTATCTCTGGCGCTGTATGAAATGCCTGCCGAATCGCGGGCACATCGGCATTTTCAACCGGAGCTATTACGAGGAAACGCTGGTGGTTCGCGTGCATCCGGAATTTCTCGCCAAGCAAAGAATTCCAGCTACGCTGGTTACGAAGCGCATTTGGAAGGAGCGCTTCCGGGACATTCGCAGCTTTGAACGATACCTCACCCGTAACGGAATCATCGTTATTAAGTTCTTTCTGCACATTTCGAAGAAGGAACAGAAGCGACGCTTTCTGGAAAGAGCTGAAGAGCCTGAGAAAAACTGGAAGTTCTCCGGCTCGGACATGGCGGAACGTGAGCATTGGGATGAATACTTGGATGCCTATGAGGACATGATCCGAAACACCGCCACGAAGCACAGCCCGTGGTACGTGGTGCCCGCCGACAACAAGTGGTTCACTCGAGTAGTGGTTGCCGCCGCGGTCGTTGATACGCTGGCCTCTCTAGATCTGGCATATCCCCAAGTTGACAAGGCAAGACTCGAGGAAATCGCCAGCGCAAAGCGTGCCCTGCTGGAGTCGAAATAAAGCATACGCCGCCACCTGCACAAAAAATGGATCAACACGAAACGACTATGGCCGATGGAAAGCTCTCCATTCCCGATGCTTTGGAGTCCAGACGATCACAGTGGCTCCAGTGGTTCCAAGTTCCCCAGGCCGCCAATCGCGGTCGGTCGAGAAAATTCGCCAAAAGCGGATGATCGGTTTCCCTCTCAACCGTCAGTATGACCGCCAGTCAAAACTCGAAGAGCAACCCGCGGTTGTCGCTCCCACTGCTCCAGGGCTTGTTGCCTTTCGGTCGGGTTCGCATCGGACCGGACATCGTTGCCGGCATCACCCTTGCAGCCCTCGGCATACCCGAAGTTATGGGTTACACCAAGATCATCGGCACGCCGGTGATCACCGGGCTTTACACCCTCTTCTTACCAGTCCTGATGTACGCCCTGTTCGGCTCCTCGCGGCACCTTGTCGCCAGTGCGGACTCCGCAACAGCAGCGATGGTAGCGGCGGGCTTAACGTCTCTGTCATTCACCGCTAACACGCCGAAGTATGTCGCACTCACGAGCCTCATTGGACTGGTGGCTGCCAGCATACTTCTGCTGGCCAGAATCCTTCGCCTGGGTTTTCTTGCTGATTTCCTGTCTCGTACCGTACTGGTGGGCTTTTTGTCGGGTGTCGGTATTCAGGTTGCTTTCGGCGAACTTCACGAGATGCTCGGCATAGAGAAGGGAGGCCAGGGATTTCTCCGCCAGCTCCTGTTCACGTTTCGGCATCTGTCGGAAACGCATCTGCCGAGCTTGTTCATCGCCTTGGGCGTGTTAGCCATTATCATCGGCTTCGAAGTCTTGGTTCCCCGCTTTCCCGGCGCGTTGCTCGCGGTGATAGGAATGACCGTGGCCAGCGCATATTTCCATTGGGACCATCAAGGCATCCGCGTTGTTGGCGCCGTTCCTAGTGGCTTGCCTAGACTCGGCTTGCCCGATGTTACTTGGAACGATGTTACTTCGATCCTCCCCATTGCTTTCTCCTGTTTCATTGTCATCCTCGCTCAAAGCGCTGCCACCTCTCGCGCGTACGCTCTCCGTTATCGTGACCACTTCAGCCAGAATGTCGATTTGGTCGGTCTTGCGCTGGCCAACGCCGCCGCCGGTTGTAGCAGCACATTCGTTGTTAACGGCAGTCCCACCAAGACTGCCATAGTAGACAGCGCTGGTGGCCGCAGTCAGTGGTCCCATTTGACGACGGCCGCCGTTGTCCTCGTGGTGCTCCTCTTTTTCACCAAGCCGTTGAGCTTTCTCCCGAATGCCGTCCTCGCCGCCATCGTCTTTCGAATCGGTGTCAAGCTGTTCGACTCTCGTGGCCTCGCCGAAATTCGTCGTGCCCAGCCCCAGGAATTCCTTCTTGCGCTCGTCACCGCTCTCACCGTTGTCCTATTCGGCGTGGAGCAAGGTATCGTCCTGGCCGTAGTTCTCTCCCTGCTGCAACACGTCCGCCGGAGCTATCATCCCCATACCGCAGTGGTAGTGCGCGATGCTGCCGGCAATCGGAGCTTTGAGGATCCGGTGCCCGGCAAGATGGCCGAACCCGGCTTGGTGATGTTTTGGTTCGGTGCAGATCTCTTTTTCGCCAACGTCGCGTTCTTTGTCGAGCAGGCGCGCAAACTTGTCCATGATTCACCGTCGCCTGTTCGCTGGCTGGTCATTGACGCCACCGCGATTACCGGCTTGGATTTTTCCGCTGGCAGAGCTGTGGCGGAACTACAACAGGACCTCGCCAAAACCGGCGTTGTCCTTGCCCTCGTGGTGCTTCCTGTGAAACATCGGGCGGATCTCGAACGCATGGGTCTGATTGACCTGATCGGTACCAACCGGATTTTCGATTCTCGTCATGCCTGTCTGGCGGCTTACAACTCGGAATGTTTGTTGGGAAGCGATACTCAGGCCGATAGGCGGCTCACACTATTACCTTCTGTCCAATACTGAGAGCTGGAAAAAGGTCGCTTCGAATTCGCTAAGTGCGGGAAAGCCATTGCATGCTGGGGAATTCTTAAGTGTCGCTACCCAAAACTTTCACTTGAAGCAACGCGCGGTCATAGAACTCTCGTTTGGATGTCGATTTCCGAAGTGAGCGTGCGGTGCACTGGGCACTTGTTGGCGATTTCGAGCAGCCGGGAGCTTTGTTCCGCGGTTAAGGGCCCGTCAAACCGTACGTCCCGCTCGATTCTGTCGAGCATGCCTTCCTTCATTTCACATTCTGAGCAGTCTGCGGCGTGTATCTTCGAATGTCGAAGCCAAACCGTGACCCGTTCCAACGGCCAATTCTTTTTTCGTGCATACATCCCGACCGTCATCGAGGTGCAAGAACCCAGAGCGGCGAGCAAAAAGTCATAAGGAGATGGCCCGGTCCCAGTGCCTCCAACGCTTTCCGGTTCGTCGCCAGTTAGCCGATGTGGGCCTACGGCAATCTGCTGCGCGAATCCACTCCCTTCACCCGAAACGATGACATCGGCCGATTCGATCCGTTCACGAACAGCGCTCATGTTCACCTCCAGACCTCCACATCGTGAGCACGCATTCTTCCACACGCCGAAGCTAAGGTCTGCACGGGCACGCTGCACCCTCACATCAGGCGACCGCTCGCAACTCGGTTACGACATGAACGTTACCGTCAAATTCCTGACATGAAATAGCCTTCGATAGGAATTCCTCCATCTGGACCTAGTGGCCTGCGCACCTCTTTTCTGCTCGAAAACAAGACGGATGGCCGATTCTCCGGCGAATATTGCGCCTTGGTTACGCACTTGCTTCATGGAGCAAGGAGGGAAAGGGAGATCGCTCATGACCTACGCATCCGCATCCGGGAGTTTCAGCGGGCGCACCCGCGCAGCAGCATCGGTCAGCAAACCTGTGCTTGTTTTCAGAACGCGAAAAAGGAACGCTGTGTCGACATCTTGCAGGCCAGCAAGTCACGAGTCGCACAACCTTGTCGAGGCGGGACCGGAAGTCATGAGCATGGAAGCCTTCCAGGAGATGTTTGTGGCTCACCGCCCGAAATTCGTAGCTATGGCCCACTCCATCCTGCGAAATAGGGAAGACGCGGAAGACGCGGTCCAAGATGCATTTCTTTCGGGGTATCGCCACTTGCGCAGCTTCGAGGGCCGATCTGCCATTACGACCTGGTTCACCCGCATCGTGTTGAACGCGGCTTTGATGATCCGGCGAAAACGGACCACTCCCCGACCGGAGACCGGCACATCGGACGACGCCGGGTGGATGGAAGGGATCCCATCCTCCGAACCTGATCCGGATATGGTTTACGCGGAGCGCGAGGCTGTTCAGCTCATCAACGGGATGCTTGGAAAAATGAAACCCGCGCTTCGACGGGCACTCACCATGACTTACTACGACGAACTGTCGGGTCCAGAGGCTTGCGCAATACTTGGTATTTCAGCCGGCACATTCAAGGCGCAGCTCTTTCGCGCAAGACGACAGCTCTTGAATCAGACTCTGCGAGCTCTTGAGGCTCCCATTCCTAAGACGAACCCTTCTTCATTCTTTCCAAACAAAAATGCTATTCAGCCCCTTGTTGCAAGACCGTCGGATACATCGCCCTCGGAAGCCTCGTATTTATGACCGTGCCCCTGCTATCTCCGGCAATGGACAAGCCCGAATGGCTCATGCAGATGGAGACCGTTCTGGAGGTGCTCAACGAGGGAGTCGTTATAGCCGACGACAGCCATCGGATTCTATTTGCGAACTCCCGGTTTGTAGATATGACCGGCATTCCCCGGCAAGACCTGATCGGATTTGCCCCTTCTTGCTTCTATTCCTCCCAGGAAATGGAATTTCTGAGGCAGCAGATTGACGTTGCGTTCCGAGCCGGACACAACCGTTATGCTTTTGTCCTGCCTCGAAAGGGCGGCGGTCGTTTGCCCGTCATCATCAGTTCCCGGACACTCCAGAATTCCGGCAGCCGGTTTGGAATCGTGACATTCACGGACATCTCGGAACAGGTGCGAGCCGAACAGGAACTCCGCTCCGCCAACGTTGCGCTTCAAAAGCGTCAGATGGAAATCGACGAAGATCTGCGCCTCGCCGCGCGCGTGCAGAACAGCCTCGCACCAAGATCGTTGGTCTGGGACACCATGAGCGTGGACGCCTTCTACCATCCTGTGCACTCGATCGGAGGCGACTTTGCGCTGGTGAACTCGACGGACCACGAGCATCTCAGCTTGCTTGTGTGTGATGTTTCCGGTCACGGCATTGGTTCCGCGCTGGTGGCGAACCGAATCTACTCCGAGACGACTACGCACTTGCGGAGTGGCATGCCGTTCCTCGACATGTTCGGGGAGTTGAACCGCTTCCTCATCGAAGACATCGCGGGCTCCGGAATGTTTGTCACTCTGGCCGCCGCGCGGATCGATGTTGATCGACGCCGAATGGTATTTGCAGGAGCCG
>WNFO01001781.1_pt1 | contig 17352 bp, 21 predicted proteins | sample 5400251 | NCBI WGS metagenome assembly WNFO01 (sample SAMN13153354, study PRJNA577476) | soil metagenome | isolation source: 100 cm saprolite under Madrone tree | place: USA:California | collected 2016-06-14
CGCCTTGCCACTCGGAGTGAAGATGATATCTCGTGTTATCATATTGCTCTTGAGCCTGCGCATACAACCCTAGCACAAGCTTGCATGAGCGTATTACTGCAGCTGGACGATCACGTTGTCAAGGATGGCATTGATGACGGGTCTCCTCTCGCGCAATATGCCGCCAGACACTGGGTTTCCCACGCCCAATTCAGTCAAGTGTCCTCATACATCAAAGGGATGGAATATCTCTTCAACTTAAACAGACCGCATTTTTATTCATGGCTCCGATTGTACGACATCGATCCCAAGCCCGACTCAGGTTCCATCTTCCCTACATTCACCTCTTTCGGCGAGCGAAATGCTTTCCCCCTCTACTATGCGGCTCTCTGCGGGTTCCATGATCTTGCAAAACAGCTAATTGCTGACTACCCACAACATGTCAACGCCCGTGGTGGGTACTACGTGACGCCGCTAGTAGCAGCATTGGCAGGGCGGCATTTTGAGACGGCACAACTGCTACGAGACCACGGAGCAGATCCGAACGTCCGGTGCTATGATAAAAGCACTCCACTGCATGCCGCAGTTCAATATGGACATTTGGAATTGGTTCAGAAATTGATTGAATACGATGCAGACGTCAATGCTCGGAACGTCATCGGCTGGACTACTCTACACGTTGCATCGCATCTCAATCATCCCAATATCAACGTCATCCAATTATTGCTTGGACATGGCGTGGATGTTAACACGCGGGCAAAGGATGGCTCAACTGCGTTACATGTGGCATCGGCCTATGGGACGGTGGAGGTGGTAGACTTGCTCCTCAGGCATGGCGCGAGGGTGAAGATCAAAGACAACACAGGCAGGACCGCACGTCAGATGGTGTCTAGGACCCGTGACAAGTCCCTTAAATTAAATTTATTGAGGGGATTTGCGATGCCACGTAATACTTCTTTCAACTTCACGCGCACCTCGCGCTATTTTACACGCACCTCGCGCTGTTCTACACGCACCTCACCCTATTCGCGTCCCTCACAATGCTCTACACGCCCGTCACCCGCTACACGCCCATTACCATACTCAGTCAACATTGTGTAGTCTAATATAGAGTGTGTTGTCTTTGGTGCTTTTACAACTTTGGATCACTTTTCACAAATTTTCAGTTTTTTTTTTACTTTCGACAAAATGGCCAAAATCAACCTTTGGCAAAAAAGAAACAGGTTACTTTTGCACTTTTGGTACTTTCCGTACTTTTCGCTTGCTCAAACTTCCACAAGCCCTGCAGGTTTACTGATGATAGTAAGGTAGTCCGGTGGCAGGATATGATTGGGAAAGGATAGTAGAGTGATAATAACTTAGATACTGGTATAGTATGTGAGCATGAGGCCCACAGGGCTCCAAAAGTTGCTATGAGATCACGCGGAGCGCGTCTTGGAGATGGGTCATCGGGATCGGCGAGGGCTTGATAGACCGAAATCCACCACTCATTTCCATCGTTACGCGAAGATGAATGGGTTTACTATTGAACATGGTATCAAGGGAGAGCACTTGGGTGTATTGACATGTAGTGTAAATGCGTTTTCATGGTATGGAAATCTGGGAATGTCATGAATAGACAGTGGACTTTCTTGGCGGACTTTGGACCCTTTGGGGCCATCTCAGATGCAAACGCGACGGTCGTAGCACCTTGTGCACGACTGATCTCTCATATACTGACCCCCTATCCCTTCTCGCTCCGTACTCATTACTTACCGATCTCCTATATTATTAGTGATATAGTTATATTGACTGACATGTATTGTACAGTCTGGGTAGTATTTAAGTAGCACGACATGTACTCCATTGGATTGATCCATCTGTCCAGTGCCCTCTCCTTCTAGCCCCTGCTCCTGGTCGTCCGTGGCTGCCACGCGTCGACGTCCCCATCACTCTCCTCGTGTGCCATCGTGCCCCCCCACTCGCGTTTTGACATCTGCATTTCTATCCTACCGAGGCAGGTAGACCACAGTATTGACGTCTGTATACTAGACTTGAATGACAAAGCACTCGGTTTCGGAATATGATGTTGATCAACATCGCATCAGAATGAAGCATGACGAACGGCGTTGATAAAGAGGGGGCAGACAGATAGTTCATTGGTACTCTGTGCGCACCTCGTTGGTCATTAACACTGTGCTCACAAGCATTTGACATTGAGTTTCCCAAGCGCCTATTTCACTCTTATAAGTTTATAGCCCACTCGGGCTAGTCACTGGTGTCCAGGTCTGCGTCCACACTGCTCCGTAGACCGTGACTCGTGGGTGCACCATGATACTAATAAACGCATTTTCCTTCATCCGATCTCATCCAATGGGTGGGGCCCGCTACAACGCACCAAATCAGGTCTGATATATAACTCCGCTCGCTTATCTCGTTAGACACCCCATCTGCTACGAATAAAAACGCTTTCCAAAGAAAGAACTGTCCAAAGAACTTCACGGCCCTGTATATTCCGACACTATTCTATCCACATCTGTCATGCAAATTTGGTCTACTTGCGGGCAAACTCTAGTTCATAAGCAGAGTTCTTCTCGTACGAGGCCGTGAAAGAGAAACTTACGAAATCACTTCTCATCAGTTAAAGCCATCGCCGACGCAGGTGTAGCATGCGCTACAGCGGCGAGAAAGTTCTAGATCGGAAGTTAGCAAAGTCCCTTCTCGTACAACGAGGCCAACTCCGAGAAACTTGAAGTGGAACTTACCGACCACGTTACCGACTCCCCTTTCAGAGATTTCCCTCAAAAGAGGCAATCCATCGGCCACTTCACGAATAGGAATGGAGGCAGCGAGGGCCACGGTGGCTAGGAGAAGCGACAGAAGGAGCAGAATAACGATGTTGAGCGTGGACTTCATTGCGTAAATTTGGAATTGGGCGTGAATTGGGAATTAGAGGAAACACTCAATGCAAGAAGCTTGGGGTGTTGCGCATCGCTGGTTTTATAGCCTTTTACTTCAGGGCACATAGTCCTGATAAAGGGAGAGGCAGCATCTCATTCGACCTCAACGAAGAGGCGAGGCATCAACACACCTGTACTGAGATCGAGTGGACCGACGTGACCGTCGCGTAGTTTATGACTACATGCGAGGAGCCGGCTTGACTGGCAACCTGTGGGAAAATGATTACTACGTCCGAGTGCTCCGACTCGGGGCATTGCGGGAGGTTATTGTGATGAGTGTGAAGACTTAGGGAGGTTCAGGTTTTTTTTTCTCGAATTTTCCCGGTCTTCAGGTCCAACTGAGAGCCAGGAACCGCTAAAAACCAATGCAGATAACTACCGATCATCTGAATACGCAACGTCTCATTCCTGTGCTTGTAAGTTGTGACCGAAGTAGCCGAACATATCATCAGCGAAGCGAGCTTGTGAACAGAATAGCTTTGGAGTTCTTCTTGTAGAATGTATCCATAATAACGTTATGACTGAAACCTCTGTGAGCGCCTTACAGTATTTTGGAAGGTCAAGTCACCCGAACTTGAGATGAGCTCGCTAAACTACTCGGAGTGGAACTCTGGAAGTCCCGAAAATGGACACAAGCACTTCCACACACTTAAGGGTTGAAGAGACCAATATTGGGTGGTTGCCAGTGAATGCTGTCTCCTTTCTAGGGAGAGATAAAACTCATGGAACGATGGGCTCAGCAGAGACAGGTCGTGGCGGCATTAGTTTCCCAATACTGTAGTCTAACTCCGTCTCGTCCTCAACTAATGCCGCTCGCTTCCTTGAAATGAATGTCACATCAAACCTTTCAAGGTGATGTCAATGATACAGTACACCTCTTCAGTTTGGCAATCGTCATTTACCAGTTTCCGGCGTTTTCTAACCGTTTCCCGACATCCCCGACCCTTCCCGAGTGCCCTTCATTAAGCTTCATTAAGCTTCATTATTACCTCTAATAACTTAAGTGCGGTGGATTACTAAACAATGCGGAAACAACTCTCAAATTGGGCAGACAATTGAGTCATGCGCGATGACTACGATGAGTCGCCCCTACTGTACTCGGACGATCGATACTGTTTCACTCGCCTCCCGGGGATGACGCTAACTCTCTATGTCTTTGCTCACCTGTTCCGCACGCAAAAAGCAATCCGCTGTTATAATGTTTCACTCGCCATCGCGGTCGACTACCTCGCGCGCCGAACGTTATGGGCGTTGCAACGTCACGCCCGCATACACGACCCTCTTCCCCTTCTCCTCCACCCCTTCCGCCCACCCTCTCCACACGGGCCATCGGTCAGCGTAGACGATGCGCCAGGGAGCGCGCCGCGCGCGCTCATAACATCGAACTCAATCTTGCACCGGTCCCCTCTGCTTCACCGATCGCGCAACGTACACCCCGTCAGCGGGAACGGATTGCGACCTTGGCTGTCCAACATGAACCTCCTCCACCGTCTCCTCCAGTACGACAGCCATATGTAGAGCCAGTCAACGTCGTTGCATTTGGTCGTATGAACGTACGGTGCGGTTTTTGTGCTGTCCTCTTCACCTCCCTCACTCTTACCCGCTCAAACGAGAGCAGCGCAGAGTCTCGCGTCGCAGTCAGCAATAGCGACTGTACTGTCAAGTTTTCCGATGTTAACGTGTGGGGCGCCAAGGGCTTCGGTGGTCCTCCAAAGCGGGTCGATTGACGTGCCCGTGAATCATTGTGTCATCTCCTAATTCCCACTCGTAACTATGGGCCTCAGGCTAGAGGCCCTTCTCACGTCGTCCTCTCTACAGCCTCGATCTCACCGGATGGTCGTACTCTCCTCTCTTTCGGTGACTCCCCACAAGTGTACCTACATGGCATGGCCGGCGGCGCTCGCATCACTACCCACTTGCGCGGCTGACCTTTCCACCCTTCGACACGCCTTCTCGTGCACATCACATGGTGTTGGCGCGCTCCCCGCCTCGTTCTACACAGCCTTCTCACCTTCGGGCTCTAAATTTGCCGTTGCATCCCAAGATTCCAAGAAGGTATGGTTGCGTGTGGGACGTACGCCCCCGCAAGCCGATGGAGGGTTCACCACTGACAGGAGTCATGCACCACCTGGTTGGATGTCGGTGCAACCGGTAACGCCAGCGGGTGGTTGTACGAGGACTCGTGGGATTGGGCCATGCTGGGACATAGGGCACCAGGCCGGGGAGTAAGGAACGTCAAGTTTAACATGCATCGGCGGAAAGGAGATCACGACATTTACTGAGGTGCATCGTCCCTGGTAGTTCTCTTATGAATGGGGAATTGATGTTCGAGCACCAGCGATAGCACACGCCACTGTTACACGTTCGAGCACGAAGATATCGTCCGTATCCGCGCGATTGTCAACGGTCCCCCCCCAGCTATCCTCACCAGGACCGACCCCGGCCTCAACATCAGCTCCCTCGTCACCCCTACTGAGCCACAATCCTATCTATGTACCCTACCCACAAACGACGATGCCTCGACCGCCGCACCTGTACCGCACCCGCATACGCATGCCCATCCACACGATCAGTCACCACTACCACCTCTCTTACAATGCTGCGCCGTCTATCCTAGGACACACGGGTGGTGGCCGTGAGAGGTGCTTGTGTGTACGCGTGCGCCAAATTCACAACGTGCCCGTCTCCGCCAATTTACCTTCCGCTGGTTTTCAAACAATGCCAACATCTACATTTACGCTACCCTCACCCCGACAACGCTCGCGTGCACTGCTTGGTATCCGTTGTGTGCATGGAACCCTGTCACACTCGCAGACCTTGATACAATGACTGCCACAAAAGAATAATTGCAGCATTGGGGTCGTCTTTTGGCTGAATGGGCATCACGGTATGGCATGGACAAGGACCGAAAATATAAGGACCCAGTGGAGATGCGGTGGCGGTGCAGTGTGTTGCTCGGTAGTACTGTACTCAAGTTATTGAAGGTGTTCGAATGTGTGCGCATTACCGCAATGCGGCCAACGGGAAGGATCACAAGTCACATCACCATTTGGCGGTGCCCATGTGCAACCGTTAGTGCTGAATATTTTGGTGTAGACCTGTAGATGGTACATGGAAAACAAAATTTAGACATTTGAAGGCCGTGATTGACCTCAAGGCTGGCTATATCTGACGGCTCGGGTGCAACACTTTGTAGATATGAAATCGGGCTTCATATGCGGCCCGTCCGTTTCCGGGGCACTCAAAAGACCTCTTTGACTCGCAAATGTGGTTTCAGCCGAATTTTCCGGACCGATTTGCTGACGATGATGCCCGGGTGCATCCCCGCAGTCCTTGGAGAAGACTGGAAAGCTCAAGGGGAGTGCTCTCGACCATATTACCGGAACCCTGAAATGAGTTCAAGGAGGGATGGATAATAGACAATATGATCGAAGCGGTGTATCATTGACCTCACACCTCACCTCACAAGCCTTGATGCCGACTGGACCTCGATTGCCATGCGCTACATTTTTTTAGTGTCTGGCATCCGCTTTGATCCGCTTTGACCCTTTTGCTGACCCCTCAATAATTATAACAATAAACTCCCTTTGCGTCTTCCGTTGTGAGCGTGCCAGTGCCTGCCGTCCCAGCACGATTCCCCCTCCCCCTCGCCTTCTTGCCCCCTTTCTCTGCCAACCTACGAAGACCAACGTGTATCGAGCCGACGAACCGTCGTACGTTGAACCCAGCCGTTTGCGCATTGACAACTTCTCTCTTCTAGTTCTCCCAAAATCTCTATCCTCCCAAACTCACTCACGCCGCTCAAGTCGTTACACCATCTGTCCCGCTATGGCCATCGCCGACTTGATCCTCACGCACGTTCCCCTCCCTCAGCTTCCTTACCACCTCACACATTATGTCCGTGGCGCTACTCCTCTCTCGACCTACCCAGTCGTGATAGGTATCCTTGTCGGCCATCTCGCTGCTTCCTTTGGTATTCGCGAGATAATGAAGACACGTCAACCACGAAAACTCTCTACTTTCCTCTTCCGACTCCACAGTGCCATTCTCAGTTCCGGTAGTGCACTTCTCCTTGTGCTCATGCTTGAGGAGATTGTACCCATCCACTGGCGGCATGGGGTTTTTTACGCACTGTGTAACGCCGGGGCATGGACTGAGGTCAGTGACATCCCATTCTCGAAATCCCAGCAACCGAACTATCTGTATGCAGCGTATGGAACTGTATTATATCATTAATTACTACATCAAATACGTTGAGCTACTCGACACGCTTTACCTCGCGCTGAAGAAAAGGTCGTTTGGTCTGTACTGTCTTGGTATTTGGTGTGCTGATGGCCTATTGACCCGTTTCTAGCCTACGCGTACATGTATCATCATTCTGTGACAGTCTTCCTTTGCTTCACTCAACTCAATGGGAAGACAAGCTCTGTAATACTCGTACCCCACTCATCCTACATCTCTTCTGATCGCATTCCTGATAGTCCTGGGCCGTCATCACGCAGAACTTAGCCCTTCATGTCCTTATATGTAGGTGATCCCACTACCTCGTCCACAAGCCTTTCTTATAACCCATTACAGACTCCTACTTTTACGCGGCTGAAGGTGGCGCGAAGGTATGGGTGAGTAGTTTGCTTGCCAATTTTCCCTGCCCGGGCAGATTGACATATGCTGACTCTATATTCCTCAGTGGAAGGAGCACATACCTATTATTCAGATCCTCCAGTTTATCGCCGCCGTGCAAATTGTCTACTTCGCGAGTGAGTCTAACGATCTTTGATGTAGCAATCTATCTAATGCGATTGCTTTTTCAGCTTATTCCCAGCTTGCCAGCACCTATTGGCCTGCACTTCCGTCACTTGGCAGCTGCCAAATATCTGGGTCGGCTTCTTTCTTTGGTTGCGCGATACTCTCCAGCTATCTTCTGCTCTATTCCAATATCCGAATTGATGCGTTCAAAAAGCTATTTACAAATGGACACGTAAATGGCGATGCGTGAGTTTATTTTGATGTTTGTTTCTGATCCACGGCTAATGGCTTTGTTGAGTGCAGGCCCAAAGAAGATTAAGGATGGTCATAGAGAAAAAGTGCACGTGAATGAATGCAAGTCATTGGCAGGGATTTTATTTATTTATTGTTACCTGATATACCACCATAGTTGTCTGAACTGTTATTAAGCCTGCAGCTGTGCTCATGTGATATTTATATGAGTGGGACTTTCACCCAACAACACATCCAATATCTCAACTTGATACGACTCAAGTTCTAAGCTTCTGGTTGCTTAATATTGCTCAAAGCACTGAGAGGGGTGTGCCTAGCCTGGCCTGGCTATAGCGCGCTAAGCTGACATTATCTCGCTCACTACAAGAATGCATGAACTTATTTGTTGATCACGGTTTCAGGTGTATTTAGCGAATGTAGTGTAGAGCCACTCTATGGTACACGGAATACCTGGTACGTCATAACGGACTGTGGCCATCCGATCATGCCATGGCATTCAGACCACCGTTTTGACGTATATATGGGGGTATAATGACCGACGCACACGATCTCAATAACGCCGCAGGGCTTTCGGTGTTCGATGACATCTATCGAACAGCGGTGTCGAACTGTTTCGGTTCCTGTAGGGGCATCTCGGCTGTCACATGACGGAGTGATATCGATGATAGAGTTCCCGAAGTCGACGCTGTAACGCGTGTGAGACTATGGTCCACAGCGGCGTGTCGCGTTACGATGACGATGTTCTCCACTGATGCGGCGATGGCGAGTGTGTTTGCACCGAGACGTACGATGCACTATTCCACTGCAGTATGAGCACGGCGACACGTCGTCGTCCATCAATAATAATAATAATAATAATAAACGAAATGAAATGAAAAACGCGCACCTCTGAAAATCACACCAAAACATCCAGGAGATCAGCCCCAACAACACCTCTCATTTTGACCGTCAACACTGCCGGAGCTTTTCAAATTTTGCGCCCGTCAGCGGTATTATTGGATGAGTTCGGTGAATTTGTTCTCTTGCACAGGACAAACCCGCATCGCATATGCTTCATCTGCGGAGAGGTGCTGTTGTGTTACAGGGTACAGCCTGCCGCCACTGCTGTCACTTCTCCAATAATCCCACCATCCCTCGAATTGCCCAGAGTGCTCGAATGCATGGACGTTATTAGACAGTGTCCGGTTGAGTATTCGCGGTATCGTTGTGATGCCGATGAGGCAAGGCGATGGCAATTAATATTGCGGACCTGATGGCGAAGTAGAAGGGCATAGGGCGTACTACAGTAGAAGCGTAGCACAAGCATGGGCTGCTAAATAGAGCGTGTGATATGTGGGAGTTCTATTTGGCAGCGTTGTCATGACCCGGGTCTGGCCCGGTCGAGTGGCGTGACTTTTGACTGACCATTTCATAATCAGTCAAGAGTCCTTGAGAAAGTTCTACTATATTAGGAATGACCCCCGCGTCGAACGTTGTCGTGGATACCTTGGTGGGTGACTTGACTAACGCGACCCTGGGTCAAGTTGACTTGTACATCACTGCCCCTGCGTGACGCCTGTGTAGTACTCAATGTGCCCTGTGGCTAGTGATCCGTCTCCCTTTTCGTCCTCTCCTACAAACCCCTCTCACCCAACATCATGCCCATTCACACCAGCGCCGCCTTGTCCTCCAGTTTTCAGCTGATAATCAATAATGCCTTGGAAGCATATGAAAAGCGTACAAAGAAGAATCTTCTTACCCATCCGCTCGCTGAACAACTCCAAGCCTGTGACTCTCCAAGCGCCATTCTCTGTGTGCTTCGACAACAGGTCCAAGAAATCAATCAGTCTCAAACTGGCGACGAAAGGCTGACAAAATGGCTCGATCCAACCGTGAACGTCCTCTATGCCCTCTCTGCGATGCTCGGCGAGGGTATTGGCCTTGTAGGCTTTGAGACATGTTTTTGATTACGAACTGCACACTCATAGTTATTTATCGCAGGCTCTCCCGCCTGCAAAAGTGATTTTTGCAGGTGTTGGCGTCCTTCTTCTAGTCCGTACTTCATCCTCTATGCCCTCTCAGGGGGCCATCTAATGTCCACGTTTCAGGCGGTTAAGGATGTTCGCGCGAGTAACAGCACTATCATTGACGTCTTTGAGCGCATGGAATCCTTCTTTCTGCGTCTCGAGGTTTACATCGAGGTACAACCGACCACCGAAATGAAGAATATAATCATAAAGATACTGGTCGAAGTACTCTCTACTCTCGCGATTGCGACAAATGAGGTCAATCAGGGTCGAACAAGTGGGTTCTTATGATGAATGTTTGTCATTGGCTGAACCACAGTCAGAAAAATTTCTGAAAAAGTTAATTGGAAGGAACGATATCAAGGCTGCCTTGAGTAAGCTAGACAAGCTGACACAAGAGGAGGCTCGGATGGCTACCACGCAAGTTCTGAAGGTCACTAGTAGTGTCGATGAAAAGGTTGTCAGCGTCAATGAAAGAGTGAAGGTCATCGACGACAGAATCGCAGAGATTATTGATGGTTCGCAAACTTTAGCCCACATCGTAGACCAAGCGAAACGTTCGTCATCTCATAACCTTATCCGACCCAGCCTTGACGGTGGTGATTCTTCCATTATTGCAGGGAATCAATTACATGAGAACCTTCGCAAATGGCTTTCCCCACCAGACCCATCCACCAACCATAATACTGCATGTGGTGCTCATCTCAAAGGAACTGCGACATGGTTCTTTCAAGAAAGCATTTTTCAAAGATGGAAGTCCACAAATTCCCTTCTTTGGATTCACGGAAAGCGTACGTTCCTCATCCGCTGTCCAGTTGACACCTTCCGACGTTCTTCTATCTTCCAGCAGGCTCTGGGAAGAGTGTACTCTGGTTCGTCGGATCTTACTTACCTAATTTGTCCGAGGCTACTAATGCCATTTGTCAGTTCCACGATTATTCAAGCTATTAAAGCCATGTGCAAGGCCGGAGAAGCCTCCATGGGTTATTTCGATTTCGATTTTCGAGACACAAGCAAGCAACACGGGCGTGACCTAGTCACTTCCCTTCTCTTCCAACTCTCTGCTCTCTCGGATCCCCACTGCGAAATTTTATCACACCTTTATGCGGCTCACGACTGCGGCGCGACACAGCCCAGTGATCAGGATTTGAAAACCTGCCTGAAAGAAATGCTCACTGTTTCAGATCACTGTCCAAGTTATATTATTATATATGCACTGGATGAATCTCCTGACACCTTTGGGATTCCCTGTCCTCGTGACCAAGTTCTTCAGCTTGTAAAGGAACTCGTCGAGCTTCGCCTACCGGAACTCCATATATGTGTTACAAGCCGCCCAAAGCCCGACATACGAGGTGTTCTTGGGCCTCTTAACCCTCTCCGCATTTCCCTTCACCACTAAAGTGGGCAGCATAAGGATATTATGGACTACGTTAGGTCGGTCGTATACTCGAACTCGGAACAAATCATCAAGAGATGGAGGAAGGAGGAAAAGGATCTCGTGATTGAGACACTCTCTAAACGGGCTGAAGGAATGTAAGCAAATTGCTTAACGCTTGTGATAGCTGTTCAAATTGCCAAACAGGTTTCGGTGGGTGTACTATCAGTTGGAAATCCTACGCCACTGTCTTCCCTCGAGTGTCCGGCGTACCCTAGAGGAGCTACCTGAATCTTTGGACAAGACGTACGCGCGCATTCTGGAGGAAATCAAGAGGCCGAATCGAGATCATGCTCGCCGTCTACTGCAATGCCTCGTTGCGGCTATTCGGCCACTTCTCGTGGAGGAACTCGCGGAAGTCCTCGCTATTGACTTTGATGTGAAAGGGGTCCCGAAATTGAAACCGAGTTGGCGCTGGGAGGATCAAGAACAAGCACTTTTATCTTCATGCTCCAGCCTAATCACCATTGTCAATGCCGGTAGTTCACGGGCAGTGCAGTTCTCGCACTTCACTGTCAAAGAATTCCTGACCTCGCATCGCCTCGCGACTTGGAGTGGAGATGTCTCGCGTTATCATATCCTCCTCCATCCTGCGCACATAACTCTAGCACAAGCTTGTGTGAGTGTTTTGCTGCACGTAGACGGTCGCGCTGTTATGGACAACATCCATAATGATTCTCCTCTCGCGCAATATGCCGCTATACACTGGGTTTCGCATGCCCAGTCCGGGCGTGACTTTTCACGCATCGAAGGAATGGAATATCTCTTCGACCAAGGCAGGCCACACTTCGCCTCATGGCTCCGACTGTACAACGTCGACACGAAGCCCGATGCCAACTCTATCTTCCTGACGTTCATCTCTTTCGGCGAATCAGAAGCGGTCCCCCTCTATTACGCTGCTCTCTGTGGATTCTATGGTATTGCAAGACAGATCATTGCTAAGCATCCGTCACATGTTAACGCACGTGGTGGCTACTACGTGACACCTCTGGTAGCAGCGTTGGCAGGGCAGCATTTCTGGACGGCAAATTTGTTGCGTGTCCATGGCGCAGACCTAAATGTCCGGTGCTATGATCAAAGCACTCCGCTGCATGCTGCAGTTCAATCTGGACATTTAGAGATGGTTCAAATTTTGATTCTGTACAAAGCAAATGTCAATGCGCAGAACATCGTCGGCTGGACACCATTACACACTGCATCGCGTCTCCATCAACCCAATATCGACGTGATTCGATTATTGCTTGAGCATGGCGTTCATGTAGATGCGCAAGCAAAGGACGGCTCAACTGCGTTGCACGAGGCATTGACTCACGGGTCCCCAGAGGTAGTACGCCTGCTCCTTGAGCATGATGCGAGCGTGGAAATGAAGGGCTACGGGGGAAGGACCCACGTCAGATGGCGTCTGGGACACGTGACAAAGCCATCAAATTGAAATTACTGAAGGAATTTTCAGTGCCAGGTAGTACTGCTTTCAACCATTCAATTGATCAGCATAGTCGATTGACTGCCCAGCGGACAGGACGCATACAACACATGTCAGGTAATGCCATCCTGAGTCATTCAGATCATTCAGACGCAGCCACCTATTGTTCTGCCCCACTATGCCGTCCACCGAATATTGCTCTCGGCCATTTGGATCATTCAGATACAGCGACCTTCTGGTCTGCTCCGCCAACTCATCCGCCGTTTAATGCCGTTATGGGAAGGGAACATATTCATGCGAGGCGACAAATCCTTATTCCACCCACTCGCACATTCCGACCGCGGTACATGGCACCAAGCTCCTAGCCCGAGGGCCGAACATGTCATTCGTGAAGGACAGTGATTTTTTTTAAAACCTGAAAATGACGGGGTATCAGCGTTTGATACTGGATTGAGACGGCGATGACTCATTGGCTCGGTTTGGCATCGACAGGTCCGGGGAGACAGCAAGAGAGATAGAGAGAAAAGAGGGTACACGCGGGGTGGAAAAAGAACGAGAAAGGATAGGGAACTGGATTGCGAGTATCCTCGACTAACATTATACACTTAGCTATTATGTAACTTAGAGTCCAACGGGAAGCTAATGCGGGCGGCGGGCGAGGGAGCGAAAAAGAATGACTTGGAGGTGACGCGTGTCAACCAATGCAGTCACCAGCGCATGATCTAGGGGTGGTTGTGATGATGCCATCCTCGAACGAGGAGGCTACGTAAATACATCCCAAGTATGAAAATAGGGGTGTCATCAAGGAGAGGGTTTACGCGTCGTCGTTGTGTAGGACATATCGGAAAAACGAGAAAAATGTCGGGAAAAATGTAAAGAAAAGAAACTAAGGGCTGCATTGAAGGCATGCGCACGCATCACAAGTTTTTGTAACTCTAGTCATGGGTAGTGTGACCGCCCTCAAAAAGCAACATCTTAGCCATTGTGGATTGTCCCCTTTCAGCGCCCTCATATTGAACACAACAACCGACCCAACCAGATGAACCAGACCAAGAATAACTCGTCGACCATGAAAAGCGCAATGAGGCTAGCTTCCAAGCCGGACCATATCTCTATCCCCCTGGGGGGCGAGCCTGCGGAGCATGCCGGGTATAACGATATCGAGGATGGTGGCGGTCGCGGAGAACACGATGAGGACTGTGACGACTACGTGTACGAGGACAGCCGCGGCGGATGAGTTCGGGTGTTCTGATAGGTTGTAAGGCTGTAGGCATTTCATTTTTATGGATGGTGGTGCACTGCTGCCTCCCGAGCGCTTCCACGAGCATCAAGTAACTTAGCAGAAGGCAGACGCCTTCCTCAGACGACGAAAGGATGCTGCCTCGATGCACATTGCACTGTGGACCACGCACTTGCATTGCCTAGAATATCCTGGAGTGCGCGCGTTGCCGCACTGGCACCACGGCTTTCGGTTGTAACCGTACTGAGATACACTAATACACCTTTTGAGGCCCCAGCCAAAACATAAACGAAAAGAAGGGGGAAAAAAAGTTCCGTTACCCCAGATCTAGAGCTGAGCCGAGAACCAATAAAAGTGAGAAGAGGAGAGAGTAATAACTTATAGAATCGTGAGTGACCACGCGACATCGATCCACAAACAACAAAAGGGACAACAAGTGTACATGCAAAATGACAGCCAGTTACAAAACGTTGATAGCAGACAACACAGAGGGGTGTATGCTATGTCGGTAGAAAACGCGCTGAAATGAATACGTTAATGCTAAATATATGCAACGGGGTTTGAGGTTTAGTGGAGCTGGCCTTGGAACTTACCGGCTTCGGCGTTCATTTCATCCGGTGTAAGCTTGAACGCCGCGATACCGATGAATATAAACCCTATAAGTGAACCGAGCTGAAATACGATCCAGAACATCGCCCATACTATCCATCACAAGACCCGGTGAGTCATGTACAGTTTCGCCCCTGACAAGCCGAAAAAAGAGTAAAGAACGCACCGTGTGCTGGAACCGTCTTGTAAAGATATGAGAATTGGGTGCAATCCGAATCGTGAGCTTTCCGGAAGAACTTTTCGTCGGTTATGTCCCCTTTGCCAGAGCGATGTAAACTTGCCGGGAAATCGGTTCTACGGCAGCGTGGACGTACAGATAACGTATAATATGCTAGGCATGTGCGGAGACGCTCAATGATACGTAGATGAATTAAAATTTTAGCTTACTGGATCATGCCAAGGAAAAGCATATACCACCGTAGCGCCTGGCTGCAGATATATATGGAATGGACCATAAGCGGAAAATCCAACTATCTAGAAAAGGTGATCGTGCGCACGCGTGATCGATGAACCAAAATCCCACTAATAAACCCTCATAAGCGATGGTGAGCAAAATCGTTCTAATACGCATGTGCCCCGTTATCCCTTGTTCGCCACATTTATGCGCGCGCGAGACGCGACGTACAGTTTATCCCTGACGAGAGATAACGGTGCTATTAACCCGACGGCCGCGACGAAGCTGAGGAGTTTGGCCGCTAGAGTGTCGAAGCCGCCAAGGATGAATAAGCCACCCATGAGCGTAGAACCGACATATCCGGCACAGAGGATCGAGGCGGGGTGGCCGTCCTGCACGGTAGTACAACCACCCATCGCGGGATCTATCGACATTCGCGTTATCGTCCCTCCTGTCATGATGGCCTATCATACAAACATAGGTTGCACGCCAAAAGTGTGGAGAAATGTAAAAGCGGGGCTCGGCTCACAAGTACGGCATGACAGAGTTCATGCCAACCGATGGCGAAGAGTTTGAGAGGGATGATCATTAGTCTTGCGCCGGGGATGGTCCACAGACCGAAGAGTACTACTGCATAAACGATTATCTATCCACTCATCTTGAGCATATAGGTAGGAGGGGAGTACAGATGAGAGAGGGGAACGCACTACGTAGAGCACCGTAAACTGGAAGGAAAGTGAGGGGAGGGGCAGGAGGAAGGAGGGCGTGTATGTCGCACCTGGTCATGTGTGGGCACGATGCCGCCGTTACTGTCTCTCGCAGAAATGTGTGGGAGCCAAGGATCCGACATAGGGGTGACGCCTGTTTATAAGAACGAAAAGAGGAGGGAGAGCGTAACCGTGGAAGAAGGAAACGCGACTGCGGACGTGGAGAGGCAAAGAATGGTTGTAGTTGTTATGGAAAGGGCCATGCAGAGGTCGCCGAGAGGAATACTTATACGTTTCCTGGCTGCACACCCGCCGTGGGTGAAGTGGGCTGTCTTCACACACATCCCTGTCCTCGTGCTGAATGCGTTGCAGTATCGTGGTCTACTCCCGGCCCGCTTTCTCCCGCTTTCAATTATGGCGCACATACACCACGTGACCGTGTCTCTGCTGTACAATTCACGTTCGCTTCACTTGATAATTCTCCCAACCGACCTCCTCCAATTTCTCCACTTTTCCTAGCACCTCCTTCTCCAATCCTTTCAGATAGTCTTCCATATCTCGTACCAAGCGCGAATTTCCAGCAGCGAGTATGCGCACGGCGAGCAGTCCCGCATTCGTTCCGTTGTTGATGGCCACCGTGGCGACTGGGATCCCACGCTGCTAAGGCGTTAGCTGACCAGAACAGAGAACATAATAAGGTGTAGAAAACTAACTGGCATCTGTACGATACTATGCAGCGAATCGACCCCATCGAGTGAGCTCCCTTTTACAGGGACCCCAATCACGGGCAGCGCCGTCATCGCAGCGACCATACCGGGGAGGTGAGCCGCACCACCCGCGCCAGCTACAATCACTCGGAGTCCTCGCGCCGCCGCAGACCGCGCGTACTCTATCAATCGGTCCGGCGTGCGATGCGCCGAGACGATCGTCAGTTCGTATGGCACGCGGAAGCGATCAAGCATGTGCGCTGCGGGCAACATCACGGGCAGGTCCGAGTCGGAGCCCATGATGACCCCGACCAAAGGCTGTTTGTGCGAGAGCCCCGAACTAGGTCGCGGTGCCTCAGGCGCGTGTAGATCAATATCAGAGGCATCCCCGCCTGGGAGACGCTGTAGCAGCTGGCGGAGACGAGTGCGGATCTCGGCGTCTGAGTTCGCCGTCAGGGTTATGTGTCCCATCTTGCGACCTTTGCGACACTCTGCCTTGCCGTAGAGGTGAACACTTGCACCCTGCACGCCGAGCGCGAACTCTGCAAAGTCAACAAGCTCGGACATGTTGTTCGACGAGCCGAGGAGGTTGAGCATCGCGGCGGAGGGAACTTTGAGCGCCGTCGAGCCGATCGGGAGGGAGAGGACGGCACGGAGATGATTTTCGTATTGTGAGGTCTCACACGCTTCGATGGTGTAATGGCCCGAGTTGTGAGGTCGAGGCGCGATCTCATTCACGAGAATTTGACCTTTGAACGTCAATTGCGGGGCGGGATGGTCAGTGTATTTTCTAAGAAAATTGCAACTTGAACACACCATCTGCCAAGACTCATCAGTACAGTCGACGCCCTCTTAACCCATACCCTTTTTGGAGCATTTATTTCCACTTCATGGCTGGCACAGAACTCTGCACCA
>WNFO01001958.1_pt1 | contig 17351 bp, 15 predicted proteins | sample 5400251 | NCBI WGS metagenome assembly WNFO01 (sample SAMN13153354, study PRJNA577476) | soil metagenome | isolation source: 100 cm saprolite under Madrone tree | place: USA:California | collected 2016-06-14
AAGCCTACGCGACGAGACCAACAAACTGGCTCCACTGCAAGGACTTACTATAAATTTCCGAAATCTGGCTCCTTCCCCGAGCAGCCACTTCTGCCGAGCGCGGCCAACTTCGCAGGCACTCCGAAATCATCTCCAACGCATCGTCCGGAGAATCGTACGCTTCCATGGTTTCGCCCGCGCTCATACCGTCGGGATAGTTGCCAGCGTCGGACACCATCAGTGCGCCACAACCCATCGTCTCAAAACAGCGCATATTTCCTCGATCCGGACCGGCGATGTCGATGGCGCCATTCAGCACGATCTTCGATCTTCCAATTAAATCGTAGAGCTGCCGACCAAAAACTGGGGGCTTGGCAATTTTCGCAATCGCACTCGGACGGCGATATTTCTGCATCGGCAGAAGGCGGCCGAGTGGACTTTCCGCGAGCAGCGTCAGGCGCGACGCATCGAGGCAATACATCACTTGCCAAGTGTCAGCGAGCTTCGCCACCTGTTCAAGAACCTTTGCGCGTATTGAATGATGTCGGGAGTATCCGCCGACAAAAAGCACATCGATGGGCCGCTCACCGTGTCCATACTCTACCATTACTGGATCGACGGCTGGGAAGAATACCGCGGTTCGGCATCCTTTGCGGCGCCAGAAATCCAAAATCGACGGGAAATTTCCAAACACTGCGTCATAGGCGGTCAAATCCACCTGCCCCGATGGCACCGCGCGCCAGCAAACTGCTTTTCTGACACATCCGGGCAGCTTGCGAACGAAAGCACTAGGGTAACGCACGGGATCGAGGTTATAGAACACTTCGGTTCGATGGTGCTCGATCTGCGCGAGCAGAATATCTTCAAGCGGTGCCTCGGCGCGAATCACTTTATGTTCAGATAGGGCCATATTCGTCCGACCGATTCCCAGTCCCACGTCTTGGACGCGGTCAGACGGTCGACCGCCTTGCGCAGGTTGATCTCATCGACGAGTTCGGCGAATGCCGAAACTTTCCGATCGAGCAGGGAGGCTGTCCAGCCCGAAAGCGGTCCGTTCAGCCATTCCGGCATCGGTGAATTGAAGCCGACCTTGCGGCGGCCCATGCGGATGGACTCGGGCATCCGACCCGCCATCGCCCGTCGTGCGATCATCTTGGTATAGCCGTCGGATGACTTGCTCGCTTCCGGAAGCGCCATCGTGTAGGTGACGAGCCGCCAGTCCATGAACGGCATTCGCACCTCAACGCCATGCGCCATCGAGGCCCGATCGAAATTGCGCAGAATGGTCGGCAGCACAGTGCTGTGAAACATCCGATACAGCCGCCGGTTCAGCGCGCCCCATTCACGCGGTAGCGCATCATCGTCACCGACAAGGCTTAGTTGTGCCGGCACGGCGCCCGGCCCGCCGCGCAAGAAGTAATGCCCCCGGGCTTTGACCGTCATTGCGCGCAGCATGTCGACGGACCGCCTCGCCAACGGCGAATTGGAGGCCACTCCCGCCAGAATATTCCTCAGGCGAAATGCTGCGGATTGATTCTCTTGCTGATAGGCGCCCATCAACTCATCAGCGCCGTGGCCATCGAGCGAAACCAGCACCTTCTGCCGGCGAAGCTCCCGGTACAGCAGCCACGGGGCGCTTGGCAGCGAAATATAAACGTCATCGCTGTCCGCAAGGATCCGTTCGAGCTCCGTCAAGGCATCCTGGCGACCGACTTCCAGGATCGTCGGATGGACGCCCGCCCATGCTGCCGCTTCCTCCGCCATCGGCCGCTCGTCGTTTGAGGCTCCCGGGAACGCGGCGACAAACGCGTGGCGCCAGGCGGCGCTATCGCGCGGTCCCATCCCTGCTTTGTCGTGCGCCGCCATCGAGCAGATCACGGCGGATGAGTCAAAGCCGCCCGACAGGCAGGTTCCAATCGGAACGTCGCTGCGCATTCGCAGCGCGACGGCGTTGCGAAATAGCTCGCCGAAGCGCTCAACGCGCTCGGTCTCGGTGCTCGGCACATCCGGCAGGTGATCAAGCGTACACCACCAGCGCCGGATCTCTAGCCGGCCTTGCCGCAGCCTCATGAAGTGCCCGGCCTGCAGCCGGCGCACCTCGCGGCAGAGGGTACGTTCGCTGCCTTCAATACTGAAGGCATCGAGCATCAACCTCCGCGCCACATCGATGTCAAGCGAAGTCGTGATCAATCCGCTTTCCACCAGAGCGTGATGCTCTGACGCAAACACGAGACGGTCTGGCGACAGCGCGTAAAGGAGCGGCTTGATGCCGAAACGGTCCCGCGCGAGAAATAATTCCTTCCTCTCGGTGTCGAATATCGCGAGCGCCCACATTCCGTTGAAGCGGGACAGCATCCCCTCCTGCCATATACGCCACGCCGCCAGAATGACCTCGGTATCCGATTGGGTCCGGAAATTCGCACCCAATGCCTCGAGCTCGCGGCGGAGCTCGAGGAAATTATAGATTTCGCCGTTGTAGACAATCACGTGACGGCCGTCGTGGGACAGCATGGGCTGGTAACCGCCCGCACCAGGATCGATGATCGCTAGGCGCCGGTGGCCGAGAGCGACGTTCCGTTCCGCACTGAACCAGTGTCCAGCGCCGTCCGGGCCGCGATGAGCCACCAGGTTCGTCAGGCGCTCGATTTCGGCCGGCTCTACGGATTGGCCGCGAATGTTAACGATACCGGCAATTCCGCACATGATGTTAAAGGACTTTCCCAGGCAGGAAACGACTGGCAATCACCCGCAGATCCCGCCAGCACGTCCCACCGTACGGACCGATACTCGAAACTGCGACGACAACAACGAAGATAACGCACGCCGCCAGGCCATACGACACCCCAATGAACCACCAATGCGGGACCTGCTCGAATAATCGTTCGGCCACAAAGAACCGCAATGCGATCGCTGTCACAATCCCGGTGCCCAGCGGCTGTAACACAAAGTGAATCACGCGAGGCCACATGTCCGGCAGGCTGAAGCTTTGCCGCAGCAAGGTCATAGTGACGACAATCTGCGCCATCATACCAAGACAGGCGCTCCACCCCGCCGCCCGCCAACCGAAGTAAGGTAGCGTCAGGGCGCTTGTGGCAAGCGTAACGACGGCCGTCACCATCGCGATCGAGGCGTTGGAGCGTGACCGGCCGTTGGCCAGAAGAAAGTACGCGAATACGTTAGAGGCACATCCCAGCATTCCCGCGACGGCTAGCACGACAAGCAGCCCCTGGGTCTCGACAGCAACTTCTTTTCCCGTCCAAACGTGAAGTAGTGGACCTGCGACAGGGATGAGTGCGCCAAGTACAATAGCCGCCAAAAGATTCAGTACCCAGGACGAGCGAAACAGCAGGTCGGCAATTCGATCGCCCGATTCCTTTTGCAGAGAACTAAAAAACGGAAACAGTATCTCGCCGATTTTCAAGATGCCGATATACACAGCTTCTTCTAGGCGCTGGGCGATTGTGTAGTATCCGACGAATTGCGGTGCGAGAAACGCACCAAGCAGGTATCGGTCGGCCTGGCTCGCAATCAGGCCGCCACCCTGAGCGGCGAACTGCCAGCCGCCCAGCCGCATAAGACCGCCAAGTGGCCCGCGGTGCAGGCTTGGGGACGCTACCCATTCACCCACCATGTGCCGTGAAATCGCGAATGACACGACTAGCCCCGTGGCAAAGCCCAAGGCTTGACAGCCAAGAAAGGTCGACGCCTGCGGCCAGCGGGGGATCAGTACCAACATCGAAAGGGTCGAAACGACTGCCGTCGCTACGCTGATCGATGCACTCCGCGCATAATCCTGACGCGCGGTGAAGAGGGCCAGAAAGACCGTGGAGATACATTGGCATAACCATCCGCCCGCACCGAACACAAAGGCCAACGTCAGATCGTTTGCCACCTCCCCGCCTAGATTAAAGACATGACGGGCAAGCGGCGGACCGACCAAGGATAATGTCATTGCAATGGTCACACCTCCTGCGCCTGCCAGTAACAAGGCGGTGGCAAAAAAGCGGCGAGCCTCATCACGCTCACCAGGCGCCAGGCGGTGAGCCAACTCCCGCGTCGTCGACAACGCGAGGGCATTACTAAACGCCAATGCGGGCGCTATGCATGCCGTCACTAAACCAGCGACACCGAACACGGCCGCCCCAAGCCGGAACAGGACGAAGGGCAGAATCAACAGATTCAATCCGACGCTGACGAGAAAGCCGCTCGCATTCCAAGCGGAGTTTCCCACCAAATGAGATTTGCTTTTCACCGCGGCCATCTCAGAGATCAAATTGCATCGTGGTCTGACCGTTCGGATCGCAGACGGAGGAAGCCCTGTCCCCGAATTATCATTGCCACCGAACCGTCAGAAATGGCAAATCGCGAAGCCTCCAAATTGGCAGGGCGGCAGATTCAGGCCCAATCAGCGGCTCGCGGGTCGAGTTTCGCGGTGGCTGCTTAGCGCAGGTACGTGGCAAAGGATACCTCACAGGCGGGCTTGGCACGGTTCCGCGGGCCGGGGTATCTTCACCCCGGATTGGGGATATTCGAATGACTGATCGACGATTTTATCTGCTGCTGACTTTGCTGCTCTTGGCGCTCGGCGGTGGCGAGGTTGTCTACGCGATGGTCGGGCCTCTATCAGAGCCGACGCGCCTGCTCGACGAACTCAGCAGCATCAATCGCGTGCGGTGAGCCTATGCGATTTGTTTGAATCAGTCGATCTCGGTCCGCAGGCGGGAGCGTCCGGCAATGCCGACATGTCCTGCGTCCCCTGCCCGCGATCGGCTATTGAATTTGAAACGAATCTACCCGATCAAAAAAGGCAGCTATTTCCCGGAGTCCCTGAATGCCCTTCCCGCGCGCCTCGCAGGCCCTGTCCCGCTTCACCGTGCTCGATCTCACCCGGGTCCGCGCCGGGCCGACCTGCGTGCGGCAGCTGGCCGACTGGGGCGCCAATGTCATCAAGATCGATGCGTTGCTGGAGGATGCCGGCGGCGAGCAGCCGGGCGGCCCGCGCCACGGTTCCGACTTCCAGAATTTGCACCGCAACAAGCGCGCGATGACGCTCAATCTCAAGGATCCCAGAGGCCTCGAGGTGTTCCGGCGTCTCGCGGAAAAGGCCGATGTGGTGGTCGAGAACTTCCGCCCCGACGTGAAGACGAAGCTCGGCATCGATTACGAGAGCATTCGGAAAATCAACCCTCGCATCGTCTATGGCAGCATCTCCGGGTTCGGCCAGGACGGCCCCTACCACAAGCGTCCCGGCTTCGATCAGATCGCGCAGGGCATGGGCGGGCTGATGTCGATCACCGGCGCCCCAGGCGGGGGTCCGATGCGGGTCGGCATTCCCGTCGCAGACCTCACGGCCGGGCTGTTCTGCGCGAGCGGCATTCTCACGGCGCTCCTGGAACGCGAGGTCTCCGGCGAGGGCCAGTGGGTCCAGACCTCGCTGCTGCAGGCGCAGATCTTCATGCTGGATTTCCAGGCCGCGCGCTGGCTGATGGAACAGGACATCGCCAGGCAGGCCGGCAACAATCACCCGACCAGCATTCCCACCGGCGTGTTCAAGACCTCGGACGGCTATATCAATATCGCCACCACGGGGGGCAGGATCTGGGAGCGCTGCGCGCAGGCGCTCGGCGCGCCGGAGCTCGTGACCAACCCTGAATACGCCACCGCCCCGGCACGCTCAAAAAACCGCGACGCGCTCAATGCCGAGATCGGCAAGCTCACTGAAAGGAAATCCACCGAGACCTGGGTCCGGGAGCTTAACGCCGCCGGCGTGCCCTGCGGCCCGATCTATTCCATCGACCAGATGTTCGACGATGCCCAGGTCAGGCATCTCGGCATTGCCCAAGACGTACCGAATGCCGAAAACCGACACATCCGGCTGGTCGGCCAGCCGGTGACGCTGTCACGGACGCCGAGCAAGATGGCGGCCCGGCCGCCGGAGTTCGGCGAGCAGACCGACGAGGTGCTTGCCGAGTTCGGCTTCAGCGCGGACGAGATCGGGAAGTTGAAGCAGAGCAAGATCGTTTGACCCGGCAGCAGAGCCGAACAGCAAACATGAATTAGATAGGACCGATCGACGAAATCGGCCGCCTATTGATTTCCGAGGATGCGCCTTCGGTATAAGGACAAAAGTAGTAGTAGATTTTTTATGCTCGTATAAGCTGCATATTCCGCAAATCAGACTCCATAACTCATTGAAAAGTCTAATGATTCCCAATAGGCGACGCAGATATGGATCCAATTCCACAAAAATTAAGCATCGACCGTAACGACGCTTCCCGGCCGCAGCCATTTTTGGCAGAACGAACCCAAATGAAATTAAGATGCAAAAACGGGATGTTAGCTCAGCAACGCCGCCCAAGCACACCGCTTACTAGCCGGACGCCTTCGCCGGCCGCATCAGCCGCCCGACGCTGCCGAACGCCTTGTCGATCAGCGGCCAGAACAGCAGCAGAAACGCCAGGGTCGTGATCGAGCCGACCAGGCCATTCGACCAGAACACCTTCATGCTGCCGCCGGAGCCGATCATCGACAGCCGGAAAGCATCCTCGGCGCGGTTGCCGAGCACCAGGGCCAGCGTGAACGGCGCCAGGGGGATGCCGATCTTCTTGAAGACATAGCCGACCACGCCAAATCCCAGCATCAGCCAGATATCGAACATCGCGTTCTGGATCGCATAGGCACCGATCGCGCAGGACACCACGATCATCGGCGCCACGGCGGCGAACGGCACCCGCAGGATCGAGGCGAAAATCGGCACCGTGGTCAAAACCAGCACGAGCCCAACGACATTGCCGAGATACATCGAGGCGATCAGGCCCCAGACGAAATCCTTGTGCTCGACGAACAGCAGCGGGCCGGGGTTGAGGCCCCATACCATCAAGCCGCCGAGCAGGATCGCTGCGGTGCCGGAGCCGGGAATGCCGAGCGCCAGCATCGGCAACAGCGCCGAGGTGCCGGAGGCGTGCGCCGCGGTCTCCGGCGCGAACACGCCCTCGATGCGGCCCTTGCCGAAGCTTTCTGGGTCCTTGGAAAAACGTTTGGCCAGATTATAGCCCATGAAGGAGGCCGCGATCGCGCCGCCCGGCGTGATGCCGAGCCAGCAGCCGATGAACGACGAGCGCAGCAGCGTTACCCAGTATTTCGGCAGGTCCCGCCATACTTTCAGCACCACGCGCAGGCTGATGCTGGCGGCGTGTCCGCGCAGCGCCAGGCGCTCCTCCATCGTCAGCAGGATTTCGCTGATCCCGAACAGCCCGATCACCGCGACCAGGAAGTTGATGCCGCGCAAAAGTTCGCTGGAGCCAAAGGTCATGCGCAACTGCCCGGAAACCGTATCCATGCCGATGCCGGCCAGCAGCAGGCCGAGCGACATCGAAATCAGGGTCTTGTGCTTGGCTTCGCGGCCGAGGCCGACAAAGGAGCAGAACGTCAGCAGGTAGACCGCAAAAAATTCCGGCGGACCGAATTTGAGCGCGAAGGAGGAAATCAGCGGCGCCAGAAACGTGATCAGGAGCACCGCGACCAGCGAGCCGATGAATGACGAGGTGAATGCCGCGGTCAGCGCTTCGGCCGCCCTGCCCTGCTGCGCCATCGGATAGCCATCGAAGGTGGTCGCAACCGACCATGCTTCGCCCGGGATGTTGAACAGGATCGAGGTGATGGCGCCGCCGAACAAGGCGCCCCAGTAGATGCAGGACAGCATCACGATCGCCGACGTCGGGTCCATGGTGAACGTCAGCGGCAGCAGGATGGCGACGCCGTTCGGGCCGCCGAGCCCCGGCAGCACGCCGACGAAAATGCCGAGCACCAGCCCGACCATCATCAGCGCAAGGGTTTTCCAAGTCAGCAGGACGGCAAAGCCGTGCAGCAACAGGCCGAAAGCTTCCATTACGTGATCCCAAGTTTTCCGTCATTGCGAGGAGCCAACGGGTCCCGCCTTCGGCGGGCCCGATGCTAAACTCCGCGACGAAGCAATCCAGCCTTTTGCTCTTTAACCTATGGATTGCTTCGCTTGCGCTCGCAATGACGGCCCAATTCCTAACTAGTAGCCAAAGAAAGCTTCGAGCGGCCCCTTCGGCATGATGACGTCAAAGGCGATATCGAAGGTCACGAACATGATGGCGGTGAACAGGAAGGCGGTGAGCAGCGATTTCCACAACGCGATGCGTCCGACCAGACGCATGAAGGCGGCGATCAGCAAAAAACTCGCGACATAGAGCCCGAGAAATTGCATGGCGAGACAAAACAGCAGCGTCGGAACGAACACCGCCATGACGCGCCGGAGCTGCGCACGCGTGACGAAGGTTTCCGAGGCCTCCTTCGACAGCAAGGCGGCGACCAGGCCATAGAGGCTGGCGCCGGCGAGGATCACCGACAGATAAAACGGAAAATAGCCGGACTGCGGGCCGGTCGAATCCCAGGCAATGCCGGTGCGCCAGTTGTCGTAACCAAGCGTCAGCGCCAGCGCCATCAGCAGCAGCGAAACCGTGATGTCGACGAAACGGGTGTCGGTTACGGGCGGCGAGTCGGCCTCCGGCGCGGTCGGGTCGTCGACGACAATTTCAATTTCGGAATCGGACATGAGGGGCACACCAGTGAGAGTTTCTTGACCTCGCCCCGCTTGCGGGGAGAGGTCGGATTGTCTCGGCGACGCGAAGCATCGTCCGAGCAATCCGGATGAGGGGGACTATCCGCGAGTCTGAATGCGTGGGGAGTCCCCCTCACCCCGGCCCTCTCCCCGCACGCGGGGAGAGGGAGAAGATTTACTTCGCCACGAACCCCGCTTCCGTCATCAGCGACTTGTTGAGCGCGTCATCCTCCTCGAGGAATTTCAGCATGTCGTTGCCGGTCAGGAAGATCGGCTTCAGCGCCTGCTTTTCCATGTAATCCTTGTATTCGGGCGTCTGCGTCACCTTCTGGAACAGATCGACATAGAACGCCTGCTGTTCCGGAGTGACCTTGCCGGGCAGGAACATGGCGCGCAGCATCAGGTACTGGACGTCGAGGCCCTCTTCCTTGCAGGTCGGAATATCGTTCCACGACTGGGTCTCGGTCACCTTGGTCTTGTAGGAGATGCGCTCCTTGTCGAACACGCAGAGTGCGCGCACCTGCCCCGCCCGCCAGACCTCGAGGTTTTCGGATGGGTTGTTGACGTTGGATTCGGTGTGATTGCCGACCAGCTGCGTCGCCGCCTCGCCGCCGGACTTGTAGGGCAGATAGGAGAATTTCGCGCCGGTCTTCTGCTCCACGAACACGGTGAGAACGTGATCCTCGCGCTTCGATCCGGTGCCGCCCATCTTGAACGGCGAAGAGGCGGCCTTGGCGGCGGCAATGAACTCCTTCACGGTCTTCGGCCCGGCGGCATTGTCCCACAGCACGAACTGGTCCAGCGCGACCACCGACACCGGCGTCAGCTCGCGCCAGTTGAACGGAATCTTCGCCGACAGCGGCAGCATGTAGATCAGCGAATAGGCGATCAGCACCTTGTTGGGATCGGCTTCGCTGGATTTCATGTACATCAGCGCTTCGGCGCCGGAGGCTCCGCCCTTGAGCGAGACCACCATCGGCTGCTTCATCAGATTGTTCTTCTGGATCGCGGCCTGCATCATGCGCGCCATCTGGTCGGAGGCGCCCCCGGCCCCGGCCGCAACCACGATCTCGACAGGCTTGGTCGGCTCCCACGCCGCCATCGCCGGCACGTTAGCCAACACCGCCGCCAGGGCGGCCATCCCTCTGATGATATTTCGCACGCGATTTCTTCCCTATGCTCTTGTTTGTAGCGGATATTCCAGAATGACCCGCCGTCGTTTATCTACCGGTCTTGCGACGCTCAGTTCAAGCAGCTCCTGAACCTTTGCGCCTATGACTTTCGCATGAGATTGCAGTCCGTTAGCGGCATCCCTTCAAGTCACTTTATTTGCCCTTCCAGTGAGGTGTGCGTTTGTTGAGGAAAGCGTCCATTCCCTCGCGAAAATCCTCGCTCATATAGGCGCGAAGGATCAGGTCCTCGCCCTCGTCGCGCGACAACGTCCGCCGGATTCGGCGCACCGCCTCCTTTGTCACTTCGAGCGTGATCGGCGCATGGCTGGCAACGAGCTGTGCGGTTTCATTGGCGCGGCGCTGCAGGGTTTCCACGTCAGGCACGACCTCGTTCAGCAGCCCGAGCGCCAGCGCCTCCGGCGCCTCGATCAGCCGGGCCGTAAAGATCAGGTCCTTGGTCCGTGCCGGCCCGATCAGCGAGGTGAGCCTGGAGATGTTGGACATCGACAGGCAATTGCCGAGCGTGCGCGCGATCGGAAAGCCGATCCGGGTCGACGCCGTGCCGATCCGCATGTCGCAGCAGGCGGCGATCCCCGCCCCGCCGCCGGTGCAGGCGCCGGCGATCGCCGCGATCGTCGGCACCCGGACCTGTTCCAGGGCGCCCAGCACGCGATCGATCCGCGCCTCATAGTCGAGCGCGTCCTGCGACGTCTTGAAGGCGCGGAATTGCGAGATGTCGGTTCCCGAGGCGAATGCCTTGTCGCCGGCCCCGGTCAGGATCATCGCCTTGATCGAGCGGTCGGCGTTGATGCTCTCGCAGATCGCCGCCATCCGCTCGTACATCGCAAAGGTCAGCGCGTTGCGCGCCTGCGGCCGGTTGAAGGTCAGCCGCGCAATGCCGTTCTCCACCACGTAGAGCAGGTCTTCGCTGGCAGTTACCGGGGCGTTCATCGCGCGCTCTTTCTGTTGCGGGGACGGCTTCACTAGGCAACCGCGTTCCTGGGTTTCGGCATCGGCACCACCTCGCGTCCCTTCAGGACTTCCATGGCGGCGAGCACCCCGCCGCTGCGATGCGGTACCTTGGCGAGATCCAGCCCCATCTCGACGCCCGACAGCGTGCCCATCAGCATCAGCTCGTTGAAATGCCCGATGTGGGCGATCCGGAACGCCTTGCCCTTGATCTTGTTGAGGCCGGTGCCCAGCGACATGTCGAAATTCTCCAGCACCACCTTGCGGAAATGGTCGGCGTCATGGCCTTCCGGCATCACCACCCCGGTCAACGCCGGCGAATAGGCCTGCGGATCCTGGCACTGGGTTTCCAGTCCCCACGCCTTCACCGCGGCCCGCGCCGCCGCGCTGATGCGCTTGTGGCGGGCGAAGACATTGTCCAGCCCCTCCTCCTCGAGCATGGCAACCGCTTCTTTCAACCCATAGAGCAGGTTGACCGCCGGCGTGTAGGGCCAGGTGCCCACCTTGTTGTAGGCAATGACTTCCTGCCAATCCCAATAGGAGCGCATCGACGGATTGGCCTTCGCGATCGCCAGCGCCTTTTCCGACACTGCGTTGAAGCCGAGGCCGGGCGGCAGCATAAGCCCCTTTTGCGAGCCGCCGACCGAGACGTCGATGCCCCAGGCGTCATGCTCATATTCCAGCGCAGCGAGGCCGGAGATGGTGTCGACCATCAGCAGCGCCGGATGTTTTGTCCGGTCCAGCGCTTTGCGGACTTCGAGCGGTTGAGTGACGCAGCCGGTCGAGGTCTCATTGTGAATGACCATCACGGCCTTGATGCGGTGCTCCCGATCGGCCGCAAGCTTTCCTTCAATCTGCGCCAGATCGGCCCCGCGCCGCCAGTCGCCCGGCAGAAAATCCACGTCGAGCTTGAATTTCTCGGCAATGCCGAGCCACAGCACGGCGAACTGGCCGGTCTCGGGCATCAGCACCTTGTCGCCGGGCTGCAGCGTATTGACGATCGCGGCTTCCCAAGCGCCGGTCCCCGACGACGGATAGATCATGACAGGCTGTTTGGTGCGGAAGACGCGCTGGGTGGCCGCCATCACCGCAAAGCCAAGCTCGGCGAATTCGGCGCTGCGGTGATCCATGCCGGGCATGTCCATGGCCCGCAGCACCCGGTCGGGGATGTTGGTCGGTCCTGGAATCTGGAGAAAATGCCTTCCAGTGTGCAGCACGGTCATAGGGCGTCCTTCCCGGGAGTTTTCTTGCGATTGCGGCGCCCGGATAACACTTTTTGACAGTCCTGTCCCCTCGCCCGGCAGCACTGTTAATTGACCGATCACGCCGTTCACCCGGATATGACCTTGAGCGGCGCCGACGTGTTGGACTGGCTGCGCTCCTCGAGATACGTCATCGCCGCCGCCACGCCGCCGGCGCGATGCGGGACGCCGGCGAGCGACAATCCCATCTCGACGCCGGTCAGCGCGCCCAGCAGCGTCAGTTCGTTGCACTCGCCGAGATGGCCGATGCGGAACACCTTGCCGGCGAGTTTTGACAAGCCGGAGCCGAGCGACATGTTGTAATTGTCGAGCACGACTTTTCGGAATTGGTCGGCGTCGTGCCCCGGCGGCATCAGCACCGCGGTGAGCACCGGTGAATATTCTGAAGGCTCCAGGCACAGCACTTCGAGGCCCCAATGCTGCACCGCCGTGCGGGCCGCGGCCGCGAGGCGCTGGTGACGGGCGAACACCGCGTCCAGCCCTTCCTCGAGCAGCATCGCAATCGCTTCGCGAAGCCCATAAAGCAAATTGGTAGCGGGCGTGTAGGGAAAGAAGCCGTTCACATTCGGCTTTAACATTTCCTCCCAGTCCCAATAGGAGCGAGGCATTTTGTTGGTCTTGGCGGCGGCGCGCGCCTTTTCCGAGATCGCGTTGAAGCCGAGCCCCGGCGGCAGCATGAAGCCTTTTTGCGAACAGCTGACGGTGACGTCGACCTTCCATTCGTCATGCCGGTAATCGACCGAGCCGAGCGAGGAGATGGTGTCGACCATGAGCAGCGCGGGATGGCCGGCCTTGTCCATCGCGGCGCGGATGCCGCCGACGCGGCTGGTGGCGCCGGTGGAGGTCTCGTTGTGCACTACCATCACGGCCTTGATCGCGTGCGAGGTGTCCTGCGCCAGGCGGGCCTCGATCGCGGCGGGATCGGCGCCGTGGCGCCAGTCGCCGGGCATGAAGTCGACCTCAATGCCCCAGCGCACCGCCATCTGCCGCCACAGGGTGGCGAAATGGCCGGTCTCGACCATCAGCACCTTGTCGCCGGGCGAGAGCGTGTTGACGATCGCGGCCTCCCAGGCGCCGGTCCCCGAGGAGGGAAAGATGATGACCGGCCCGGCCGTCTTGAAGATTTTCCGGCTGCCTTCGAAAACCGCCTTTGCCAGGTCGGCGAATGCCGGGCTGCGGTGATCGATCACCGGCATGTCCATGGCCCGGAGCACGCGATCCGGAACCGGGCTCGGACCGGGAATCTGAAGGAAATGGCGTCCCTGAGGCTTGGTCATGATTTCCTCCGCTCCCCCGATAGAGGCAGCTTGTTACCCCCATATTGCATTCAATTCCGGCGGGCTCAACTAAATTTTTGCGTTCAATTTTTCGTCGACCAGCCGGTTTTTTCGCATTATGGTTCCGGCCATGAAGCCCGTGATTCCCAGCGACGCCACTGCCCTGCCGGTGCGGTCCGAGGCCGGCACCGGCCGCGAGGAATCCTCGCTGCACGACGAAATCCTCACCCGGCTGCGGGACTACATCGTCGAGGGCAACATCGCCGATGGCGGCCGCGTGCCGGAGCGCGAGCTGTGCGCCATGTTCGGAATCTCCCGCACGCCGTTGCGCGAGGCCTTGAAGGTTATGGCCTCGGAAGGACTGGTCGATCTGTTGCCCAATCGCGGCGCGCGCGTGCGGCAATTGAGCGAGCGCGAACTCGGGGAGCTCTTCGACGTGATGGGCGGGCTGGAAGGACTTGCCGGACGCCTTGCCTGCGAAAACATCACCGACGAGGAGATCGCCGAGATCGAGCGGCTGCATTACGAAATGTACGGCTTCTATTTGCGCCGTGACATGCACGGCTACTTCCGCCTCAACCAGTCGATCCATCAGAAAATCGTCGAGGCCTCGCGCAACGCTGCCTTGCTTGCGACTTACGCCAATTTCGCCGGCCGCATCCGGCGCATCCGCTATTCCGCCAATTTCGCCCGCAAGCGCGAGCGCTGGGGCGAGGCGATGCGCGAGCACGAAATGATTTTGGACGCGCTGCGGCGGCGCGCGGGCAGCGAGCTCTCCGACATCCTGTTCCATCATCTGCGCAACAAGCGCACCGCCGCGATCGAGCATCTGAGCGAAGCGGAGCAAGCGGCGAAAAGCGCAAAGCCGGCGGTAGCGGAGACGGCGTCGTGATCGGCAGCCCGTAGGGCGGATTAGCGCGGCGTAATCCGCCGTTCACCGACAAAGAGGCGGGTTACGCCTTCGGCTAACCCGCCCTACGAGCTAGGATGAAGACGATAGTTCCCCTCGAATAACCTTCTCCAATTCGATCAATTTGGGGGACCCTGAAAGCCAGAAGATTGTGGCAAGAAGTTCCATTAGCGCGGAGTCAATCGCAGTCGGATCGTATCGGAAGGTTATTTCCTTATCCTGCAAAAGGGCGTCTTGGTTAATTGTGACATACGCCGCATTGGGGGACTTCCGAACGTCACAACGCGCCTAATGCGCTCGATTTGCTTTTCATACTCGTTGGTGGCCGTGCCGGAATGCACGCCGTGAGAAAAATTGGCGATGTATTTGATCAAGCTTCTGCGCGTAGACCATATGCCCTTTAAGCAGAGGACTTTCTGAGATAGAAAGTTGTCAGTTGTAAGTTGTTCTGTAACGTCTGGCGGATATTTCGACATGTTAGGCACAGGGTGATTCCCGTCCCCCGCAATAATTCCACGAAATGTTGCACCAAAAAGCGTCACCCCGCCGCTTGCAAAGAATCCGAACGTATGTTTTTCCGCTTTGCGGTAATATGGGTTGTTGTACGGTGCAGTAATATGAATGCGCCCAATGCGTGGCGCTGCGATCTTTTCTAGATCGCCGCCAGTATCAATGAGAAGTCGGCGAAGTTCGTTGCTCACGCGCCTGATTGCGGGTGCATCTATGTCTTTGCGTTTCAATAACTCGCGAAAATATGCCATATCCTCGATGAAGGCCGCCGCGGTAGACTTGGTACTCGTAAGCAGGTGCCGGATGTATTTGAAGTGACCAAATTGCCCGACTAAACACCGATTGATTGCTCGTGAGAAATCCACCCCCGCCTCAATATTCAGAAACGCATCATCAAAATCAGCGAGAACGAGACTCGCGATTGTTGTGGGGTTGAGAGTCAGAACATACTGGAATGGTATCATTCCAGGCAGTGGCAACCAAAGCGAAGGATGCGGTGGCGCTGGAATTGTGAGGACCGGCGTACTCGAAGTACGAACCGGAATTTTCGAACGTATGATCGTAAGTCCGCACCCCTTATAGGTGCGTTCGGTCCATCCCAAGGAAGACGACATATAGTCGAACATTTCCTTTACGAGGTCCGGATCAGAGCGCATTTCGGCGTATTGCTGGCGTTCCTCATCGGTAAAGGAAATGGCACTATCAGGCAATGCCGCAAGGTTCGCCAATTCCATCTGTGTCGCGAAATAATGCGGAGTTCTTGCCTCAAGGTGTCGGATGAGGGCATAAAGGATCGGCTTGTCCGACCTATCAAGGGCGTCCGTTCGCCCGCTGGCAATTTTCGTCCAGGTGTCACTTTGCGATATAGGCGTCTCGATCCGGCTGTTGATTGCACTTTCCACGGAAACCGGCACGCCTGCGCGAAGATGCACGTAGAGATCCCGCTCGAAACCAAGATGTTCGATGGATCGCTCCGCCCAAATGGCGAAATTCCCATTCTTTGCCACGGTTGTGACCTTCCGCTTTTCAGCATCAGTCGCAAAGTTGCGCAGGAAAAACTGTGGCACGTAGTGATGATCGCGCGGCTCGCTCATGGGCTAACGAGCTTTCTTTCGAATACAAAATAGGTCAAGGGGTTCAGCTTGATCTTGACGCAGCAAAGCTCGCTTTTGCGTCCGCAAGGCGCGCATCTAACAAGGCTTTGATAAATTCCACCTGTGTCTGAAGGGCGCCGAACGACATTTCTGCCGTGGTTATCATCGGTCTGCCCTTTTCGTCAGAACAGAAAGAACTCATCGCAATGTATGCGCTGGGCGGCATTGGAAGACCTGAATCCCACACCGGGCGACCTGATTTGAAGATTAGCTCGATACGAAATTCAGCTTCGTTCGATTCGGCTTCCTTGTTGAACGGCATTGTATCCTCGATGGCTTGTGAAGCCTATGGCCAATGGGTTCCCCGCGAACACGCGCGCAATGATCAATGATAAACTCGGTGTCATCCGGCATTCAAGAATACGGAGCAACACCCTCTATTATTGCGTCCTGCGCGCTTGGGGGCTTTAGATTCTCCGTTCCTCCAGCCGTTTCGATTTTCGTATTTGCTCTTGGACGCGGACAAGCGCGGCCAAGCTATCCGCCACTTTCTCCTCAAGTTCCTGCACATTTGGATTGAGCAGATTTTGGATGAGCACACGCAGCTTGACCATCCCAATATTGCGGTGGGCGCATTCTAGATCGCGAAGTACTTCCTGCTGGTTCATCGAACCCTCCTGTCATATTTGTAGCGCGAGCGATGATTGGCAGGTCGAATACAGAACTCAATCGTGTTGTTTTCCGTGCACAGGTCGATTCATGCATGTTGACGCAACATTTCGCATCGAAGGATCGAATCCATCGGTGTTTTCTCGCTCTTCGCCTAAAATAGTTTTCTGCGTATTCTGATGTTCGGAGGCCAAATCCACGTCGAATATCGATGCGGCGCTGAAAAGACGAAGAATCGGCCCGTACTCGCATCCGAGAGGCACGAAGCAGTCGGTCCGTTCTCGGCGATAAAAAGGCGGTTATGCCTTCGGGCCAACCCGCCCTACGAGCTCACTCGAAAGCGGCTCTCGCAACCGGGCCCGGACCGGATTAACCTTGCAGCCGCCAGGCCGGATCAACCGGCCGGCGCATAGAGTGGGAGGATGTGATGAAACGCGACGTGCAGCGCGATCCGCAATCGATGATTTCACGACGAACCCTCGTCCAGGGCCTGGCGATCGCCGCCGGTGCCACCGCGGTCTCGGCCGGCGGCGCGCTGGCCCAGCAGGGCGGCGCATTGGGACCGCCGACGACGGTCACCACCCCGCCGCGCGATTTCGGCCCGGCGGCGCCCCGACCACCTATTTCTTTGACCCCGACATCATCGCGGTCGACCCCTCGTTCGAGGACCTCGCCCAGCCCAACACGGCGATCAAGCGCCTCCATACCGGATTGCTGTGGGCCGAAGGCCCGGCCTGGAGCGCGCAGGGCCGCTACCTCCTGTGGAGCGACATTCCCAACAACCGGCAGATGCGATGGTCGGAGGACGACGGCCGCGTCAGCGTGTTCCGCTCGCCGTCCAACAACTCCAACGGCAACTCGTTCGACTTCCAGGGCCGCCAGCTCTCCTGCGAACATCTCACCCGCCGCGTGGTGCGCTACG
>WNFO01009497.1_pt1 | contig 17346 bp, 19 predicted proteins | sample 5400251 | NCBI WGS metagenome assembly WNFO01 (sample SAMN13153354, study PRJNA577476) | soil metagenome | isolation source: 100 cm saprolite under Madrone tree | place: USA:California | collected 2016-06-14
TTCCACGACCGCGCGGATTGCTTGCGGGTCCAGCGTCATGACTCTCACCTCTTGCGCGATCTCCTGCGGGTCGGCAGCTTCGACAGCAAGCGCGCGGAGCGGCCGAAGGTTCTTTGCAGGGATTCGTCGCTGACCAGGCGCGCGCCATCGGCACGGTGTTCCAGCACCAGCTTGCGGGTGTGAAAGGCTTCGAGCTCGGGGCGGTGGCCGATGCTGATAACGGTTGCATCGGGGAGCCGCTCCAGCAGGAGCCGCATCAACTGTTCCTGTCCCGACGGATCGAGCGCGGCCGTCGCTTCGTCCATAATGATGGTTTCCGGACGCTGGATGAGCACGCGGGCAAAGCAATCGCGATGACCGCGAACGTCAGCACCCACGCGGTGCGCCCTTCACCATTTCGCCAGAAGCCCAGGGCCGCTTCCCAAAACCGAGCGAGGAGATACGGGTTTGTTGATCCGTGTCCGCAATCATCGTCGGCTCATTAGATCCGTCTGCCGATGCCTCGCCTGTTTATCAGTATGGCACTCAACTGTGGTCGCTCAACGACACGCCGTCGACGTCCGAGAACGCGCTCCGAGAAGGATCTCCGACCCGCAGAAGGTCCGCGGACCGTTAGTCCCGCCAGTGCTCAGGAAGAATACGCTGCAGGTCGCTGATCCCGCACTGCGTGGCCATCCACTGCTCGGCGTAGAGGCCGTCCCGGTAGAGGGATTGCTCGGATTCGTGCACCGTCACCTCGGCAGAAAGCGCGTTGACCAATGGCTTCAGCGCCTGAGCATCGAACAAGGTGCCGGGTGCGCCGGCCATCAGGAGGGTCGTTGCCGTGAGGCCCGGAGCGAAGGCGCGGAGGTCGTAGTAGGCGAGGGTGCGGCGCACGGCCTCGGCGCGCGCCGGGAACGTCCGGAGGTAGTCGTTGACCTCCTCGAGGGGATATGCGTGCGTCCTGATCGCCAGTTCGGCTGTTTTGTAGAAGAGCGCCGGCGCGGCCACTACGTGCGTTGCGCCTGACGTCAACGCCGAGGTCATGAGCGCCAGGTCGTTGCCCACCACGACCACTCGGGTCGGGTCGAGTTCGCGCCGGGTCAGGAGAAGCTCCAGGCCTCTGACACTGTCCGCGACGATACCCCGGAAGATATCCGCCGCGGCATCGCCGATGCGCTCGGTGAGCAACCCCGGAAACATGGCGGCGTAGGGCGTGTCGGCATTTCGCTGACCGCGTCCGGCGAGGGAGAAGGTGATGTACCGGCTGCGTATCAGATTCGCGGTCCCCTGGGGGATGATCTCCAGGACACTCTGGTACTTGGGCGAGTAGTAGATCGCGGGAAACGGCCCGGTGCCGGCCGGAATGCTGAGATAACCGAACAGGCGGTACGGGCCGACACTGGTCACGCGGACACCGTACAACGTGGCAAACGCGGTGCTCCGCAGCGGGATTGGCTCGAGCTCGGGACACGCGGGATAGCGCGCCAGGCTTGCGAGCGTCTCCTGCCAGTACTCACGAAAATTCAGCGGCACCTGATTCATCGGTTGTTCACCTCTCGCTCAGGAGACGCTCGGCGAAGAATCGATCGACGATGGCGCCGTGGCGGGAACGCCCGGCATCGTGGCCGTGGCCGTCGTAGGGATTGAGCTGTTTGTCGCTGGCGCCGATCCGGTTGAACAGCGCGTAGCCTGTCTCCGGTGGGCACACGTTGTCTTGCAGCCCGATGTTCATCACGATCGGGCAGGCGATCCTTTCCGCGAAGTTGATCCCGTCGAAGTACGCGAGAGTGTTCTCGACCTCGGCGAGACGTTCGGGATGGAGGCGTAGATAGTCGTTGATCTCTTCGTACGGGTAGGTGTGTGTCAGCTCGATGGCATCCATGAAGCCGCAGAGGTAGGGCGCCCCGGCGGCCGCCGCGCGCACCTCCGGCCGCATGGCGGCCGTCGTGATGGTCAGGCCACCGCCCTGACTACTGCCCACGACGCCGATGCGCGCCCCGTCGACCTCGGGGCGCGAGAGCAGAAAATCGACGCCGCGCCAGGTGTCCACATAGAAACCCCGGTAGGCGTACGTGTGCCGATCCACGATGTTGTACGTCAGCAGATTGGGGTACCCGGGGTTGAAGTGGCGATTGCTCCGAAGCTTGCCCCTCGGTGCGACGGATAGGGCGATGTAGCCCTTCCGCGCCCACTCCTTGGGAATCGGCGGGTCCATCTGGTAGCCGGGCAAGAACATGATCGCCGGTAAGCGCTCCGCCCTCCGGGCCGGGCGGCAATACCAAGAGGCGACGCGCACGTGGTCGAGGCTCGTGTAGAAGGCTTCGAAGACCTCGACGTCATCCGATGTCCTGAGCGGGTCGGGGACGACCTCGGCCTCTAGCGGAACGGCTGCCGCCTGCCGGAGCACGTCATCCCAGAACGCGTCGAAGTCATGCGGCTTGCGCACCCTGGATTGGTAATCCGCCGGCACGGTTTTGGGCATGGCCGCTCCTTGGCTTTGGGTCTATTTCCGGTCGGACTCGAGGTTTTCGGGACTGCTGCCATATCCGGTGCCTCTCACGATCCAGGTCGTCATCTTGCTCGTTCAGACGGTGATCGACCGTGAAGTCTGGCGCGGCCAGGGTTTCTTCGCCCGCCCACGACCGCGCGCCGGCCGAAGGCTACGGTGGTTCGCTTGCGTCTATGCGCTGTCCATGGTGGTGCGATCCGTGGTGGCACAATGAAGTGAGGATACCTCGGTCTCCGACGACTCCCTGTGAGCAAGCCGGTGTCGAAAGAGAGGCGGACGAGACGGAGATCACGCCCGAGATCCCCCGGTGGCTCCAGTCTCCGCATTCCAACCGAAGCCGCCGCTGCGCCGTATGGCGCTGGACCAGCCCGGCGTGGGCGTCTTGTCCACCTCATGACAAGTCTATCGCGTGCGTCACGCTGGGCGCGGTGTCGCGCTCGTGACGAAGAGCCTTCACAGAGGTTTGCGAAGCGATAGGCGCTCGTTCACCAGGCCCGGGGACAAGGAGAGGGAAATGCTGCCATCGCGTGCCCACTTCAGCATTTCGTCGGCATACGGGCCCGTGTCCGTACCCATGTACTTCACCAGCGCCTTCCGAGCTACGTCGATGGCCAGGCTGACGTCGCCGTCTATGATCCGCACCCTTGGCCCGACCGTCGAGAGGTTCCTGGCCGATCCGCTGACGACCCCCCGGGGCGGTGAGGCCGCCGCCGCGTCCAAGACTTCGCAATGAGTCGAAGGCTTGCTGAAGTCATGGACTTGGAATCGACGGAGAACCGTGGGGAACTGGGCCCGACGCGCACGATGGAAGAGCGGTCAGAATGCGAGCGCGTCGCGCTCGCGGAAGCGGCTCGCGTGCGAGCCAGTCGCAGAAGCCACCGGACGGCTCGATCGCCCATTCGGCGACTTCCGCGGTGACGCGCAGCCCCTCGCCGAGCTTGCGGTCGGCGAGGAACCCAAACGTCGGGACGAGCGTTCGAGCAAGGCCAGCGGCGATGGGGTTGTCGATGTAGACGTAAGCGATGAGCTTCGGATTGACCACTTGCGGTTGGGGCTCGAGATCGAGGACCGTCAGCGCACTACCACTGATCGTGCCGAGAAATGGGCCGGTGTGCTCCCCTCGGGACAGCATCACGACACGTCGCGGCTCGCGTCGGAGCACCAGAGCAAGCCCGCGGGCGCCATCGCCATCGCTCGCCAGATAGCGGTCGTCGTCGAGCATTTGAATCTCATAGTTCCCGAACCTTCGGAAACGGGCTGCGGCGGCCGTCACTTCCGGCGTGTCCAGGAAGGCGACATACACATCGAACGGGACATGCGCCGGGCGCCCGTTCACCGTGCGGCGCAGCGTGGGCTCGCTCCAGAGGAGCTGGACTGCGGCTGACACATCGGGGGGGAAGGCATTGCGCGGGCCGAGGAGCGACGGCCAGGGTTCCGGCGACGCTCCGCTGGCGCCACTCACGAGGCTCAGGAGAAGAGTGACGACGGCGAGGAGAGGCCGCGCGCTGTGGCGGGACCGCATCTGGAGACCTCCTTCAGTCGCCCTTAGGATGACGGACTCCTGCCGGAAGGACTCTCGACCCGAATTCGGACGAAATTTAGCCGCGGCGCTGAACCGAAGCGATCAGTATCGCCATCCCAATATGACGGGGTGCGCCAGCTACCCACTGTTCGTTCATGACCGCTTGCGCTCCGTCGCTGTCGATTTCAGCCGTCCCGAAGCGACAATCTGATGCCCGCAGCCATTCGGCCGCGACGGGAGGGGTTATGAAGTACGTCTGCCTCGTCTATCTTGTCGAGAAGGACATGAACGAGATGACCACGAAAGAGTCGGATGCTTGCGTCGACGAGAGCCTGGCCTTCGATGACGCCCTCCGAAAGGCCGGCCATCTCATCGCCGCCCACGCGCTGCATCCGGTCGAGGCGGCGACGACCATCCGGGTGCGGAACGGCAAAGTGTCCGCCACCGATGGCCCCTTCGCCGAGACGAAAGAACAGCTGGGTGGGTTCATGCTGATCGACGCCCGGGATCTGAACGACGCCATCGAGGTGGCGGCGAAGAACCCGATGGCCCGGCGCGGCAGCATCGAGGTTCGACCGATCAAGGAGCTCCGCCCCTGAGGAGGACGCGATGAAGTTCATGTTTCTGATCTACCACGACGAGAACGTGCTGCACGCGCTGCCCGAGAAGGAGATGCAAGCCCTCATCGACTCGGCCCTCGACTACGACGAGGAGATCCGGCAGAGCGGCCACTACATCGTCTCGAACGCCCTGCAGCCCGCTGGAACCGCCCGGACCATCCGGGTACACGGCGGCAAGGTCTCGACCACGGACGGCCCCTTCGCCGAGACGAAGGAACAGCTCGGCGGATTCTTCCTCATCGAGGCCAAGGACATAGACGAGGCGTGTGAGGTCGCCTCGAGGTTCCCGCCCGCGCGCATCGGGATCATCGAAGTTCGCCCGGTGCAAGAGCTGACGCACTCCTAGCCGGAACGACGCGCTCATGAGCGAGCCTACAGTCGACCACGCCCGCGCGGCGGTGGACGCGGTTTACCGGTCCGAGTCGCGCCGCGTCCTGGCCACCCTCATCCGCCTGCTCGGTGGCTTCGACCTCGCCGAGGAGGCGCTGCACGACGCCTTCGCCGCGGCGGTCGAGCGGTGGCCGCGCGAGGGCACGCCAGCCAATCCGCGAGCCTGGCTCGTTTCCACCGGGCGCTTCAAGGCCATCGACGCCATGCGCCGGCGCGCCCGATTCGACGCCTCGCAGGCGGAGCTCGCCGAGCGTCTCGAGGCGGAAACCATCCGCACCGCCCCGGGAGAGGCCGAGGACATCGAGGACGACCGGCTCCGTCTGATTTTCACCTGCTGCCATCCAGCCTTGCCGCCGGACGGACAGGTGGCGCTGACCCTCCGCGAGGTCTGCGGCCTGACGACCGAGGAGATCGCGCGCGCCTTTCTCACCGCGCCGCCCACGCTCGCCCAGCGCATCGTCCGCGCCAAGACCAAGATCCGCGACGCGCGCATCCCCTATGAAGTGCCGGCCCTGCGCGATCTGCAGGATCGCCTGGACACCGTCCTGCACGTGATCTATCTGGTCTTCAACGAGGGCTACTCGGCTTCTTCGGGCGGGTCGCTGACACGGGCGGATCTCTCTGGCGAGGCCATTCGCCTGGGACGGCTCCTGGTGGAGCTGCTCCCAGAGCCCGAAGCCCTGGGGCTGCTGGCGCTGATGCTGCTGCACGAGTCGCGACGTGCCGCGCGTACCTCGTCCAGCGGCGAGCTCATCTTGCTAGACGATCAGGACCGCTCGCTCTGGGATCGCGCCCACATTGCCGAGGGTGGCGCGCTGGTGGAGCGGGCGCTCGCGTCGCGCCGGATCGGCCCGTACACCCTCCAGGCGGCGATCGCGGCGGTGCACGCGGAGGCCCCCGTCGCCTCCGCAACCGACTGGACGCAGATCGTCGGCCTCTATGATGTGCTGATGCGGGCCGCGCCGTCGCCAGTGGTCGAGCTGAACCGCGCTGCCGCGGTCGCGATGCGCGACGGGCCGATGGCGGGCCTGGCCCTGATCGACACGATCCTTGACCGCGGCGACCTCGCCGACTATCCGCTGGCGCACTCGGCTCGGGCAGATCTGTGCCGGAGGCTCGGTAAGACCGGCGACGCCCGCGCGTCCTACGAGCGCGCGCTGGGCCTCACGAGGCAGGAGCCGCAGCGACGCTTTCTCGAGCGACGCCTGGCCGAGCTGCGAGACTGAGCCGGCAACCGAAGCCTTCCTGAACAGAGTGCTTCGCGCCGCGCAGGCAGGCACGACGCCCGAAGGAGCCCACCGCGTCGGGTATAACGCCCGAATCGATCCGCGACGGCGGCCGAGCCGCCCTGTGCTTTCGGGCGGCCCGGCGTCCGGTTAGCTGGCCGGCGATTTCACAACGGAACCGCGCTTTCCACGATGAAACGCACTGATCGCGCCTTCGGAGCTGATTTGACGCTCTTCCCGCATGATCGACGTTGGTCATTTCTTTGCATACGTCGCCCTCGGAGACCGTGATGGGTTGGTTGGACTTGAGCGAATACTTGCTGATCGAAAATGCCGCCCGAGATCGTCTCGACGACCTTCTCTGGGCAGCCAGGCCACAACGACCGCAAGCGGCGGCTCCGCCGGCGTCGCTCGCGGCGATTCTTTACGTCGCATCCGCGCTCAGAGCCCGGCCGCGTGACATCGATTACTACATCGACTACTTCGGCGACCGGGTGCTGCACCAGCGTTAGAAACGCGGCGAGTGAGCGATTGCCCGGCTGGCCGCGCGGCTGCGCCGCAGCGGCGGCGCTCCTGAGAGAAGCCGTAGCCCGATGGCGATTTCACGAGTGCCCCCCCGCGATGTCTCAGTATGGGCACGAGAGAGCGGGGGCCGAACGTCTCGGCGATCCCTGTAAACGTGACGCCCGTATCGTGATGCGACGGGCCACTCGGGAGGTGCTCCGCAGATGCCCCAGACACCGGAAACGCAGGTGGACATCGACGGCGACCTCGTGGAGGCGCTGCGCCGGGGGGATCCTGACGCCGTGGATCAGCTCGTCGAGCGCTACGGCGAGCGTATCTACCGGCTGGCCGCGCGCGTCACCGGCACGCTCGACGACGCCGAAGAGGTCGCCCAGGGCGCGTTGGTGACGGTCGTTCGCACGATCGACGCGTTCAAGAGCGACTCGAGCTTCGGCTCGTGGATCGACCGGCTCGCCGCGGGCGCGGCCTACCGCAAGCTGCTGACACGGCCGCGGAAGACCGAAGAGGTCGCGCTCGACGACGTGCTGCCGCCGCTCGACGGCGCCGGTCGCCATTTCGAGCCTATGATCGACTGGTCGGGTCGGATCGACGCGGGGGAGCTGCAGGGCGAGCTGCGTCGGGTCCTGTCCGACTCGGTGGACGCACTACCGACCGACTATCGAGCCGTGGTGGTCCTCCATGACGTCGAAGGCGTGTCGGACGACGACATCGCCGACGCGCTCGGCATCGGCCCGGAGGCCGTGAGGGCGCGCGTGCACCTCGCTCGGCTCTTCTTGCGCAAGCGTCTGTCGCACCACCTCGACACCGCGTAGTCATCCGCGCTGACCCTCGTTCGCCACTCGTGGCGGCCGTGCTATCTTGACGGCGGAGTCCACGAATGCGGTGTCCTCACTGCCAGCACGAGACGCGCGAACGCGCACGCTTCTGCGGGACGTGCGGCGCCTCGCTCGACACCATCGTCGCCTGCCCAAGCTGTGCGGCGCTCCAGCCACGGGGCCAGCAGTTTTGCGACTCCTGCGGTGAGTCACTCTCGCCGGGCGGCGGCCCGCCGGCGACGCCGCGCGATACACGTGCCTATACCCCGCGCCACCTCACCGAGAAGATCCTCACCACGCGTGGCGCTCTCGAAGGGGAGCGCAAGCAGGTGAGCGTCCTCTTTGTCGATGTGGTCGATTCGATGCGCCTCGCCAACGGCATCGACGCCGAAGACTGGCATCGCATTCTCGATCGCGTCTTCGAGATTCTCACCGCAAGCGTCCACCGACTCGAGGGCACGATCAACCAGTTCACCGGAGACGGCGTGATGGCGCTCTTCGGGGCTCCCGTCGCTCACGAGGACCACGGCCGCCGCGCCTGTCACGCCGCGCTCGCGGCGATGGACGAGCTGCGAGCCTATGCGGACACGCTCCGGGCTCGCGGGATCGAGCTCGCGGTGCGGATGGGCATCAACTCGGGCGAGGTGGTCGTCGGGAAGATCGGCGACGATCTGCGCATGGACTACACGGCCCAGGGCCACTCGGTCGGCCTCGCGGCGCGCATGGAGCAGTTGGCGGCCCCTGGCACCATACTGCTCACCGAGACGACGGCTCGGCTCGTCGAGGGGTTCTTCGTGCTCGAAGACGCCGGTCTTCAGTCGGTAAAGGGGGTGACGGCGCCGATCCGCGTCGTCGAGTTGCGCGGGATCGGGCCCGCTCGCACGCGGCTCGAAGCCTCGGGCCCGCGGGGCCTGTCCCGGCTGATCGGACGGGACATTGAGCTCGCCTGGCTCGACGGGATCTTCTCCCGCTCGGTCGGATCGGACGGGCAGGTCGTCGGCGTGGTCGGTGAAGCCGGAGTTGGTAAAAGTCGGCTGTGCCTCGAGTTCGTCCAGCGCGTCCGCGCGCGCGGGGTCGCGGTGTACGAGGTCCATTGTCCCGCCCATGCCGCGACGGTTCCATGGTTCGCGATCCGTGACCTCCTGCGGGGTCGGCGACGCCGCCGCGCCCGGTCAGCCCCCGCCGCGGGCCACCACGCAGCTCACGGGCTTCATGCGACGCTTCTTCCGCCTGCGGAGCGCACACCAGCCCGGCATCGTGTTCATCGACGACGCGCACTGGATGGATCGCGCGAGCGACGACCTGGTCCGGGAGATCGCGGCGTCGGTGCGCGGCACCCGGACGCTCCTGCTCGCGAACTTTCGACCGGAGTACCGGCCGACATGGATTGGCGGAGCACACTACCACCAGCTCGCCCTCTCTCCGCTCGGCGAAGAAGCCGGCCGCGAGCTCCTGCGCGATCTGCTCGGGTCGGACAGCTCGCTCGGCGAGCTCGGCGCCAGCATCCTCGAGCGCACCGGCGGCAATCCGTTCTTCACCGAGGAAGTGATCCAGGCGTTGGCGGAGACCGGAAGCCTCGTCGGTGGGCGGGGCGCCTACCGTCTGACGGCGCCGCTCGAGGCGCTCGCCCTTCCGGCGACGGTGCAGGCGCTGCTCGCCTCGCGCATCGACCGACTCGGCGAACCAGCGAAGCACCTGCTGCAGGCCGCGGCCGTCATCGGCAAGCAGTTCGACGAGCCGCTACTCCGCGAGGTGAGCGGCGTCGTGCACGATCGCGATCTCGACGCGGCTCTCGCGGCGCTCCAGGAGCAGGAGTTCTTGCGCCTCGTCACGCTCTCCCCGCATCCGGAGTACGCGTTCAAACACCCGCTGATGGGCGACGTCGCGTACCGCTCGCAGCTCAGCGAGCGACGGACCCGGCTCCATGCGGCGGTGGCCACGGCTCTGGAGACGCTCCGCGCCGATCGGCTCGGCGAGTACGCGTCACTCATCGCTCACCACTGGGAAGCGTCCGGAATGCGATTCGAAGCCGCCCGCTGGAAGCGCCGCGCCGCGCTGAACGTCGCGAACATCAAGGTCAGCCGGCGACGCCCGCGGCAGACGCCCTAGACGCGAGCGCCACATCGTGGGAGCTCGGTCGTGCCACGAGCCTCCGCGACCTCCGACCTACACTTGTGCGAAGCCGCCATCCACGAACAATTCCGTGCCCGTGATGTAGCTGCTGTCGTCGGATGCGAGAAACACCACGGCCTTCGCGATCTCATCGGGTGTGCCGAATCTGTCGAGCGGCACGCTGTTGGCGATCATCTTCGCGCGTTGCTGGCCCGTTTCCGAGGAAGCCAGGAGATCACTCAGCCCGGGCGTGTCGATGGAGCCGGGGCTCACCGCGTTCACGCGAATGCGGCGATCCTTCAAGTCCGTCGTCCACGTGCGCGCGAACGAGCGGACGGCGGCTTTGGTGGCGCTGTAGACGCTATTCGACGTCAGCCCTTTGCTGGCGACGATGGACGAATTCAGGATGATCGAGCCACCATCGGGCACCAGCGGAAGCGCCTTCTGCACCGTGAACAGAACGTAGAGCTCCTCGGTGATCTTGCCGACCGGCGCATACTTCGCGACGCCGGCATTCGCGAACACAACATCGAGCTTGCCCTTCTCCCGCTTGATCTGGGCGAAGAGCCGATCCAGATCGCCGAGGCTCGACACGTCTCCTTGGACACCGGTCACATTTCGTCCGATCTCCTTGACCGCCGCGGTCAACTCCGGATCACGGCGCCCCGTGATGAAGACGTACGCGCCTTCGTCGACGAACCGCTTCGCCGTCGCCAGGCCGATGCCGCCATTGCCACCCGTAATGAGCGCAGTCTTTCCATCAAGCCTGCCCATCGAGCTCTCCTTGGTTGTCGTTGTCGCTGGTCCCTTACGAGCGCGGACGCGCGTCGTGGGCGAGAGTCGGGGGAATGCTCTCGGGCGTCTTGCCCGATCAGCGTGGCACAGCGTGCTCGGTCGCGCCCTCCGCGATCTCGCTCGGTTTGGCGCGCCCTCTCCTGCGACGCCAGTTGTCCGGGGTCGGCCGCTCTGGAACTCCGTGGATTCGCCGGAATTCCTCGGCTGGGACGATCCGTATCACGCGACCTAGCCCGTCGAGGATCGTCACGGGCGCTGCGATCTCCTCATCGCCGACTAGTCTCGGGCCTGCTGGATTCATCGACGTTTCTCCCTTCCGGTGCTGTTGCGCTTTGGATGCATCCATGGCGGGCATGGTTTCCTCCCCGCGACTTGGCAAGGCGACGGTGGAGTTTCTCGACATGCAGCGGGTATGTCGAGCGCGAGCCCGCCCATTCGACCATAGAGCGAGCGGAGAAGCCCGTGCCGCTGCGACCAGATCGCCACGGGCCGCGCCTTCTATAACTACGAGTACGTGAATCCTGGGCTCGAGGACTTGCCCGGCGACAGCGTCTTCGTCAAGGACGACGCCAGCCAGATCTTCCACACCTACTCCACGTATGGGCGCGGCGGCGAAGAGTTCCTCGGCGTCTACCGGTATCTCGATGCGACGCCAAAAGGGCGGAGCGAGAACGGGCCCTACAACACTCTCGCGGACTGGGTGCGGCCGAAGAACATGTATGGCCAAGGCGGCCTCGTCGTGAGAAGAAGCACCGAGCCGGCGGTGGACCCGAGCTCGCCTGTACAATGAAAGGCATGCCGCCGCTCCTGGAAGCGCACGTGCTCGCCAAGCGGCTCGGCGGTCAACGCTGTTAGGATCCAAGTTTCCGCGGGATCGTCGCCTCGCCATGACCCGCTACGAGAGCCGCGATGGGCGGCTGCGCCTGTTCCGCGCGGACAGCCACCGTCTCCATCCGATCACCTCGGGGAGCGTCGCGGTGATCCTGACCTCGCCGCCGTACTGGGTGAGAGGTCGGGGGCGTCCATCGGCCGAGCGTTACGCGCACGACCTGGCCGTGGGCTTTGGGCGTGAATGGAAGCGCGTCCTCGCGCCCGACGGCGACCTCTGGTTGGTGATCGGCGATCGCCACGACGGCGACGAGTGGGTGGGGATGGACGCACTCGTCACCGGCTGGCTCCGTCGCACCGGCTGGCGCCTTCAGTCGCGCGGCTTCTGGGCCCAAACACGCTCCCGGGAGCGCTGGGACAACCGCGTGAACTATCTCCTGCGCTTCAGGAAGGCGGGTCAGGTCGTGCGACCGCGCGGAACCACGCTGTGCTGGATGCTGCCACTGCCACGCTCCCACCCGGACAGCATCTGGGACGCGATCCCGGAGCCCGTGGTCCGGACGGTGCTTGAAGGCAGCAACAAGCGCGGGCCCGTCCTCGATCCTTTCGCCGGCGCGGGAACGGTGGGCCGGGTCGCCGTGTCCGTCGGACGCGAGTGGGTCGGCGTGGAGCGCGATCCGCGCATGGCCCTGGTCACGGCGCGTCGGCTCCAGCTCAGACGCGTCCGAGCTTCTCTCCCCGACCGCCGTCGCGCCGCACGGTGATGTGGACTACTGGCTGCGCGGGTACGCAGCACCGGTGGCTTACCTGGCGAGGGCCAGACGAGCCGCGCGTCTCCGAGTAGTGCGCGGACCTGCTCCGGATCGTGGTGCTGTCCGTAGACCTCCATCGCGACGCCGTGACGGAGATCGTGCGGCTTGAGCTGGAGAGGAATGTCGCGCGTTTTGCCGCCCTTGACCACGACGCCACGAAGTCCCAAGCCCGGGGCGAGGTTTCTGACGCGGAGGGTCGCGACCGACTCGCCGCGCATGCCGGAGTAGCGGAGGATGAGAAAGATTGCGACGGCGGGGGGGCGGTCGAGCTTTGCAACCGGGTTCGCGGAAGGATGCCGCGCCTCACGAGCCAGTTACAGAGGCTCGCGCTCCCTCGATTTCGGCCCGACACAGACCCTGGAGTGAAACACGGGGTTCGGTGAGTCACCATGGCTGGTGAAGATGGCGGCCGGGCACTACCGATGCCCTGGAAGTGCCCGACGAGCGAACCTTGGGAGAAGAAGCTCCGGCGAGCGGAGGCGCCAAAGCAGCGAGACGCCAGCCTAGTAGGCGCCCCCCCCGGCGAATCCGATCAAGAGATAGTCCTCGATCGTCACACCGTGGGCGTCAACGTACGTGTACGGAATCTTGAGCGATTTCTCGATGTAGTATTGGACGCCCTTGAAGGCCCAGTTTCCCGAGTCAACCTGCTGCTCGACGATGATGGGGTCGTGGAACTTCATGGTGCTCACAGACAGATCAGGCGTGTACGGATTCGCCCACTCGACCACCTCTTGGAACGTCGGACCAGCCATCGTGTGCCCCTCCCGCTTGAACGGTTGTGTGTTCGACGATTGTCAGCTACCCCCGAGCCCGCCGGGCTTACTTCGCTTTCGCACTCACTTTTTCCAGGATCTGTTTGAGCATCTTGTCCATCTCTTGGAGCGATTTTGCCATCGCGGCCAGCGCGGCCTGGGTCGTCTGTGCGGCCATCGCAGTCCTCCTCATGCTGGTTGAGGGTTGTCGACATGCCCGCCCGGGGATGTCTCCACGTCGAGCATCGCGAGCGCTTCGCGCACCCGCCTTGGTTCATCGAGCGTCCCAATCTCTTCGAAGATGGCTAGACCCTCAGCGAGCGCGGCTCTGGCGCCGGGGACATCGCCCTGTGCCTGTCGGAGCGCCGCCTGGCTCGCGAGAGCCTTGGCCAATTCGTTGCGGGCCCCGCTGAGTCTCAACGCTTCCACCGCATAGGTGAGGTGCTGGGCCGCCGCAGTGGTGTCGCCGGCGAGCATGCACTCCCCTAGGAGCCGGTGCGCCACGGCTTCGAGGTGTCGGTAGCCGACATCCCGACTCGCCGCCAGGACGTCCTCGCAGACACTCTTGGCCAAATCACGGTCACCCTTGCGGAGATACGCCTCGCCGAGCCAAAGCGTGAACTGGGCGCGGGTGAATCTGAGGTTGGAGCGCGCGTACCAGTCGAGCACGGCCTTGAGCTCGGCAATCCCCTCGACGAAGCGTCCTTCCTTAACGAGCCCACAGGCGCGAACGCCACGCACAGCGGTCGCGTCGTAGGGTGTAGGCGAAAGGCTCTGCGCTTCCTCGCACCGCCGCAGGCCCGCCGCCACCTCTCCCTGCTGGATGTGCGTCAAGCCCATTCGAAGCAGTGCCGAGACCTTCAGTCGAAGGTCATCCACAGCCACGCCGTGGGCGAGCGCGCGCTGACAATACCCGAGTGCACGGTCCCATTGCCCGAGCGCATTGGCCGCCGGGGCCAGATGGGACAGCGTCCGGCCCGCCCACCACCGATTTCCCAGGGCTTCGAATGTCCGGAGTGCCCGCTCGCCCACTTCGACGCCGCGACGAAGCTCGCCCGCGAACACGTAGACCTGAGCGAGGCAGGATTCGGCAAAGGCGCACAGTTCGAGCAGCCCGCTACTCTCGGCGATCGCCACGGCCTCGGCGCAATGTGTGATGGCCACCTCGGGGCGACCGCCGGTCAGGCTGTGGAGGAAGCCGGTCCAGTAGTGCCATGCGGCGCGGCGGGGCGGGTCCGCGGACCGGGCGACGAGCGGGCCGATCTCCTCTAGGAGCTTGAGCTGCTCCGTATGTTGACCGACGGCGAACCGGATCTCGCCCTGCCGAAGGACGGCGTCGATACGCCGCACCGAATTGGCCAGGCTGTCTGGTAGGTCGTCGAGGCGGGAGAAGGCCATCCCGAAATGCGCGAGCGCCTCGATATTCGCCCAGCGACGTTGCGCCTTCTCGCCCGCCAAGATCGAATAGTCGACCGCCCTCTCCGCGTCATTGCTCCGGCCAAAGTGATGGGCCAAGAGCTCGACGACCTCGTCGGTGCGATGCTCGTAGAGCACCTCGAGCGTTCGGGCGGCTCGAGCGTGCAGCGCCGCCCGACGCTGCTCAAGCAGGGTCGCGTACGCGACCTCCTGGATCAGCACATGCTTGAAGACGTAGACCCGCTCGCCGGCCCCGGATCTCTCGTAGAGGAACTCCCGGCGAGTCAGCTCTCGTAGGGCCTCGTCGAGCCCTTCCGGCTGGTCGGCAATCGCCTCGAGCAGCCGCACCGACACTTCTCGACCGAGCACCGCGGCCGCCTGGACCACCCGCTTGGTAGCCTCGCTGAGGCCGTCGATGCGAGCACCCAGAACGTCCTGGATCGATTCCGGCAGTGGGTCGTCGGCCTTCAGCTCGCGACGCTCCGCGGTCGCACGGCTGAGCTCTTCGAGAAAGAGTGGATTCCCCTCAGCCTTGGCGAGAATCGAGCGGCTCACAGCCTCGGGCGCGCGCCCAAGCCCGACAATGGCCTGCACGACGGCCAGACTCTCCTCGGCGGAGAGATGCCGGAGCGCGATCTGGGTGGCGTAGGACTTCTCCATCCACGGCGGCTGATACCCGGGACGGTACGTAAGCACCATCAGGACGTGAGCCCCCGCCAGACCTTCGATTACGGAGCTGGCAAATTCCTCCGAGGCCTTGTCGATCCACTGAAGGTCCTCGACCAGCATCACCAGAGTCCGACGTCGGCTCTCCTTGATCGTCATCTGGCGGAGCACGTCGTAGCGCCGGGTCTTGATGGCCGCCGGGCTGAGTGTCGCGAGTTTTTCGGTGCCGGCCGTGACGCCCAGCAAGTGAAGCAAATACGGCGCGCTTTCGGTAGAGTCGATGCCGACCTCGTTCAGGCTCCACCTGACCTTCTGGCCGATGGCTTCGGGACCGTCTGTCTCCGTGATCCCGCAGCTCTGGCGGAGGACGTCCAGCACGGGTAGGTACGGGATGCTGCTCCCATAGGAGAGGCAGCGCCCTTCGAGAAAGGTGATGGCCCGCCCGCCCAGGGCGCGCTGGAACTCGTAAAAGAGGCGGGACTTGCCGACGCCAGACTCGCCGACGATACCGACGACCTGCCCCTCGCCGGCCTCGGCCCGGGCGAGCAAACCCTGGAGGATTTGCAGCTCGCGCTCGCGTCCGACAAAGCGCGTGAGCGACTGGGCGTCGGGTCCTTCGAGACGTGAGCGCCGCGACCCAGGACCCAGGACCTTGTAGGCCCGGACGGGGTCGATCTTGCCCTTCACCGAGAGTCCGCCGAGATCCTCCACTCGCACGTAGCCCCGCACGAATCGATAGGTCGCCTCGCTGATAACGATGCTGCCCGGCTGGGCCAGCTGCTCGAGCCGACTTGCGACGTGCGTCGTATCGCCGACGGCCGTGTAGTCCATCCTCAGGTTGTCGCCGATCTTACCGACCACAACGAGGCCGGTGTTTAGCCCCATCCGGACCTCGAGCTCCTCACCGCGGCGCGGCGCCTCGCTGGCGCGCTCTTGCACTGCTCGCTGGATGCCGAGGGCGGCCAGGACCGCGCAGCGCGCATGGTCTTCGCGGGCGAGCGGCGCGCCGAAGAGCGCCATGAAGCCATCGCCGAGGAACTGGTTGATGGTGCCCTCGTAGCGGTGGACCTCATTGAGAGCGAGCTCGAAAAAGCCCTCCAAAAGACCGTGCATCGCTTCGGGGCCTAGGAGCTCGGCCAGAGGGGTCGAGTTGGCAAGATCGCAGAAGAGAACCGTGACCTGTTTGCGCTCGCCTTCGAGCGCGTTGCGTGAATTCAGGATGAGCTCGGCCAGGTATGGCGGCGTGTAGGCGCCCGGTGAGGCAAATCGGCGGGCTGGTGGAGCGCCCAGCGCCACCCCACAGGAACCGCAGAAGCTCACGCTTCCCACGATCGGCGCGGCACACTGCGGGCATGTCGTCGCGAGGGGTACGCCGCAGTGTTCGCAGAACCTCAAGTCATCACGATTCCGCGCGTGGCACCGGGGACAGATCATGCAATCTCCTGCTGTCCGAACCAGTCGAAAGACAGGAGCCGCTGAGAGCGTAAAGCGGGGCCCGACCCGGGTCAAGGGACGGGCGTGCTTACTCCTGCACGAATCATCGATCGCTTCGCGCTCCGCTCGGGCGTGACGGCCCGGCGGCGTTGGCCACCCCGTCCACGCCGCGGTGGCCGGCCTCGAGGCGAGGAACGGCGTGGTCCCGTCGGATCACTATGCCGTCGTCGCAGACCTGAGGTACTGAAGAGCAAGGGCCGCGGGGTACACGACGAGCGCCGCGGCACGAGCCCCCCGCGGTATGATCCTCCCCATGGGAGGAAGACCATGAGCACTGCGTTGAACGGCATCCGCATCCTGGATCTCACCCAGTTCGAGGCCGGCACATCCTGCACGCAGATGCTGGCGTGGCTCGGCGCCGAGGTCATCAAGGTCGAGGAGCCCGGCAAGGGGGAGCCCGGGCGGTACGGTCGCGCCGAGAAACCGGGCGTCGACTCGAGCTACTTCCTCCTGCTCAACGCCAACAAGAAGAGCGTCACGCTCAACCTCAAGCACGCCCAGGGTAAGGCCATGTTTCTCGACATGGTCAAGAAGGCCGACGTGGTAGCCGAGAACCAGGCGCCCGGCGGGATGGAGAAGCTGGGTATCGGCTACGACACCCTGTCGGCCCTGAACCCACGCCTGGTCTATCTCTCCGTGAAGGGCTTCGGCAGCTACGGGCCCTACAGCGAGTACAAGAGCTTCGACATGATCGCGCAGGCCACCGGTGGCGCGATGGCGCTGACGGGCTTCCCGGGCTCGCCGCCGCTCAAGCCCGGCCCGACCATCGGTGACTCGGGCACGGGCATGCACGCGGCGCTCGGCGTGATGGCCGCTCTGTGGCAGCGGCAAGCGACGGGTCAGGGCCAGCGCGTCGAGCTCTCGATGCAGGACGCCGTC
>WNFO01005203.1_pt1 | contig 17343 bp, 19 predicted proteins | sample 5400251 | NCBI WGS metagenome assembly WNFO01 (sample SAMN13153354, study PRJNA577476) | soil metagenome | isolation source: 100 cm saprolite under Madrone tree | place: USA:California | collected 2016-06-14
CTTCGTCGAAGAGAATGCAATTCTTGAATTCGCACGAGTTTCCCATGACGACGCCGTTGCCGGCAATCACGTTTTCGCGCACGTAACAGCCGCTGCGGATCCGGCAATTTTCGCCGATCCACGCCGGCCCTTTCAACATAGCGCCTTGCTCGACGATCGTTCCTCTGCCAACAAAAACATGATTACTGATGAACGGCTTGCCCATCAGCTCGCCCAAAATTGCGGGTTTTAAACGAAATTGCAGGTAACTCGCAATTTGTTTCAGCGCGTCCCAGACGTAATTCTGATTCTCGAACAACTTCGAATGCGCCGAGTGTTCGAGGTTAAGATAATCGGCGGGCGCAAACATTTTCACCGTTCAAGATGACGAAACGCTCCCGAGTTGCGAGCGCATTTTTCTGCGCAGCGCGCTCCCCAGATCACGACGCTCCACGTCGCGTGAGTTTTTGTCCGTCCTTTGCGTCGCGCACTTCCCAGCCGAATGCGGAAATTTGCTCGCGCAATTCGTCGCTTCGCTTCCAATTTTTTTCGCGCCTCGCCTTTTCGCGCTCTTTTGCGAGTGGCGCCACTTCCGGTGGAACCGCAATTTCGGCCTCAGCTTCGAGATCGAGAACAGTGTTTATCCTCTTCCACCAATCCAGCCACGCGTCTGCTGAAGCCGCATCCAGTTCGTTTTCATCCATCGCGCGATTTGTTTCGCGAATCGTTTCGAACAAAAATCCGAGCGCCGCGGAAATGTTCAGATCGTCATCGAGCGCTTCTTCAAACTTCCGCGTTGGGCGTTGGGCGTTGGGCGTTGGGCGTTGGACGTTTTCTTTTTCTGCAACTTCGCGCAAGCGTTTTAGCCACTCATCGATCCGGGCAAGCGATTGCCGCGATTCTTCCATACCCTCCCATGTAAAATTGAGCGGCGCGCGATAATGCACGCGCATCAGGGCGTAACGAATTTCGCGGCCGGTGTATCCCTTCTTCAGAAGATCCGGCAGCGTGTAAAAATTGCCCAGCGACTTGGACATTTTTTGACCATCAACCAGCAGATGCGCGCAATGCAGCCAGTAGCGCACGAATTTCTTTCCCGTAACGCCTTCGCTCTGCGCAATCTCCGCTTCATGATGGGGAAAAATGTTATCGACGCCGCCGCAATGGATATCGATTTGATCGCCGAGTAGCGCCGTCGCCATTGCGCTGCATTCGATATGCCAGCCGGGACGACCGGGCCCCCATGGTGAATCCCATTTCACATCGCCATCTTCTTCGTCCAAGGCTTTCCAAAGCGCGAAATCGCCGATGTGTTCCTTGTCGTATTCGTCGTGCTTTACGCGTCCCGTTGATTGCAACTGCGTCAGATCGAAGTGGGCGAGCTTTCCGTAATTGGGAAATTTGTTAATGCGAAAATAGACCGATTTGTCGTCGGCCTGATAAGCGAGCCCGCGGGAGATGAGCGGGCCGATCATCTCTATCATCCTGTCGATGTAACGCTGGTCGGTGGCGGCGGGAAATTCATCGGCGCGTTTGATCCGCAGCGTTTCGATATCTTCGAAGAATGCTTCTTTAAATTGTGCTGTGAATTTTCCGAGCGGGGTCCCAGCTTCCCGCGCGCCGCGGATCGTTTTGTCGTCCACGTCGGTGATGTTCATCACGCGATGCACCTTGTAACCGCGAAGCTCAAGATGGCGCTGAAGTAAATCTTCAAAGATATAGGCACGAAAATTTCCAATGTGCGCGCGGCTGTAAACGGTCGGTCCGCAAGTGTAGATGGCGATCTTGCGTTCGGCTGGGTCGCGCGGTTCGAATTCCTCGATCTGGCGCGAATAGGTATTAAAAAAGTGCATCTGTCATGTCGAGCAAAGTCGAGACATCTGTCGAATTAAGAGCAAGAGATTCCTCGACTCCGCTACGCTCTGCTCGGAATGACAATCGGTTCATTCCGCTTCAACGCTGGCAATTGCGATCGCGGCGATTCCTTCGCCGCGTCCAATCGCGCCGAGTCTTTCGTTCGTAGTTGCTTTCACACTTACATTCGAATCGGAAGTGCCGATCGCGTCGGCAATTGTTTTTCGCATCGCCGCAACGTGTGGCGCAAGTTGCGGCTCCTCGGCCAGAACGGTCGCATCGATGTTCACCACTCGTGCCCTTTTTTCTGCGAGCAATTTGGTCACGCGCTTTAAAATCTCGATGCTGCTGATGCCGCGAAGTGATTCGTCGGTGTTTGGAAAATGTTGGCCGATGTCGCCGGCGCCAAGCGCGCCCAGCAAGGCATCCGCGATCGCATGCAACAACACATCGGCGTCGGAATGTCCTTCCAGCCCGTGCGAGTGCGTAATCTCGACGCCGCCTAAAACCAGTTTTCGTCCCTCGGCGAGACGATGCACATCGTAGCCGATTCCACATCGAATCATGGGGGGAAAGACGAAATTCGAATGTCGAATGACAAACGAACTCCAAATAACGAATATCGAAGTCCGCTAAGGACGGCGGACGCTATAGCCGACAAAGCTTCGTGCTTCATCAGTAGCATCATAGTTTCAGATCGAGAACGCCGTTCGATGCGACGATGCTGTATTTATCCTTCATATGTTCGAGCGGGCGAAGATCGACAGTTCCGCCGGCGTTTTCAACCAAAAGCCAGCCCGCTGCGATGTCCCATAAGCTGATCCCGGTTTCGATGTACGCGTCGAATCGTCCGCACGCGACGTAAGCCATGTCGAGCGCTGCGCTGCCGAGCACGCGGCATTTACGCACCCGATGAATCATCGCTTGGAGCAATGGGAAATTCGCATTGATCGTCTCTCCGGTCTTCGCGAGGCCGACGGAGACAACGGATTCAGCCAGGTCCGCGCGATCGCTTACATGGAAGGGGCAGCCATTTAGTTTCGGGGCCTCGCCTTTTTGCCCAGCCCACATCTCCTCGCGAATTGGATCGTAGATGACGCCGACCATAATCTCGCCGCGCAGGCGGAGCGCAATCGAGACGCAAAAATGAGGGATGCCGTAAAAATAATTGACGGTGCCATCAAGCGGATCGACGACCCACTGATGCTCGGTCGATTGATCGCCTACGACTCCTTCTTCGCCGTAAAGCGCGTCCTCCGGAAATTCTTTTAGAAGCAAGTTCGTAATTAACTCTTGCGCCTCAACATCAATCTCCAGTTTCACATCGTGCGCGGCTAAGACATTGACCCGCTGCCGCCGCCGGAAATTATCGCGAAGCAACTTTCCCGCCGCACGCGCGACCTGTTCGGCGATATCGAGATAGTGTTTCACCGCAGGAGATTACGTCGCACAAAGAACACGAGCTGCACAGCAGAAAACGGAAGTTGTCATCCTGAGCGGAGCGAAGGATCTCACATGAGCTGATTGATCGTGCTTTATGAAATGGTATATCGCACGCACCGACTGTGGGGTCCCTCGTCGTCGCGACGCGGGATGACCAAATAAAAAAACCGGGAGGAAAATAAATTCTCCTCCCGGGGTTGAAGTTAGGAGTTGTGACTCCGAAGAAATTCGGAGTCGTTAATCCAGCGTTGGGCTTAATGCCTCTTTTTCTTCGCTGATTTTTTCTTTGCTGCTTTCTTTTTCGCCATCGACTAATTCCCCCCTTTCAATCCGCACATTTTTTTTGTCAAACATTTTTGTTGCGAATTTTTGAAAAAATTTCTAGGAGCTCGCGCGCGATAATCTTTTTTGTCGCGCGCGAAATTTTCTGTGGCGCACCATTTCGAAAGAGGATTGTCACTTCATTCACATCGCTTTCGATTCCCGAAGTGGCGCTGCTTACATCGTTGGCGACGATGATGTCGCAATTCTTCTCGCGCAGTTTCTTCGCGGCGTTTTCTTCGACGTGATTCGTTTCCGCAGCGAAACCGACGAGAAGGAAACGTCGATCGCTTTGGTGGCCTAACGAATCGAGAATGTCGCGCGTAGGAACTAGTTCGAGCGAAAAATTTTCGCCGAGCTTTTTGATCTTTACGGGCGAAACTTTTGCCGGCTTGTAATCCGCCACGGCGGCACAAAGGACGCACACGTCGCATTTGTCCGCATGCTGGTGCACGGCATCGAACATTTCGTCACTGGTGGAAACAGAAATCAATGTTGCGTTGCTCGGTGGCGCGAGGTTGACCTGGCCGGAAATCAAGATGACGTCGTGCCCGGCTTCGAGCGCCGCTTCCGCAACGGCGTAGCCCATTTTTCCTGATGAACGATTCGAAATGTAACGAACCGGATCGATCGGCTCGCGCGTCGGCCCGGCCGTGACGAGAAATCTCACGCGATCAAATTATCCTGCCGCGCGAGCACGAACTCCGCGCGGAATGCGATGTCATTCACTTTCCAGAGCCTGCCAATTCCCTCGTAACCGCATGCTAGCATTCCTTCTTCTGGGCCGATAAATTCCACGCCGCGCGTCTGCAATTTTTCCACATTCTGCACTGTCGCGGGGTTCTGCCACATTTTTCCGTTCATGGCTGGGGCGAGCAGAATCGGCGCGCGCGTGGCCAGCCCGATCGCCGCCAGCGGGTGACCGGCCAAGCCGTGTGCTAGTTCGGCGATAATATGCGCGGTGGCGGGCGCGATCAGGAGGAGGTGGGCGCGGTCCGCGAGATCAATGTGACCGGGTCGCCAGCTTTCTTTTTCGTCGTAGAAGCTCGTCGTCACCGGATTTTTGGAAAGCGTTTGCAAAGTGAGCGGCGAAATGAACTCGGTCGCATCCTGCGTCATAACGACAAAAACGTTGTGGCCCTGTTTGACGAGCAGACTGGCCAGTTCAGCAGATTTATACGCCGCGATGGATCCGGTGACACCAAGCACGACTGATTTTTTTCCAGGCGCAATGCGCACTACTTTTCGAGGGCTGGTCTTATCGCGTCTGCCTCTTAACTCTTTTTCCATGTAAGGCCGGTGATTTAGTCGCGGATAGTTGTGGCAGTCACAGCGGGCGCAAACGCCGACTCAAATAACTTTCTGCAGCCATGATGTCGCGGAATTTTTGCAGATCTTCCTCAACTGATCCACTGACGATAGTGTAGCGGTAATCGCGCCATAATTCCATTTCTCGCACCGCGGTCTCGAGCCGACGATCGATCTGCTCCTCGGTTTCAGTGCCGCGTTTGCGCAGACGTCGCCGCAATTCGTCGAGATCGGGCGGCATAATAAAAACGTCGGCGAGGGCCTCGCGAATTATTGGATCGTCACAATTGCGGATGGTGGCGGCGCCCTGCGTGTCGATATCGATCAGGACATCGACCCCATTCTTCAAATTGGCCACCACCGGCTCGCGTAATGTGCCGTAATAATCTCCGTGCACTTGCGCGTGTTCCAGAAAATCGCTGGCTTCGATTCTCGCGTGAAAATCCGCATCCGAAAGGAATTGATAATGTTCGCCGTTAATTTCGCCGCTGCGCGGCGCTCGCGTGCTGCAGGAGATGGAATAAAAAAGATTGGCAGTCTTTCTCAGCGCTTCGACCAGCGTGGTTTTGCCCGCGCCAGATGGTGCGGAGATGACGAAGAGAATTCCGTGGCGGCTGAACTGGTTACTCAAGGTTTTGAACTTGCTCGCGGATCTTCTCCAGTTCGGCTTTGCAGGCGATGACGCGCTGTGAAATGGCGGCGTCATTCGCTTTTGCACCCAGGGTATTGAGCTCGCGAAAAATTTCCTGCGTAATGAATTCCAATGTGCGTCCAACCGGCTCTTTACTGCGCAAATGATGAGCGAATTGAGCAAGGTGACTCTCGAGGCGCGTCAACTCCTCCGACACATCAGCGCGATCGGCAAAAAAGGAAATTTCTTTGAGCACACGTTCGTCTCCGCTGCCAATCGGCAATCCGGCTTTTTGAATTCGGTCGAGGAGCGCGTCACGATATCTTTTCACCACGTCGGGGTGAAGCGCGCGAACCTCCTTGAGCTTTTTCCGGATCGCTTTGAGGCGATGAATCAAATCCTTGGCCAGATGTTTGCCTTCGCGCTCTCGCATTTTGATTAAATCTGCCAGCGCGGCGCGCAGCGCCCGTTCGATGGCGGACCAAGCTTCTTCCGCGTTCACGGCTTCTTCCGGGAAGCGCATGACGCCGGGCGCTTGAAGAATTGTGCTGATCGTGATCTCGCCCGGCGCGTTTATGTGCTGATCGTGATCTCGCCCGGCGCGTTTAATTCCTTCTGCAGCGCGCGCATCGCTTCATGATACGAGCGGGCAAGTTCCGTATTCAGCGCCAGGCTGCGCGCGCCGTTTGCGCCGCTGTGAAGGGTGATGGTGGCATTGGTTCGGCCGCGCGAAATGTTTTCGTTGATCGTTTGGCGAATGCGCGGTTCGAGCTCGCCCAAATCGCGCGGCAAATTGATTACGATGTCGCTTTGCTTTCGGTTCACCGAGTTGAGCTCGACGCTAAATTTCGTTCCCGCGTGATCCGTCTCGGCGCGACCATATCCAGTCATGCTCCGCATAGTGTTCGTGCGATTCGAAAGTTTATCGCAGAGAAACGGCCAGCGATCAACGCTTAAGCCTCACGTACTAATGTCGATCTCGTTGCAGAAGATGCTGCAATGCTCTGCGGTGAGGCGAGGGAATCGGAATTGCCTCGAGTGAATTGAGTCTGATCCAAAACTGCGAGTATGTATTGAATTTGTGCTGGCGCTGCGCGTAAACGTTCAAAGCAACCCGATGATTTGTGAAGGGAAAGATCGATTTGTAGATTGGCTTTTGATTTGCGGGACTCCTTTGCAGCGGCGGCAAAATCCACATGCCGCGCCACCGTGTGGATGATTGTTCGAGGAGGATCTTGCCTTGACGGACGACAAACGCGTGCTCTTCGATGAGTCGCTTTGTGCGCGATCGAGATTTCCTGACCGGCAGAGTTTGCGGATTTTTCGCGCGGCAGAATCTCTTCACGGGGCAAATGCCGCATTTGGGTTCGTGCGGGACGCAGACGAGGGCACCGAGATCGATGAGTGCCGAGTTAAAAATCCCGGCGTTCCTTTTCGGAAGAAGGTTCGCTGAATGTTGCCAGAGTGTCGCTCGTCCCGCGTGAGAGTCGATCGATTCGCAAAAATCGAATAGCCGTGTCAGCACACGAGCAGTGTTTGATTCAACGATGGGCACGGATTGATCGAATGCGAAGCTGGCGACGGCGTGCGCGGTGTATTTTCCGATTCCTGGAAGTTGCCGCATTTCCTCGACCAATCTTGGGAAGCGCCCACCGTGCCGATCTACGACGGCCTTTGCAGCCGCGTGAAGATTTCGCGCGCGAGCGTAATAACCGAGGCCTTGCCAGGCGTGGAGCGCATCATTTTCCGAAGCTCGAGCGAGCGAGGTAAAATCGGGGAAACGGCAAAGCCACTCGTTGTAATAAGGGATCACGGTCGCGACCTGAGTTTGCTGAAGCATCAACTCGGAGACGAGGATTGCGTAGGGATCGCGGGTGTCGCGCCATGGCAGGTCGCGGCCACTTCTGCGATACCAATTGATCAGCGCGCGACGGAACTGAGTTTTTGGAAAGACCACAGATGAAGACGGATTAACACAGATGAATGGCAATGTCTCGCCAGCTGATACGGCATGCATGCAGACTGTGTTTCATATGTGGTAATCTTTGGCTCAATGAATTCGTACACTCACGCGCTGACGAAAGAGCAGGCAGCAAAACTTCGTGCGCTGCTTGAACAGCTCGGATTCGAATTTTCGCCGAAGGAATACACGCTGTTCTTCGCGCAGAAGAACAAGTTGAGCGTGGCGGTTTACGAGAAGGGGCCGAAAGTGCTCGTCCAGGGAAGAGATGTGGAGGAATTCGTCCAGTTCGAGCTGGAGCCGAAAATTTTAGGCGAAGCGAAGCTAGGATATGAAGAAGTGCACTCGCCAGAGATGTTCGAACCGCATTTCGGGGTGGATGAGAGTGGAAAGGGCGATTTCTTCGGACCACTGGTGATCGCGGGGATATATGTCGATCGCGGGATCGCGCGCAGACTTCTCGATGCTGGCGTCGTGGACAGCAAGCGGATAGGGTCCGATGCGCGGATTCGCGCGCTGGCGGACACGATTCGGAAGCATTCGTTGGGTTTGGCGGAAACAGTTTTGATCGGACCTGCGAAATACAACCAGCTTTACGAGAAGTTTGGCAATCTGAACCTGCTGCTGGGCTGGGGTCACGCGCGCGTGATCGAGAATTTGCTGGCGAAGAAGCCCGCATGCCCGCGGTCGTTGTCGGACCAGTTTGCGGATGCGCGGGTAATTAATGCGTCGTTATTGAAGCACGGGCGCAAGATCACCATTGAACAGCGGCCAAGGGCGGAATCGGACATTGCGGTGGCGGCGGCATCGATTTTGGCCCGAGAGGCGTTCATCAACTGGCTGGAGCGCAAGAGCAAGGAGCTCGGTCTGCGCTTAGAGCGCGGAGTATCGGCGAGCGTAAAAGAGACCGCCAGAAAGCTGGTGGAACTGAAAGGGCCGAGCGCATTACGCGAAGTGGCAAAGGTGCATTTCCGGACCGCGCACGAGACCGCGCCGAATGATTATCCGGCCCCGCCCGCACGTGAGAAATGGGCAGCGCGACGCGATTCATTAAAGCAGTAAACGGGTTCGCTACCCAAACGGTGTAGCGCCGCAAGGCTTCAAAAATCGCGTTTTTATGTTTCAGTAGCCACCGCCAGAGCCACATGGAACGATTAGTAAATTAGATATGTCAAAGTTAACGAAGCGCGACATTGTCGTCTCTATCAGCAATCAAACCGGCATGGTCCAGCACCAGGTCTTCGATGTAGTCCAGCGGACGCTTGATAAAATCACCGACAGTCTGGCTAATAATATCCCGGTTGAACTCCGCAATTTTGGCGTTTTTCAGCCGCGCCTGACAAAGCCGCGAGTTGGCCGAAATCCGAATCAGCCCGGCAGCAGTTTTGTGATCCCACCGCGCGCGACCGTGAAATTTAAGGCTGGTAAGATCATGCGTCAGCGCGTTGAGAAGCTTTCACGACAATTAAAAGAAGCGGCAGAGCGAGGGACTAAAACAGAAACCGACGGGCAAAGCAGCGGGTAGGAGAGCGCGGCGTCACTTTTGCTGCCGCCTCCGAAGCGCTCACGAGAGCAAAGTCTGGATCGTTTTTTCCAGGCGCTCAAAATTAATTGGCTTGGTCAGATGCTCAGAGAAGCCTGCCTCTCTTGCCTGGTTTACGTCTTGTTCACTACCAAAACCGCTGAGCGCGATTCCGGGCAAGTCTTTGTTGAGACGCACTTCACGCATCAATTCGTAACCGCTGCGGTCCGGCAATCCGATATCGCTGATGAGCAGATCGAACTCCTCGGTGCGGACTTTCTCGACTGCCTGTTCAGCCGAGTGGGCCAGAGTAATTTCGTAACCGTGGCGCTCCAGCATCCTTTTCATACCAATGCAAGTGTCATGATGGTCGTCCACCAACAAAACGCGCCGGTGCTTTGAAACTGCCTGTTCTGGTTCGCGATCTACTTGCTGATCTTTCCTTTCGCCGTCGCGTCCGATCGGAGCGAGCACTGTATTTAGTTCCACCGAAAAGGTGGCCCCCTTGTCCTTCCCGGAACTTTGCGCAAGGATTTTTCCGCCATGTGCGTCGATTAATGCCTTCGAAATAGCCAGGCCGAGTCCGAGACCTCCGAAACGGCGCGTAATATCGGATCCCTGTTCGAATGCGTTAAAGATTTTATCGATCTTTTCCTGTTCGATGCCGATCCCGGTATCGATAACGCGAGCTTCAATTTTATCCGGTCTCAGATTGAGCGTTTCGATGGTGATTCGACCTTTTTCGGGAGTAAATTTGACGCTGTTCTTGATCAGATTCCAAAAGACCTGTTGCAAGCGCGCCGGATCGCCGTCCACGTACGTATGGTCCGCGCGAAGACGAAATTTCACTTCGAGATTCTTTGCCTCAATTTCTTTTCGGCATATCTCGTAAGCGCGCTGTAGAGTTTGGTGGATGCAAATTGTCTCAAAGCTTAATTGCAGCTTACCTTTTGCTATGCGGGTAACGTCGAGCAAATCGTCAATTAGCCGCGCCTCCAGCTCAACGTTGCGGCGGACGACCTCCAGCGCCTCTCTGACAGGCTGGGAATCCGGCACCTCGGCTTCCAACTCCCCAACCATGGCGATGACCGGCGAGAGAGGACTGCGCAGCTCGTGCGACAAAAGGGCCAGGAATTGGTCCTTGGCAGCGTTTGCGGCAATCAATTCCTGACGCAATGTGACGTCGCGCGTCTTGTCGTCCACGAGATAAAGCACGCCTTGGACGGTTTCCTGTGCGCCTTGTAGCCGGAGCAGATTAATATCCAAGAAATGTGTCACTCCCGTCTTATCTTTCAACGGGTGCTCAGTCAGTTGAAACGGCGTTCCAAAGGTAAGCACTCTGTCAATCGCTCCCGGAGGCGCAATGTTCACATCATCGCAGGGGATCTCCGTGATATCGCGGCCCGCCGGCAGGTCTCCAAAACGCTCCGCCATGCGCGCAAAGGCGTCGTTGACATGAAGAAAGCGGCGAGAAGCTGGATCGACAAAAGCGATTCCGCTGGGCATATTCGCCAGAATTTTTTCGTTGAAGATCACTTCGCGCTCCAGCTGCTGCGTCGACTCGATCTGGCGCTGATAGAACCTGCTGCCCAGCCACGCGAAGACGGCGGTGAGTGCGATCAACCACGCTGCCAGGATCGTCATTCGACCCAGAAGATCGTGAACCGGTTTGTATGCGAGGCTCTTCGGCTGCTCCACTACCGCTACCCAACCGGTCGGCTCGATCGGGCTGAAAGAGTAGAGGTTTCCATGCTCCTCGAAGTGTCCGGTTTTGTTTTGGCGGATCTCATTAATCAACAAGCCGCCCTGCGGTGTAACGCTGGGATTCGGTTTAAAGTCGTTTGCGAAAAGTGCGGCGCCGTTTTGATCGAGGACCTCGAAGAGAAACCGGTCGGAAAATTCGATGGTGGACAATCGCCTGCCAATTCTTTCAACCAACACCGAGTCGCCAATATACCCCAGAATTGTCCGGTCGGGCGCGCGGACTGCAGCCACGATATCTGTGACGAGCCGATTATCCGACAGCCGCGGATGAACTGGCGACACAACGGCTTCGTCGGAGGCAGCTGCTTGCTCCCGCCAGTGACTGGCCCCAAAGTCCTTCCCAATCATCTCCGGCGCAGTCGGAATCGATGCAATCAACGCGCCATCGGGTCCAGCAAGGAACATTCCGTCGATGTTTGGATGCGAATAGAAAGCGGAGTTAAGCCATTGCTGGGCGGTAGGCCCTGGATTTGGTCCGCTAAGAATTGTCGCGACTTCGGGAAGCGTCTGGTAGTAGTTAATGATGGCACTGCTGCGGCTGAGATCGTGACCTACTACATGGCCGAGAAGCTGGATCAATGTTTGTCGGTCGCGCAGGATTCGTGATTCAAGGGTGTCCCGCAGGATGGTGTAGGAAACAATAAGCGTCAGAATCGAGGGAATCCAACCAGCCAGAAGAATAGGAAAGATGATCTTGAAACGATCGAAACGGTCGCCCCGTCGTTTCGTTCTTATGTGTCCCAACTGCATGCCTGGCTTTTGCGAAAAATTCGAGTATCACGGTCAACCTGCTGACCGCCTCAGGCAAGCGCGAATGTGGCACAGATTCATCGGCTTTAGGCCGGCGCAAATGTTTCGACGGACGCTATGCCACACGGGGGGCTTTAGAGATTACGAGACTGCTCGTTCCTGCAATTACGAACATCGATAGGAGACTGCTGTGTATCAACAGAATGTGAACGCGCTTTTTGGATTGACGCAATCGTTGAAAACGGCATGATGACGCCCTTGCTGCCTCAATCACTGGCGGCTATAGCAAATTCCATGCAAGGAAGCATCGGACATATTATCTGGACAGTTTGTTACCTTGGCACGCTGATCGGCCTTTCAGCGTACGGCATCCATCGCTATTTCATCATTTATCTCTATCTGAAAAACCGGAAGCGGGCACCGGTGCCAGCGCGTCACTTTGAACAACTCCCGAAGGTGACAGTGCAGTTGCCAATCTTTAACGAGGTGTACGTGGCGGAGCGGTTGATGCGTTCCGTGAGCGAAGTGGATTATCCCCGAGAACTTCTGCAAATTCAGGTGCTGGACGATTCAACCGACGAGACCCGGGAGATCACCGCCTCGTGCGCGGACGACCTGCGCCAGCGCGGTTTCAATGTTCAGCTCATTCATCGCGTTGATCGCACCGGATTCAAGGCCGGTGCATTGTCGACCGGACTCGATGCTGCGGAAGGCGAATTCCTTTGTATCCTCGATGCGGATTTCGTGCCGGAGCGGGATTTGCTGAAGCGCACTATCCATTTCTTCACTGATCCAAGAGTAGGAATGATCCAGACTCGCTGGGGCCATTTGAATCGTGGGTATTCATTGCTCACGCGCATGCAGGCGATCTTTTTAGATGGGCATCTTTTGCTTGAGCAAACCGCGCGCAGCCGCAGCGGGCGCTTTTTCAATTTCAACGGGACAGCCGGTCTCTGGCGGCGTTCGTGTATCGAACAAAGTGGGGGCTGGCAGGCTGACACCTTGTGCGAGGATCTCGACCTGAGCTATCGCGCCCAGCTGGCGGGCTGGAAATTTGTCTATCTCGCAGATGTTGTCACTCCGGCTGAGCTGCCAGTGGACATGAATGGCTTCAAGTCCCAGCAGCATCGCTGGACCAAGGGTTCGGTCCAAACGTGCAAGAAGTTGTTACCCACAATTTGGCGCAGCCACCTTCCGTTGCCAATCAAGGTCGAGGCCACCGGGCATTTAATGTCGAACTTCGCCTACCTGCTCCTTGCCTTTCTTTGCATTCTTTTGCATCCATCTGCCGGAGCGCCTCAGGGAGGCTGGCTGCGCACATTCCTTGTCGACATTCCGATCTTCCTTGCAGCATCGGCCTCGGTGGCGGTTTTCTATATTTGTGCCCAACGCGAGCTGCATCCACGCACGTGGCTCCGGGAGATTCTCTTTCTGCCATGTTTGCTCGCCTTGGGAATTGGTTTGTCGCTGAATAACGCGCGAGCGGTGCTGGAAGCGCTGATCAATCACAAATCCGATTTCACGCGGACGCCGAAGTATGGGATTGAACGCAAATCGCAAAAGTGGCGCAGCTGCAAGTACCGGCCGCTCAAGTCAACACTTCCGCTGCTGGAATTGGCCTTCGCAATTTATTTCAGCTATTTCGTGGTGTTTGCCATCGTGCACGGACAGTACCTTTCGGTTCCGTTCCTGCTGATGTTCCAAGGCGGCTTCGTTTACGTTTGCCTGTCTTCTTTCGGCAGTCGCTGGTCAAAAATTAATTTTAATAGCTCCCGCGCAACTGCTGCAATTCCCGCGTGACAAAATTGAAATTGTCGAGTAAGAAGGTGCCCATGTTTCGCGCCCTGGCAGTAATTTTTAGTTTAATTTCGGCTGCATCGGCCTTCGGCATCACGCCGCTCGATACTTCCAGTCAGGTAATCATCAGCGTGCGAGATCAGAAGCTGATGCTTCTACAGAATGGCGGGAAAGTGGCTGAGTATCCGGTGTCCACGTCCGCGTTCGGTCTGGGCGATGCCTGGGGACGAATGACAACTCCTCTGGGTTATTTGGCGGTCGAGAAAAAAATTGGCGACAACGTACCGGTGGGCGCCGTCTTCCACAATCGGCGATTGACCGGTGAAATTCTGCAGCCAAACGCTCCTGGTCGCGACCCAATCACTACACGCATCATCTGGTTGCGCGGACTGGAAGCTCAAAACGCACATGCATTTCAGCGTTGCATCTACATTCACGGGACACCGCAGGAAAAAAACATCGGTCGCCCTGCCAGTTACGGCTGCATTCGGATGAAATCGAGCGACGTCGCCGACCTGTATGATCGCGTTCCTCCTGGCGCGCTTGTGCAGATCACCCCTGACCGGCTTCCGAAATTAGCAAAGCCGAAAGTACCGCGGTCGGAAACGAGCAACGGTGTCGTCGCTGCGGCTGCACCACCTCAGAACGAGATGCAGAATCCAGATCGGCCGCCGAAACCGGCAAAGGCGCCACGGATACACAGCACGAATACTGTTGTTGTTGCGAACGCACTAGCCGCACCACCTCAACATTTAACGGAGAACCAGCCACAGGCGCAGAGCGCAACGCAGAATCAAAGCCAGGCTGGACCTACCGAGAGTGCCGGCTCTCTCACCGTCGAAGAAATGCGAATGGGCGGAGCACTCGCTGCGGAGCGACGAAAAACAAAGCTCGCGTTGGGCAAACGCTTGTAACGCTCGAGCGTTGCTCGACAAAACTTTGATCCGCAATGGCTAATACAAAATCAGCCGCCAAGCGTGCTCGCCAGAGCGTGAAACGGACACTTCGCAATCGCAGCGTTCTGACGGGTCTACGGACAATGCAAAAGGGAGTACGTTCTACGCCGCCGCCCAACAGGGATCAAATTCGCTCGCTAATCTCAGCGATCGATAAGGCTGCCAAGCGCGGAATCATCCATAGAAATGCAGCCAATCGTCGGAAAGCACGGCTCCATAGGGCACTGGCTGCGGCTAAATAGGGTACCGTCATCCTGAGCGAGGCGACGCGGAGTCGAAGGATCCCGCGAAATTACGTTCAGCTGGTGCCACTTCCCTTGACTTCGCTCCCAATGACGATTCCAAATCCCTTTGCATATCGCACCGGCCGGATAGATTCTGTGCAATGATTCCCGCGCTCCTTCTCGTTTTTTCGGCCGTCGTTTATCGAGTTACGACAGGACTCTTGATTCATTCTGGCGCGAGCTGGCTTTCGAACTTCGCGCCGCTTGCCGCAATCGCGCTTTGCAGCGCCGCGTACTTTCCAAAAAAATATAAGTTCTCAGTGCCGCTCGTGACGCTGTTTATTTCGGACGCGGTAATTAATTTTGCTTACGGCGCCCCGTTGCTTGACCCACAAATTGTCGTTCGCTATGTAGCGCTCGCGCTGGTCGGATGCATTGGAGTTCTTTTGCAGAATCGGGCATCGCTAAAAACGCTGCTGCCGGCCTCGATTGTTGGATCGACAATTTTCTACGCTCTCACGAATGCGTTTTCCTGGTTGGAAGATCCGGGTTACGCCAAAAACCTCGCCGGACTCGTGCAATCGCTCACGGTGGGATTGCCTCAATACAGCGCGACACCTAGCTGGATGTTTTTTCGCAACTCACTCGTCAGCGATCTTCTGTTCACTTTGTTTTTTGTTGCGTGCATGAACGTGGGGCAAAGCAGGGAGAGATCGGGAGCCCGCGCCGCGCGGTTCCGTCCAGCCGCTGCGGGATGACCGCCATGCAGCCGGTCGAGCAGCGCGACGAAGTCGAGATGCTCTCGCTGATGCTGTTGATCCGGCGTTTTGAGGAGCGCGCCAGTCAGCAGTATCAAGCGCAGAAGATCGGCGGTTTTTGCCACCTTTACATCGGCCAGGAAGCAGTTGTGACCGGCGCGGTCGCTGCCGTGCGCGACGATGACTACATCATTACCGCTTATCGCGATCATGCTCATGCCCTCGCCCGCGGCACGAGCGCAAATGCGTGCATGGCAGAACTTTTTGGAAAAGAAACCGGCTGCTCGCGCGGCTTGGGTGGCTCGATGCATTTTTTCGACAAGCAACACCACATGTACGGTGGCCACGCCATTGTCGCCGCTCACGTTCCGCTGGCGGTTGGGTTGGCTTTTGCCATCAAGTACCGGGGCGAAGATCGCGTCACGCTTTGCTTCTTTGGCGACGGCGCAATTAATCAAGGCGCGTTCCACGAAGCGCTGAATCTGGCAGCGTTGTATAAATTGCCGATCGTTTTAATTTGCGAAAACAATCTTTTCGCCATGGGCACTTCGGTGAAAAGATCGACATCGCTCAAGCAAATTGTCGATCGCGCAGAAGGGTACGACATCCCTGGAGAGATTGTTGATGGAATGAACTTTCGCGAAGTGCGCGACAAGATTGCCGAAGTCGTCGATTCGATCAGAAAAGAGTCGCATCCGGCATTCCTCGAAGCGCGAACCTATCGCTATCGCGGCCACTCGATGTCAGATCCGGCAAGTTACCGAACGAAGGCGGAGTTGGAAAAATATCGGCTCGACGATCCGATCACGCGTTTGCGTGCGCAGCTCACCCGCGAGGGAAAATTGACCAACGAACAATTCGACCAGCTGGATAAGCAGGCGAAGGAAACAGTTATGGCCGCGGTGAAATTCGCTGAGGCGAGCCCCCAGCCGCCACTCGATAGACTTTACGATTACACGTACGCCGATGGAGCGATGGAGCCGGGCCGCCCCCGGCCCGTAGCGCCAGCGCCGGAGCGGCGCGAGGGCGCGCCATCTCCAAATACGGATTAGCCGTGAGAGAAATCACATATCGCCAGGCGCTGAACGAAGCGCTCGCTGAAGAACTCGAGCGCGACCCGAATGTTTTTCTCATGGGAGAAGAAGTCGCGGAGTACCAGGGCGCTTACAAAGTCAGCCAAGGATTGCTTGAGCGTTTTGGGCCACGGCGAATCATCGACACTCCAATCAGCGAGAACGGATTTGCGGGTCTCGGCGTCGGGGCGGCCATGGTGGGGTTGCGACCAATTATTGAATTTATGACATTCAGCTTTTCGCTTGTGGCATTCGATCAGGTCGTCAATAACGCGCCAAACATGTACACAATGTCGGGCGGCCAGTTTAATATCCCAATCACGTTTCGCGGCCCGAACGGACCTGCGCATCAACTCGGTGCCACGCATTCGCACGCGACCGAGAACTTTTACGCCAGCGTGCCTGGCCTGAAAGTTTGCGCGCCGGCCACGCCGCGTGACGCAAAGGGTTTGCTCAAGACTGCCGTGCGCGACAACAATCCGGTTCTGGTTCTGGAGGCTGAATTGCTCTACAGCTCCAAAGGCATGGTCGAGCCACCAGATGAAGAACTGCTGATTCCCCTAGGCAAAGCGAACGTGAAACGCGAAGGCAGCGACGTCTCAATTATTTGTTACTCGCAGACTGTTCCGCTGGCGCTCAAGGTTGCGGCGCAACTGGAAGAGGAAGACATCTCTGCCGAGATTGTCGATCTGCGTTCGATTAAGCCGCTCGATGAGAAGGCGGTCTTCGATTCGGTGGCAAAAACGCATCGCGTAGTGATTGCCGAACAGGATCATCCCTTTTGCGGAGTAGGTGCGGAAGTTTGTTATCGGATCCAGAAAAACATTTTCGATGAGCTCGACGCGCCGATCATCCGCGTATCACAGGAAGATGTGCCGATGCCCTATAATGAGCGCCTCGAACATGCCGTGCTCCCGAACGCGGACAAACTTTTGGCGGCCGTGAAAAAGGTCTGCTACGCATGAGTGACGTTAAAAAGTTACAAATGTTACAAGGTTAAAAA
>WNFO01001784.1_pt1 | contig 17330 bp, 24 predicted proteins | sample 5400251 | NCBI WGS metagenome assembly WNFO01 (sample SAMN13153354, study PRJNA577476) | soil metagenome | isolation source: 100 cm saprolite under Madrone tree | place: USA:California | collected 2016-06-14
GTTAAAGATGGCAGATGAGCCATGACCGGGGCGGAACAACTAGCACATAGCCTTCGAGCCGGGACGCCCGAGTTGGCCGCCATTCCGGTCGCGGCACATGCATTGTGGGAACTTACATTATAAGTCCGCAACCGGAACCTCCGCCTCCTCTCTCGCTTTCCGTTACAATCCTCATGTCTAACAAAGATTATTACGGTCAACCACAACAACAATATTATCCCCCTCAGGGTGCGACCTTTTCATTCGTTGTTATCTCATAGTATCGTTGACGAGAGCGTCTGCCGTCAAGGGGCACCGCCTGGTCAAGGTTACTACCCTCAGCAGCCTCAGCAGCCTCAGCAGGCGTACCAGCAGCAGTACCAGGGCTATAGTGGTCAGCCTGGCTATCAGCCGCAGCCGCAGCCCCAAGCGGTCTATGTGTACGCCTAGAGTTCTTATAAGGGTATCAACTCATGCCGAGCTTTGTGATGTAGCCAGCAGCCTCCGCCCCAGAAAGACACCAGCTTTCTCACGGCGTGCATGACAGGTGTCTGCTTGTGTTGTTGTGCGGAAGGTGAGTGGCTTTGCTGTTACGTCCTTGCCATGTTATGTGCTTACGAGATTGGCCACCTGTCTACAGAACTATGCGCGTGTCTTTTCTGAGCGGGTGTCTCACCTCACCGAGTAGTTGCTCCCAGTATCGAAGCTCCTGTAAACGTCCTTTGATAATCTGACCTTTTCTTCACGGATGTTGCACTGTCTCTTGGGCCATGTTTTTGTATTCCCCGTGATATGAAATTCTGCTTAATCAAATCACTATTTACACTGCGAGCCATTGGAGTGATATGCCACCATAGATTGACCACTGATCTGAAAGCCGATTTGCTTTTGAGATATCTAGAACATGTTTCCAGCCAGGTGCTATGTGCTATGGAGATAGACTGGAAATGGGCGTTGCTTGATTGGAGGCAAGGTGTGACGGCTGTGACGGCGGGTCGATTCACCTTCCTTTCTGTCAAGAATAAGTTATCCTCCCATACAAAATGCTCCAGAGGCTGCCTGCCGCCGCTCTCACTAAGTCCGGCGCGTTTTCAGCCTCTCGCGCTGCACCCCTTCGGGTCATTCAGCGTTCGAGCTCGGTAGGAGCAGTTTTTTGGGTGTCGCCACTATATTTCCGAACGTTCATGACAACAGACCAGGTTCGCGTCTTCCAGCGCCGCGTCTCCCAACGCATTCCAGGTCTGTAACACCCATGAGCGTCCATGTCATATGTCTGATTGATACCCTAGTCGCTGGTCTATTCACGAGCAACCCTCATTTCCGCGACGCTCCTTGCTACTGGCTCGATAGCCTGGTACACCCACTTGTACGGAACCCTTCCGTTTGTCGGTGAAATTCACGCGTCCCCCCCCGGAGAGGTTGGTCTTCATCCAGCCGCATATCCATGGTCACACAAGGGCTGGCTGGACTCGTTTGACCATGCCAGGTAATGCAACTTCGTTAAATTCCGACATGTTCCGGCCCCTCATGAAACGCCGTGTCACAGTATCCGAAGAGGTTACTTGGTCTACAAGGAAGTCTGCGCTGCTTGCCACTCCCTCGACCGCATCGCGTGGCGCAATCTGGTTGGTGTTTCCCACACCGCGGATGAGGTAAAGGCGATGGCCGAGGAGGTCGAATACACCGATGGCCCCAATGACGGGGGTGAGATGTTCCAACGCCCAGGGAAACTCTCAGATTACATGCCTCCCCCCTACCCCAATGAGGAGGCTGCTCGTGCTTCGAACCAGGGCGCTCTCCCTCCCGATCTTAGTCTGATCATCAAGGCTCGCCACGGTGGTGCTGTACGCGCACATTACTTTCCCTTCAGGTGATTTAGCTGAGCAATACCTAACAGGACTACCTGTTCTCTCTCCTTACCGGTTATGTTGATCCTCCCGCTGGTGTCGAATTACGTGATGGGATGAACTACAATCCATATTTCCCCGGCGGCGCTATTTCTATGCCTCGCGTGATCTTTGATGGCCTTGTCGAATACGATGATGGTTCGTGCATCCCAATCATTTTTCATTCTGTTTTCGCCAATGTTGCTATACAGGCACTCCTGCGACGACCTCACAAATGGCCAAGGATGTTACAACTTTCCTGGGTTGGGCAGCTGAGCCTGAGCATGACGAACGCAAAAAGATCGGTATCAAGGCTGTCATCCTCTTCTCCACATTGACGGTTTTGAGCTTATATGTGAAGCGCTTCAAGTGGAATGTGATCAAGAACAGGAAGATTGGTGAGTGTCGCAATGTCATGTTGATGACCGACCGATTTGGCTGAATGTGAATTAGTCTACAACCCTCCTGTAGACAAGACTCACTGAGAACCGAGAGAACCGGTTGCAGAGGACAAATAGCTTAGATAATAAATTTTGCTGTCACGTTAGAGTCTTATCTAAGCTCGGAATTCCCACGGGTACTTTCTGTCCCTCTTTGCCGGTCAGGCCACTCTCATTTCACCTGTTTTCTTAATCTCGTCTATCACCATCATGTCTGCAGAATCATGGCCCCCACAGCTCAAGTCCGTAAATGACACTAGTTTTTCTCTGCCTTGGCTCACAACTCCCCAGAGAATGGGTCGCATCGTGTTTAGGCCAGATGACGGATGGAAACCGCGAGGAAGCTCAGGCTGAACTACGTCAGGTAATTTCTGATGCTTACAGTTCCAAGACGTTATGGACAACAGACTGGGCCGGTGTACAACTTAAAAGGTGCTCTTGTCTCGGTCATTGCCCTCAACACTGATCGTTTTTCGCCTCCCTTCCATCTCAGTTTGCTACCAAAGCCCATGCCCATAATGAGTAACCACACCTTGAAGCGTAGACTGTATGTTTTTTTCACCTCCCTTCGTCCTCCCTCGTGCCGTTAACCTCCCGCGCGACAGTGACTCCCCGGCAGGTCAATCCAAAAAGGCTAAAAAGAATCAGGCGAACAAATCTGCTGCTGCATTCGCGCTGGATGTGGGTGACCGTGCGACGCTCAACAGGCGTGCAGAGCGTTTTCGACGGGAGCATGAGATAGAGAAACAGAAACAAACCGGTGGTGGTGGTGGTGGTGGTCAGGCGTCGTCTCTCCGGACTAATAATCAACGCACTGCTCTCCCTTTTGTCAATCTCTCACGTTCCGCAACCCCATTCGCGAACGCGGATGATCCGGAGGCGAACCCTGTGAGTGCTTTGCCACCGCTCGGAACAAGTCGCTATCTGACCCATTGTGCCGCTACTCCAGAACGTCCCTAATTGGGATCAGCATACTATTGTCGGAACATCTCAAGAAATTTTCAAGGATTACTTGCGTTTGACATCAGTGCGTATCGCCTGCCATTCTACGGGATTGTCCGAAATTCTCTCTGGATTGTAGGACCCAAAACCAGAACAAATACGTCCGTACCATGTTCTTCAGCAAACGCTAACAGAACTCAAGAGGCGATGGCGAGAGAAGGTTCCTTATAATTGGATATGCAGCCAGTTCAAAAGTCTTCGACAAGACTTGACTGTGCGTCACGCCGTTCACTACCCATAGACAGGGTGATGCAGTGTCTGAAATTTTCACAGGTGCAACGAATAAAGAATGACTTTACGGTTGCCGTATATGAGATTCATGCACGAATGGCCTTGGAAGTGGCAAGTGAACGTCATCATGTTATGTTACTCTTTGGTTGATATCCCATCCCGTAGGCCGATATGGTAGAGTATAATCAATGCCAATCGTCATTGAAGGGCTTATATGAACTTGGTGTTCCTGGGAATGTCGAAGAGTTCACCGCCTATCGAATCCTTTTGCTACTGCACGGCCGCAATAGAAGTGGTTTGTGACATTCTTGCGCATCTCCACTCCGGGATCGCTGAATGGCTCTCGTACTTGTAGAATTAAATCTATACGTGAGTCAGCTGACGTCCAAACAGAAAGCATCTCTGGCGGTGAAGCATGCGTTGGCCGTGCAACGTTCCCTTGCTCTCGGAAATTACCATGCTTTCTTTGAGCAATACCTCAATGCTCCAAATATGGGGGCATATATCATGGATCACTTTGTCGACCGTGAACGTCTACGCGCGTTACTCATCATGACCAAAGCGTACGTCTGATAAATTTCCATTAATGCCGACCCCTGATTTGTATGATGTCTTCGGGATATAGATACCAGCGTCTAAGTCTAACATTTATTCACCAAGAACTTGCGTTCGACAGCCTCAATCATGTCCGCGATTTTCTAATGTCACATCGAGCAGCGCATTTCGTCAATCCTAACAGTCCCGATGCAGAGAAAATTTTGGATTGCAAGGCAGCAAGCACAGAACTACCAGCGGTTCTGGAGGAGAAATATCGCAAGATACAGATCAAAGGTGCAATATGAATAATCCATTACCTTTTTTTTGCGGTTCCCTGTCACCGTTTGTAGAATGTATTTATACCTTTCATTGAATAATCACGGTTCATTGGAGAGTACAATCATTTAAACGTACACAAAGAAGTACAGCCCATTCTCTTATTCCGGAGATTCCGTAGTGTCATAAGCTATAAGAAAGTATGGGTTTGGGGCGAGGTTTTACCACAAAGAAGATTGGGAACAGGAAATAGGATGGGTTATCAGTATGGCCTATATGGGCTATGTGCTATGAGTATCGACCGTATAGATAGCGGTCGGAGTGAGTTAATAAGGTGACGTGGTTATATGACAAGTTGATAATACAACGCCGAAGAAACGGCATCATAGGATTCCTATGGGAGTTGGCTCAGTTGTGACATACCCGCTTGCAGCCTCTGCGGTGACAACGCGCGCTCGAAGTTCTCCAAGCCGCCTTTGCTGGGCTAGGACGCATAGATAAGCTGCGCTGGCCAGGCTTAGAAGGAAGAGGGATAAGTGATACGTACCTGGTCCCGGGAAGTAGGTAATGAGGTACTCGATGGGCTCGAAGAACGCGTTGCACACGTCAAGCGCGATAGTCAACAAGTTGTCATGTTCCCACAACGTGAGGGCACTAATAACCAAAAAAAAGCCGGTGATGAGCGCCAGACTCGCAGCAAGAAAAAAATGAAGCGATAATGTATTGTACTGTACTTACCGGTAGACTTGGCCCATGTACCACCACATGAACCAGGGCCGTTGCAAGATGTTTTGTTTGTGATTACCTGTGATGGTATGCATGGCGAATATAACCGCCTTGGCACGCCTGCCCTGGCCTCGCACTACCATCACATCATATCGTCATTAGTGCTGTGTCAGAACAGGACCGGGTGCAATTACCCGGCGGCAAAAAAAAAGACAAGGCGGTACTCACACCACTCTTCAGCCTTTCTGCGATTCAACCCGATCAACCTATCAGCATCAGATGGGAATGGAATGGTCAATGATCCGTATTTAATTCGAGGGACAGGAACTTACACATGGGGGATGAATCTCTGAAATTCGTACGAGATGCACATCCGGGTGCTGTTGTTATCGGTTCCGAATCAGTTGTGGCTGGACGGACGGGTGCAATATAGGCGATCGCTCCACGTACTTGAATAGGATCTCCCGCCCATGGTACATGAACGCCCCTTCGACACGGCACGTATGCCACTGCAGTGCCCTTTCAATCGCCTCTGTCTCAATCCATGCGCGCATCGCAAAGTCCCTTCTGTCATAGTCGCTGATACCGGTGTTGTGTCGCATCCGGACGCATCCATTCCAGAGCAGCATCGCACGAAGATAGAGCGCCCAGACGGTATTCTTGCCACCCATGGTATCCGAATACAACTGCGGTTGCGACGGAAGCAATGTTTCCCCTGGAAATAGAATTGCATACTACATGTGAGGTGGGTGAGCTGCCTTGGCTAGGGTGTTAACCAGTTGAGGATGGTACCCACATTAGAGGGCTCAACCACGAAAAGATCCTGAAGGCGCCAATTGAGGGCATCTGAATACGAGGTTTGCCCAGAAACGAGCATTAGCGTACTCCAGCAAAGACGCCGGCACTCTTCCTTTCTAATATCACCCTCGGTCCATTCGGAATTCCACATCGGGGTAGTTAACCAAAACGGCACCTGTGATCGAGCCTCTGGCCACTGGGAACCGAGCGAGAGTTCATCGCAGGAACAGCCTAAACCACGAGTGGTAGTAGTGACAGCAGATTGCTGCTGTTGTGCGCCTCGTTGTGGGGGTGATGGTATAGACATCGAACTGGTAAAGCTTTCTGACGCGGAAAAGTATTGTTCTGAACTGGCTTCGACCGCGGGTACGGCATGGCGGGTAAATGTCGAGACAGCGGGATTGTCAGCATCTAGGTACGTTATTCCCAGCGTGCGGATGATTGAGTCGAGATTGTCCAGCGCCGAGTGTATCCGCGGCATTTGATGCCGAGGATGCGCACAGAGTTCAAAGAACGACAACACCTTTCCGGATCAAGAGGGGGGAGTGAGCTTCAACACCCCTCCCAGATAAGCTTCTAACGTACCCAGGCAGCTTGAGCCAACTCGACGTCTATGGCACGGGCATGTAGGCTTGATTCTAGATACCCTTGCGCTTCATCCCGTAGCAGCATAGCCATGCGGTGACTCTCTGCTGGACACTCTTGTTCTGGACTTTGAAGACACCTGGACACGGCCAGTAGGGCGAGGAGCAAACTAGGTTGCATACGACTCCGGCGATACGGATCCATGAAGTCATTGTAGAAACGAGGCACGTTCAAAAACGAGAACCAGTAGGGAGAGACTTTAAAGATGAAGCGTACGTCCTCGATAATCTTGCTGATGCCGCCGTCATACTGTGTTAACCCTAGAGAGGACACATCGTACGAAGCCGGCATGGATACAGCATACAAATCGCGGATATGATCAAACCATGTCTCGCGGCTGAATTGCACCGAGGGATCGGGGGTAATGCTGCTGAGATCCAGCTCAAATTTGTGTTGCGCAAAGCCAATGTATGCCTCAGTTATCACGGAATTGTTGGTGGTATAGTACGTTGCTTCGTCAGTATTCTCATGTTCGTCGACTCTCACAAGAGAACTTTCAGACTAGAAAGCAGTTAATGATAAATTACAACGGCATAAGAGAGGTCACTCACAGTATGTCCCGTAATTGCAGACTCAACCGTGAGCATCTCATTATGGGAGGTGGCTGTGCCGAATTGCGCGTTGCCTTCCAGGAGTTCGAACCCGGGATCTACTTCATGAATGCGAACGCCATATGGTTGTGGATCGACGAGGAGAATCGGATCTACCGAGGTATCGAGCTTCATGGACTTGGCGGTGACACTTGGCCGCATAATGCCATAAGGCCCAGTAGCGCCTCGATCGACTGTCGCAGAGCGACGCCTGCGCCTCGAGGGGTGTTCTTCATCATCTTTTGGCCTGGTGCCACGAGTGCGTGCCCCCTGGGTCTTATCAGGCCCACGACGCTTCGGTAGAGCATCGTAAGTACATTCATCATTCCTTTCACGCTGGGCACAGTGGTAGCACTTTGGCTTCGCACCGTCACAACGGATCTTGCGGTTTCGGCTAGTGACAACAGATCAATACAACTAAGCCTCGATGTGGGATGCGAGCGTACCATTGGAGACATGCCACGAACACTCGCGCTCGTGCACGACCTTGAGTGGTTGGCGGCTGGTTCGGTGCGAGTTCAATTCGTGGTTTATCTTTGCGGTGCTTCCGGGTTTGATGAGATTCAGAGTGACCAACGTCCGGCATGTCGGTGAGAAGAAATGTCGGTGAAGGTCCACCTGAGCCTTCGGTAAATGTAGATGCCCCCAAGCTGGTTGGACTGGAGGTGGTGGAAGTGTCTGGGTAGGGCATAAGATTGAAGTTATTCTGGACCGAGCCCAAATCCCTGTCGTTCTTGCTCACACCCAGCTGCGACAGCATGGAAGGTTCACCGCCGTGAGCAGAGTTGAAGTGGAGAACATCAGAAGAGAAAATGTCTGGCTCGTAGGAAGCATATATGTCGGTGTAATGGTTGCCCATGGAAGATGATACTGGCTACTGCGGAGATAACTGTGCCGTCGGGCAGGTACGGATTTCGACTTTTCGACCATCAAATACTTCATCAACGATGTGATCGAATCCGAATGTGGTTGACAGTGGCGGTACGTTCTGACGAATCAATTGAAAAACGAACGGCCGCCGGACGTCACTGCGCCGGAGGTCACGCGTATGGGCGGTTAGCGTAGAGATGACTCAAAAAACGACAGGAAATGAATAGAACAAAGCCATTAAGTGGGGTGCTGCTATGGAGCCCACGTAACAACACGGCATTGCTTAGTAAGGCTCACTTCTTACGCCTAAACCTTGACGTGAGCATTGTTTCCAACGATCAATTTTATCAATTAATCACGCATTCTAGCGGGAACAAATCTTCGAACAATTATCTCTCTAATTACATACCGTTTGAAGCATGCTGGCGAAGATAATTCTGCGACCGAAAGCCGTGAAAGTGCCGGTATGGTCACATACGAAAGGACAAGCGTCTTGCACACTGAATCAGCCTCATTCCCCACAAGCCGGAGAAAAACGACCGGGGCACACCTTCTGAACTTGCGAATTGACGCGGTTAATGGTACTGAGCCACTGCCAAGTGAAAGGTTCTACGTTTGATGATGCGAACGGCGAGGACACCGCGTCCTTGGGATCCTCATAGACGGGGATTAGAACCATGGCGAATCTGGTATGATGTTTGTTAGATCTTCAGATGCGCATTTACGATATCCACGCGAGAATAACAAAGTGGCTTACTCAGCATGATGGAAAACTGGCCCTCGTTTGTACAAAAGATAGTCCACAGAGAATTTCATACCATTCTTCACGACCCAGCCAAGAGATCGGTAGTGGTGAAGAAATACATAGTTAATTAGGAAAGGATTATCTGGTCGCAGACTGTGTGCCTGAGATGGGGATGCCTGGAGACGAGGTGAAAGATAGGCCTTCTGGAATGCGACCCAGATTTCGGGCAATGTCATTGGCTCGAACTATGTGATATCTTAGTAGGGCCCATTGCACACGCACATGCGCGTAGTCATACCGTTTCGGGATGGCAAATAGTCAGACAATCAAGGGCCCAGATCAGGAAAAATGCCTCGGCTAATGTGAGTTGCATATGTTCCATATCCTCGAGTGGTTCAGCGCTGAGATCCGTTACCTCTTGGACACGCTCTGATCGAGGAGATGCGACATTTCGAGTCAAATTAGATGGCTTCCATGTGGCGGCTGATGGGATGGAGACCCCTGATTCTTCCGCAGATATTATGCGACCCTCCGCAAACGCTGCTTCTGCTTCTGCAGCGGCGGCCGCGATAGCTTGTGCTCTGTCCAGCTTGAACTGTTTTCGCTCGGCTCTGCGCTTCGCTGTCACCTCCTCGGAGGTTACCTCTGAATGAAGTTCCATTAACACACGCAGCCGCATATAGAAATGGTTAGGCTTACGCCTCCCAGTAGTCGCTCTGAGATGAGACTGCCTCACTAGCCAACTTGGCTCACTGCGTGAGAGGTTGCCTTTCCCAAAGAAACCGCGTCTCCAAAGAATCATGCTATCCCTTGGATTTGTTATCCAGACAGAACGCGTGATAGGGTCAAAGGTGCCTTCGCATCGGGGGTTTAGCACTTGAGTGGGCGAAAGGCCAAAGATGCCCAAAGCCGTGACAGCAAACCTGTTCTCGATCCGAGAAAAGGTAATAGGGAGAGGATTTGCGTAGATGACATTATTTTCGTTTCGCCTGCGACCGCCTTTCCTTTGGGACGAATCCCCTCTTGCCGTTGATTGATTGATTGAAGCCATTGAGAGGTCGACCAAACATCGCGTAAACATCGCGGTTTCACGTGGTCTTTGCTTTCGTGCTACAGCTCATCCGAGGTGCTGATGTCTGCCAAACTCAGAGATGAAATCGAGGCCAAGCGTGCCAAACTTCAAGAGCTACGCCAGGCTCGATTGAATAGACAAAAGCATGACTCCGAACGCCGACTCTCCGTAAGTCGCCGCAATGCACCTCCACATATCTCATAATTTTCTCCCGAATTCTCTAGACACCTGTCAAGTCTTCAATACCGACAGATGTTAACGCGCTGTTGGATTCAATTTTGAGCCCAGGTGATGCTCTTACCCCCCGTAGCCCAGACTTGACCCCCGCATCTTCCGTCCCCGGAACACCATCGCACGGTCACTCTGACCTTCCGGGCCTATCTTCGCTCCGCGTTTCGGGAAGAGTGAGTCGAATAAGCAGCGCTGGGTCAGATAGGGCAAGTCTTGGCGCGCCACTTGTGCAGTCCGCGACTGACACCATAGTTGATCGGTGCGTGCGTTTTCAAGATGACGTCCGTGAAAGATATTTTGAGCTTATCACATTATAGTCCGATGACGCCGAGATATATTCCAGACTTGATTGATATCCAGCAGGAGCTGTTTGAGCTTCCACAGCGGGTGTGCTGCTTGCCATTTTAAACAGAGTCTCCGACTAACTGTTCGCTGTTCACAGGAACGTGTTACTTATAACAAGGAGATTCAGACTGCAGACATCGAATTTAATGCTGCCTCTACTTATGATGAAGAAGTCAAGGAGCCCATCTTCCGTGAGCGTGAAACCACAGTGGACCCAGAGCGGACATTGGAAAGACTTGAAGAAGAAAGTGCGATATTAGACCGTGAAATAGAAGATGAAATTCGGGGTATGTCAATCTTCTCCTTTGCACATCATATCTTTGCTGAACAGATGCTCAGATTTAACGGAGGAGGAAAAAATTAGCATTATTGCCGCCCCCGAGTTTCTAGACTTCGTTGAACAATCGTCGAAAATCGTTCAGCGGGCACTCAACGATAACTACGATTACATTCGGGATTACACTTCCGGGGCAGAAACCGGGGGGTATGTTCCTTTTTGCACTGCATCTCAGCCCCTTGAGTCATTATCATCGCAGCGACGACTCCGAAGGAAAACGCGTTAAATGTGTATGTGCTTTCTGGGACGAACGATATTGTAAGAATCGGTCCATCACTGACGTGGACTGGTCACCCAAGGTCCGTCCTTCCCAGAGAGAGAAGGTCTTCCTCCTACTCATGAGTTTGAGTTCAGTTTCCGGAACTCAGCGTTGCATCATACAACAAGAATGCCGCGGCAGTCAATGAGCCCGATGGGATTGTGGCTGTGTGGAATCTACACTTGCTCGAGCGACCAGAGTTTGTGTTTCATTCTCAGGTGTGTAGCTCCTTAGCCTCTCATTCACGCAGTGTTGACGGGTGACATAGTCTGACGTACTTTCAGTTACATTCTCTCCCTTCCATGCGAATCTAGTCTTCGGGGGAACGTACTCAGGACAAATATTGCTCTGGGATACGCGGTCAAAACATTTACCCGTTCTCAAAACGCCGTTATCAGCAGCAGGTCACACACATCCAGTCTATGCGATGCAGATGGTTGGTACTCAAAATGCACACAACCTCATTACCAGCAGTACGGACGGTATGGTGTGCAGTTGGCTCGTGGACATGCTTGCTCAGCCCCAAGTGTGTATATTTATTTTCGTGAAGAAGCTCAGAGACTCACATAACTTAGGAAACCCTGGAACTCGTACATGCGGGTCACAACAAGACTGGCGAAGTTGCGATCACGACCCTCGATTTTCCTGATAACGAAACCACAGCTTTCTGGGTCGGCACTGAAGAGGGAAATATATACCAGGCAAACCGTTACGACCGCGCAGGAGCGAAGGCTGGTCTTAATCAGTACGACGTTTACAAGGGCCACTCTGGCCCAATTATGGGACTCAATTTCCACCCCCTCCATGGGCCGGTGGACTTTTCTGACCTGCTCTTGACCTGTTCCGTTGATTGGACTGTGAAACTGTGGCGTACGAAGTCACTGGCGAAGCCATCCACGGCCTCACAGACCGTAACACCGATTTATTCATTTGACGAAGCAGATGACTATGTATACGATGTCAGGTGGCATCCCGCACACCCCGCGGTCTTCGCTTCCGTGGATGGCTCGGGGAAGTTTGACCTTTGGAATCTAAACGTGGATACAGAGGTTCGTCGCAGAGCAATACCTTTCAAGCGTTACCTAATATAATATCATGTAGGTACCAGTGGTGTCCACCACCGTGAATGCTGAACACGCACTCAACAAGTTGCAATGGGACCGCAAAGACGGTCGACGTGCCATTTTGGGAGGTAGTGAAGGTCGGCTATACATATACGACATCGGAGATATGGCTATTCCGCGAGAAACCGAATGGAACGACATGCAGAAAACCATAGCAGGGTTTGTCGGAGGACAAACGAGTGGGGTAGAAGTAGACTCTTCGCGAGTGCTGGCCACAAGCGCTAATGGTCGGTAATTCCGTTTCTGGTCCTGGCATCTTTGCTCGCAATGTGGATGTAACTTAGCTTAGATTGTACGAATAGTCAACTTATACCCGTTCTAGCTTTGCTGAGCTCGGGTGGTTAGCAATAGTACAGTAGGCCGAAAATACGCTTCCATCAGTCGACGCGTCGGCTCGGAACATTAATGTTATCTCGCATCAGGGGCGGCGCCGTCCTCCATGCAAGCATCGGTCGCCCCACCTCTTTCCGTCCTTCTCTTATCTCTACTCACATAAAGCGCAATAGGGTCATGTCATCAACAACAGGTTTTAGACAGGTGCAGTTCATACCACATTTGCTCTCTTCGCACCTTCCACTCACTTGGGCCAAGGAACCTCATCAGTGAGTTTCCAGTCATCCTGTTCGATGACGTTGCTATTTAGCACCGGTTATAAGGCTTTTGGTGTAAGATTCTTACATTTCATTGGCACATTTCTGTCGATTGTATGACTGACAAGGGGTCTCGAATAAAAGCATACCTGGACCCATCGAGGTCACCGACGAAGTACGTTCATCCATTCTTGGATGGAATTAGTATCTTTTACACTGACCGACTATTGTCATTATTCCACAGGTCCTCTATGCCAATGCCCATCCTTCGGTCTCTCATATGTCTGCGAACTTCGCGGCAATTTTCGGCGAGAGCATCCGCATGACAAGGTACGTACGCACGAGTCCAGACTTGAAAAACCCTTTTGTGCCAACACGCAACGCCTTTCTTTCGCGGATGCATATCGAATCAGAGAGGTTGTCCGGACGACAACTGCTCAGCCGTTTCTCATCTCCGGATCTGGGACCCTCGGATGGGACCAGGCAAGCGTTGCATATCCCTCCGTCCTCGCCGTCACGCTCACCAAGATATAATGAATGTTAGGTTTCTGCCAACCTCGTAGAGCCTGGAGAAGGCGCTCTGGTACTCAACGCGGGATATTTCGGCGATGGCTTTGCAGATTGGTACGCATATACTTTTCGTCTCTCCTGAATCTTGAATTATCACGTTGTTGACTTTAGCCTTCAAACGTATGGAGCCCAAGTCGATCAACTGCATGCAGACTTTGGCGGGACTGTCGATGTAGCGCAAGTCGAGCAGGCGCTTCGATCCAAGAAGTACAAAATTGTGACAATCACACATGTGGACACTTCGACAGGTGCGAAAGTTCAGTCCCTCAATCATGTTCGAACACCTCCCGACTTCGTCATTTTCGTTCACTGGCAGGTGTGCTTTCGGACCCTCGGCCGGTTGCTGAAGCTGTGAAAAAGATCTCACCCGAAACGCTCGTCGTTCTTGATGCCGTCTGTGCTGTCGCAAGCGAGGATATTCAGATGGACAACTGGGGTATCGACGTTGTCATTTCCGCTAGTCAGAAAGGCCTCGGCGCACCTCCAGGACTCAGTATCGTCATCGCTAGCCAAAAGGCCATGAAGGTCAAAATCTCTGTCTATGGTCGACGTCAAAAGCACAGCGATTGATAGTCTCGTTTCGGTTTAGGTCTTTGAGACGCGTTCGAACCCGGTCACGGCGTACTATGCTAGCTGGAAGAGGCAAGACTTTTTCATTCCATGACCCGACTTCGAATGGAGTCTGTACTCACCAACCGGCTTGATTACAGATGGCTTCCTATCATGAAAGCATACGAAGGTGGATCGGCCGCGTACTTTGCGACCCCGCCAGTCAACCTCATCTACGCGTACCACGAGTCCCTATCTTAGATAACCAAAGCCAGCCCTTCTCTAGACGAACGCCTCAGACGGCATCGCGAGACAAGTAGTCGCATCAGGTCCGCTGCTGCGGAGCTCGGGCTCTCAAAAGTCCCCATTCATCCTGAAATATCCGCAAACGGGATGACCGCAGTGAGCCACCATTGATGACCTAACTTTATCGCAGAAACTCATGGATGAGCCTCGCGTTGCGTTCCTCATCTATAGCTCTGGTGCCCAGAAGGCGTGAAATCCTCCGAGCTTCTACCCGCCTTCCTACAAAAGGGCGTCGTTGTGGCAGGTGGTCTAGGTACTAGGAAGGGTATGTGGACCCGATCTCGTCATTATTAACCTCTAACCATCTTGGTTGACTGTTTTCCCCACCTGTAGAGAACTACTTCCGCATAGGGTGCGCACCTTCACGTTCGTATATGAGGCGCGTCCTTTATGCTCATCAGACTACCCTCTTCTACAGGCACATGGGAATTACAGCAATCAACCCAGAACGCGGAGATGTCGACCGTATCGTGAATGTGCTGAGGGAGGTCATCTCAGCTGCCAGGTCCAAACGATGAACCTGCTCCGTAAGGTCGTTTGCCGTTGCCCATGCGTGGTTTCGCGGCAGCATGTGGAGGCGGAGATGATGAATCGCCGTAGAGGTACAGTACCAAATATGAAAGAATGCGAGTGTTGTAATCCAGAAAGCCTCGCGAGGAAGCAGGCCTGGCCTGCCTGTTCGCGTTAATCTCAATATCACGAACCACATTGACTTGCTACCCATTAGAAGGGGAATATTGCCATGTTTCATTTTACGATCTAAGCCGAGGCCGAGCACCGCAACCTTCCCTGTCCAAAAGCGCACATGCTACGCACAGGAGAGTCATCACGAAGTGCATTAAATTCGCCGGACATGAACGCGCACAATAAAAATAAACATATAGATCATGCGGCAATCTCGCGATATGGCCCCTCACCGCCCATGCCTTCGTACCATGCCTTTCCCTCTGTCGTGGGCGATATATAGCCAACGCGAATTACGAAATCCCCAAAGTGTTCTCCGTTGAGTCTCTCGAGAGCATACCTCTCGATCATGGGCCTGAGAATGGCTAGGATCTCTGGCTCCGTCACGCTCTCTACGCAAAGGAGAATGATATCAGAGAAAAGACTGAGCAAGTATAAAAGGAAATTTATCCAACCTCGGTAGATTTTGTTTAGTCGTTGGCCGTAATAACCGCCTCCGAGCAGCATCAGGTAGGTACCTGGCGCTTTCCCAACGAATGCGACCTCTGATGAGTTTGTTAGTCTCATTGTCTACAAGAACTGCACGATGTGTGAGACTGACCAGCGACATACGGCCGAGCGCAGCCATTGGGGCAGCCGGTCATGCGCATGACAATTGAGTCATTCCGTAAACCATTCTCCTCGCATATCTTCTCCACCTTATCAACCAGCAGAGGAAGATACTTAAAGAGATGTCAGCGAGAAAATAGAGAGGAATTTCAGGTGGACCAACCCTTTCAGACTCAGCCATCGCAAGACCTGGATAAGGGTGTTAAGCACGCACGAATGATACAGTCAGCATACTAACCGCATGTTGGAAAGGCGACACAAGCCGACGAGGACAAACGCAGCCCAGTAAAATTGAGATTGTCTAGCTTGTGATGGGCGAGCAGCCTTTTCATTTCGGGTAGCTCCGCCGAGTTGACATTCGAGATGATGAGATGCTGATTCGCAGTCAAGCGGAACTCTCCCTTATGTATCTTTGCGATCTCCCGCAAAGCAGTCTTGAAGTTACGGTCAGGTTCATCCTGTACGCGACCGTTTTCGATAAAGCAGGTGAAATGATGCTTGCCATCCTCGCCGGTTTGCCATCCGAAATCGTCAACATTACGGTCAAAAGTATACGGGCGGGCAGGCCGGAAACCGAAGCCAAGAAGTTTCTCTACTTCTGATCTGAAGATATCGAGACCCATGCGATCGATCGTGTACTTTAAGCGAGCATTCTTTCGGCTGTGGTATTTTCAGTGGCATGCGGAACAAAGTAATCGGGAAAGCTCACTCAGCACGGTTGCCGTTGTCCCGCTGCACAAGCATGATTTTCTCAGCGACCACAATACCTTGTTCTGCTGTCACGAAGCCTAGAATGCTCCCTGTGCGGGGGTATGTCTTCTTGCTGCCATGTGTGACACCCATCCCACCCCCTGCGGTCACGTTGAAGCCAGCCAACTTGCCGCGCTCGTCCACAATAGCGATGAAACCGACGTCGTTGGTAAAGACATCGACATCATTAGTTGGCGGGACTGCAACAGCAACTTTAAACTAAAAGAGGGCAATCAGGTACTTGTCAAAGAATATCATCATGGGACAAACCTTTCGAGGCAAATAAAACTCGCCATACAAAGGCTCAAAGTCTTTAAGTGCCTCACCAGCCACCAGCTTCTTGTCCAACCAGATTTCATGGTAAGCAGTTGTCCTTGGCAGAAGATGTTCGCTGACACCCTTTGCAAACGCGTACACTTGAGCATGCAGTTCGGATAACGACGGGATTGCCGAACAGAGGACATTCCTGCAGGCGGACACATCATTCCCACTTGACAGGCACCAGTATAGAGGGAGGACGTACCTATTGACATCGCCACATGCTGCCAACGTATCAAGAAGAGTACGGTTGATGGCCTGCATCGATGGCTTCAAGTGCTTTTTGATGATGCCGTGAAATTGGAAGGTTTGTCTAGTTGTGATTTTAAAGTGCCCACTGCCGTGCTCGTCCGCAATCTCATCTATCGCCAGCCACTGTGCAGGTGTACAGACTCCAGCAGGGAGCCGCACACGGATCATGAATGCATACGCAGGCTCGACACCTTGCGCCTCCCGTTCGTCACGGATGTCACGGTCGTCTTGTTGATAGATGCCGTGGAACTTGGTCAGTTGTGTGTCGCTTGGTGCTAGTGCACCCGTGCTCGTATCCACGAGACCATCCGCAATCGTCCCCCGGAGGTATGATGAAGCCGCTTTGATGTGCTCGTTCGTGATAGGTTCGGGCTCGGCCTCATGTACCTCGATCGAGTCAACGCCCAATGCCTTCCAGATCCGCGGTTCCCAGACCTTGTAACCTGTTTCGGCACCATCCGCATCTTGGTCGTCACCAAGACCCGAGTCCGCAAAGCGCTCGGCCCCAAGCACGGCAAGCTTCATATCCAGATCCTTGCCCGGCCTGTTATAAAAATGTGCATCCTCGGGTCTTGGCCAGTAATGGCTGTCTCCCATGCCAAACACGGA
>WNFO01001791.1_pt1 | contig 17303 bp, 25 predicted proteins | sample 5400251 | NCBI WGS metagenome assembly WNFO01 (sample SAMN13153354, study PRJNA577476) | soil metagenome | isolation source: 100 cm saprolite under Madrone tree | place: USA:California | collected 2016-06-14
GAGAGCGCGAGCCACGTGCAACTGCTTTTCCTCACTGAACAGATGGAAGAAGGAAGACGCGTGTATCGCGAACACCCTTCCGTGCAACGGGTTGAGCGAAGTTAGACCGTGCAAAGTCGGAGCTGAAACTGAGGGATGATCGCTTGCGGACGCGTGGGCAGATGCCACGGGCGGGACGACCTCGAGGTGCTTCGGATCAAAAACGTCACCGGGGACGAACGCTATCGGATATGTCTCCGGCGTCGTTCTGAAGACTCTATGCCCGAGATCCGCAAATTCTGCAAAGTAACAAAAACAGAACAAAGTAAGCAAATGGAAGTCTTTCCCCACGTCGATAACCCCACGCGAGAAATAAGGGCATATACCTTGGCGTAAATCAGATGTGACCACTTGTTCAAGTGGATATCCGTCCGCGATGAGCTTGCGCGTATCGTTTCCCACTGATATTACAGAATGAGGAAGGACGTGAGTACCTTTTTCGTTTTCGGAGTAGATGAACGGGGGTGTTGTGACTCTCACCGCAGCTCCCGATATCCAAAAATATCGCATCCTTGCGCGATTTGCCTTTCTCAAGCAAATCCTGATATGGGGACAGGTGGCACATCTTGAGTCTGAGGGAGAAATTTGGATGGGGGAGAATGAATATCCCATTTCAACGACTTCCGAGTCCGCGTTATCTTATTTTCGGGAAAACCTCACTTTGCGAAATGGAAGAGGCGGATGCAGGGGTAAGGGTAGACCTGATTTTAAACAAACCAGAGTTCATGAATTTCTTTTCCGTGTTGGCAATGCTGAGGGTTCACGGATGCAAACCTCATACGCCTCGGCTTGCACTTGAAAAAGATGCGCCTTGAGCTCGTCGTCGGTTGGTATCCCAGTTTGTTCTTTGAAGAAGGTACGTTCGTCTTCAGTGAGATCGTACAAACGCTCGTCCAAGGCCATATCGGGGCTGAGTTGAGCTGACCCCTGCGGCGCTGAGGTGTGTTCTGTCATGAAGTACAACAGTCCCCGTATACACGCGACTGGGCTGGTCTTATAAATGTCGGAATGGGCGCCACCAGAATAGCATCTGCCGGCCATTTGACGTGTCCACAGCATCATCATCGAGAGAACTTATGAGACTTTCCGGCTATATGAAAGCCGAAAGAGATAACGTGTAATAAAATTTCCTTGGATTGGTTGATAACGGGTTAAGACAGAGATGAATAGCAGTTAAGTCGTTGGTGTCTAGTTGCTTACACATGGCCCACCGCCTTTTCTTTAGCAATCCGTTCAAGCTCAGCGAACATACCGCTTTTCATAGCCATGTTACGGAAGATACCATTTTCTTTCTGGATCAGATTCCATGGGGTATCAATTTCAGCAATGGCGCCTTTGTCAAGCACAATCAACTTGTCATAGTCGATAACCGTCCTCAAACGATGTGCGACTGAAAGGCAAGAGAAGAAGGTATGGGTCAGCATTCTGTTTATGGGGTTAAGATGTCGAGAGTTACTTGTCAACAGTAGTGTGCCACTGAATTCCTCGCGAATAGCCGCTTGGATCTTCGAATCGGTCGCAAAATCGATACTGCTCGTAGCTTCGTCCAGCACGATTATCGAACTTCGCCGCAAGAGTGCCCGCGCCATCGCAATTAGTTGTCGCTGGCCCTGCGAGAAGTTCGCCCCACCTGGCGATACTTGCGTCTCGAGAGTCACCAGTGTCCTAGACTCGATCTCAGTGGTTGATGCGGCCGCGGAAGAAGCAGGCGTGGGTGATTGATCTTGGCTAGGAGAACCTGCGCGAGAAGCTTGACGGGAGGTGCGCTGGGATTCATAGGCGCTGTCCGTAATCATTTGAACACGATGCAACACGTCAAGACATTCTATATCATCATGTTCATCTAGAAGAGGTTATGAATACGTGCTGTCGATACAAGAGACACCATGACTACGTACTGAATGGATCAAGATTTTCACGTAAAGTCCCGGAGAAAAGAGTGGCATCCTGTGGAATGAAGGTCTGCCGTTGCTGTGAGATAATCTGGCGAGTTTTCACATTCCCAACTGAAAGCTCACAACGCGAGAACGCAAGTCGTGCAAACCGATCGTTGTAATGTCTATGCCATCTACGAGGATCCTGCCGTTGGCAGGCTCGACCTGTGTAACGTTTAGCACATTGAGAACAGCGCATCATGCTCACTCACAAATCGCAAAACACTCATAGCCAAAGTTGATTTCCCGCTCCCTAGGGAGGCCAACATTGAAGGAAAATTAAAAGCAATCATACAGACGCACCTGTTCGTCCCAATAAACCCACGCGTTCTCTTCCCTTCAAGGTGAAAGAAACGTTGCGTAGTACGGGCGGGAGTTCAGGGGCGTATCTGATGACAAGGTCCTCCACAACGATGAGATTTTCGCTATCTGAGGATGGCCAATAGGCAGGGGGGCGCGAAGACTCCACGATGACCGGGGGTTCCCGAGGTAATTCGAGATACTCTACAACTCGCTCGACCGAGCTACACAAAGCTCAGCGTTGTGGTCAGCCTCAAAGGGTCGACATCACATACTTGAGGTCCAGCTCGAGCCCTGTCCAGAATCGGCAGGCCCAGTAGATACTGTTCGTGAAAGCCATCGCGGACGTAATACAAAGACCTGCAATGCCAGCAGATACCAGACCGGATAAGGCGAACAGTGTTGTGACGAGCACTGACAAGGCGCCGAGGGCATCGAAGTTCAGCAAAAGCCAACGGTTCGTCATCCAAAAGCTATACCACATCTATCTTTTCGTGAGCAGGCGGAAACAGACTAGAATCAGAAATATGATGCTTACTTGAGTAGTCAGATCAACTTTCGCGTGGAGGCCGTCAAGGAATCGTTGTTCGGCAGAAAATGCGCGGACTGTGACGATGCCTTCAAGTAATTCACCAAAGCCAGAGAAGATTGGGGAGCGTGAGTTAGACTCCATTCGTCTCAAATCTCGTCCCGTGTTCAGGTAGCCAATAGCCAGCATGCGATACACGAAGCCAATTATAGAGGCAGGAAGCAGGAACAGCGGGAAAATTACGCTGGAAATGGACAGTCAATGAAGTGGGTGGGAGAGATATGGGACAACTGACGTTACAGTGATAATGGATGCAGCAAAGGTTGCGAGTGACGAATTAACAGCTTGAAGGGAGCTTGCTAGAGATGAATCGACAGTTTCGATGTCCTACATTTGTGTCATTTTGAGGGCGGAGAGCTCTAAATTGCTTTCCTCACCTTGCTGAAACGATTGAGCATGCGACCTGGTTGGGCAATGGTGAATGCTTTGATAAAATGAAATGCGAGTAAGTGTACCTTGAGGTGTTGTGTCATGCCACCGCATTGTTGCATGTACTACGGTGACGAGCAGTTGCTTGAAAAGTACTTTGGAAGCACGAAGCGCGCCAGTGTATTGGACAACGGCAGTTAACACACCGAGAAATGCTGAACCTAGGCCCAATGCAGAATAAACACCGAGATAGAAAAGCGGGTGCTCTTTGGCAGTGGGTAAGTTGAAGATACGAGCATCGACAGATTGCAAGCCATGAATGGTATGCGCGAGATGGTGAGAGCCAAGGAGTCCGTCTGCAGTGACAACCTGTTGCTCAATGGCATGTGATGACGTCGTGAATGCATACGCTGTAGTCACTTTGCCTTTGCCATAGGCTTCACCCCACCACTGACAAAATTTAAGAGCTTGAACAGACCTGTACGGCAAGGCTGCATACCATGATCCACACTTTCTCGGATACACTTAGAAGCTTGAAGCTAGATGTCAGCTAATCATCATCACTGAACTTAGAAGGAAGACCCCACCTGGAACAGGATAATGAAAATGCCGAGGATGATCCACGTCCAGTAAGAGCTATAGGCCGCTTTGAGAACTTGCGACCAACTCAGTAACAGATCAGACGTACGAGGCTTTTAGATATGTGTTGTATATGCTGAATTTGACGCCACCCTCCTGGCGTTCTTCATCCTTAACTAGCTTCCTAGGCTTTTTCATTTCCCTCGCAGGACGGTCTCCCCCGATCGCCTCTGCCGCGATTTCCTCGGCATTAGGGGTCTCAGCTGCAGCCTCTTGTTCATCTTCGTGAACATTAACTTCTTCGGAGTGCGCGATATCATCGAGGACCCCTTGAGCACGTAGCTCGGTGACAGTTCCTTGAGTATCAATTCGGCCATCAAGCATGCGGACCAAGTAATATGCACCGGGAAGGGTGAGTTCGATATGATGGGTAACCAAAATCTGCGCTCGGTCATCTTCATGTCTGAGTTATCGATAACGAAGAGCCCATACCACAGTGCGATTGGCGAGAAGGGGCCCGCAAAGGAGTTTCTCAAATAAGAACCGTGCAGTGTGACTGTCCTGTTACGTCTGTTATCAAGTACAGTTCAGGCTCTTTCCCATTCGACATACCACGGCACTTAGAGGGTCATCCAAAAGGACATATTTAGCCGGTGCGTAGACAGCGCGAGCCAGTGCAACTCTAGAGAGTTAATTCTGAGGGAGACAAAGGTTGAGGCTAACTTGAATCATACCTGGCTTTCTGACCTCCGGACAAGCTGACACCTCTGTTGCATGGGATTATTGTTAGTCGGAAAGGTGCGTAAGTAGGATTGGCCAGATGACGGACCTCACGCCAATTTCTGTTGCGTCGCCATCCTCAAGCATGTCCAAATCAGGCCTCAAAGCGCAAGCCTCGATAACAGCATTGTAACGGATATCGTCATACGGATAACCAAATAATATGTTGTCCTTGATTGACTGATGCCGAAGCCATGGGGACTGAGCAGCATACGCGATAGAGTGGGTCAATCCGAATTCGTCGACATCGGACAAGCATTTTGACATGACGATTTTCCCGCTGAGTGTTGTCATTTCACCCAGCAAAGCCAGCTAGCAACGCCCATATGAGTTCAACACGGCTTCTGACGTACAGGAGTTCTCCGAAACTCACTAAGAGCGCGGTCTTGCCACTTGCCGTAGGGCCAGCTACGACGGTAAGCTGACGCTCCGGGAACATAATATTGATATCCCTGAGCTCAAAGCGGTGATTGCTAGCCACGCTCCCTGTGAGTGAGCGACGTTCAGTCTCATCGTCTGCTCCTTGCACAACAACGTCAGTAGAAGTTGAGGCTACACTCTTTGCCGTCTTGGCGGCGTCATCCTTTTGTTCAACCTCATTCCATTTGAACGTTCCATTGTCGATACCAAGACCTTTCGTAGTATGGTCATCTCCTGAAGTGCTAAAACGAGACCTTTTCAACGAGGACACTTGTTCGTCGACCTCGTCTTCGTCCAGATAAGTCGCAATGCGGTCTATAGCTACCTTAGTCTGAAAGGGAAAATTGTTGAGTAGAAACATAGATCGTCAAGATTTGCTTGCCTGTAACATTTGAACGATCCAAGTTGGGACGATATTGAGAGGAAGCCTGACCATGTTGAATAGGGCAATCGCCTGGGCATATTCAATCACTTTTTGAAATCAGGACAAATAACAAAAGTCGTACTGTGAATGCGACGCCGACGGTCAGTTCGTTCCCTTGCAATACGAATGCGAGAAACGAAGATATTGACACAAGCACAGGGGCACAAGACCAGAGAAGTTGGAACAGGACCGAGTTCAGGCGAGCTTTAATCATCCACTTAATTTCCACAGTGCGAGCATCGGATACACGATCAATCCAACGATTCTCCCAGGCAAAAAACTTGATGAATTTGATCTTAAGTTAGGTGGTGGTCAGGATCAGCTCATAAGACATGCGACAACCAACATACCGCGCTAATAAGTTCATTCAACACACCCATTCGCTTGTCACGTGCAGCCATTAAGCCTTTCTGGATGCGGATGCTACGCTTTGCGATGTAGCTATTCAACGGCCACCCCAGGGCTAGTACAAAGAATCCCGCGAATGCAGACCATCCAAGCAGACTATAACCATCCTTAGCAGCCGTCAAGAGCACAGTCCAGGCGCTTACCTGTAAAGGAAAACACCCGCGATGATGATCTCGAATGGACCTTATCCAGGTAAGCATGGTTTGACAATGAAAATGAGAACAGCAAAACATACTTCCGTAGATGAAGTACATTGCTGAACTTGTCATGGCGACACGGTTCGCATCGCCCGCCATCAGGTTGACGATTTTCCCAATGTCTGCGCCAGCCTTGGGATCGTCCGCCTTTGCTTTGGCCTCATTACTCGCTTTTGAACCCTTCTTTCCGTCTGAGGTTGAATCTTCTTTCGAGTTGTCCTTATTCACGATCCCGGAGAAGTCTTTGCGCTTGAGTGCCTTGTCATAGATTGCGGCCATAAGTTGCGATCGTATACGTGTCGCAGCTCGCCGACCGAACCAAAGATGTTGGACATCTGCCTGAGACTGTAGGATGCGAGTGATAAGCAAGAATGATCGAGGAAAATTGATTGACGAACTTTGCACATAGAACATAGGAAGGCCAGAAATGCATAAATGTAAGCTCGAGAGCGAGTAACGGGAGTTTCGTTGCCAATTGCATCCAGTATACGCCTAGAAATCCATTAGTGGAAGCCTTGACATAAACGTGATGATGCCTACTTAAGAAAGAATGGGCTGGTGTAGTTGAAACCAACACTAACGAGAGTCAAAACGAAGTCTAGACTATCAAGGGGGTCATAAGCAAACACAGCCAGTTGGCAAACATAAGAGAGGACAATATTCGGAATCGATTGGCTTACATCAAATCCAAAGAGTTGGCCGCCCATAGTCGTCGAAGTAGCGTAGCGCGTCTGACAAGGAAAATGAGCAAAGCTAAATGGCGCCAATTTCGACATGCTTACTTTGTGTTGCTGAATTTCACAAACACAGACCGGGATTGCATAGTGGGACTTAGGGCCCAGACATCGTCCTCGTTCAGCATAGTATCGGTACCCTAATAAACACTTTGACCCCACGTGTAACCAAACACACACGCGCAGAACACGTACGCGCCTTACTAACGGCCACACCCACGAAAATGTGACCCAACCCCAGAGCGACGTATAATCTTCGGGAGAAACAGACAATCCCTGAACCATCCCGGTAAGTTAACGCGGTAAACCACCTATCACGGACCCACAATCTTGGTCTTTTCTACCCTGTGACTCGGGATGGAAAGAGGCATGCTGAGAACAATTGCAACCAAGATGAACAGGACGCATAGATTCAGTATATGCACAATGAGAGTGAGCGACGGCGGGAGGGGAGTGCCATAAGCGCGATGGTTATATGCAAACGTGCCCAAGGATACCAGCTCGAAGGCGGTATAGATGAGATAGAGTGTGAAGAGATCGTATGGCGGGGTGAGTTTAGGTCGGACGATGGGACGCACTGCTGCGAACAGCCAGGTCAACGCTAACACGAAGGAACTTGCGACATAAACCGGATCTCGTTCGTCTTGGATGATAGTAAAAGAAGCAATGCCGAGCCATACAAGAGTCTCGATGAGCGCAAACCACGACAACAAGAGCGTCTTCCAAAAATGCCTTGATTCAACGTGTTCGGCCACTGCGTCGGTCTCGCCTTGTCCCGCTTCACCCAACGCAGCCTTGGACTCTGCGCCGGCAGTTGCATCGAGAGCTTCCGCCTCTTGAAGAGTTAGAAAAGGGGTGAGTGGTTCCTTGATAGGACGCATGAGATTGGATAACCATGTTGGAAGCGGGATAGCGACAACGGAGAGCAGGAAGACGAACGTCGCAGGAATGAGAGCAGCCCAAAAGGAAGGGGACCAGGCGAGGTTGAGGTGCCATATTTCACTTGAGAAACGGCAGCTCGACATCCTGGGAGGAAAAAGGTCGACGGACGTACTGGTGAAAGTCCGAATACTTCCGGATACTTACAAGCATAAATACGGGTTTACGTAATCACCAACAACTGGCATGTTCGGTGGCAACCCGAATGGTAGGAACCTATTCATCTTGTTATTCCATATTCTTGCACCTTGAACCTGAGAGATATCTCAGGATCCACTTTAGGGCCATCATATGCTGCAAAATTTGTGGTATATGAGGCAAGGTGATTCACAATGAAGGCAATGTTTGGTCACAATGGCCAAGGGACTGGCAGGGCTGTGTGACAGAGGGGCAGCCCTGGCTTCTAAGGACATGGTCCAGTACATCCACAAGATCCAACTGGCAAGGACTTGGTAGGTATGGAGAATGATTCATCCAGCTGCTCAGGCAGCTCAGCCCATTGTCACACAGTGACACAGAATTACCAGTGAAATTTATTTGAGCACAGGCCTTACATATATATGTTTTTGGTTTGTAATGACACTGAGGCTAAAATTGTCATGGTTAACCCCACACCTTTCTTGTCTGGGGGTGCAGCACCCACCAGTCAGTTGTCCCTGTCGGTGATGATCATGATATTCCAGATATGGCATGATAGGGGCGGAATGGTAAACCGGATGACGCATTGAGAATGCCAAGGCTACTGCGTGCTTGGCGCCACTTGGCGAAGTCTCGGCATTTCTGGGCGCCAAGGAGGCGGAACAAGTGCCAAGAAAACGGATTTTGAACTAAAAGCCAAGCCGGGTCGGACACGCCGCCTCATGTCTCCCCCAACTCCCCCTCACGCGGACAACGCGGACAACTCGGCCTCGCCCTCCCCTCGCCCTCCCCACGCCTCTCTTCCGCTCGAGTCCCCGTCTCCCTACAACTGTCAATGGCTCGACTGTACAAAGTCTTTTACTGACCCTGAGCCCCTCTACAATCATCTCTGTAATGATCACGTAGGCAGAAAGAGCACCAATAACCTCTGCCTCGCTTGCAAATGGAGAGATTGTGTAACGACCTGTTCAAAACGCGATCATATCACCAGCCATATTAGAGGTCTCTTCTTCCGCGCGACTTTTGACTGTTTTCTTATCACCCACTTACAGTTCATACACCTCTCAAACCCCATGTATGCGAAGTGGGTCCTCGTGCACTCGTTATCTGCCGCGGCCATTCTTATCGAACTTTCAGATCTGTAAAAAGACCTTCAAGCGACCCCAAGACCTGAAGAAGCACGAGAAAATTCATACTGAAGAGCATCATGCTCAGCATAAGCACTCCAAGGCCGTCACCGTTTCCGACTCGGCTTACCCCAGTAATCGTCACCAGTCTATAGACGATGGCTCTAGAGTTTCTTCTCGTTCGAGGTCTCAGCACACTCACTTTGCAGATGATAATTGTATGTAATTGTGTCTTTCGACATGTCAATCCCTCTTCCCTCACGAGACTTTAGCTAGCCATTTCGGTGGTGCATTGCTCACTCCTTCCCCGGAAATGATGCACCAGCAGGTAAGTGGATAGCCGTTTCTTTGTTCCGGATGCTCACATCCATTCCACTTTCAAGGCGCAACTTCTAGGCCTAGACACTCTTCGTTCTGATGGACCGTCGGCACCGTCCACAGGCGTTAAGAGATCGCACGAATACACCATTAACGTGGATGATTTTCTTCAAGATGTCAAGAAGCGTCGCATTATTCCATCCTATGACTCTCGTATGCTTTTCATCCACCGTCTCGATAACAATCTGTGATTCATGTGCAGCAGATATGGCGGACCGATTGACTAGCCTCTCCTACACTGATGTCACTGGCTCTGCTTCGAGTGGCACCTTCAGTCCGCGGTCTGTTTCCCTCGATATTAGGTCCCCGGAGGAATTAGCAGCCGTCAACCAATTTTTACTTACCCTCGGACGCGACGTTGCTTCGGTTCATGAGCCCCGTTCCAGTTCCAGTTCGAATAGCCAACCATATTCTCATTTCTTCGATTACAATGACCTTAGTCAGCTGGGCCTAACGGACATGCCAGGGATTTCAATGTCGAACACCACGAGCAACAGCCAGAATACATACCCGAGTCCAAGCAGTCAATATTCTTCTTCTCACACGCCATTCTATGCATCCAACGCAAGCGTGCGAGTAGGCCAGCAACACCCGTCAGGTAGCTCTTATAGTGGCTCGATGTACCCGTCTATGAACGGACTGACAAACCAAGCACTTTCCCCGGCAACGAGAATTGAACGTCGGGTGTCCAATAGCACGCATGCCCCGCCGGTCTCACCACCCTTCCAAGTTGCTGGACATCATCATCATCCTTCACCCCTCGGTCACGCACACCTGACGCCTCCGCTCGATTCGAGTTCGCCACACTCATCGCTATCTTCGCCCTCCAGTTCCACGCCTCCTCATCTGCCTGACACCGACTCCACTGTCATATACGAGCGTGGCTCTCGCCCTGTGGTTCCTCATGCGGTCCTTGCGCCTGTAGATTACTTAACAAAGGCCATGCACACGACGGTCCAGCTAAGATCCATCCCGGTACGCAGCTCATCGCCGGTCGACTCAGAAAACAGCACGTCATCACCAACATTGGGGCGCCCATCACTGGCGCCGCCTCCACCGAGTTCACCGCTTGCGCGTCCTCTTTATTCGTTCCTTACATCAGGCGACGAAGACCTCAAGCTGCCACCGCTGCACAAGAGTTACACAAGGCTCACGCCACCATCGTCCCCTGCCTACGATCAAACAACGTTACCCGTGCTCCCCAGCTTGCGCGAGGTAACCGCGAGCGCTGGCACATCAACACCCACGTCTTGCGTAGATGAGCGCCTGTCACACCGGCTAGACTGTTTGAAGCTCAACGGAAGAAGCAACGACAATCGCCCACGGCATGCAGCACTTATTCGTGACCTACTTGTTACGATCAACGAAATGTATCGTGCGCGATTTACGTCTGTTCCCCCTTGCCTGTCACCAACTCCTATATCACGCGATGCACACGATGCCGAGATGTCTCCAGTGCGAAGTTGAATATTGAGTTTGAACTATAGTACACATCACCATTTTGTTTTATTGATTTTGTTCTGTTATGCTCACACTGTGCCGTACTACCGTCCCTGACCGACCACTACCATAGTATCACTGTCTACCATCTTGGCTTTTGGTTGTAATAATTACCACCTCATTGTTTTTCGCACCGACATGGCCACCACCAGTCAGCCGCACATCAGCGCGGACCTCTCCGTGGCCGCACAATCCGAGCGAGCTATTGACGTTAACCGCCAATGGCAGCGGGCTACCCGCGGACCGAGACGCAGACGCTAACGTAGGCATAACAGCAGTCATGACGACTGCGTGCCTGAGTGAACTTTGCCCGACGTGGACGCCTATGGTTCGCTTCTGAAGGACAGGGGTGATGGGAAGCAGATAATAACACATCCATGTGACCCATTTTGCCGCAGTGGCCGTATCATCTCTGGACAGGTGACTGAATGACATTGGTCATCTGTCATATGCACGGGGTCAAGGGTTCAGCGGGTGAGAAATAAAGAACGTTAAAAGGGTCCGCGGTACAAGATAAAAGCAGGGGATTGGGCCGACTCGCATGGTCAGACAGGCTTACGAGGCTTGGCTTATTAATATGGTACAACAGCTGTAGTACGGGCGATTTCACGTCATCGATTACTGTTCAACGATGTCCTTGGCGTACCCGATTCGTCCACGCAGTCTCCTCCAATCAGCGTAATGTGTGAATGGGGAACTTAAACTGGGACAAAGCCTGTACTGTACTATATACAGTACATGTATCAAGTCATGAGAGCAAGGCATGACCGCGCCGGTGTTTTCATCACGCGCGGTCTTGTCCCTGGTTGGTCCATCAGTCCATCAGCGCTGGCGTTTCATACACCCAACAACAACGCCTGACATCTCGTCTTGTCGATAAAACGTATGGCATTTGCTGTGCAGTACCATATCCGCAGTAGCCTGTCAGTTGCTCTTGTCCGACCCTGTGGCGTTCAACAGCAACAGATGGCGTATGAGTGAGTCTTGGTGCGAGCTTGGCGACGCAGCCGCAGCTGTTTGAAGGCAGACAAGTGTTTGACGATTTGGTCGGCACCGAAGAAAGCCACGAAGAGAGCCAAGAGCCAAGGTCAGCCAAGGTGCCAAGATTCAGCCAAGAGAGCATGTGCCCTCATGTTCAACACGTGACCACCTGATTTCGAATTCGTCGCGCCGCCACTGCCAGTGACCGCCACCGCTCCGCGCACACCTGTCAACAAATTCCAGGTTGGGCCTCTGATCACAGATGAAACTCAGTGGTTTGACATTTGTTAGGAAGAACCTCCCACGCTAGGGGAGGACTAAATTTGCCTCTCGCTGGTGGAAATTTGGTAGTTTTGGTTGAGAGATGGTCACATGGAATGACTCAGGATGCTCGATTCTTGTCAGCTCATGGATATCCTCATTATTATCTGAAAGCTGCAAGTTTGCTACACATGTGCTCAGCAAAAGGTTTTGTTATAGCACCTCAAGGGTGAGATAACAAAGTCTTTTGCTGAGTAGTTGGCAATGATGGTCCAAACTCTGACTCCAAAAGTAGCTGACCAGCTGACCAGACATACTATCAGATGTTCCCGGCAGGGGTAGATGACAAGAAGACGACGGTAGTTGGAAAGCTCCACAAATCGGAATCAGAAATCATCACATACTGTCACGATGTCACTCGATTGCCGCCCCTGTCGTGACTGTGACGCCGCCTGAAAGTCACTCGGTCACTCTTTGTTTGCAGTGCTTCTCATTCACCTTACACGCATAAATACCATCGTTTCTCTAACCAACTGGCGCCGCATCGCCATTCCATGCATATCTTTTGTACATAACTGCACATGCATGGGAAATTTGAATGCGGAACTTTTTTAAAAAGAAAACAGCTTACTGGAAAGAGCCCCTGCGGAACAATTCCACTGTTGTGCCACGTATTTGCGGGATTTAGGTTGGAATGGGTCGGATAACTTCAGCGTTGCGACCAGCTGAAGTAATGGATATTAATGGATATCCCAACTTAGTCTACCGATCTGTCTGTGCTTTCGGGCTTTGTTAGATCAATATCCAGTTGAGCAGCGTGGCTGCTACTTCCAAAGGTTCCCGGGACGTCCCTCAGAGGGCCCTAACATGTTCCAACTCTGAAGGCATCCCTCAGCGGCTGTTGATACCGTTGATAGTTAACAAACAGAAAGCCAAGCTGCCGTATCACACGTATTTAACTTAAGTGTGTAAAGCGCCCTCACGCTCCAACCCACACACTGCAACGATAGGCTGACGACATACAATCCACTTGTACTTCCTGTCTCCCATTACTATCGTCATGATGATGTCGCTCTATAACTATAATGTAAACTTATTTGGCCGTATAATTTGTACGGCAGATGAGACGGGGTCACCAGCGACCCCCACGGACATATCTATCACCGTTTAAGCGTGAGCTTAATCTTCGGCGCGGCAGGTACATCATCTGACGCAGCGACCACAGGCGGGGTTGTCGCAAGTGGCGAGGGCACATGGAGCAAGCTGCTCGGGCCTAAACCGAGTGACGTGCTAAGGCTGGGTGTCAATGGCGGTGGACTACCCGCAGTTCCAGACACAGAAGCCGAAACTGGTGTAGGCGTAGCTGGTGGTTGCGCGCCCGAGTTGAACTCTGCCCAACGTGGACACTTGCGGTTCGTTTCTAAAAAGGGAAACGAAAAAAATTTGTGATGTGCTTCAGCACAATCTTGGGATAGGAAGGCGTTTGACGTACTCATGTGACCCATTTGGCCGCAGTGGCCGCATCGTCTCTGGACAGGTGATAGAACATATCAGTTACATACACATTGCATAGGTCAAGGACCAGGAGTGAGGAAGAGAAGCGGCCTAAAAGCTGCCGCTGCCGCGGTAAGAAATAAAACCGAGGAGGGAGGGCGTACCGTGGTATCAGGCTTAATCGGGCGGTTGAGGGTCATCAACGTGCCGCCCTCCTTCGCGATCTTTGCGTTCTTGCGATGAAGTCGGCGCTCCTGATTCTTCTTCATCCGTGCAATCTCCTCTTCCAGTCTGTATAACGCAAATGTTAGCAGAGAGACAGAACTCTGTATCTGTGAGAGTGGGCACACCGTTTCTTTGCCCGAGTGTCGCGGTCGATGTCACCCGTTGGCGCCAGCGTGTCAGCACCCGTCGTCTCGTCTTCGATGATCTGTCGTCTTCGTATATACGCACGGATGACAGCTGCATCTCGCACGATTTCCGTTGACCATTTGCCGTCCATGTAGCGTTTGATGCGCAATACCCGCCGCCCGCCGTCCGGTCCGACGCTCACATCCCGGTCGCGTTCCATCGATGACGCACGGCTCAGCCCAGGCGACGCTGCAGCAGCAGGTCCGCCTGTCAGAGCGATGGCTGGCGAGTCCGCACGGCTCTCCTTCCGTGCGATACGCTGAGGAGGCAGAGATTTGCGATCGTCTTCGTCATCCGTCAGCTGTGGTTCGTCCTTGCGGCTCAGCGACGCAAACTGCGCCCTCCAAATGCGCTCGATCTCGGACTTGTAGATAAGCTGCTGCTCAGCTACGTTGTATCTGTGCGCAGATTTTGGGCGGTTTTCCGCCTCCGCTACAAATGCGCAACTATTAGCTGAGGAACTCGGTCAGGGGTGTAAACATGACAGACCAAGCTTTTGCTCATAATCCTCACCAGCCTTTACGAAGATGTCCTTCATCGATACGCGTATGAAACTAAAAGCTTCACCGCGACCAGTTGGATCACCCTCGCCATGAAGCCGTAGCATGGCCTTCGCTTGAGTTGCAAAGATGAAATTTTTCGTTGTGATCCACGGAGCAAGTTGTTGTTCGATAGATAGATTCGAGTCGTCATCGTCGCCGCCCGTATCTTGCGTGCCACTGTAGCCCGCATCTTGCAGATGCCGCTGTCCCACTTGCATGCTCTCAGAGAGCACAATTTGTTCTGGTCCCACCATCTTCAGCATCTCGGGTTTACTGGGAACAACCCAGTTTGGCTTAAGCCGCCAGAAGCCCTGATGGGGGCCACGTCGATGATACTCCATGAACTCCTATACACCTTTGAGCACTCGGAAGCAATTAATAAAGAGAGATCAGACCTTGAGACGCTGACGCATCTGCAGCTCATTTTGGTCTGGGAAGTATTTCATCAACCTTGATATCTTCAAGCGCTCGCCAGGACTTTTGGCTAGTAGCTTGTACGCAACTACTTGCAAGCGGTGTTTAATTGTGTTCGTGATCTTCCGTGAGTGGGGGCCTGGCACCTCTGTGACAGGGTACGTTTGCCCAACAACAAAAAGGTTCTTGATCTCGCGAATATAATACTTCGATTCGCCCTTGATTGTGTTCCTATTGCGATGCCATTAAATGACTGAATCGTGCAGAGAAGAAATTACCAACTTGATAACGAGGAAGTCTGTTGCATAAGCTTTATGTCGGAATAACGGGGCTCGAATGAGATTGCTGTAGAGAGCGGGGATGGTTTGTCCTGGTTGGACATAGCCAAACTTCATGAAAGGTGATTCATCTTGTGGTTCCAGTACGAATGGCTCTCCGAGGTCGCCCTTAGAAAGGAATTAGTGGGCTAGCGCCAGAGTGTTCTAGGACCCACCTTGGGTATATGCTCGTCTTTCTCGCTCTTTTTCCGATAATAATTGACGAGTATACTGCCCATTCCAAAATTCGCTATGATGGGTGGATGTTCTTCCTGTTGTCGACGAATTGTAGAGTGCACAATAACAAGAGCAAGGAACTCACTGAAAACTCCCATAATACGAAATTGCTAGTATCGCGCAGGCTGAGGTCACCTGTCCTTCTGAGATTCTCCCCAACGTTGCCCCCGCGACCAAGCCTCCGACCGGTCTTATCCTTCTTCTTCTTCGCCGACCGCACTTTTGTGAAGCGAATTTCAATGTTCGCTGGTATTTGCAGGGCCGGTCGATGGAAAGAACGTGACTCCTGCTTCCCCAACCGTGTCTTATACTGAACATACGAGGGTAAATAACTTCGTCTACATCAAGCCCAAAGACAATGACTTACGAATGGTAGCTGCAGCTTCTGAGCTGGGTAGGCGTGCTCGACGACAAGGTCCCCGAATGTCTGCCGGACGCGATGCCGTCCACCATCCTTTGAGACGTCATAGAACTGGTCGTTGGACAAGTTGAACTTGTCTTTGACTTGTGCATTGTCAAAGCGTAGACGCTTTCTAGGTCTGACTTCCTGGGCTAGTAGAACAGTGAATTATGATGAGAGTGCGAGACGACAAAATACGAACCAGGAGGACGCTCCTCCGGAATGATGTCATCAGCGTTGTTGAACTCAATTTGAGTGAAGTCACGAAACGGAGCGTGGGGACTCCAAATAATGCTTTGTGTCCATGCGCCGGATTCAAGCGCCTTGTTGACGGGGGCCATGAGATCAGTTCGTATTTGCTCAGCTGATCGGGGGTCGTTCTCGGTTTCATAGGTGATTTGGTCCTCCCAATTGGACAGTAGGACAAGGTCGAAGGAGCGGTCATGAAGGGGGATGGAGGGAGATGTATCGATCCCGCCATGCTTTCGCTAAGTGTATGCGCTAATGAGGATCATGGAAAGCGCCTAAATAGACCACGAAGAACGCACCTCGAGAGCAGCACGAAGATCCTGGTCGATGCTCCCTGATGAAACTACTTCCTCGACACGCTCATTCTCTACCTGTCGTTTCGTATCCCCAACGACTACATCGAGGAAATTCTTAGGAACGTCCCTTTTCTTTGGGTAGACCGATTCCACTATAAATTGATGTCAGCTAGCCACGAACGGGTACAGAAACACGCACATTGTATCGGGCGTTTCACTACCCGAGACTTCTTGACAGCAAACCCTTGGAAGAGCTCCGTAAAATCGAGCACTTTGTTCTTTTCAAAGGAAGGAAAGCGTTCGTAGACTGTCTTGGGTCTCTCGACAAGGCGTCGGACCACGCGTACGCGCCGTTGCTTGAACGGAGCTACTGGTGACATGAATTCCATCTTCACTGTGTCTTCCTCCTCTTCCTCCTCCTTGAGTTCGCGATCCACCTCGTCCTCGAAGTCCTCTCCCTCCCCCGCACCAACTGCGCCATCATCCTTACTCCACTTCTCGTTGTAGATTTGAGAAGAGGAAAGGGTAGGAATTCCAGAGATTCCGAGTTTGTTGGAAAGGCCCGTGCTGGGAATTGAGAGATCCGAGAGGACGTGGTCGAGAGAAAATCCCGTGAGGGCTGATACGGCGTCATCCTGTGAAGGGTTGAATTTGGTGTCAAGTCAAGCAATAACATAGGAGCACGCGCGCACTTCATTCGACATTGGCCCAAAGCGATCATGCAACTAGAGGAGGATTTTCTGGAGAAACACGGGCTTCTCTCGCAACACGCGAGGCTTAAGAGCACCGAACCGAAGGCAGCAGACAGCTGAGCTCGGAGGGGGGGCAAAGACAACGACGGCCCGC
>WNFO01012635.1_pt1 | contig 17299 bp, 16 predicted proteins | sample 5400251 | NCBI WGS metagenome assembly WNFO01 (sample SAMN13153354, study PRJNA577476) | soil metagenome | isolation source: 100 cm saprolite under Madrone tree | place: USA:California | collected 2016-06-14
TTTCGCTCTAGCCTCTCTCCTATTTGCGCTTTGTTTTTACGCCGAGGCGCAGCAGCCGAAGAAAGTCCCACGGATAGGTGTGCTATCCCCTGGCTTCCCTGGGCCCTCGCCCTTGGTCGACGCATTCCGGCAAGGACTTCGGGAGCTAGGCTATGTTGAGGGGCAGAGCATCGCTGTTGAGTACCGATTCGCTGAGGCCAAACCCGAAGCGCTTCCCGACCTCGCCGGTGAGTTGGTCCGCCTCAAAGTTAACGTGATCCTAACGATAAATACGGCAGCGTCCCAGGTTGCGAAGAACGAGACCAAGACAATCCCGATCGTCTTTACGTACGTTGCCGATCCCGCAGGGCTTGTCGCCAGCCTCGCACGGCCGGGCGGGAACGTTACAGGGCTGACCACCATTGCAGCGGAGCTCAGTGGAAAACGACTGGAGCTAATTAAGGAGGCTCTTCCCGGCATTTCTCGGGTGGCCTACCTATGGAATTCGGCCAATCCGACCGCCACACGCGTATTCAGAGAAACGGAACTTGCGAGCCCGCAGCTCGGCATCCAGCTTCAACCGTTGAAAGTGCAAGGTGCTGACGAGTTCCAAAGCGCATTTAAAGTAGCAACCGGGAAGCGTGCAGGGGTGCTCTTCGTGTGGGAAGACGCGGTGCTGCTTCCACACCGAACACGTATCCTAGATTTAGCGGCAAAACATCGGCTGCCAGCGGCTTCCCAATACAGAGAATTCGCGGAGGCTGGGGGACTGCTGAGTTACGGGCCGAACCTGCCTGACCAGTTCCGCCGCGCTGCCTACTACGTCGACAAGATTCTGAAAGGAACCAAGCCAGCCGACTTACCCGTGGAACAGCCGAGGAAGTTTGAGTTCATCATCAATCTCAAAGCGGCCAAGCAGATGGGCCTGACGATTCCACCAAACGTTTTAGCTAGGGCAGACAAAGTTCTCCGATGACCGAGCAATCTAAAATCCAAAACCTGGACTGAGCTGAGTCGAACACCCAAAAATCAAATCAGAATGCGGTGGACAAAGTGATCAAATAGGAAGGAGGCTTTTATGAGACCTGCGCATCTACGGTTTACCATTATCGCGATAGTCTTTGGCATCGTCGTAGGGTCGACGCGGGGGGTAGAGGCAAAGGTCTATACCGCCTATATCTCCGATGGCCCTGACACATCCATAGCTTATTGGCTGGCGAAAGAGGCCGGGTTGTTTAAGAAACACGGGTTGGACATGGAGCTAATCTTCATTGACGGCAGCAGTCGCGGTGTCCAGAGCCTCATAGCAGGAGATTTGAGCTTTACGGATGCGGTGGGAACCTCTGCAATCAATGGCCGGCTGGCCGGCGGGGATATCGCGATTGTAAGTAGCCTGGTCAATACGCTTCCTTACTACATCATTGGCAAGTCTGCGATCAAATCTCCGGAGGATCTTAAAGGGAGATCCGCTGCCGTACACATCCCCGGCACATCGGCAGACTTTGCCATGCGCCTTGCCCTGAAAGGCGTTGGTCTTTCTTATAAGGACATTCAGGCCGTTACCGTAGGGGGCGCCCCGGCGCGCAATGCGGCCGTGATCACTGGCAGGGTGGACTTCACGGTGGCGACTGACTCGGGAAAAATAGAAGGAGGGAAAGCCGGCCTCAAGGTCATTATAGATATGGCCAAGCTCAAAATCCCTTTTCAGTTTTCTTGCACGGTAACCACGGGAAGGATGATCCGGCAAAATCCTGATGTGGTCCGGAGCATGGTGAAGGCCATGGCGGAGGCGGTGCATTACTACAAAACCCAGAAAGAAGATGCGATCAAGATCATGCAGAAATATACCCGCGGACAGAATCGAGCTGCCCTGGAGGGAACCTACGTTGCCTACAGGGAGCTTCTGGTCGAGGATGTCTATCCCACATTCGAAGGGCTTAAGAATACCTTGGAGATTCAAGCGTCATTTGATCCCAAAGCCACAAAGGCCAAGGTAGAGGATTTTGTCGATGTCCGTTTTGTCGACGAACTGCGAAAAACGGGGTTCATTGATTCACTCTACAACCGGGAACAGACAAGGTGATACGGTGAACCAATTTTGGATTTTAGATTTCGGATTAGGAAACATCTATGATGGTGGATTGGTATACAATCTTCGGCTCGTCCCAGAGCCATAGACCTTCACCCCATTTTTCCTGTAGTCTCTTCTGAAAGGAAAAACGCTGAAGATAGCGAGTTCCGCGTTCAATTTTAAGAGTCTGAGGAGACAATCATGGGTTACTACAAGGATCTCAGAGAACATATCGCCGCGCTGGACAAAGCGGGCCTGCTAGTCAAGATCGACGAGCAGATCAACAAGGATACGGAGCTGATGCCGTTGGTGCGGTGGCAATTTCGTGGCCTCTCGGAGGACGAGCGGCGGGCGTTTATGTTCACCAATGTGACGGACGTCAAGGGGAAAAAGTACGACATTCCTGTCGTCGTCGGGACCTTGGCTGCATCACCGAAGATCGTCGAAAAGGCTCCGGTTCACGAAGAAGTTCATCAGGGAGCGTCGCTCATGGATAAAGGCGGCTTGGGAGAATTTCCGATTCCCATCTCGACCCCTGGATACGATTGCGCGCCGTTCACTACGGCGTCGCATTGGTTTACCCAAGATCCGGAAACTGGCCTGATCAATATCGGCAACTACCGCGGCCATATCAAAAGCCCGACAAGAACCGGTGTTTTTCTCAGTTCGAGCAACCATGGCGGCTATCATTGGCGCAAATGCCAGGAGCGAGGGATCCCACTCCAAGCCGCGCTGGTGATCGGCGCGCCGCCGCCGGTATCTTACACGGCGCCGGCCCGCATACCGTTTAGCGTGAGCGAACTTGACGTCGCTGGGGGGCTCGCCGGTGCGCCGATTGAAGTTGTGAAGTGCATGACGAACGATGTGCTGGTTCCCGCCAATACCGAGATCGTCATCGAGGGAGAAATCTCGACGGAGTTTTTAGAGCCTGAAGCTCCCTTCGGCGAGTCTACGGGTTACATTGCGGAGCGACTGCTCAATCCCTACTTCGAAGTGAAGTGCATCACACATCGAAGGAATCCCATCTTTGCCACCATCATCAGCCAGATGCCGCCCAGCGAATCGAGCGTGATGCGCCAGGTGGCGGCGGAAGGAAATTATCTCCGATTCCTGAGAGATCAGTGCAACATTCCAGGCATCATTGAGGTGGCTTTTCACAGCATCGCCGTCCGTCAGATCTGCGTGATCAAGATGAAAAAGATCAATCAGGCCCATGTCTGGCAAGCCTTGCACAGCATGGTGGGTTACAATCCTGCCACCGGTAAGATGGTGATTGCCGTCGACGAAGACATCAACCCGCGGAATTTGGACTCTCTATTTTGGGCGCTGGCCTTTCGCATGCAGCCGCATCGCGACGTTTTGATCATTCGTAACCGCACTCCGCAGATGGACCCGTCGGCCTTTCCTCCCGGAAGGGAACTGGAAAATTCGTTGGACGAAATCGCCGGCTGCTCCGCGATGCTCATCGACGCCACGCGCAAGTGGGATTATCCCCCCGTGTCGCTACCGAAGAAAGAATTCATGGAGCGCGCTAAACAGCTTTGGGAACGCCTCGAACTGCCGAAACTCAAACCGCAGGACCCATGGTTCGGCTACAATCTCGGCTTGTGGTCCGACGAAGACGAGGAAGAAGCACAGCTGGCACTGAAGGGCGAGCACTATCAGACCGGCGAGAAGCGGGCGCAGCAGCGGGTGCCGGCGAAGAGGAAGTAGTGCCGCCGAGCAAGACCATCTACGTCGACATGGATGACGTGCTGTGCGAAACAGCGCGGGGCTGCCTCGAAATCGTCGAACGAGTATTCGGCAAACGGATCGCCTACGAGCAGCTAACGGATTTCAACCTTGGGAATGCATGTGAGCTGAGCTCCGAGGAAACTGCCGAGCTATATCACATCGTTCATCATCCTGACGAGCTGCTTAGGCTGAAGCCGGTAAACGGAGCGATAGCGGTATTGAATCAATGGATGGCGGCCGGGTTTGAAATTGCGATCGTCACCGGACGGCCGCCGGCGGCGTATGAACCCTCCCTTGATTGGTTGGTGCGTGAGCAAGTGCCGTATCATTCATTTACCGTGGTTGATAAATACGGACGGTTTACAACCGAGGAAACGATTGTCGTCTCTCTTTCGGAATTGGCTGCGCGGCTTCCTGTAAAATTATTTGATCGTCCATGGAACCAGGCGACTGTCGAGCATCCCAAAATTACGCGGCATAACCATTGGCTCGAGATCGCTGAAGCGTTTTCGGGTTGAACGCACTTTCTAAACTTAACTGCCTTGCTTCGGACGCGGCGGATATGATCGGTCCGCATGGGCGTTGAGTTACATGCAACTTTCCATTTGCCAAGCTACACCGCAGGATATCGACACTGTGGCTGACATCCTAAGGGAAGCCGCAGGCTGGCTGGAGGAGAGTGGCATGGCGATGTGGCGTGGAGACGAATTGATGCCAAGTCATATCGCTGCGGATGTACAGTTAGGGCTGTTTTTCCTGGCTCAGTGCGACGGCGAACCGGCGGGGACGGTCAGATATCAGCTTGAAGACCGCACGTTCTGGCCGGATGTGCCGCAGGACGACTCGGCGTTCATTCACAGACTCGCTGTCCGACGACGTTTTGCTGGCGGCGAGATTTCTTCGGCGTTAATTCTTTGGGCCATCGCACGTACGCATACATTCGGTCGGCGCTATCTCCGCTTGGATTGCGAAGCGTCGCGCCTGCGCCTCCGAGCGATCTATGAGCGTACCGGATTTCACTTTCACAGCAACAAGCAGGTCGGGCCTTACTTCGTTGCAAGATATGAGTACGACGTGACGGAGATTTCTCCCTCAACACGGCACCGAAATGAACGGCTGTCGTAGCGACTTCGTCTGAAGCATCCCGGTATAAATCACGGATACCGGTCGCGCTGTTTTGATTGAATAACGGTCAGATGGATTTGAAGTAAGACTAAGGGGGCGTGAAGATCAACTACTTGCCGCCGTTCAGCCAAAGAGTGTTATCGTCCTAATTCCTTCAACGCTTCTTCCGCCAGCGATTGTTCGACGACCATTGGGGGCGTGACCGTGAGTGGAATCTGTTTGGCGTCTTTTTCGATTCCTAACAGTATGTCGACGCCGTCCAGCGGCACGCGACCGTCGCGGCTAAAGGCGTCGACGACGACTTCGTAGGATTCTCGGGCAAGCTTTTCATCCATATTGAAGCGCTTGCGGATGACGTCCGTCGTACCCGCAGCGTTGCCCTGAATAAATCGCAACGCCTCGATTTCAGCCTTCAGGATTTTTTTGATTTGTGCGCGGTTGTTCTTGATTCTATCGATGGTAGTGCCGAGACCGGAAAAAGGAATGGTGACATACTGCGCGGTATTGGCAAGCAACGGGTAGCCTTCCCGTTTCGCGAGGACCGAATAGGGCGGAGCCACCACGATGCAATCCACCCGGCCGATCTTGAACGCATCGTACATCAGTTTTTCGTCGCCGATCGCTAGAAGCTTTACGTCTTTGTCGGGATCAAACCCGAAATGACGCAAAGTCAAACGCGTGCTGATGTAGTTGGTTCCACCGATGGAGGCAAGTCCGACGACGGCGCCTTTCAAATCCTTCATGCTTTTAAATTTGTTTTGCGCCACGAAGCTAAAAAACGGAGCTTTAATACTCGTTGAGATCGCACGTACCGGTAGGCCTTTGGCTGCAGAACGGATAATCGAACCGATGAGCTCCACATAGTCGACATCGCCACTGAGCAATGCAGCCATGGCAACGTTGGGGCGCATTTGGATGATCTCGACCTCGGCGCCGTTTTTCAGGTAAAGGCCGCGATCTTTAGCGACGAACGGAACGAGAAATGCCATCGAGCTTGTAGCGACGACGATGCGAACTTTTTCCGACGTCTGGGCCTTCGTTGTGCAGGGGACAATTAGTAGGGCCGCGCTGAAAACGGCGAAGCATTTCAATCGATGGAGGGTTTTCATAGTTTCAGTTCTTTGGCGGCCGGCCGTAGAGTTTGTCGATGAAGCCGGACTTTTTGATTTCCTCGATGATGCTCGTATCCATGAGGCTCGCCGGTTTTGTTGTGCGCGCGTTGGGATGCGTCAGGGAGTCAAGAGCCCCTTGAATACCGTTGGCTTCGGGCACGGGATATTCCCGGAGGCTCTTGGCCAGCCGCTCGTGGAGGTCCTTTTGAACGGCCGGCTCTTTGATGCCTTCTTCCTCGAAAACCGAGTACACAAGCTTGGGTCGAGTCTTGAAGAAGTAGATTCCTTCAATGGTCGCCAGAAGATATCCGCGCAGCGTTTCGCGTTGAGTCTTGATCATTGACGTAGGTACCGTGCCGCCGAAGCGGGCATAGTCCAGAGGCAATTCCGAGAGGTCGACGAGCACGCGGCAGCAGCCGGTGGCAAGAATTTTGGCGATATTGTCCGGGCTGATCAACGCCGCATCGACATGGCCAGCGACCAATGCTGTCATGCGCGTCGGTGTGTTGCCGGATTGAAGGATAGTGACTTCTTTCTCGGGGTCGATCTTCCACTGGCGTATCACCATGCGGGTGACGATATCCGAGGCCGAGCCGATCCGACTCACGGCCACCCGTTTCCCTCGGAGATCTTCCGGCCTGGCAATATTTTTCCGCGCGACAAAAATGTGTTCGAGCCGGTTGAATGTAACGCTGATGGTCTTCAGATCCATGACTCCCGAGACGGACAAATTGAGCATGGCAGGCACATCGGAGTCGGAGAGATTGATGTTGCCTCCCGCCATTGCCTGAGTCAAAACGCCGCCGCTGTTAAAGTAAATCGCTTTGACGTTGACGCCGTATTTGTCCCAGAGTTTTTCCTTTTCGATGACCCGGCGGAGATCCGTGCTGATTCCCGCTCCGCTGTAGCCCATCATAATGGACTGAGACTGGGCCCATGCCATCGCCACAGCCTGCGTTGCGAGAAAGGAGACCAAGACGGAAAGAACACATTTCATTATTTTGAGACTCCTCCAACGAAACTCTAAAAATAACTGTGTTGGGACTGCTGGGTATCTCTTTAATCTTTCGCTGTCAATTCTCCGCAGTGCGCTGCGTAAAAGCTTTTCTCCGACTTCCAAAAGTCCGTCATTCCCGAATGCTTCTATCCCTCGATTTCCCTCGGGACACCCCGTCATCTTGCTGCGGGAGATTCATTCGAAGTCGAGCCCGACTAGACTTGGTCGCACTAACCTGCGCGACCATAGAGTTTGTCGATGAAACCGGACTTCTTGATTTCTTCCATGATGCTTGTGTCCATCAAAGTAGCGGGTTTCGTTATCCTTGCGTTCGGATGGGTCAATGAGTCGAGGGCGCTTTGAACGCCGTTGGGTTCCGGGACCGGATATTCCCGCAAGCTCTTGGCAACTCGATCGTAGAGTTCCTTTTGAACCGCTGGATCTTTAATGCCGCTCTCTTCCATAACCGAATATGCGGCTCCCGGTCGAGTCTTGTAAGCGTGGATACCGTCGACATACGCCATCAGCATTCTACGCACAGTGTCGCGCTGAGTTCGGACCAGTGATGTCAGCACGGTTACGCCGAAGCGAGCGTAATCGAGCGGCAACTCAGAAAGGTCTGCCAATACTCGGCAGCAACCCGTAGCGATGATCTTGTGGACACCCTCGGGGCTGACGAGAGCGGCATCGACATGTCCCACGGTTAATGCGGTCACCCGCGTGGGCGTGTTCCCCGCCTGCAAGTAGGTCACTTCCTTTTCTGGATCGATCTTCCAAGCGCGCAGGACCATGCGGGTCGTGATGTCGGAGGCTGATCCGATCCTGCTTACGGCGATCCTTTTCCCCTTAAGATCTTCCGGCTTCATAACATTTTTCCGCACAACAACGATGTGCTCGAGGTGGTTGATGGTCACTGCTACGAGTTTGACATCAGCAACTCCTGAGATCGAGAGATTCAACATCGCCGGCACGTCGGAATCGGAAACGACGATATTTCCGCCGGCCATCGCTTGCGTCAAGACGCTGCCGCTGTTGAAGTACACGGCCTTGACGTTGAGGCCGTACTTCTCCCATATTCTGTCCCGCTCAATGACCCGGCGTAGATCAGAGACCAAGCCCGCTCCCCCGCTATGGCCCAAAATAATAGTGGTCACCTGCGACTGCGCCCTGTCAATGCGTGGTGCAGTCATCGACAGCAGTGCTGCGAAAAAAAAGAGCCAGGGGTTTTTCATGTTCTGACTCGCTGTGCGGGTATAAAGCGGTTCGCGGAATTTATGCGATAAGCCCCAGCATTTCCGTATGCCGGACGATCCAATCAGTTTGCCCGCTGCAAAACCTCCTTGAGCAGCGAAGCATATTTCTTGTCGAGCTGATTTTTGAATTCGTCGCTTACAGCATTGACCGCAGGGAACTTATCGCGCCATTCAAACGGCCGGGTGGCGTCGATGATGGCGCGTGAATTGAATCCTTTTCGATCCTTGGGGATCACCGGATCCAACGGCCCGCTCCAGCAGCGCCGGATGATGTCGATGTTTTCCGGCTCGGAGCGAGTGGACATCGCCCAGATGACTTCATCCGGGTTATAGATGTCGATGTCGTCGTCCACCACGATTACGTATCTTCCGAGGTAAGCGCCGGGGCGACATTGACTGGCGATGAGCGCCGCTTGCTTAGCGTGTCCTGGGTAGCGTTGCTTGATCTTGATGATCGAAAAAAAGCGATAGCCGGCCGGATGGAGCCACACACCTTTGACATCGGGAACTCCAGCGTCCTCCAGCGCGTTCCAGATCAGCGCCGAGCGCTGGATGGACCGGTGAAAGCCTTGGCCGGCGGATGGACGCAGCGGCGGCTCGCCGCATAACACGGGATTTTTCCGATAGTAAAGCGCCTTGACCCGCACCACTGGTTCGGGCCGTGTGTCGCTGGCGTAGTAGCCGGGCCATTCACCGAACGGGCCTTCGGGAAGATTGTCGCCGGGCACCATTTCTCCTTCGATGGCGATTTCCGAATAGGCCGGAATGGGAAGTCCCGTGAGGGGCCCGCGAACCAACTGTATCGGCTCGTTCAGCACGCCGCCGGCATAGGCGAACTCACTCATCTTGACGGGCACGTCCGTGCAGCCGGAGATAAACAAAAGCGGATGATGGCCAAAGGACATAACCACCGGACAGGGTTTGCCCATGTCGAAGTATTTTTTGCGGTGCAAACCGCCATGCTTTCCCGGCGAGATATAAAGGGCCAGCGCTTGGGGTCCCTGGAGCATGACCCGATACGTTCCGGCATTCACCCAACCTTCTTCCGGGTCTTGGGTGATGACTAGATCGTTGGTGCCGATGTAACGTCCGCCATCCAGCTCGTGCCAGCGCGGAATTGGGAAGGCCTCAAGATCAATGTCTTTCTCGACTCGATTTTCGAAAATCGGCCCGTCCTTGATGTATTCGGGCTCCACGGGCTCAAAGTTTCGAATCTTCCGCCGCCAGGCTTGGATGAAATCCGTTACGCCGAGCTTGGGATCGTTTCCCATGGCCAAGGCGAGTCTCTGAATTCCGTCGATTTGGCTGCACAGGATCTGCATATCCTCGCGCGCGTTTGGGATTTTTTCGAAAAGCATGGCGGGTGCGTGCTTACTGCGTTCCAGTATCATCTCGACTAACCCGCCCATGTCTTTGTCCCAAGAAACTCCCTGGATGCGGTGCAGTTGATTGATGGATTCCACCTGGTGCATCCAGGCGCGTAGATCGTGCGTAAACGTTTTGAGTCTCGGGATCTCGTGTTTCGCGTTAACTCGCAACCCGGAACTGCTTCGGCTTAGCTCCCCAGCTCCACCGCCGCTCGATGCATAACGCCGTAGAGGTCCACCGCGGCCAAAGCGCAATATTCCAAATTATAGCCTTCGCGGGTGTCGGCGTAGCCGTCCTCCAAGATGCGTTGCATAACCATGCGGTTGAAACTGCCGTGGCCCATGACCCCGTCATCGTGTTCCTTCAAATCGGCTTCCTCATGGGTTGAAAAATAGACTGCTTGCTGCGCATTGAACCCATACTTGGTAGTCAACGTTTTGAACCATGCCGCTGCCCAATGGCCGATGGGTTCCTCAGTAAGCATCGAAAACCACCACTCGGCGACGGTGCCTTCCCAAAGCAAACAACGCTTGAAGTCGAGGATCGCACGCGCTTCCGGCAGCATGGGCTCACGCAAGATTTGATCCTTCGTGAGCCCCAATGCGTCTGCGGTCTGCAGCATCACCAGAACATGGCCGGGCGGCTTCGGATGCATGAATTCATCGGCGATCTTCGCGCCGAGCGGGCCCAACAGGTCCGAGTGGCGTTTAAAAAAACCGATATGCTTGTGATAGGAAGCGGCGATGAGCGTGTTGATCTCTACAGTAAAATTGCCCCAGTTCTTGAAGAAGAGCTTGATCGCCGACAGGGGCAGCTTTCCCTCGGCGAACTGGGTCATGAATTGCGCCTTCGTCACCCGTTCGTCCCAACGCTGAATGACTTTCTGGTTGATTCCGTCAACGTGAGCCTTGGCTTCGTCCGGGCTCATCTTGACGCCGAGCTTAGGTGTTACGGCGCTCATCATCTGCTGCGTTTGTTGTCTTTTGACTCCCACCGTCTCCCGTCGAGAGACTGCATCACAATGTCTCGGGCTATACGGTTGTCATCCCGAGCAAACGCGAGGGATCTAAGACAGATTTCTCGCTTCGCTCGAAATGACACCACAACCATTCCACTGTGACACAGTCTTTCAGAGGAGAGACAAAAGCAATCTAACTAACTTCCTCAAGTTCGGTACAGATTATCGATAAAGCCGCTATCATCGATGCGGCGCAGATAGTGGAAATCCCACAATGCCATAGGATCGGTCTTCTCGGCCGCTTTGTCTTGTTCTATCGAGATTTCATAAACGTTGCTGATCGCCGGAAGGCTCGCGTAGGGCTTGGCCTGCAAAATCATTTTCAGCTCATCATAAAGGTGCGTGGCCGTTTCATCGTCCAAGTCGCCTTCCTCTTTGTATTTATCTTTGATGATCTTGATGGACTCGGTCCGATGGGTTTTGAAATAGGCGATGCCTTCACAAATCCCTTTGAGAAACTTGTCCACGATGTCCGGGTGTTTCTCGACAAAGCTAAGAGAGGTCGAGACCGTAGTGAACCAAACCATCGGCAGGAACTCCACATCGATGACCTTGAGTCCCGCTCTGCGGGCGAAGATATCGCCGGGAGGGTTCACAAAGGCGGCGTCGACTTTGCCGTCGCGGACATATTCCCATTGGGCTGTCTCGCCGCGGAAGCGCTCAATCTGACATTCACCCAAGAGGCCGTTCTGCTTTAGAAAAAGCCAGGTGTTGAGCCCGGGATGTTGGCCTTTGCTGGCAACCTTCTTGCCTCTTAAATCCGCAACCCTTGAGATCCCCGAGTCGGACCGCACAACCATCCGGTGGTTGAGCAGGCTGACGCTTTGACCGAGGTAGACCCATCGGTCGCCTTTGGGTCGCCGAATGTATGGTGACAGATGATTGCCGCCGACGAACTCCACGCTGCCATTGGCAACGTTGTTATGGGCATCCTCCGAACTGATGAAATAATCGTACTCCACTTGCAGTCCGTGTTTTTCCCAGCTGCCGGATTCGCCGACCACGTGAAGAAACGACAAATGGCTTTCCGACCGATAAGGGAAATGTACCTTGTCCATGTTGAAATCCTCCTTGTTTGTTTAATCGATGACCTTTATTAGAGCGGGAATATCACCTTACTTCGAGGGAGACAACTCGATTAGATGGCGGCTCCATCTTTCCGCAACTTCTTTTCTTTTTTCCGCGCTGAACTTGTTGGACATCGGGAAGCGGTCGCGCCAAGGAAAAGGTTTGCAAGCGTCGATGAGCATTCGGCTCATGGTGAAATCGCCGTGGTCGCGTTTCTCCGGCGGCAGGCGCGGATCCAGGTCGGAGGTCCAGGATTTGAGAATTTGAATCGACTCCGCAGGGTCCACTCGGGTGCACATCGCCCAGATGACCTGTTTCAAATCTACCGGATCGATGTCGTCGTCCACCGCCACATAGTAGCGATACATGCTGGCGCCGGTCTGCATGCCCGCCATGGCGGTAAGCGCGTGCATAGCGTGACCCGAGTGACGCTGCTTAAGCGATACGACGATCATCAGTGTATGACAGTGGCACCAAATGCCCTGGATGTCTGAAATGCCGGACTGTTCTAGATGATCCCAGATGCGGGCCGCGAATAGCGGGATGCCGTAACGCTCCGTTATGGGAAGTAGGGGAGGGTTGCCGAGCAGGATAGGATCGTTCCGATGCAGGATCCGCTGCACGCGCACGACACACTCTTTGCCGCTGTGTGTGTAATAGCCCGGCCACTCGCCGAAAGGCCCTTCCATTTCCGACTCTTCTTCCGGCGGCGGCATTTCGCCCTCAACGACAATTTCGGAAGTGGCGGGCACCGGAAGCCCGGTAAATGGGGCTCGTATCACTGCCACAGGTTCACCGCGCAGCGCGCCGGCATAGTCGTATTCGCTCACTCCGGCCTTGGCCGCCGAGGGCGCGGCCGTCCAAGTCGCGGGCTCGCAGCCCAAGACTATAGCGACGGGACAGGCGCGTTTCGCTTGCCAATATTTTCGCGCGATCTGTTTGCCGTGTTTATGGTCAATGATCCACAACGTGAGTCGATTTTTGTCGACGACACAGGCCCGGTAGGTGCCGACATTGATCCAGCCACTGTCCGGATCTTTGGTGATGACCATATCGCCGGTGCCGATGTAACGTCCGCCGTCGTGCTCGTGCCATTTCGGCGTGGGGAATATTCCCAGGTCGATACGGTCGCCTGCCAAAACATTTTCCGTCACCGGGCCGGAAGAAACTTCCACGGGTGAAAACGCCTTTAGGTTGCGAGTCTTCTCGCGCCACACTTTGAGAATTTCCAACTTCGGAAGTTCCGTGGGAAGACCCAGGGCCAAGGCAAAACGCCGGGCGGTGGCGAGTACATTGGTTGCGATGCGAAAGCCTTTTGGATAGCCGGGTATGTTGTCAAACAGGAGCAGCGGACCTTCCTGTTCAGCCATCAACTCTGTCAGGCAACCGATCTCCAGATTCCAGTGAGCACCGTCCACGATTTTGGCTTCACCGATGTCGGCTGCGGCTTCGATAAAGGTTCGCAAATCAGAGAAAGCCATGAGGTTCCTGCTTATCTCAATCCTGAGTTTCTTCGCGAAAAAATCCCAATGCTTCGACGGCGGGGCGATCGTTGATGGAAAAAAGGATCGCGGGCTCGTGGGAGTTGTTTTTGTGTGTATGCCAACTCCAAAGCGGCACGACGAACGAATCGCCTTGCTCCCAATCGAACCGTTGGTCACCGATCCATGTGGTGCCGCCGCCTCTAAAGGCATGATACACAACTGTGTGGGTGTGGCGGTGGACGCGTCCTTCTTCCCCAGGTCTGATCATCTGGATCTCACACGCCATGGTCGGCAAAGTCGGTCCGCCGGTTAATGGATCCACATAACGCAGCAAAACCCCATCAAAAGGGTTGCCCGGGCTTTCGGCGAGGGCTTTGAATGCCTTTTGGGTTTCTTCCCATGAGTAGCGATAGGGTGGTCTGGAGGTATTTGTGGCTGGCGACGGCGACGCGATGCGCGGCTGAAGCGTGCCATAAGTGTGTTGAGACCAGCCCACTGGTTTGGTGACTGTCTGCTGCTGTTGATGGTAGGGATTGGCGAAGCCAACTTGATAGTAATGGATCATCGGTCCGTTGGCGCCGTCCAGCCAAACTATAGGTTGATCGCCGGCATTAATATGATCGTGCCAGCTCCAGTTTGGCGTTGTAATCAAATCGCCCGGCTCCATCGGCAAGGGTTCCCCTTCAACGATCGTCGAAGCACCGCGACCCTCGACAACGAAACGGATGGCTTCCATGGTGTGACGATGAGCCGGGGCGAACTCGCCCGGACGAACCATCTGTGCGCCCATTAAGAGGGTGTGCGCGGTGCCCAGTTTTAGCTCGGGATGCTGGTAGCCGATGAAGCGACGGAAAGCTTCCTCGGGCCGAATGAATTGAGCTGCGTTATCAAGGGCGGTCCGAATCTGTTTCCACTTCCAGAGAAACGGTCCGAAGCCGGGCTCCGGCTCGCGAAAACCAGTGCTCGTATTCGGGATGGTCCAATAACCAATGAGATGGTTTTCCTTGAGTTCTTGATTGAGCTCTTCAAGAGACATTGTGTCCTCGCTTTCGCTCAGGCTAAGATCGGGTTCAAGGTTCAAAGTTCAATGTTCAAAGTCCGAAACGACTCCAAACGTTGAACCTGGAACATTGAACCTTGAACATCCTGAGTGCCGTCGCTCCTCCAAGCTTATCCCTTGATCGACATTCTTTTTCCTCACACGGTGAATATTCCGGGTCAATGCGTCGCCTTGTAGCAGCCGTCCATCATCATTGTGTTGAGATCCGCTGGCGTGACGGCGCAATACTCCGCCGAATAACCGGGGCGTTCTATAATTCCTTGCTGAAGCAGGCGTACTAAGACGGTTTGTGTCACCGCACCGTGGGCTTTTCGGTCCAAGTGATCCATCGTGTCGGCCTCGTGATGTTTGGAGAAATAGCTCGCCTGTTCCGTGGTCAGACCGTAATGGGTCGTCAGCGCGCGGAACCAATCTAAACACGTTTCGCCAAATGCGTGCTCCCACAGCACAGAGAACCAATATTCTTGAATCTGGCCGTCCACCATCAATGTCCTTTGAAAATCGGGCAGGGCCCTGGCTTCCGGAAGCATTGGAGTCAGCAATACTTCCTCGGCGGTCAGTCCCAGGGCCTTTCCAGTGCCGATGAGGATCTGGATATGACCGGGAGGGCAGGGATGGCCAAACTCATCGAGGACCTTTTGCGTGTAGACTTCCATCAGGTCGACGTTCTTGACGAAGAACCATAGATGCTTGTAGAAGGCCGAGGTGTATATGGAGTTGATCACAGGCACGAAGGCTCCCCAATTCTTGTAATATAGTTGAATGGTTTCCTTCTTGAGTTTTCCTTCGCGCAGCTCATCCATGAAGCGAGTTCCGTCGACCGTTTGTTTCCAACGTCGCTCCAACTTGGCTTTTTTTTCGGCGATCAATTCCTCGGCTTCTCGTTCCGTACACTTGAACATCCTAGGTCTCCCTCTTTAGGCGATGATCTGTAGATATGTGAGGAACCTCCTGCCTGTCAAGTAAAGCCGGTCCGGCCGCGCCTGGCAATGACGGGTTTGGAGGAATGGGTTGCGGTGTGACGAACAATCGAGATAAGATTGCAATAGTGAGGTGCAACTATGGATTTCGTGAATCTCAATGAAATGATGGCGAAGAAAAAGCGGAAGATCGATCTCTTCGGTACGGACAATTTTCGTTGTTGGATGCTCTATTTTGTCCCGGGCGATGGGACAGACATGCATTATCATGCCAACCCGGAAACCTTTTTGGTTGTTTCAGGAAGCGGAGTGGTGAAGGGCATCAAGGGCGAGGAGAGGCCGATTCAAAAGAACGAAGTAGTTTTCTTCGCGGCCAAAGACTATTACCAGATCACGAATAAAGGCACCGAACCTCTGGTGCTGTTTGGTAATCGCTCGGAACCCTTTGGCGGCCCGCACATCAAGGACGATGGAACCGATCGCAACGCCAGGGCCTAGCCCACAGGCGGGAGGGCATCAATTGACAACACGCCAGCGAGTGGTTAATTTTTATCGAGTAAAACCTCTGACTTGAGGGTCTTCCATGCCTATCTACGAGTACCACTGCCAAAAGTGCGGCACATTTGAAACCACTCAAAAGATTACCGAAAAGCCATTAAGTAAATGCCCTACCTGTAAGGGAAAGGTCAAAAAACTAATTTCCAATACGTCCTTTCAGTTGAAGGGTACCGGCTGGTATGTCACCGATTACGCCCGCAAGGGAAAGCCGAACGGGGATGGCAACGGGACAAAATCCTCGCCGGCGGAGCCCAAAAGCGAATCAAAAAGCGATTCGAAGAGTGAATCGTCGCCAACCAAGAGTGAAAAATCATCCACTTCGGCTCCAAGTTCAACAAGCTCTACTAACGATTAGCCATCTAGCTCGAAGGACCTTTTTTCTCCTGTAAGAAATAAGCGGCGGATCCATCCGCCGCTTATGGGTTCCACTCTCCTTTACAAGGCTTTACCCCCTAAAAGGGGTGGATTTGAAATCTATTTTTCGCTATAGGTGGGCAGTCAAGCCAAAAATTATTGAAGGAGGATTATTTTAATGGCTCAGACCATAGAAAATATTGTCGATTCCAATGACCCGAGCCTGACGTCGGAGATGGTCCAGTTTCCCGGCACCGCTGGCAACGTGAGCGCCTATGTGTCCCGGCCGAAGGATGGCAAGAATCTGGGGACCGTGATCGTGATTCACGAGAACCGGGGGCTGGTGAATCATATTAAAGACGTCGCGCGCCATTTTGCCAAAGATGGTTTCGCCGCCATTGCGGTAGATTGCATGGGGCGAATCGGTGGCAGCGATCAATATAACGGGAGTGACGCGGCCACCGAAGCGATCAAAAAGGTCACCGGCGCAATGGTTGCGGAAGATTTGACGGCCGCGCTGAATTACATGAAGAAACAGAATTACGTTAACGGCAAGGTCGGCGTCGTAGGCTATTGCTGGGGGGGAGGGCAATCACTTAACTTCGCGACCAAGTGCAAGGACCTGAATGCCGCCGTGGTGTATTACGGCCGTAATCCTGATCCGCTGGATTCCGTAGCCAATATTCCGGGTCCCGTAATGGGCAACTATGCCGAAGACGATGCCAACATTATGCCTGGCGTTGAGCCGCTGAAGGCCGCATTGACGAAGGCGGGCAAGACCTTTGACATCAAGGTCTATCCGGGCGCCAAGCATGCGTTCAATAACAACACAAACGCTGATCGCTATCATCCCGAGGCAGCGAAGGATGCTTGGGCGAGAACAGTGAGTTTTTTTAAGAAGAACTTGGCAGCCTAATCCCGGGGATATTTTAGCGCGTAGTCGGCGGCGTGCAGTCTCACTGGGCTTCCGGAGGGGACTGCATGTCGCCGGTTTTTTCTCTCAACAGAGGCCGATCACCAACCGATTTCTTCGCCAGCTCCGGCGTTACCAGGTAAGGACCCTGGGTCGTATCCCGCCAGATCTGTTTCGTTAGGTCCGCGTTCCCCCCTGTTACCACGTAGGACAGGGCTCCGGCTAAGATTCCCACAGACATAGACATCACTTTGGAAGGAATAACAATAAGATTTCCAGCCGTCA
>WNFO01002189.1_pt1 | contig 17291 bp, 17 predicted proteins | sample 5400251 | NCBI WGS metagenome assembly WNFO01 (sample SAMN13153354, study PRJNA577476) | soil metagenome | isolation source: 100 cm saprolite under Madrone tree | place: USA:California | collected 2016-06-14
CTGGAACATCGACGGCGAGGCCGCGGCGCCGTGCGCGAGCCAGCCGACGCCGCTGCCCGCGATGAATGCCACCAGCGTCGCGGCAATCGCACTGTAGATCCATCTGCGCGGTTGCCGCACCAGCCGCTCGATATCGAGCAGTCGCGGCACCGCCTCGTCGGCGACGGAGTCGTAACGCGCATGCAGCGCTTCCGCCATCTCGCGCCATGATCGCACCCGCGCGGCATCATCGGGATGTGCCGCGAGCCATGTCTCGACATCGCCGCGACGCTCTGTCGGCAGTTCGTTGTCGACGTAGGCGTGCAGCTCGTCTTCGGTGATGGAGATCTTCGGGTCGGTCATGGTCGTTATCTCTGTGTCATTTCATCAGTATCTTTGCGCGCAGCCGTCATCCCAGAAGGAGCGCGCTCTTGGCGGCGCCATTGCACCGCTGATTCGCGCTGCTGTCTTGCCTCTGTTCTCCATCATCCTTCGAGGCGCGCCGAAGCCGGTGGTGTAACCGCACCGTCGGCTTCGCAGTTCCGTACGATAACGGCGAAGCCGCTGCGCACGGATAAAGGTTACGTTGCTTACGCATCGCATCCACATGCATAACACCTGCCATCATTTCACACGCCGCAGCGCGACACGCTCGCCCTCAAGCGAGGCCTTCACATGGGCGCGCGCGCGGGCGAGACGGGACATCACGGTGCCGATCGGCACGCCCTGAATCTCGGCGACCTCGCGATAGCTCAATCCTTCCAGCATCACCAGCAGCAGCACCGCGCGCTGCTCCTCCACCAGGGTCGCCAGCGCGCGGGCGATATCGCGGCCTTCCGCTTCGGTCCCGCTGGCATCGGGATTGTTGTCGAGCAGCGGCATGAATTGCGGCCGCCGCGCCAGCGACCGCCGCCTGTTCTTGTTGAGGTTGGTCAGGATGGTGTAGAGCCAGCTTCTGACGTCGCCGCCGAGAAACAGCCGTTCGGAACGCAGCGCCCGCACCAGCGTGTCCTGCACCAGATCATCGGCGACATCGGCATCGCGCGCGAGCGCGCGCGCATACCGGCGAAGCGCAGGTATCATGGCTTCGACACTCTGACGAAACGCAGTCATTTAATCTCGATCTCAGGTTGTCCGGCTGGCGTCCCGTATCGGTCACGCGAACGCCTCATACCAGCATAACACCGAAATGAGGCCACTATTCCGGGGGTTAGGGTCGCGCGACAAACAGCGTGAACGGAGGCTGCATTTGGGCTGTACCGGCCGGGAGTGCTGGTGTACCCCCAGACCTGATTGAGGTCGATTGGAAACCGGATGTCGCAAAATTCAGGTCTGATGCAGGGCAAGCGCGGAGTGATTCTCGGCGTCGCCAACAACCGCTCGATTGCCTGGGGTATCGCCAAGGCCTGCCACGCGGCGGGCGCGGAAATCGCACTCACCTGGCAGGGCGACGCGCTGAAGAAGCGGGTCGAGCCGCTGGCCAAGGAACTCGGCGGCATCCTGCTCGGCCATTGCGACGTCACCGATGCCGCGAGCCATCGCGTTCTCGGACAAGGACCAGCTCGCTGGCCGCTATCTCGAAACGTCAGCCGATAATTTTTCAAAGACCATGCTGATCAGCTGCTACTCGCTGACCGCGATCGCACAGCGCGCCGAAAAGCTTTTGATCGACGGCGGTTCGATCCTGACACTGACCTATTACGGCGCCGAGAAATGGATGCCGCATTACAACGTGATGGGCGTCGCCAAAGCGGCGCTGGAGGCGAGCGTGCGCTATCTCGCCGCCGATCTCGGCGAGAAGAACATTCGCGTCAACGCGATTTCGGCGGGGCCGATCAAGACGCTGGCGGCGTCCGGCATCGGCGATTTCCGCTACATTCTGAAGTGGAACGAATACAACGCGCCGATGCGCCGCACCGTGACAACAGAGGAAGTCGGCGACAGCGCGCTGTACCTGCTGTCGGACATGTCGCGCGGCGTCACCGGCGAGGTGCATCATGTCGATTCCGGCTATCACATTGTCGGCATGAAGCACCCCGACGCGCCGGATATCTCGCGGAGCAATTCGTTGAGCAAGGAATAGCTCGGTTAGATGCCTGCACCTGTTATCTACTACATTCGCCATGGCGAGACCGCATGGAATGCGGAAGGACGTTTCCAGGGGTCGCGGGATATTCCGCTGAACGATCTGGGACGCGCGCAGGCTGTCACATCAGGCGGTATTCTCGCCGACCTGCTTGCGCGTGATGGACAGGATTCGTCGTCTTTGGCTTTCGTCGCAAGCCCGCTCGGCCGCGCGCGGCTGACGATGGAGCTGATGCGCGGCACGCTGAATCTGCCGCCGGACGATTATGCCATTGATGACCGGCTGCGCGAGATCGGCTACGGCCAGTGGGAAGGTTTGACGCTGCCCGAGATGCAGCGGCACGACGCGGCAACGTTTGCGTCCCGTAACGAGGACAAATGGGGCGTCGCGGCGCCCTCGGGCGAAAGCTATGCCAGCGTCACGTTGCGGATGCGGGAGTGGTTCGATTCGCTTCTTGCCGACACGGTCGCCGTCGCCCATGGCGGCACCATGCGGGCGCTGATGGTCGCGCTCGGTATCGCCGCGCCGCTCGAGGCCGCCGAGACGCCGATCGGGCAGGGCGTTGTCTACGTATTCAGCGACGGCGGGCTGAGGAAGTATGGTTAAGAGGGCTCCGAACCCGACCTATCCGCCGTCATGCCCGCGCAGGCGGGCATCCAGTATTCCGCGCCGGTAGCGATATGAGAGACCGGCGAGCACTGGATCATCCGCCGGAGCCTGTCATCGGGCGGCGCTTTGCGCCGACCCGTTGGCGGATGATGACGGTGCTTAATATGCAAGTCTGATTTGACCCGCTGGGTGCCGCGCGTTACGACAATCCGCATGGCCGTTGAATTTCAACAGCCCTGCGGATTGTCAGAAATGTCCTTCAACACCTTCGGCCACATGTTCCGGGTCACCACCTTCGGCGAGAGCCATGGGGTCGCGATCGGCTGCGTGGTCGATGGCTGCCCGCCGCTGCTGCCGCTGACGGTCGAAGACATCCAGCGCGATCTCGATCGCCGCCGGCCCGGGCAGTCGCGCTTCACCACCCAGCGCCAGGAAGCCGACGCGGTGAAGATCCTTTCCGGCGTGATGGCGCATCCGGAGACCGGCGGGCAGGTGACGACCGGCACCCCGATCGCGCTGCTGATCGAGAACACCGATCAGCGCTCGAAGGACTATTCCGAGATCAAGGACAAGTTTCGTCCCGGCCATGCCGATTTCACCTATGAAGCCAAATACGGCCTGCGCGATTATCGCGGCGGCGGCCGCTCCTCCGCGCGCGAGACCGCGACCCGCGTCGCGGCCGGCGCCATCGCCCGCAAGATATTGCCCAATGTGACCGTGCGCGGCGCGCTGGTGCAGATGGGTCCGCACCAGATCGATCGCGACAAATGGGACTGGGACGAGATCGCGCGCAATCCGTTCTTCTGCCCGGACAAGGACAAGGCCGCGTTCTTCGAGGGCTACCTCGACGATATCAGGAAGAAGGGATCCTCGATCGGCGCCGTGATCGAGGTGAGCGCGGAAGGCGTGCCGGCGGGCCTGGGCGCGCCGATCTATGCCAAGCTCGATGCGGAGCTGGCCGCGGCGCTGATGAGCATCAACGCGGTGAAGGGCGTCGAGATCGGCGCAGGCTTCGGTGCGGCCGAATTGTCGGGTGAGGAAAACGCCGACGAGATGCGAATGGGCAATCAGGGCGTCAGCTTCCTGTCCAACCATGCCGGCGGCATTCTGGGCGGCATCTCCACCGGGCAGCCGGTGGTGGCGCGCTTTGCGGTGAAGCCCACCTCATCGATCTTGTCGCCGCGCCGCACCGTGGATCGCAGCGGCGCCGACACCGACATCATGACAAAAGGGCGCCACGATCCTTGCGTCGGCATCCGCGCGGTGCCGGTCGGCGAAGCCATGATGGCCTGCGCGCTCGCCGATCATTTCCTGCGCCATCGCGGGCAGGTGGGGGGCTAGGCCCCGCGAGCCCGTAGGTGGATGAGCGTGCCGCGGAAACCATGAGCAAAGCTAACGCAGAGCGGGGGTCTTGCAGACAAAAAGTTCTCTTGCCACGTCGGATCTGCTTTCAGCGCGCGGCCACCCTTTTGTACGCCGCGATGGCCCGCTTGAGATCGTCGTATTCCTCGCACGGAATGAGGCAGAGGTTTCCCAACGCCACCAGCAGTTGCTCGGCCTTGGCGGACTCGCCAAGCACCAGGTAGGCCTCGCCGAGATGCTCATGCGCGCTGCGGTGCCGGGGATTTAGCATCAGCGCCTGCTGATAATGGCCAATGGCCGCCCCGAGCTGACGCAGCCGACGATAAGCATAGCCGATGTAGTTCTGGATATCGGCATTAAGCGGGTCGCGCAGAGCAGCGAGTTCAAGCGCTGCGATTGCACCGTTCCAGTCCTCCGCGCCAAGCGCTTTCTTGCCGGCGCTGAAATCGGGGTCGAGCTGCGCCCAGTCGGCGTCCAGTGCGACTGATGCCATGGTGCTGCAGATCGGCCAGTCTTCGGGCGTGATTGCCGTCTCAGCCCGACGGTCGAGCCCACCGAGCAGCGGTGTAATCACGCCCCGCCATCCCGGCAGGCTCGTCGTGTAGACGGCCACGCCGGCGGCCAGCGCACCGAGCGTTGTGGCCAATGCGATCGCGCGGATCATCGTTGTCTTTTCGGATTTGACGGCTGCCGGGCGTGGGCCAGACAGCCGAGGAGTCATTTTCTTGCACCACCTACGGTATCGTCTCGGTGCGAGTATGCCTTGGCCTCACGGATTTCCTGCCGCTCGGTATCAGCATTCTTGGCCAGGTTCACCAGCTTGCCGAAATACTCGGATGCCTTCAGGCGGTCACCTGTGCTTTCGGCAGCGCGGGCGGCCCCCCAGAACGCGCGGAAGCGGTTGGGCGTCTGCTTGAGCGCAATCTCGAACTCGTTCAGGGCGGCTGCCGGCTGTCCCATCTCAAGCAGCAACTCCCCCAGCAGTTCGCGGAACGGATAGAGGCGATTCTCCATCGCCACGTGCTTGAGGCTACCGTCTTCGCTGTCGGCGGCTGTCCGCATGAACTGCAGAGCCTGATCGCGCGCGCCCTCCTTCAGTGCGACCCATGCCGAAATGGCAAGCATTTGCTCATCGGTGCGGTCGGCCCAGTAGGACTGGTCGGCGCGCTGCAGAGTCGTGCGCAATGCCTTCATCGCTTCGATCTCTTCTTTAGCTCCTGCGAGATTGCCAGTGCGCGCCATGCCGAGACCGCGCGTGAAGCGGATCAGGGAATCCGCCATAGGATATTGGGTTATGTTCATCGGCAGCGCGGCCGCGCCGGCCCAGTCCGCCCGTTCCAGGACATAACGCGCCGGCATAGCGGCCTTTGCGGTAAAATTGCCGAAGCTAATCGGACGATCGCCGCGGTCGGCGGTGGCAAGCGATTTGCGGATCATCGCATCGGCTTTGGCGTCCTGCGCGAGTTGCAGATGCGCATAGACGGTAAAATCTGACGCGTGATAGTAGTCGGGCTGGATCTCAAGCGCCGATGCGTTCGAGGCGATGGATTCCTCCCAAAGTCCGACCATGGAGTAGATGTGCGACGGCATGTGCCGCGCGTGCGGCACGGCCGGCGCAATGCCAGCATAGCGCCGCGCCGAGGCAATTCCTTTTTCGGCAAGCGGCGCAAAGTCGTAGGCGTGAATGAGGTAGTGCGTCACGCCCGGATGCTGCGGGTTCTGGTCGAAGAGCTTCTCCAGAAGCGCCGCGGATTTGATCTGGTTGGCATAGGTCAGGTCGCTTTTCTGCGCCGAGGCTTGCAGCGTCAGCGCATAATAAGCCTGCACCTCGTAATCGTCGGGATAGCTTTGCGCCATGCGCTCCATCGCGGCATTGTAGGCTGCCAGCCGGGTACCCACGGCGACCTTGTCATGGTCGCGGAAATAGGCGCTCAGCGCCTCGATCCAGTCGCGCTCACGCTGCGTCTTCGCCCCGGCCACCCGCGCTTTTTCCAGCGCGTCCCAAGCCGCCTGCGAGTCGGCCCGCGTCGGCGTGGTCGCCAGGGTGTTACCGAGGTAGTCCATCGCCACACCCCAGTATGCCATCGCGCAGGTGGGATCCTGCTGCAGAATCCCCTCGAACTTCCGGCGGGCGATCAGGAACCAGTATGAATGCAGCATGGCGACGCCGCGGTCGAACTCGGCCTGCACATTGGGATTACAGGAGGTAGGGAAGGCCACCTTACCGAGTTTCTCGTCTTGCTGGCCGATGGCGCCGCTTGTGAGCGCCGCGGTGATCAGGCCGGCGGCAAACAAAATTCGCCCCGATTGCGTGTTCATCCTAAATCTCCTCTCTGGCTTGCGAGCGACGATCGGTAAGCTTGCTCCCTTGATCGGGTACGTCTCCGTCTATTCCTTGCCTCCAGATTTTGACTGTTGCGGGGTTGCCTGCAAAAGGCGTTGCGATGCGGAAATACGCATCGGTCCAAGGCGATCCAAATCGCGCCCGCAAAACCAACATCGAATGAAATGCGTAATGCTTGCCCGCCGAAGGCCCTGGCGCTGCCTTTGATTTACAGGATTTCGGCACGTCCCGTTGGCAGCTCGCCTATTGAAGACTACACCACTTTCCCTGCGCCTGAAAGAGCCGGAGACTTTCCAGATCCCGGCACGTTTCGGACTTGGCGCATGTCGGGCTTGTCCGTAGCGCGCACCAAGCGGAGTGGAATACAACCTGCTCGATCACCTCATCGGTGGCCGGGATAACCCCCATGCTATTGCTGCGTTGCGACACGCGCGCTAGGCTCTGCCGAATTGGTGCAGGAGGGCCCGTGATTCAGTCCGACGACGACAAGATTTCCGAAGATCGCCGCGAAGCGCTGCGCTACGCCCTTGCCATCGGCAGCGGCGCGGCGCTCGCTGCGTCCGTCGCAAGCCCGGCATCGGCACAAGCAACTCCGGACAACACGCTCGATCGCATCCGCGCCAACAAAGTGCTCCGCATCGCCGTGCTGCCGGGAGAGCTGCCTTACTTCAACAAGGACCTTGCTACCGGCAACTGGTCCGGCTTCTCGATCGAGATGGCCAACGACATTGCCAAGCTTCTCGACGTCAAACTTGAATATACCGAGTCGACTTACGGCAATTCGATCCTCGACCTGCAATCGAACAAGATCGACCTCGGCTTTGCCCTCAATCCGACCCCGCAGCGGGCGCTCGTCGTGGATTTTTGCGGCACCGTATTTCATCATCCCTTTGGGGCCATGCTCAAGAAGGGGATGGAAGCCAAGACCTGGGCCGACATCAACAAGCCTGACGTCAACATTGCAGTCGACGTCGGCTCCGCCAACGAGGCCATTGCGCGCCGTTTCGCGCCCAATGCGACCATCAAGTCACTCAAGTCACGCGATGAGGTGATGCTCGAGATGTCGTCGGGCCGGGTCGATTGCGTGGTCAATGCGTTGGTGCTTGGTCTGACCGCTATTGCCAAGAACCCGAACCTTGGCACTTACAAGATCCTGCAAACCCCTGCAGTCGCCATACCCAGCAGCATGGCGGTCCGGCGCGAGCCCGACAAGCGCTGGCGCGATTTCCTGTCGGTGTGGGTCGACTACAACCGCGGCATCGGGCAGATGCGCGAATGGTTCCTCAAGGGGCTGTCGCTGAGCGGCGTGAAGCCGGAAGACGTGCCGGTCGAACTCAATATCTGAGAGGGTTTGTGAAGCTATCTCGGACCTCATCCCTGCGCAACGGCTTCGCCGTTGTCGCTGGAGGAGCGGCGTCTTCGCCGCGTCTCGAAGGATGGCCTGCGAGTCCGTGTGTTGCGTCCATCCTTCGAGACACTTGCTTCGCAAGCTCCTCAGGATGAGGTCCGTATTCTCCGTGATTCTGACGCGGCAATACCCGACGCAGTTTTCGAACCGGTCAAGACTTGTCGTAGGTCAGGCCGCGCTCGAACCTCCGCGCGACACGCGTGGCCGGTCGCTGTCCACGTTGCTCCGGTAGCGACCAAATTCCGCAACGCAACGAAATGTCGCGATCTGCCACAGGCGGACATCGCCGCCTCTATCCGATTACCTCGCCGACATGGACGACAATCGTCGGCGGAGCCTGTCTTCTGGCGCGCATTCGCGCGACCCGTTGGCTTCGCCGGGAGGATTGCATCGCTTATGCGATGCTCCTCGGTGAGGGTCTAAAGCATGATCCGGAAAAGTGGGTACCGGTTTTCCGAAAAAGATCATGCTCAAACAAAAAGATAGAGCGGGATGGCGATTCGAAGAAATGTCATCCCGCTCTAGCGGCGCGCAGCGCGGAATTTGCGTCGGACCGAGTCAACAAAACTGATGCCATCGGCTTCCCGCAGCATGCTTTCGACCTTGCTGTGACCATTGCGCGCTGCGAGAGCAGCGGCCGTGTTGCCAAATGCATTGCGAGCATTCGCGTCGGCTCCGTAGGCAAGCAGCTCTTTCACAACATCGACATGACCGCGATACGCGGCCCGCATCAGAGGCCTACAGTTGACGATGTCCCCTGCGTCGCAGTTCGCGTGATGGGCAAGCAGAATCTTGACCACTGCCACTCGGTCGTTCTCCGCCGCGCGCATCAGCGCGGTCACGCCGTTGAGGTTCTTGGCGTTGACATCAGCTCCGTTCTTGAGAAGCACCTTGACCAGCTCGATGTGGCCTCGTTCGGCGGCAAGCACAAGTGCCGTGTCGCCGTCGCAGTCGCGCGCATTTACATCGGCTCCCTTCGCAAGCTCGGCTATCGCCGTCTTGACGTCGCCCTGATAGGCAGCCGTGATCAAATTGTAGGGCAGCTTTGAATGATTCCCGCTCATGACAATCCGCCTTGCCGTCAACCCCGTTGTTGGAAGACGCCGGGAATATATGACCGCCAGATGAAAGTGAAGCAACAATATCGCTTAAGGTAGTACTACGGATCAGTTTTGCAGCGCACACGAACATTATTGCAACAACGCCTGGCTCGAGCTCGCTTGAGTCGCGGTGCGATCAAACCAGTTACACCCACGGTTGCATCGCGGCATTGCTATACCGCCAGGATCGGAAGTAATTTTCCGAGCATTGGCGGCTCCGTTACCCCTTCGGGTTGATGGTACGGCATCAATCCGAATTTGGCTTCGTGCCAATCAGTCCACGCTCTGGTCAAGCCTTGTCGTAGGTGAGGCCACGCTCGAACCGTCGCGCGACAAGCGTGGCCGGGAACAGGATCGCAAAATAGATCAGGGCCACGATCGTATACACCTCCAGCGGCCGATAGGTCTCGGCGTTGATCAGCGTCGCGTTGTAGACGAGGTCTGGAACGGCAATGACGGACACCAGCGACGTGTTCTTCAGCTGTGTCACCGTCTGGTTGACGTAGGGCGCCAGCATCGGCTTGAGCGCCTGCGGCAGAATCACCAACCTCAGCACGCGCCATGGCCGCAATCCCAGGGACCGCGCCGCGTCCCATTGTGCGGGGTGCACGCTCTCGATGCTGCCACGGACGATTTCGGCGTAGAACGCTCCGCCATAGAGCGAGAGCACGCTGACGGCGGCGACATGCGCCGGTATGTTCACCCCGATGACGACCGGCAAGGCGTAGTAGAACCAGATGATCTGAACCAGCAGGGGCGTGCAGCGGAACAGTTCGATGTAGGCAAGCAGAAGCCAGTCGATCACGGGCCAGCGCCCCAGGCGAAGGATGCCGACGATCAAACCGAGCACTGTTCCGAGCAGGACGGTGCCGATCGTGTAGGCGATGGTCCAGCCGAGCCCAAGCCAGAACAGGTGGCTGTATTTGCCGAGGATCGCGAAATCCCAAACGTAGTGCATGTCTGCTCCCGCTTACTGCGACCCTCTGGTTTGCCGTTTAGAGGTAACGGCCGGGCGAAAACGGCGCTGCGTTGAAGGGGGGCTGCGCTCCAGCGATCATGGCTGCGATCGCAACTCCCGTTGCAGGGCCTGTCGTGAAGCCGATGTGCTGGTGACCAAAAGACAGCCAGAGACCGGAATGCCGTGGCGCAGGTCCGATCATCGGCAGGCTGTCGGGCAGCGTCGGCCGCGCCCCACGCCAGGGTTCGCCGACCGCCTCGCCAAATTCGACGACGCTTCGCGCCGCCGGCACCACCGCATCGAGTTGCGCAAACGAGGAGGGCGCGTCGCGCGAGGTCAGTTCGACGCCACTGGTGACGCGAATGCCTTGTTCCATCGGGGTCATGAGGAACGCGCCTTCCGCGTCGTGGATCGGGCGCAGCAGGGAGCGTGCGGCATTCGGCTTGAACTCTTGATGATAGCCGCGTTCAAAGGCGAGAGGAACGCGGTAGCCGAGCGGTCGCAGCAGGTCGGCGGACCACGGACCCAGCGCGACCACGATGTGGCGCGCCCTGATCGCGCCGTCCGGGAGCACCACGCGCCAGCCGTCGCCTTCCGGCGCGATCGATTTGATATCCGACTGACGGATCTGGCCACCGGAGCCCACAAACATCTGCGCATAGGACTTGACCACGGCGCCCGGTGAATCGACCGACGCCGTCCCGGTGTGCAGCAGTCCGATCTTGTAGGCAGGCAGGATGTTCGGCTCGAGCGCGGAAATGGCCTGGCGATCGAGAAGCTCGCTGCCGATGCCGAATTCGGCCAGCAAGGCCTGCTCCGCCTTTGCCGCGGCCACCGCGTCGCTGCGCCATGCTTTCAGCCAGCCGGTCTCGCGGATGCGCTGGCCCGCATTCGCTTTGACGATCCATTCCCTGTGCAGCTTCAGGGACGCGCCGATCAGCCCGTGCAGCGCCGCCGCCCTCGGTTTGACACGCGACGTTGTCGCATTGGCCAGGAAGCGGGCGATCCATCCCACGTTCCGAACCGACCAGGCAGGATCCCAGCGCAGCGCCGGGTGCCGGTTGGTCAGGTATTGCGGCAGCGCGTTCCAGAGCGACGGATTGTTGAGCGGCGATATCGAGCCGCTGCTGAGAATGCCGGCGTTGCCGTAGGAGGTTTCGCTGCCCGGCGCGCGCCGATCGATCAGGATGACCGACAGTCCCCGCTGCCGCGCGGCATAGGCCGCCGATACGCCGACGATGCCCGCGCCCAGCACGATGACTTCAGCTGTTTGACCTGTCACGCGATCCGGCCTCGCCCCCACCACAAAACACTACATCAGAGTCAGGCCGCCATCGACCGGCAACACGGCCCCCGTCATGTGTCCGGCCTCCGGCGACAACAGAAAGGCGACCACCGCGGCCACTTGGTCGGGTTCGGCCAATTGTGCGAGCGGATTGGCCTTGGCGGCCAATTGCCAGCTCTCTTGGTCCAACGCCCCCATTCGCCCGGCATCCTTGCGCGTATAGCCGGGCATCACGACATTGGCCGTCGCACCCGAGCTTGCGAGTTCGATCGCAAGACAGCGCACCAGCGCCTCGAGCGCGGCCTTGGCCGCCGCGGACGCCGGAAATGTCGCCTCACGCGTAAACCGATGGGCAACGAAACTGCTGATGGCGACGACACGGCCTTGCGGCCCACGGGTCAGATCCGGCAACGCAGCGCTCACCAATTCGTGGAACGCTGTGGCCATGACCGCGAACGACCGATCGAGCCCCGCGCGCGGCAACTGCGTAAAACCGCGCCGATCCGCAAACCCCGCGGCGTGGACGATCGCATCGACGCAACCGAACGTGTCGCGCGCCGCGCGAACAAGCTCGGATGCCGTTCCGGCATCGGCCAGGTCGCCGGTGGACCACGCGGCCTTGGCGCCGGCGCGCTCACAGTCCGCGGCCACTGCTTTCAATCGCTCGGACCCTGCCGCGTCGGCGCCTTGTCCATGCAACATCAGGCACTCGTCCCGGGCGGCCAACCGGCGCGCGACCGCGGCTCCGATCCCGATTCCGCCTCCGGTGATGATTGAAACGCGCATGGATCCTTGTTCTTGAATGCTTTTGATCGGGCAAACTATAGGTGCCGCAACTGCAAATGCCAACAATCGCAACGGCCTTGCGAGCAATCGCAGCGAAGAGCAGGATTGCTTCGTCGCTTCTGCCTTCGCTCATTGAGCTATGGCGGACAAGTCGCTTGTCGCAATGGCGTTGGCTCCATCCGGTACGCCAGCTCCCGGACTGCGCGGTTGCAGAATCAACCTGAAACGCCGACATCAAGCTTAACGAGCGAGTTTCATTGCGGCGCATTGGTGCGGCGATATCGTCGGCCGTCGAGCAGGGTTGGCCGAAATATCCACGCACGCGGCCACGATTTAATGGCTCGACAGGGGCCGCTGGTTTCCCCAGACTCGCAGCTCCGTCCGCCATCTGTTGGGAGAATTATCGGAGGAGGCCGCGGTGTCTCATTCATTTTTCCAGCGTCAACCTCGATCCCAAGGCGTTCTGCTGATGTCCTATCAAATCCGCGAAGTCGATGGCGTCACGTTCTCCGACACGATCAACGCCTTCAACAAGCTTGTTCCGGAATGGCCGGCACTGCAACCGCGCCATTTTACAAAGGGATACTGGTGGCTGGCTTATCTCGAGGAAACGCCGGTCGCGTTCGCTGGTCTTGTGCCCTTCGAGCCCATCCCAAACATAGGATACCTCAAGCGCTGTTATGTTTATCCAGATCACCACGGGCATGGTCTGCAATTCAGGCTTATGGCGGCGAGGGAAGCGAAAGCGAAGCAGCTGGGCTGGACGCACCTCGTTAGCGAGTGTCGCGTGAACAATAAACACTCAACGGCCAATTTCACAAAAGCAGGCTTCATCCAGTGCGAACCGGAGCAGCCGTGGGAGCGGGATTCCGTGTATTGGGTGAAGGCGATCTAGATACGCCGGCGAGTCCGTTTCGTGCCAATGGCGGAATAGCCCCGCACAGACCAAAAGAAAAATTCAGTGTTATCAGTTAGTTAGATCGTAGAACCGCGAATCTTAAATACGCAAATTGCGCTTTTCACGTAAATTACGTATATTGGAGTTCGAAAGAGAGGGGCACATGGCTGACACCATCCCGGCTTCGGAGTTCACCCGGAATTTTGGTCGCTATCGAATGCTCGCCCAGCGAGAGGCCGTGGCAGTATCGAGCCACGGATCAATTACCGGCTATTTTGTTGCGCCGAACGAATACGAAGAATTCCGCCGTTTCAAGCAGCGCCGCCGCAGCTTCGCGACTGCTGATCTGTCCGACGAGAGAGCTCAGGCAATCGGCTCCTCGCGCATGGACCAGCGACACGCGCATCTCGATGCCGTGATTAAGCCGAAATAACGAAGGCGCATGCCGATCCCTACGCCTGAACCGGGCCTTGTCATATCCTATGCCTATCTGTGGCACCATGAACACCAAGCGGGTCAGGAAGAAGGGCGCAAAGATCGCCCGAGCGTGATCGTGCTCGCGGTTGAGCGCCCCGTGAATGACACAACAGTCGTTGTGGTTCTGCCAATCACGCATAATCCTCCCGCCGATCCCGCTAGCGCGGTTGAAATTCCCGCCGCGGTCAAATGGCATCTCGGACTTGATGACGAACGTTCCTGGATCGTTGTTGCAGAGGGCAACGAATTCGATTGGCCGGGCTATGACCTTCGGAAAATCGGCCGCGGTGATCGCTATGACTACGGCTTCTTGCCGCCGCGTTTCTTCAATCGGGTCATCGAGGCCTTCGCCGCATGGCATCGTGCCCACAAAGCAAAGCTAACCTCGCGTGAGTAATCTCCGCGAGGAAATGGCGAGACGGAAGATTAGCAAGCGTAGCCCGCGTGAGCCAACGGGTTGCGCGAATGCGCGCCCGGCGGTGCATGGAGCAGGGTTCTTAATCGAAGTGGCGCGCCACGGTCGATGAAGGTGGGCACTATTGCTTCGCCGTGCCCCTATGATGCTGCTGATGCTGCGGCCCGCCACGCGCTCCAATCGGTAAATCTGCGACGTCCTGCGATCTTGCGCTACGCCTCAAGCTGTCTTCCCGATTTCGCAGGGTGGTCCCGCTACCCTCTCGGGATTGAGACTCGCGGCGCGGTCCTGCCTACCGCGGGCCGCTGACGAAATCGCCAAGCATCCCGACAGGCTTCACGAGAGTGCTCCGTTTGACAAGCGGCGGTGAGTATCGTTAGCATGTTGAAACACTGTTTCATTGGATGAAACGCATGCCGAAAGTCACGGCGCTGCGCGGGCCGACAGAGAAGCCGAGGTCCTTCGACGAAAGTCGGGCAAACGAGAGGGTCGACCTGTCGCTGCGCTTGCTGGAGCGACTCGCGACCTTGAGAGAACCGATCGGCGTCTCCGAGCTCGCACGCGAATTCGCGTCGTCGAAGGCGACCGTCTATCGCCACCTCCAAACGCTCATGCTGCATGGCTTCGTGCGTCAGGAAGCGGCTACGATGCGCTACGCAGCGGGAATCAAGCTGTTCATTCTCGGGGAGCGCCTAAGGGAGCGCTTCGACGTCCTCGCGATTGCCCGGGACGATCTGGCGCGACTCCGCGACGAGACGGGGCAGCCGGCGACCTTGTCCGCGCTGGTTGAACATCAGGTCGTGGTCTTGGAGGTCCTGCAGGGTCACGCGATCGTCAATTTCGGAACGCAACCCGGAACCGTGCTCGATCTTCATGCGAGCGCCCACGGAAACGTCGCGTTGGCGTTCGGTCCCGAGAGCCTCATGGGGTATTGCCTTGCGAAACCGCTCAAAGCCTGGACGCCGCATACCATCTGCTCGCCAAGTGCTCTTCGGCGCGCCGCGGCGCAGGTGAGAGCGCGCGGCTGGGCCGCTGCTCCCAATCGGGTACTGCAAGGCGTGAACGGTCTGGCGGCTCCGCTGTTCAATCACGGCGGTGACTATGCCGGTGCGGTCGCCATTGCGGGCTCCATTCAATACATCCCAGCATCGCCGCCTCCGGCCCAGATCAGAGCAGTCACGCAAACGGCGGAGCGCATATCCCGCAAGCTCGGGTGGAACGGGAGATGGCCAAGAACGGGCAATGGCAGCTGAGCGCGGAGGCGGCCGAACTGTACGAGCGCTACGTCGCTCGGCACATCCTCGGACCCTGGGCGCCTTTGCTTGTCGATGTCGCTGATGTCGGTGTCGGCGAGCGCGTGCTGGACGTTGCTTGCGGGACTGGCGTCGTCGCTCGCGCCGCAGCGGAACGTGTCGGTTCTGCTGGACGTGTCATAGGAGTTGATCTGAACTCCGGAATGATCGCCGTCGCACGATCGCTCCCGACACCCGTCGGCGCATCAATCGAATGGGTCGAACGCAGCGCGCTCGATCTTCGATTGCAGGACGCCACCATGGACGTGGTTCTCTGCCAGCAGGGACTGCAGTTCTTTTCCGATCAGGCGCTTGCAATGCGGGAGATGCGCCGTGTGCTCGCTCGTGGCGGCCGCCTCGCGCTCAGCGTCTGGAGCGGTGTCGGGCTTTACAACAGCGCGGTCGGCGACGCGCTCACTCGATTTGTCAGCGACGCAGCTGCCTTGCAGTTTTGCGCCTCGCGACAGGTCCCTGCCAAACAGGAGCTGCAGCGTCTTGCGACGGAAGCGGGCTTTTCAGCGGTGGACGTGCGCGTCAGTCGGATCAATGTGCACCTCCCTCGGCTGGATAAATTCACGTTGGACCATTTGTCCGCAACGCCGCTTGCACCACTTATCGCTGCCACCGAGCCGGCGGCGCGAGAGAAGGTTGGCACGGGCGTCATGAAAGAGCTTCAGCGCTATGCCGACGGCGAGGGCGTAACCTATCCGGAAGAAACACATGTGCTGACGGCAAGAGTCTCGTGACCATCAAGACGTTCAACAGGAGACAGGCATGCTAGACGTTCCGAAACGCGTTCTTGCAGTAAGCCGCGGCGGGACGAATGCGACGCGACGGATCGCCGCTGGTTGGCTGTTCACGTTGCTCGCAATTGCGTCCGCGCCGATCGCACTGCAGCCGGTCTATGCCCAGTCCTATCCCGAGCGAACAATCAAGATCGTGGTCCCGTTCTCCGCCGGCGGTCCGACCGATGTTGTGGCTCGGCTGATCGCGCAGTCGCTCTCTTCCAGACTCGGACAGAGCGTTGTCGTTGAGAATCTTGCCGGTGCCGGGGGAAGGATCGGCGCCAAAGCGGCCGCCAGCGCGCAACCGGATGGCTACACGTTGTTGCTGGGCGGAACCAACGTCAACGCCATGCTTGGGGGGCTCTACAAAAATCTCGGGTTTGACCCCGCCGACTCCTTCGCGCCCATCGCTGCAATCTGCGTCGACTCGATGGCGCTGGCCATATCGCCGGGCGTCCCTGCGGACACGTTCGAGCAGTTCGTCCACTACGCGAAGAACAATCCCGGCAAACTAAAATACGGTGCCCCTCCCGGAATCTACACGCATTTCGCCGGCGAATTTTTCAAGATCAAGACGGGAACGGACATTCTCTTTGTCCCTTACAAAGGGGGCGCTGCCGCAATCACTGACGTGATCGGCGGGCACATCGACATGGTTTTCAACCCGAAGTCCAGCCTGCTCACGTATTTCAAGGCAGGCCAGCTGAAGGCGCTTGCGGTGACGAGCGAAGCTCGTTGGCCGGAGCTGCCAGATACGCCGACCATGATGGAAGTCGGCGTGGCAGGCTTTCCCAAGGAAGTCTGGTTCGGCCTGTTGGCGCCGGCCGGTACTCCCGCGACGATCGTCGGCCAGCTTAACCATGCCGTCAATGAAGGCCTTAGGTCCGAGGAGGTGCGCACCAGCCTCGCCAAGCTCGGCATCGAGGCAAGAATCGGGACCGCGCAGGATTTTGCCACCGCCCTATCAGAACAAGTACGCGACTGGAAAGTCATCGTCGACGCCACCGGGATCAAGATCGAGTGAGCCTATTGCGAGCGTGCGCCTTGTCGCTGCGCTGATCACAGAGGACTGCTGCGCCAGCCGTCGCGAGCGATCATTGTGAAAGCAGTTCGCATTATGGAGTCGAAAAGCGTGCTCCTGCGCACGCTCGTCGCCGCTTCAAGCGGAAAAACGGCGCGTTTTGCAGTGCCCAGTTTTGTACCGAAGTGGCGCGCCGTGGCCGATGAAGATGGCCACTACTGCTTCGCCGTGGCGCTATGATACTGCATCCAATTCTTGCGCCGCCGGGGGGCCAAATCTTGCCTGACCCCGCCGATGGTTCTACGAGGGCTCACTCTGATCGCACATTGTCGGAAGGATCGCGCGCACCGTGGCGCACCGCGTGAATGATGATTTCGGCGTCAGTCGCCTCGTAGAAGATGAGATATGGATGTGGCGTCGTCGTGATGCGCCGAATGGTGGGGACCTCGGTCACCGCGCCAGCCAGCGGATACCGCAGCAGCAGAT
>WNFO01004245.1_pt1 | contig 17289 bp, 15 predicted proteins | sample 5400251 | NCBI WGS metagenome assembly WNFO01 (sample SAMN13153354, study PRJNA577476) | soil metagenome | isolation source: 100 cm saprolite under Madrone tree | place: USA:California | collected 2016-06-14
TCCTCGGCGGCGCGCTGCACGTTCATGTCGATCGCGGCGCGGACCACGAAGACGCGCTCGGTGTAGGATTTCGGGAAGGTGTCGACCAGCTTGCGCATCTCGTCGAAGGCGTAGTCGAGATAATAATTCGGCGAGTTTTCGTCGCGCCGGTCGACCGCGAAGGCCGGATTGCGCCGCGCGCCGAACACCTGGCCCTCGGTCATGAAGCCGGCGTCGACAAGATTGTCGAGCACCACATTGGCGCGGGCGCGGGCGGCGGGCAGGTTGATGTGCGGCGCGTATTTGGTGGGCGCCTTGAACAGGCCGGCCAGCATCGCGGCTTCCGCGAGATTGACGTCGCGCGCCGACTTGTTGAAATAGAAATGCGCAGCGCCGTCGACGCCGAAGGTGCCGCCACCCATATAGGCGCGGTCGAGATAGAGTTTCAGAATCTCGTTCTTGGAAAGCCGCGTCTCGAGCCAGATCGCCAGAAACGCCTCGTTCACCTTGCGCTCGATGGTGCGCTCGTTGCTCAGGAACAGGTTCTTGGCGAGCTGCTGGGTGATGGACGAGCCGCCCTGCCGCACGCCGCCGGCCTGCGCATTGGTCAGCAGCGCACGCGCGGTGCCCGCGATATCGATGCCGAAATGGTCATAGAAGCGGCGGTCCTCGGTGGCGAGCGTGGCCTTGATCAGATTGTCGGGAAAATCCTCGAGCGGAATCGAGTCGTTATGCTTGATGCCGCGGCCGCCTATCGGATTGCCGTAGCGGTCGAGGAACGTCACCGCGAGTTCGGATTTTTTCAGCCAGTCGTCGTCGGCGGTCTCGCGAAAGGCCGGCACCGCCAGCGCCAGCATCAGGATCAGGCCGCCGAGCCCTATCGTGGCGGCTTCGGAAGCCGGCTCGATGAATACCCAGCGTTTCCAGCGGCCGACATAGAACCGGTCCATGAACGTCGAGTAGCGCTCATAGAGCTCGCGCGCGCCCTTGCCGGAAGAGAACAGCGTCGAGTCGATGCGCGCATCGAAGTCCAGCAGCCAGTGCCGGATTTTTCTGTTCCATTCTGGTGGTACGATCTGGCGCACCGGGACCCTTGGTCAGTTCGCAGCGCCCAGGCACCCGGCTGGGCACCGCTTAAGACGTCTTGCGGGAATGTTGCAGCAAACCCAAGGCGCTTTTGCGTCGCTGGGGACTCAAGGCCTCTATCTAGCCGAGTGGCCGGTACAAACCAATGGTGCGGCTACGATTTTGAACGGCAGGACTAACACCGCCCACCTGCTTGTGCTACCGCGGAAACCTTGCAGCCTGCACCATTGCCGTGCAGCCCTTTTTCGGGGCCTGAGCTAACGCGAGGAAACGTCAGGATTCATGACCGTCCGATCCAAGCCGCCCTCGGATCAAGAGGGATTCTTTTGGAAAACCAAGACGTTGGAGGAGATGTCTAGCGTCGAATGGGAAAGCCTGTGCGACGGCTGCGCGCGCTGCTGTCTCGAAAAGCTCGAGGACGAGGATACCGGCCAGATCTATTTCACCCACGTTTCCTACAAGGTTCCGGACTGCGTCCGGCTCACGCCGGCAAACGTCCGCACGCTGAACTGGTTGCCGCCGAGTTGCGGCTACAAGCTGGTGGCGGAGGGCCGCGATCTCTATTGGTGGCATCCCCTGATTTCCGGCGACCCCAATACGGTTCACCAAGCCGGCGTCTCGGTGCGCGGGCGGGTGCGGGGAACCGAGAACGAGATCGCGGACGCCGACCTCGAGGACCACATCGTGCAATGGCCGGCGCTGCTGCCGAAGCGGGCGCGTCTGAAGAAGCGGCCGGCCTGACCGATCACGCATTTGCGATTGCCTCTTCGCGGGATGCACCCATGCGCCTAACCCGCTGCCGTAGCATGGATATGCTGCTTAAATAGCGGATACAGCGATTCCACGCGGCCCCCCGTCGCGCACCTCATTAAACGCACGTCCGCATGAACAAGTTTGAACGGCAGGGCCGTCAACCGGCTGACCAACAGGTGTTGCCCGAAGCCATCGAGGGCGACCTGCCGGAAATGGCAGCTGAGGTCATCGATCTCGGCGACGCGCCGCCGCTCGCCCCACGGGCGCCGCTTACGCAAAGCGAAGTCCGCACCATCCTGATCAGCCTGATGCTGACGATGTTTCTGGCCGCCCTCGACCAGACCATCGTCGCGACCGCGCTGCCGACCATCGGCCGGCAGTTCCAGGATGTTTCCAACCTGTCCTGGGTGATCACGGCGTATCTGCTGGCTTCCACCGCGGTGGCGCCGGTGTTCGGAACACTCGCCGACATCTACGGCCGCCGCGCCATGATCGTCACCGCCCTCAGCCTGTTCGTCGCGGGCTCGATCTTGTGCGCGCTGGCGCCGAACATGCCGGTGCTGATATTGGCGCGCGGGCTGCAGGGGCTCGGCGGCGGCGGCATCATGCCGGTCGTGCAGACGGTCATTTCCGACGTGATCACGCCGCGCGAGCGCGGCCAGTATCAGGCTTATTTCAGCGGCGTATGGATGGCCGCGGGTATCGCCGGGCCTGTCATCGGCGGTGTGTTCGCCGAACATCTGCACTGGTCGATGATTTTCTGGATCAACGTGCCGCTCGGGCTGGCTTCGCTGGCGATGCTGCTGCCCAAGATGGGCAAGATCCCGGTGTTTCACCGCCGGCGCCAGGTCGACTGGCTTGGCGGCGTGCTGATGATGGCCGCCGCTGTCGTGTTCATGCTGGTGCTGACCTGGGGCGGCAACCGCTATCTCTGGCTCTCGCCCGTCATTTTGGCGATGGTCGGAGCGTCATTCGCGCTGGCGCTGGCGTTCGTCTGGCATGCCCGAAATGCCGAAGAGCCGTTCCTGCCGCTGTCGCTGATGGGCGGAACGGTTGCGCCTTACGCGATGGCCTCCGGCGGCTTCGCGCTGGGCGCGATACTGGGGCTGACCGTGCATCTGCCGCTTTATTACGAGGTGGTTTATCATCTCAGCGCCAGTGAGGCCGGGCTCGCGCTGATTCCGCTGGCAGCCGTTTCGACCGGGGGTGCCGCGATCGCCGGCCGCACCATGGCGCGCGCCAAACACTATAAGCGGGTCGCGATCATCGGAACGGGGTGCGCGGCGCTGGCAGGATGCGTGCTGGCGCTCACGGCGCCGCCGCTATGGGTGCTGCTGGTGCTATTGTCGGTGTTCGCGCTGGGCCTTGGCACGGCATTCCCGATCAGCGTGGTCTCGCTGCAGAATTCGGTGGCGCGCTCCCAGGTTGGCACCATCACGGGCGCGATGAATTTCTTCCGCGCGCTGATGGCGTCCTTCACGGTGGCGGCGTTCTCCGCGATCCTCCTGATGGCGCTTGGTGCGGATATTTCGCTCGGCGGCGAGCACCGCGGCGCGGTGAGTTCGATTCCCGTCGCAGACATGATCACGGCATTCCGCTATGTGTTTGGCGCCGCCGCAGCGCTGCTCGCCTGCGCGTCGCTGTGCATGATTCTGATGGAGGAAAAGCCGCTGGCCGGCCCGGCCACGCGGGTGGAGATGGCGGAGTAGGGCGCCAGACCCCTTGCGTGCTGTCCGCCCTCCAGCCTTGGCTATTCATGAGCCGCGATTTGATCTAACAGCGGCGCCAAGAAGTCAGACACCGAAATTCGAGCGTAATTCGAGAAGGAGCCGGCCATGAGCAAACCGACCATCGAGCAGACCCGGATGGGTGCCGAAGGCATCGCCTTCTGCATCGCGCGGACCCTGATCGAACGCGACCCCTCGCTGAAAGCGCCGATGCGCGCCAACCTGCGCAAGATGTGGGAGCTTTTGGAGGAGCGGGAGGACCACGCCGCCGCTGACATGGTCGATACCATGATCAAGGCGCTCAACGATCCCGCGTTTTTCAAGCCGTGAGCTGGTTCAACCTGTTCGTTCGAGCCGCGCATCGATTTCTTCCCGCAGCAAAGTGAAATCGATTGGCTTGGTCAACAAGCCTTCCGCACCACCCTCGATCGCCTTGCGTTTGGTTTCGGGATCGCCGTAAGCGGTGATCATGATGACGGGGACGTCGGGCCGCATCTCCTTGACCTTGGGCAGCATTTCAAGGCCGGTCATGCCGGGCATGTTGATGTCCGACAGGATCAATATCAGCGACTGTTCGATGGTGCTGGCGATGCGCGCCAGCGCGTCCGCTGCTGAAATGGCAAAGTCCATCACGAAACGTTGTGCACGCAGATCCCGCCGGAATTGCTGGCGGAACAGCGCCTCGACGTCGGGCTCGTCGTCGACCACCAGGACCAATACGCTCACGTCTAACCTCTGTTTTTGTTTGAAAAATTGCTTGTCCGCGGCAAAATGATTCTGAATTCGGTAAACTGTCCGGGTTCCGTATCGACGTCTATCCTGCCACCGTGTTGTTTCACGATGATGTCGTGGCTCATCGAAAGCCCGAGCCCGGTCCCTTCTCCCGCCGGCTTCGTTGTAAAGAACGGGTTGAACATCTTTTCCTTCACCTCGGTCGGGATACCCGTGCCGTTATCGCGAATGCGGATCTCAACCGTCTCACCGAGATTTCTGGTGGTCGCGCTGAGGACCGGTTCAAAACCCGAATTGCCATTCTCTGCTCTGCGTTTGCTCACCGCATAAAATCCATTGGAGATCAAATTCAGGAACACGCGGGTGATTTCCTGCGGAAACAATTCGATCTCGCCGGCGCTCGCATCGAAGTCCCGTTGCAAGGTAACATTGAACTGCGGCTTCTCGGCGCGTGCGCCGTGATAGGCGAGGTTGAGGCTCTCATCCAGAAGCGCATTGATGTCCGAGGGCCGATGTTCGCCGGAGCCTTCGCGCGAATGCAGCAGCATGTTCTTGACGATCGAGTCGGCGCGTTTGCCATGCTGGACAATTTTTTCGAGATTGTCCTTCAGCGTTTGCGTCAACTCGTCGACCTCCTTGCGCGTGTTGCCGTCGAAGGCTGCCGGCTTGAACAGATCGTTCAGTTCATCGATCAGCTCGGCCGAGAGCGCTGCGAAATTATTGACGAAATTGAGCGGGTTCTTGATCTCGTGGGCGATCCCCGCCGTGAGTTGGCCGAGCGAGGCAAGTTTTTCCGTCTGGATCAGGCGATCCTGCGCGGTGCGCAGGTCGTCGAGGGAGGCGGCGAGCTCCTTGGTGCGCGCCTGCACCTCGTCGAACAGGCGAACATTCTCGATCGCGATCACGGCCTGGTCGGCGAAGGTCTTGACCAATTCGATCTGCTTGTCGGTAAAGGGTCTCATGTTTCGACGCAACAGGAGAAGTGCGCCAGCGGGATGGCCCTTGCGCAGAAGAGGGACCCCGAGAAATGTTCGGGGATCGCCGCTTAATCTCTGGGCTTCCGAAAAAGTGTAGTCAGGATCGGCATGTACATCGGGCACATGGATCACTTTGCCTTCGAGCAAAGTACGTCCAGTAATGGTTCCACGTTCTGGCTTGACCGGTATGTCCCTTACGTAATCCATGAACTGTGAAGCAAAGCCGTATGAGCCGGCGCGAAAGTATTCGTCGCCGTGCTGACGCGTAATCGCCGCCATATCCGCCTCGCACAGGCGTGCCGCTGACTCGACAAGCGTGTCGAGCACTGTTTGCAGATCAAACGCCGAGCGGCTGATAACCTTGAGCACGTCGGCGGTCGCAGTCTGCTGTTGCAGCGATTCCGTGAGGTCACGGGTCTTGACCTGCACCTCTTCGAAAAGCCTTACGTTCGAGAGGGCGATAACGGCCTGGTCGGCGAAGGTCTTGACCACCTCGATCTGTCGCTCGGTAAAGGGCGTCAGGTGAGATTGGCGCATGGTGATTACACCGATTGCCGTGTCCTCGTGCATCAGCGGAACGGAGAGCAGCGCCCGGCGCTGTCCGACGGCCATCGGACCCTGGCCGAATTCGGGATCGGCGCCAATGTCAGGGATATGTACGGTACGCTTCTCACGCGCCGCTCTTGAGGTCGACGAACCGGCTTGATCAAGCGCGATCGGATTGGCCTGCAGGAACTCCAGGTATTCCGGCATCGCGCCCGACGCCGCCGCGATGTGGAATTTCTGGTCCCTTAGCAGGAATATCGTGGAGGTTTCAGTGCCGCACAAATGCCGGGACGTATCCACGATAACGTCGAGCACGGGTTGCAGCGAATCCGGCGAACTGCTGATGACCTTCAGTACATCGGATGTCGCGGTCTGGAACTGCAGCGATTCGCGCAAGTCCTCGGTGCGCGCCTGCACCTCGTCAAACAGGCGAACGTTCTCGATTGCGATCACGGCCTGGTCGGCGAAGGTCGTGGCAAGGTCGACATGGCGCTTGGTGAAAGGTTGCACTCTCTTGCGGAAAATCAGCAGGAGACCGATCGCGGCGCCCTCGCGCATCAGAGGGACGCCCAACATGCTTCGCATCCCGATCCGGCGCTGAAAAGAGCCAAAGGTGTATTCAGGATCGCACTCGGCGTCATCGATGAGCACGGGTGCATTTTCGAAAAGGACGCGCGCGCCAAGGGATCCGCGACCAGGCTTGTGAGCGATGTCCATGACAGCGCGGTGGTGATCTTCAGGCAAACCGAAGCTCGCCGCACCTTGAAAACTGTCACCAATACTACGATGGATGACGACGATGTCGGCCTCGCACAAACGAGCTGCCGATTCCGAAAGAGTGTCTAGCACCTTCTGCAGATCGAACGCGGAACGGCTGATGACCTTGAGCACTTCGGCGGTCGCGGTCTGCTGTTGCAGCGCCTCGGAGAGATCGCCCGTTCTGGCCTGCACTTCGTTGAACAGCCGCGCGTTCTCGATGGCGATCACGGCCTGGTCGGCAAAACTCTGCTGGAGCGCGAGTTCGTCGGCGGTGAAAGGTAGGGGTCGGTCGCGATAGACGATGAGAACACCGATCGCCTTGTCCTCGCGCCGAAGCGGCGTTCCCGCGATGGCGTGAGTGCCCGCCGCACGGGCGGGCGGCAAGCCGGGCCAGTCGGCGAACTGCGGGTCGACATTGTTGATATCGGGAATGTGAATCTGCCGGTTTTGCAGCAAGACCGTGCCGGGCAGGTTATGGCCGCCGATCCGTAGCTGCGCCGCCGAAACCTCCATGCCGATGCGTTTCGAACTGTCACCGACGCGGATGGTCGGGCCCCAATCGTCACCTTCGGCGATATGGAGCGTGACACTCGGCGCGTCGAACAGCCGCGCGGTGGTTTCGGCGATCTGGTGCAACGACCGCTCGGCCTCGCCCGATGCGTTGGCGATGGCACGCAGGATTTCGGCGCTGCCGGTCTGGCGATCCTGGGCGGCGCGCAATTCGGTCAGCAGTCGGGCGTTATCGAGCGCGGTCGCGTCCTGTTGGACGATAACTTGCTCGTGCTCAGCCAAACCGGACTGGAGCCGCTGCTCAAGGTCGGCAATTCTCCGCCTGAGATCGGTCACCACGTCCTGGGGAAGCGCGGTCATTCACTCAATCCATTTCGCCCGGTGCCTCGCGGCCTGCGAGCTCCAATAGTATGCGGTCCCGGCTCCCGGTTGACGGGTAACGCCATTTGCCCGTCACCGGGCCGTACCCGATTATTCCATTCCGGACGGATGCGATCCAGCGCCATCAGGCCAATTTTGCCCGGTCGGGGCGCCAATACTCTCAAATATCATGAGCAACCAAAGCCTTCGGGGTTACTTCCGATAGCAGATCTTAACCGCAACGGCCCGCAGCCGCTTGATCCGGGCGTTATTCTTCGACGTCGAGACCGAGGGCCAGCCGCCCACTAAAACGGAGAGCTGCGGTCGATGGAACCGCGCCCTGAACGTCGCGGAACAACCGCTCCAGCCCGTGGCGGAGGAGTTGGAAAACAGACTTGTTGACTAACGCGCCGACCGGTATCAGCATGGTTGCGCATACCGCGATTGAGCACCTGCCTTAGCGGGCCTCGCGAAAATGCCTGATTGCCCGAAAACGCCGAGGGTCGTTGATCGCAGGATTGCGCGTCCTGGACCGGGAGCATACCCATGATCAAAATGTTGAGCACAGCTTTCACTGGAGCCGTTTTGATTTCGCTGGCGCAGCCAGCGCTCGGACAATCGGATGATAAGACCCTCGGCGCGGTGCATTTCGAAACATCGTGCAAGCCGGAGGCGCAGAAACTGTTCGACCGAGGAATGCTTTACCAACACTCATTCTGGTATCGCGCGTCGCAAAACCAATTCGAGGATGTGCTGAAGGCCGATCCGGAATGCGGCATCGCCTATTGGGGCACCGCGCTGAGCCTGCTGTGGAATCCACACGTCGCGCCGCCCGCGAAGAATCTCGCCGAGGGTGCCGCCGCGATCGCAAAGGGAAAGAGCGTCGGCGCAAAGACCCAGCGCGAGCGTGACTACCTCGATGCGCTCGGCGCCATGTACGCCGACTACGACAAGGTCGATCACCGTACGCGCATGCAAGCTTACGCCAAGGCCATGGAACAACTAGCACAGCGCTATCCCGACGATGACGAAGCGCAGATCTATTATGCCCTCGCCCTGAACACCTCGGCTTCGCCGGCCGACAAAACCTACGCCAGCCAGCTCAAGGGCGCGGCCATCCTGGAGCCGATCGCGATACGCCAGCCGCAGCATCCCGGCGTGGCGCATTACTTGATTCACCTTTACGACTATCCGCCGATCGCCGAGAAAGGCCTCGATGCCGCCCGACGCTATGCCAAGGTCGCGCCAGCCGCGGCACATGCCCAGCACATGCCCTCACACATTTTTACGCGCGTCGGTTATTGGAAGGAGTCGATTGCTTCCAACGTCGAATCGTCGCGTGTCGCGAGGGCGGACAACGAGGGCGGTGATCAGCTGCACGCCATGGATTACCTGGTCTATGCCTATCTGCAGCTCGGGCAGGACAAGGAAGCCGCAGCCGTTATCGATGAGATGAACGCGGTCAGTGGATTCGCCGAGACTTTCATCGCCGGGCCATACGCGCTGGCCGCTTCGCCGGCACGCTACGCAGTGGAGCGTGGCGACTGGAAGGCTGCGGCGGCGCTTCAAGTCCGTCCCAGCCCGCTGGCTCAGGTGCAGGCGGTCACCCTTTTCGCGCGAGCGCTAGGCGCAGCCCGCTCGGGCAATCCTGAAGCCGCCAAGGCTGATATCGCCAAGCTCGCCGAGCTGCGCGACAAGTTGCGCGATGCCAAGGACGCCTATTGGTCGGAGCAAGTAGATATTCAGCGGCAGGTCGCGACCGCCTGGTTGCTCTGTGCCGAAGGCAAACGCGACGAGGCACTGACTGCCATGAGTGCCGCCGCCGATGCCGAGGACAAGACCGAGAAGCATCCGGTGACGCCGGGCGTGCCCAGGCCGGCGCGCGAACTCTACGGGGTCATGCTGCTCGAGAGCGGCAATGCAAAGGACGCGCTCGCCGCCTTTGAAGCGACGATAAGGAAGGAGCCAAACCGCCTCGGCGCCTATGCGGGCGCGGCGAAGGCCGCCGAAAAGTCCGGTGAGTCCGCCAAGGCTCAGGAGTATTACAGCAAGGTCGTCGCGATCGCCGATGCTGCAGATGACAGTCGGACTGAGGTTGCCGACGCGCGCGCGTTCCTGACGAAACGCTAAGGGACATCCGAAAGAAAGCACGTCGTGAGAGCATTCTTTCTACCGATCGTTCTGAGTGCTCTGGCGACGCCGGCCGGCGCGCAATCGCTTCAGGTCACCGGATACTCGGGCTATCTCGGCGAGTGGGAGTTGACCGCCACCGTCACGGAAAACATATCCGGCCGAACCAACGAATATTCCGGGCCATTGACGATGAAGCACGTCGGTTTGTGCACCCAGGATGGCCCGGAGGAGAAGACCGGTGAAATGCGTCTTCAGATATCGGCCTTACCGCCCCGGTTGAATGCAACGCTTTTGGTCGCCGGGGTTGAATGCACTTACAGCGGGCGCTTGTCAGACTCCTATACCGGCACGATGGCCTGCCCCGGTCGGGGGGCGGTTCCGCTCAGGCTATGGGTGAAATAGTATTGCTGGCGTCAATGGCCGCGGCTGCTCAGGTCCCCGGGCGCGAAACCTCCGTCTCCTTGCTGGTGATGAATTCCAGCAGCACCGGGATGCCTTCCCTGGTCTTGGCAATGCCGCGCCGGATCGCCGGGATGATGTCCTCGGGCCTCGTGACCCGCTCGCCGTGGCCGCCGAAGGCGCGCGCCATGGCGGCATAGTCGCCGGAGATGTCGGTCGAGCGATATTTTTCGGTCGAAATCGGCATTACCTTCAGTTCGATCGCCATGGAGAAATTGTTCAACAGGATCGACATGATCGGAATGCGCTCGCGCACCGCGGTCTCGAAGTCCATGCCGGTGAAGCCGATCGCGGCATCGCCCCATACATTGATGCAGAGCTTGTCGGGTTTGGCGAGCTTGGCGCCCATCGCAAGACCCAGTCCATAGCCGAGCTGGGTGGTCTTGCCCCAGCCGATATAGGACAGCGGCTCGACCGGCTTCCAGAAGGGCGACAGCTGGTCGCGCGGGCTGCCGGCGTCATGGGTGATGATGGTGTTCTTGATGTCGACCGTGTGCTGCAGATCCCACAGCACGCGATAGGGGTTCAATGGCGCGTCGTTGCTGGTCAGCTTCGGCATCCATTTGGCGAGCCACTCCTTGTGCGAGGCGGCGATCTCGGCGGCCACGGCTGACGCATCGCGATCGGTGGTGACGCTCTTGCTGATCTCTTCCAACAGCGCGTCGAGCACCAGTCCGGCGTCGCCGACCAGCCCGATCCTGGCCTCGACGTCCTTGTTGAGATGCGCGGGGTCCAGCGTCGAATGGATGATGGTCTTGCCCTTGGGCATGGCGATGCCGAACGAGGTTTCCGTGAACGAACAGCCGATGCCGAAAATCACGTCGGCCTGCCCAAGGAATTTCGGTACCGCGCGCGGCACGGCCAGACCACCCGAACCCAGCGCAAGCGGGTGCGTCTCGGGAAATGACGACTTGCCGCCGAGGCTCGTGGTGACGGGAATGGCGAGCTTTTCCGCCAGTCGTTTGAGCTGCGGCCAGGCTTGCGCGTAATGCACGCCCTGGCCGGCATAGATCACGGGATGCTTGGCGCCGATCAACAGTGCGGCGGCTTCCCTGACATGTACGGGGTCGGCGCCATAGCGGGTGCGCAAGACCGGCGTGTAGTTTAGCGGCTCCGGCACCTCCTCGTTCCACGTGTCGGCCGGGATTTCGACGATGACCGGTCCGCCGCGGCCGTTTTTCAATTTGGTGAAGGCGCGTCGGAAGATGTTGCCAACCTCGGACGCGATGTTGATCGGCTCGGCCGACTTCGCAAACGCCTTCATCGCCTGGCTGGAGTTGAAGTTCGGTTCGATATTCGCAAGCCGCCGCGCATAGCCCATCGGCAGCACCAGCACGGGGACGGACTCGCCAAAACATTGCGCCACGCCGCCCATGGCGTTTTCCGCGCCGGGGCCGTGCTGCATGCAGAAGGCGCCGATGGTGCGCCCTGAGGTCACCCGCGATATCGCGTCGGCCATGTGCAGCCCGATGCGTTCTTGCCGCACCATCACCGGGCGGATGTCGGCATTGGCGGCGTATTCGATGAGATGGTTGACGGGATAGCCGCAGAGAATTTCGATTCCCTCGCGCTTCATGATTTCCGCAACGGCGGTGCCGAGTTTCATGGTGTTTCCTTCCCCAAAAACTGGCCGATGTTGCACTCGGCCGATTAGGGATAGTTGGAACAGGAAACCGTCGATCGGTAAAGCGCGGCGGCACTTCCCCCGGGAAGTGCTGATATGCACAACCGCCGCGCGCGATACGGGACCGGCTTGCGGCGTTTCAACCGTCACATTTCGACGCTTACCGGCACACTGCACCCGGCGCGCTGAAGCGGAGAAGTCCGTTTCGCTCGCCTTGCGGCCGAGGTTTTTTCGCCCTGGCGTTTCTGCCGACGAGTGTTGGGGGAATCGGCTGCCCTCGATCCATCATCGCTCGCCAACCAGCACGAGAATATCTTGCTACCTTGATGTCGATACGAGGGCGAAACCTGGTCCGATGTTGCAAGATCCGCTTTCGTGCGTTGCTCAAACATCACACCGGCTGGGCGACCTGCGCAAAAGGCAATCTTTTCACGACCTTGTCATTCTTTCGGGGAATTTTTCCGTTACTAAGAATACAACATGTACACGCATGAATCATGATATTAGGGGAATCATATGATGGCGGCTCGAAAATTCATCCTTGGCTCGGCGGCGGGACTCCTCGCCATCGGCGGGGCACAGGCGGCCGATCTTCCGGTCAAGGCCAAAGCGGTCGAATATGTGAAGATTTGCTCCCTGTATGGTGCCGGTTTCTTCTTCATTCCGGGCACCGACACCTGCATCAAGCTGGGGGGCTATCTGCGCGTCGATACCACGTTCAACGGCGGCATCCACGGGCAACCGGCCTGGAGCGGCGATCTGGGCCAGCAGAACCGGTATCGCGATTACTTCGCCTCTCGTTCGCGTATGGCGCTGACGATCGATACCCGCACCGCGAGTGAATATGGCGTGGTCCGCACTTTCGGTCAGGCCGATTTCCAGTTCAGCACCCTGGGTGGAAGCACGACCAATCCGAACTCGGTCAACCAGACTGCCCCGGTCGGCGGCGTTCAGCTGCTTGACACCCCCGGCGGCGGTTACGTCGCGGTGGAGTACCTTTTCATCCAGTTCGCCGGCTTCACTTTCGGCAAGTCGTCCTCGGCCTATTCGACGCCCTGGAACGGTTTCCCGGGTAACATCAATTCGAGCTTGCTCGGCGGCAACAATACCGATACCGGCGTCAACAACATCCAGTACACCGCTCAGTTCGGCAATGGCGTGTCCGCCACCATCGGTCTTGATGATCCGACCGTTTGGGACCGTACCATCGTCGCCAATCTCTCGCTCCCGTTGAGCGCGACCGAGGGTGCGGCCAACGCTTATGCCGGCACGCATGCCCCCGACGTCGTCGGCAATATCCGCATTGATCAGGCCTGGGGTCTGTTCCAGATTTCGGCCGCGGCGCATGAGGTCAGCGGTTCGTATAACGTCCTCAACACGGCGGCGGTTCCTGCGGGGGCCACCGGTCTTGCCGGCGCGGCCCCGACCGCCCTGTCGGAAATCAGCGGCCACCCCGAAACCAAATGGGGCGGTTCGGTGATGGCTGCCTTGAACATCAAGAACATCCCGACAGGTGCCGGCGACGACATCAAGATCGACGCGAGCTATGCCAAGGGCGACACCAAGAACGTGATTGCCACCAGCGGAAACTCGCCGAGCTTCGCGATGTTTGGCGGCAGCAACACGGCCTACCAGAGCGTCGGGTTTGGTCTTACATCCGATGCCGTCTATCTTCCGGTGGCGAACGGTGGCGACGGTAGGCTGCATCTGACCGACGCGTACGGCGTCCGCGGTGCGTTCAACCACAACTGGGATCCGTACTGGTCTTCCAGCCTGTTTGGCAGCTACTCCGCGGTTCGCTACGACGGCACGGCAAAGGCCAACATCTGCACGAACTACACGACCGCGGGCAAGGCAGTTGGTGGCGTGATCGCCTTCACCTGCAACCCGGACTACAACGTCTCGCAGCTCGGTTTTCTTACCCGCTGGACCCCAGTCAAGAACCTGACGTTCTCGGCCGAAGTTCAGTGGTTCCACCTCGACCAGAAATTCTCTGGTGTCGCGACCCGTAACTTCTGATCGCGGCGACCTTACGGTTGTGGGGTGATCCGGAAACGGCATCGAGGCGCGGGGCGAGAAGATTATCTCGCGTCGCGCCTCGGTGCCGTTTTCGGCTCCGTATCAATACCGACGGAAGAATGGCGCGGTCTGCGGGCCCGTTCGTCAACCCTTTGGTAACCAATCCACTCTAGTTTCTGCCGGGCTCGCTGGAGAAATCTGCGAAACGCAGGTAGGAGTTTTGAATGCGGCATGTGTTTTCAAAATTCCTCCGTGACCAGTCCGGCGCGACCGCCATCGAATATTGTCTGATCGCGGTTGGCATCGCCATCGTGATCATCGCCGCCGTCAATGGCATCGGCACGACCCTCAACACCGGTTTCGCCTCGGTGAATTCGTCGCTGAAATAGCGGCGGGTTGGGCAGCGCGCGCCATGCAGGAGCTGCTATTCGGGACCTGGAGCCCGCAAGTCATAGCCTACAGCCAGCAATATCCCTGGCGCGTATTCGCCGCCGTGCTGGTCGCGATCCCGTTGTTGGATTTTATGTTCCTAAAGGGCCGATTGTCCGGCCTGGGCGACGGGGGCGATTTCGGCGGATCCGGCGGATCTGATTGTGGCGATGGCGACGGAGGCGGTTGCGGCGATTGAGATCGCGCTCACCGTCCTTTTCCATCCCCATTCAGCGCCCGCATTACCCCGATCCGGGCAAACATCAGCCAGCCGCCGCCGGTCTCCGCGGCATTGATCAGGTTCTCGACCGCAATTTGCCAGAGCTCTTGCTGCTGCACATCTTCCGGCAGCTTCATGATGTGGTCGGCGGCGTGCTGCAGGGTCGTGAGCGTGCCACCCCCGTGCAGGCGTATCGGCGGATCGAACGGCGTCGACCACGGCATCTCAGGCCGGGTGATGCGCTGGTCGCGAAGTCAGGTGGCATCTGTCCGGAATCATCGGGCGCCGCCGCGAAGGCTCGCGCATTCAACCGGCCTTTTTCGACCGGGCGGGCGGGCGCACCGGCTTCTCCGCCCGCTTCGGCTCTTGCGCCTTCGCTTCTTCCTTGGCGGTGCGCTTGCCGCTGATCGGCAGCAGCATCTCGCGCTGGCCCGAAGCGGCCTTGCGCGGCTTCTTGCCTTTTGCAGCTACGGGAGGGGCGGATTGTTTTTCGCTGGCCAGGCTGCGCTTCAGCGCGTCCATCAAATTGATGACGTTACCGCTTGATTTCGGTGCTGCTTTCGCTGTCGTGCGAATGCCGTTGCGCTTCTGATTGATGAGATCGACCAGCGCCGATTCGTAGCGATCCTCGAACCGGTCGGGTTCGAACGATCCGGATTTCTTTTCGACGATATGCCTGGCCAGATCCAGCATATCCTTGGTGACCTTCACGTCCTGGATGTCGTCGAAATATTCCTTCTCGCTGCGCACTTCGTAAGGGTAGCGCAACAGCGTGCCCATCAGGCCCTTCTCGAGCGGCTCCAGCGAGATGATGTGCTCGCGGTTGGTCAGCACCACGCGCCCGATCGCGACCTTGTTCATGCTGCGGATGGTTTCGCGGATGACCGCGAAAGCGTCATGGCCAACCTTGCCATCGGGCACGAGATAATACGGGCGGATCAGATAGCGATTGTCGATATCGGTTTTGGGCACGAACTCGTCGATCTCGATGGTGCGCGTCGACTCCAGCGCGATGTCATCGAGTTCGTCCTTCGACACCTCGATGTAGGTATCGGTGTCGATCTTGTAGCCTTTCATGATGTCGTCGGCGGCGACTTCCTCGCCGGTGTCGGCATCGACCTTGGCATATTTGATGCGATGGCCGGTCTTGCGGTTGATCTGGTTGAAGCTGACTTTCTCGGTATCCGACGTAGCCGGATACAGGGCGACCGGGCAGGTCACCAGCGAAAGGCGCAAAAAGCCTTTCCAGTTCGCACGGGGGGCCATGGGATACTCCGAATACGCCGCAGACGACCGGCCACGATACCACCGGGGAACCCGGATTCAAGGCGAGCGGGAAGGGAATCTTCCATTGGCGTTAACCGGGGCGGGGCCGGTTGGTTGCAAGAGGACCCCCTCCGCACTGGCTTCGCCCGCGAGCCGCGAGCTGACATCGGCGCAAAAATCCGGAACATCGTTTTCGATCATGCGTTTGCTTCAACACGCGCGCCGCCAGGCGTTCGTGACATCAGTGAATCGAGGGCACCATGGCAACGCGACCCCAGCGCCAGATCGTCGAAACCCCGACCGAAGCACGCCAGGCCGAACCGGGTCCGTCGGTGCTTGCCCTCCTGACCGTCTCGACCGGGCTTGCGGTATTGATCCTCGGCGCCATCTGGTTCGCGTTCTTCCGCATCTGAGCGGTACCCGCGTCGGCTACAGCCAGGCAGTTTGAATGGCAAAAAGGGGCCCGGCAGCCAGCCGTTCGGCCACCGGGCAGTCTCTGAGGAAACGCCCGACATGGGCTCCGTACGGCGACGCGACGAACAATGGTCGCCCAATGCTCGCCCTCTGCGACCGAGCCAGAGGGGGCCCGCATCGCGTCGCCGAATTTCAATGCGCCGGAAGCCATCCCATCCAGATGCCGAAGAGCATCGCAGACGACGGCGGAGACGAGAACGGCAAACACCAGCGTCCAGCAGCTAAAGTCGAGATAGAGTTTCATCGGATGAGGTTCGCCGGCAAACGGCCTCAAGCGCGACCCGCACGGAAGAGGCGGAGCCGAGAGCGAAGGCCTCACGCATCCCCGCGGACGATCCTTCTTTCCTCCTCGTCACCCGTTCGGTCGTTTCGTTGCCGCACTTCGCGCACTGATAGAAGATCCGCAAACTGGGACTGATCAGCTACAACGGAAAAATTGAAGTCCACAATTCGCTCCTGAGCGCCGTGTTGCACGACAAGCCCGAGTTAAAGCGGGAAACCGATCTTGATGAAACCATCCTTGACGAAGCCAGCTTCGCCAATGCTGTCCCGGAATCAGCTCGCCTTGCCCTCGGGATTTTGAACCGGCGTGCCGATCAGCGGTGCCTTGTCGATGGCATCGCGCAATTGAATCGCGGCGGCGGCGGTGCAACGCAAATGGGCCACCGCGACGGGAATGACATCGGTGCCAGGTCCCCCCGACGGCATGATAATGCCGGCGGCGAGCACGATGTTGATCAGGCCGTTGTGGTTTCCGAACGTCGGGCAGAATTCGAAGAAAACAATGGGAGCGGAGGGTAGATCCCGGACCGGGATAAATTGGAATTTAAATTATAAATTGGAATTTACCCTGACGGCGCGCATCCGAACCTCTTCGCGATCCTGCGTTGCTTTCGGCACTCGCGTCGTCAGGCGTTCGTGACAGCAACGAATCGAGGGCACCGGGGCAACGCCACTGCTGAGGGATGGAACGCGTGGCGCGCGGGGGAAGTCCCCCGTTTCGATAGAATCGAAACGAAGCTCCAGGCGACCTGTTGGAGCTTTCACGTCGGCATGTTAGGCGCTTGGATCAGCGGCCGGCCGCTCGAAAGGCCGGCACCGGCCGGCCTTGGACGCGACCGGAAAATTTGGCAAAAGCGGTTGTGAAGAAAAAGTAATATTCGGTGTTATTCTTGTTCATGGGCCGTTCACGCCCGCGAGGCTCATGTTGAGGTGGCAGTTATGCCATTCATTTGC